>ENA-OWNT01001118-OWNT01001118.1-seawater-metagenome-genome-assembly--contig:-NODE-1118-length-38271-cov-5.453658_pt1 | contig 38271 bp, 31 predicted proteins | sample MGYA00238136_ERZ651165 | MGnify/ENA primary metagenome ERZ651165 (study PRJEB26861, sample SAMN08777766) | seawater metagenome | isolation source: coastal seawater | place: USA: Florida | collected...
TTGATTAATCAAACGCACACGACCCACCGTTTCTGGCTGAGTTAAGTAGAAAAAGTCGCGATTGAGATCGAAAAAGTAGTGGTTGGTTCTGCCAAATGGCCAATCGCCCCGGTGTAATAATGATTGGTCGTCGACATTAGGCGCTGTACCGCGATATTGTTCTAGCGACTTCGCAAAGCGTGCGCGACCGTCAGGGTTCATCATAGGGTCGATAACCACAATCATATCGTCTAAAAGTGCAGATACATCGTCATCTTTACTCGCAATAAGGTGGTAAATAGTGGCTAGGGCGGCATCGGCTCCTGAGGTTTCGTTACCGTGAATAGAATAAGCCATCCATGCGACCGCTGGTAATGAGTCGATAAGTGCATTCGCTTGGCTATTACTCGTTGAAATTGGGTCTGCCAGCTTAGCGATGTCGCCTTTGATGTCATCTAGCTTAGCTAAAAGCGCAGGTGTTGAGATAAAAGCTGCTACTAGTGGGCGGCCTTCATGAGAACGCGCGTACTCTACAACGTGAAGTTTATCACTTTGTTTTGCCCAAGTCATAACGGCGTTATTTATTTGTTGAGGCGTAGCAACACGAGAGCCAACCTCAAATCCGAGCAGCTCATCGGGGTGTGTGATGTCTGTGCTATACGTGCCGGGTAATAGTTTCCCAGAGTAATTGAGGTCTGGGTCGTTAATGGGCTTCATTAAAACTGCAGCAGAAGAGGGGAGCACTGTGAAAATAAATAGCAGTGCTGCCCATTTCTTAATGGTTTGCATGTGTCTTCCCTTGTTGTTGGTCGGTCGTTATCAGTAAGCACACGGTGTGCTTTTTATTTGTTTTGATAGTGTAGTGTAAATATTGTTCAGTCAATGTGCTTGCGATGAATATATTGAGTGGTGAGTTATAAAAAGTAATTAAAATTAGTGGTTTATAAATTTTTTAAAATAATTGTCAGGTTTTCCTACTTTGTCTCGTCTATAGGGGTAAATAACACAAAGACGTCCTATCGGTGAGCAGTAATAGGCTGTGTTAAGCACATTTACTTTTTACGACATACCAAAGGAAATAATGATGACGACTTCAACAGTACACAATGCTCTTAATGAAACCACTATTGTGAACGCAAAGACAGAAAACAACGTGACAAAATGGCTTCAAGGCGGGTGGGAGATATATAAAAAAGCCCCAGTAAAGCTTACGCTTATCACCATGTTTTTCATGCTATTGCCGGCTGCTTTTCAAGCGCTACCTGCGCCTTATGGTATAGCGTTCTCAAAATGGCTGGCGCCAATGCTTATGGCGTTAATATGGCCAATTATGCACAACTTATCGGCCCGCAATGCGTTTTCGTTCAAGCATGAGGCAACGCTAGCGAAATGGGGCAGGCTTGCACTTTGGTCATTAAGTGGAATTGTATTTATGGCAATACACTTTGCCTTTGCTGGGCTTTTAATTGAAAGCGAGCAAGTAAATGCATTGCTTGCCGGCCAACCTGTCGATGTTGCGCCATGGCGAGTAGGCAGTACGTTTGCGTTTATGACATTGCTTCAAATGCCATTTATGTTTGTTGCGACACAAATACTTATTGCTAATAAGTCAATTGTGAAAGCCGTTAAAGAAAGTGTATCGGTGATATTTTCTTTCTATAAGCCAATGAGTGTATTAACGGTTATTTCAATGTTGATTGCCTTTCTAGCACCGTATACGGTAGTACTATCTGCTCTATTGTTAGGGCCAGTGTTGTCATGCTGTTTGTTTAGTGCTTACAAGCAGTTACTAAAATAATATCTCGCGACATGGAAGTACGGTGAATACAGACACATTAATACAAAACATACTTACCGAATACGCGCCTTTGTTGGCGCGTGTTGCCGCAACCTTCGAGGCAAATGCCGCGCTTCAAGATGAGCTTATTCAGGAAATGTCTTTAGCCGTATGGCGTGCCTTAGACGGTGAGGGTGGTGCAAAAAGTAACGGGTTTCGCGGCGAAGCCAGCATGAAAACTTACATTGCGCGAATAGCGCATAATAAAGCGGTTGATCACGTTATTAAAGAACAAAAGCGCGTTGAAATTTCTAGCTCTGACAACGCGCAATACGCACATGCTATGGCGAGTGACAGCTGCCAAGACCAAACACTAGATTTGATGGCAGCACTGCACAAATTGGAAGTGAAATATCGACAGGTAATGGCGCTACAGTTAGAAGGGTTTAACCAAGGTGAAATAGCACTGACCTTGGGGCTAACAGAAAGTGCAGTGACCAAGCGCGCAAGTCGAGCTCGCGAGCAGCTAGCCAGTATTATGAAATAAATAATGGAATTTGAAATGAGTGTAGATGACCAACTTGCAAAATGGCAGACGTCATTTAAACAAGCGACGCCGAAAGTGGATACGGCAGCGTTAATTGCACAAACTCGTAAGGCGCAACGCGCACTAAAATGGAAGGCGGCCGCCGACCTGCTTTTGGGCGCAGCGGTGTCTTTATTTTGTATATATGCAGTATTTTTTAAAGCAGAAACGGCATACCAAATGTTGCTTTTCGCGGTGTTAACACCTATTCCACTCGGATTTGGTATTTGGGGCTACAAGTTTAGGCAAAAGCAACTTCAAACTGAAACGCTTGATACCAATGCTATGCTAGCGTTTAAAGAGCATCAGCTAAAACAGCGAGTACAGTACTGGAAAGTGAGCTTTTATGGTTTTGCCTTTTTGTGGGTAGCGCTGCTAGCGGTGTCGCTGGTCAACTTTTTCGTATTCGATAGTTACCTGGTATGGGTCGTACAGTTAGTCATTAATAGTTTTATTTTACTTATAGTCTTCGGACGCTTTGTACAGCTGAAGAAACAATTGCCCAAGGCAATTGCCAGCATCAATGCCATGCGATAGCACTAAAAGGAGCCTGGTGACTTGATGCACGTTTGAATGTGCATCAAGTCAACCTGGGAAAGTTAGTAGCGCAAGTTAAACGTTACACGAACAGTACGCGGCTCTACAGGGTGAAAGTGTAAGTCTTCAACGCCCTCACTGGGTTCGCCTTGCAAACGCGACGCATAAAAATAGTCGATGTCGTGGTCGTCACTATCCAATGCATTTAACACTTCAAGCACCACATCCCAACTATCTTCACGATAGCGTACTTGCGTATTTACAATAAACGTTGAAGGAGGAGAGATATCGTCGTCGCTGTCTATCGTGCGTGAGCTCAAATAGCGCGCACGCAACGCATAGCTCAAACCGTGTTGATTGCTTTGTTCGTAATACGTTATACCTGCGCTAACAACACCAGGTACCGTTCCATCAATATGATCACCTTCGCCTTCAGCGGTATCACTAAAGCGAGCATGCGTCCAAGCTGCTTCTAGGTCAGTAGTTACGTGATGATTTAGCCAATAATATGCACTGAATTCTGCACCGTAGCGTTCTGAAGGGCGGCTTGCTTCTGTGAAGCCAGCATCGCCTACGTATACCAGCTCGCTGTCGAGCTCTAGATACCATAACGCTGCAGAGATATTGAACGTTCGGTTATCGGTGTAGTTCACCCCTGTTTCGTAGCCCAAGGATTTCACCAATAGATCAGACGGTTCGGTAGGCTCTCCACTTACCGGGTCCACCGTTATAGTTGCTCCTCTTGCGTCATTTGAATGAAAACCTTGGCCTATGTTTACAAAGGTAGTCACTTCATCGTTCAGCAAATATTTAAGGCCTGCTTTAAGGGTAAACAGTCCATCACTTTCACTGCCGCTGTTTGCTTGTAAATCGCTGTCTACATCGACCGATAAGTAGTCGTATCTTCCCCCTAGCGACAGACTAAGTGCATCGGTAAGTACAATATTGGATTGTGCAAACAGCGATGTACTGCGGCTATCTATAATGTCTTCTCTTATTGTTCCGAAGCGTTCAAGGTTCTGCGTGCGATAAAGCCCAACGTTGTCGATATCATCAAAGCGCCACTGACCTCCAAGGGTGACGCTGCTTCCTTGAGTAATAGATAAAGGAAGCGTTGACATTATCTCGCCGCCATATATTTTTCTATCGTCGGCTTGTTCAAACTGGTCGCCCTGCTGAGGGTTATCCAAGAAGTAAGTAAAGTTTGAGAATAACGTGAGGTCAGTATCAATAGCATAAAGCGATGCGTTAAAGGTGTCGCTTACGTAGTTTGCCGATAGGCTGTATCGTGTGGATGTGCCACCCACTTCTGTATCAATGGAGCCTAGGCGATCTATTAAGCCACTCTCAATAGCACGGGCAGGCACCTGATCAGCACCGTTCCAACTGTTATCGTAGGCCATTGCAGTAACCGATAACTGGCCATTAGCAAGCGGTGTAACATAACGGATATTTGCATTTCTCTTGCGTACATCTTCGCTTACGTCGGTCCACGGGCCATCGTAGGTTTGATATTCAAATGCAGAAACAACATTGCCTTTTTCAACATCAAATTGATTCAGCGCTACGCCGCGATAAAAGCCGTTTTCACCAATAGTGAAAGACGCTACATTCTCCGATAATGCACTTTTTAAGTTAAAGAATGCGCCGCCGGCACTGGAAAAATCACCGATGTTGGCATAGTAGGTACCTTTGAAATAGCTTAAATTATCGATAAATTCAGGGATGACAAAGTTTAAATCGCTGTAGCCTTGACCATGACCGTGGCTTCGCATATTTACCGGCATACCGTCTACATGAACGGTAAAATCGGTACCGTGGTCGAGATTAAATCCGCGAAGGAAGTATTGGTTCGCCTTACCTGAACCACTGTGCTGGGTTACCATCATGCCAGGAATGAACTCAAGGATTTCACCGGTTCGCAAGGTGGGCCTTTCAACTAACGTATCACCGCTTACCCACCCTTGAGATGCCGACACATAGGCACCGTCATTCGTATTTACTTCACCATTTACCCTTATATGTTCGATGTCCCCCTCGGGGTCGTGTAGCGCAAAAGCATGAGGAGAAGTAAGTACAAGGGCGAAAGTTATCCTTAACCACGAATTTTGATAATTCATTTAGCAATTCCAGTTGAATAATATGTTAAGCAAAACGATTGACCGCACCTTTTGGACGCAGACATTTTAAATAACCTAACACTTTCTTTTATAAATACTCCTTGAAGCGTTACTTGAAAATATAGCAGGTATTTCTTAAGTAGCTTCTAATAAAGTGCTGCTTTTGCTACTTTTTTTACGGTTTTTGTCAGGTCGTCAAGGGCGCCAGACTCCAACGTTAGCCAGTGCCAAAAAAGTGGAACGCCAAGCGCTTTTTCGGGGAAGAGAGGCACTAAATCGCCACTGGCTACTTCTTCTTTTACTTGCAGTGTTGGCAGAAGTGCCCATACCACACCATCTAATGCCATCTTCACAAAACCGTGAGACGAAGGATACCAGTGGCACGTTGTAAACGACGGAGCAATATTAAGACATTCTCGCTGATAATCAGTGAGTAAAGTAACGTCAAACTCGTCATACAGCAGGCCGGGGGTATTCATAACAGTATCAGGGCTTATGCCTTTACGCAGATAGCGTTCAATAAAGTAGGGAGACGCAAAAAGCTGGTATTTCATTGTGCCCAGTCTGGTCGACTGACCACCTGTTACCGGCGTACCGGTTTGGCTAATACATGCCATTACGTTGCCTTGCTGCAATATATCTCGAGTTTGTGTTTGGTCGGCGTTAACGATATGAACGGGGTTAGATCTTGTGCTGCTAAAGCCCGCCATGACTTGTGAAAACCATGTGGCTAGCACGTCATTATTCACAGCAACGCTTAGCGGTGAGGCGCTAGACTCAAGCCCACTTTGAATATTCAGCGCCTCCTCTAGTACGCTGACTTTCTGAATGTGACCCAACAGAACCTTACCCAGCGGTGTAGGCTTTATAGGCTTTGTTCTTATTAATACAGGCCCGCCAACGCTTTGTTCCAGCCGTTTTATTTTTTGTGAAACAGCAGATTGAGTGAGATTTAACGCTTGTGCGCCTTTTTCAAAGCCGCCATAGCGTAAAACCTCGTTAAAACAACGTAATGCGTCGTAATCTAGCATGCCAATCAGCCTGTAAAGAAAGGGTTATAACTATTAATTTTGCTTATTGAATACAAAAATCATTAATTTAATTAAGTCTAATGGGTTGTATAAAATAAAGCCAATAAAACAACAATCCACTCGGTTTAACATGTAGCAATATCATTCAACCGAGGCAGTAATGAGCAATTAAAAGAGGCAATTTTTATGTTGGCGGCAGCAACAAGCGGTTTTGTAATGGGTGGAACGCTCATTATTGCAGTAGGCGCACAAAACAGCTTTCTTATAGAACAGTCAATGAAGCGGCAGTGGACAGCGCTATTTGTCGTGTTGTTTATTTTAAGCGATGCTATTTCAATAAGTTTAGGTGCAATGGGTTTTGGCATTCTTTTACAGGAATACCCGATGCTTGTAACCTTAACTAAATGGGCTGGTGTTGCTTTCTTGCTGTGGATTGCTTTTAACAAAATTAAATCATCAATGGCAGATGATTCATTGGTGTTAGAGATGGCCCAAAAACAGCTTTCATTTAAAAAAGCACTGTTAATTGCGTTGGCTGTTACCTGGTTAAATCCGCACTTCTATTTAGACACCCTATTGTTAATGGGTAATTTGGCAAGCCAGTGGCAAGCACATAAGTGGTGGTTTGTTGGGGGAGCTATAGGGGCATCAATTGTGTGGTTTGTTGGGCTAAGTACGCTTACAGCTAAGTTTGCCAAACACATGCAGCGCCCTAATTTTTGGCGTTGGTTTAATCGTCTAAATGCAGCGGTTTTGGGGTTGGTAAGTGTTCAGCTAGCAAGCTTATAGTACGTTAAAAGAAAATTCTCTTCAGTCACACAAAAGCCCGCCAATGCGGGCTTTTAAACATTACTTTTCAGAGATTCTACTGATAACCAAGTTGGCTACGTAGTTCGTTAAGAAACACATCAATTCGCTCAGCATTTTTTCCTAAGTCGCTTTTACCTACTCGTGACTTACTGCGAACGTCTACCAATGTGTCATCGCGCTGCGGAGTAAGGCGAATAACCACATCGTCTTTAAACCCAAACCATGCAGTGGTGTCAGTCGCCTCTAGCGTATTGGGAAGAGCACCGTCAGTCACGCGCTCCCAGCCAAGAGCCTCAATGGCGCGTTCAGAGGCCATATATACTTCATTTAGGCTTTGTGGAAGAAGCTGTGTTTTGATTTCAGGATATGCCTCAAGCTGTTGTTTTGTAACGTCGCCACCCTCGTAGCTCACGGGGTTAGGTGCACCTTCTCGAAGCGGTGCGATAGCAACAAACTCAGGTGGATTGGTGACATCGGTGGTGATATCGTGAATTGGGGGCACTGCACTCGCTTTACTCATCATACTAACGGGCATACCTACCGCAACCAGTGATAATACCGCATAGACTAGCGTACTACCCCAGTTTACATTTTTACGGTTAATCAGCACCTGTAAAATGATAAGGATAATAGCAGCTCCGCCTACGTAGACACCAAAGCGAAGTGATGTAAACGCTGTTGTAAGGCTTACACCTGCATACTGATAAAGTGGTCCGGGCAATACCACCATCAAAAAGCCAACAATACTGGCAAGGGCAATTAATACTTTCAAGTGAACTCCAATTCTTATTATCGTCGAATCTTTAACTTATTCTTTTTTGAAATGGTTCAAAAACGCATTGTAAAAAAGCGTTTTAGTTATCATACACGTCACAACGCTAAAGCGCTGTACGCGTTTTAGTGCAATACAACTTTTTTTAGCGTTTCATTCAGTGCATCTAAATTTAGAGGTTTTTCTAAAACAGCGTCAAACCCCGTAGCGGTATACATCGCTTTATCTTCTGCCATTACGTTAGCAGTAAGGGCGACAACAGGAACATCCGCGTTGTCTTTTTTCATCATTTTACAGGCTTCTATACCATCTAATATGGGCATTTGAATGTCCATAAGTACAACGTCATAACGCTTTCTCTTAAACTGCTGAAATCCCTCTGCGCCGTTTTCGGCTTGCGTCGGTTTCGTGCCGAGCTCTTCAATAGCTTCTGAGATAACAAGCCGGTTTATGTCGTTATCTTCTACAATAAGCACTGACTTTTCTTCTAAATTTACACGCTCGCTGGGCGCTGCGACCGCAGCATCGCTATGACTCTCTGATATCATAAGAGGAATATGAACAGTAAATGTACTTCCTTCACCAAAGTCACTTTTCACTTCTATTGTGCCCTGCATCAAAGCGACCAACTGCTGTGTTATAGCCATGCCCAGTCCGGTGCCTCCAAAGCGTCGCGTTATCGAGGAGTCTGCTTGCTCGAAGCGCTTAAATAGACGCTCCTTTTCGGGTTTAGTCATACCTATACCCGTGTCTTTTACTATAAGCCTGATCCCTGAAGGCGAGACGGACTGCTCTATAGACAAAGACACCTCACCGCGATGCGTAAATTTGAGTGCGTTGGACAAAAGGTTATCAATGATTTGCTTAATTCTTACGGGGTCGCCAAGCAAAAATGGGTTCTTAACATTATCAATAAAAGTGAACTTTAAACCCTTATTATGGGCTTGTGTAGATACATCAGATAAGCTTAGTTCCATTAGCTCACGTATGTTAAAAGTGGTTTCCTCTATATCAAGCTTGCCGTGTTCCATTTTTGAGACATCTAACACATCGTTAACGATGGCGTTTAATGACTTTACGGAGTACATGGCTCTTTCGATAAGCTTGGTGCTTTTCGATGATTGTTTTTCATTTTCGATAAGTTGGAGTATGCCGTAAATACCATTTAGCGGGGTGCGAATCTCATGGCTCATGTTTGCCAAGAACGTACTTTTCACACTAGCCAAGTTTTCACTTTTTTGTTTCGACTCAGTTAGTGCGCCAACGTAAGTTGAAACGTTATGTGCCATTTTGCGCAGCGTATTAGATAGTGTCTCAATTTCTCGGGTGGCAGGTGAAATGGAAAAGTCGGTTTTTTTGTTGTTGTCATAGCACTCAGCTGCATCGGTGAGCTCTCGAATGGGTTTAATAACCCGCAGGTTAAGAACAAATATAGAAATCATAATAACTATAAAAAGAAGCCCTTGAGCAAAGACTATGCTTGCCAAGTGTTGTTTTTTTGAAGAGGTATAAGCTTGTTTTCTAACAGCAAGAAGCGACTTCTCTTCTTGTACAAAGTTGTCTACTACTTCTCTTATTTGTTGCATAAGCGACTGGCCAAGGTCGCTTTTAACAATGCGCATCGCTTCGCTTTTATTATTATTGCTGGTTAGGTCTATTGTGCGTTTAAGTTCACGAAACTTTGAATTAACTACTGTACTTAAATTTTGTAAACGGGACTGTTGAGATGGGTTGTCGTACGTTTTCTTACGCAGTACATCAAGTAATTCATTAACCCGGTCAATACCTAAAAAATAAGGTGTTAAATAGCTATTGTCTTGCGTTAGTAAAAAGCCTCGCTGACCGGTTTCGGTATTCTGAATTTGAATGAATAACTCTTGGGCCATTTGAATAACTTCATGGGTGTGAGTTACCCATTTTTCGTCGTCTCTTGCCTCTAAACGGCCAGTAGCAAAAACAAAGGCGTTTATCAGTAGCACAAACGTGGCGCAGGCAATAAAACATATTAACGTTTTCTGTAGGTCTATTTTGGTCATCGGTATTAGCCCTAACGCATCCTGCGTTTTTGTGCTTGAATACTTAATGTAGTCAAGTAACTCAATTGAGTAAAGTTATGGTAATAAACAAGGATGAACAGCAGTCTCATCTACAATTTAATGACGTATTGATTGATGCCATAGGTACTCTGCAGCATGAGCTTACAGAGGGAATAAGTGAATATGCGCTTATTTCGTTGCTACAGGCCGAACCGTTTCATCTGTTTGACGAAGGTTGCTTGTCAGACTCAAACACGCTATTTAAAACACATTTTATTCTGTTTCATTGTTTGTACCGTTTGCAGCAACAGTATATGGCTTCTGGGGTCGGGTTTTTAGAAGTGCACACTCTTTGTATAAAGCTATGCGTATTCGATGATAATAAAGCTCAACGCGGCCTTTCAAAAGAGGATAGTTTAGCAACGTATTATCTAGACTGGTCGAACTATAAAACTACGGATAAAGAAATCGATGATTTACTCGCAAGCTTTTGGGAACGATTTATCTCTGGTAATCAATACGGCGACCGCATTATAAGTGAAGAAGAGATAACGACCGCCAAGCAACGCTTAAAGATACCTATAGATGCAGACATGGATAAAGCGATGCTTAAAAAACAGTATAGAAAGGCGTTGCAGCAGTCGCATCCCGATAAAGGGGGCAGTAAAGACGATGCTCAAGCCGTCATTATGTCTTACAAATTGCTGTTACAGCGTGTCACTGTTGTTAATTAAAGTGTGTTGCAAAAGCTTGATGGGTGGCAGTTAAGACCAAAAGCGTAGGTAAATGCGTGTTGAATACCCTCCCGCTAGACGTGTGGCTATGGCATGATGGTGTTATAACGAATTAAAAGGCAACAGGAATGGCACATCAGTTACCACAAGCGCCGCATTGGCCTTCGTTAATTAAATCGGGTTGCCGTGTTTTTGTCGGTGGTAATGCGTCTGTTCCCTACGCATTAATTCAGCACCTGATTGATAACAGCGAAGGTTTTAGCGATATCGAATTGGTGCATATGTTGGCGCTTGGTGATACGCGGTGGGTGCACGATAAATACAAAAATTTGTTTAAAGCCAATACCTTTTTCATTGGCGGCCAAGCTATGCGTCAGGCGGTTGATGAAGGCCGTGCTGATTATACGCCCGTGTTCTTATCTGAAATTTCCAGCCTATTTAGTGACGGTACACTTCCTTTAGACGCCGCTTTAGTAAATGTTAGTCCTCCCGATGAGTTTGGCTACTGTTCGCTGGGTGCAGCGGTAGATATTGCCATGTCTGCACTGCGTCAAAGCAAGAAAGTAATAGCGCAAATTAACCCGCAGATACCTCGAACGGCGGGCCATTCTTATATTCACCTTAGTGAAATAGATGCCTGCATAGAAGCAGATGAACCTTTGGTAGAAGTCACGCCACCACCTATCGACTCGGTGGCTGAACGTATCGGTCAATATGTATCTATGTTGGTAGATGACGGGGCCACATTGCAGTTTGGTATCGGTAAAATTCCAAGCGCTACACTTAAGTATTTGTGCAATCACAAAGACCTTGGGATTCACAGCGAGATGCTTACCGACAGTATTATAGAGCTGCTTGCATCTGGTGCAGTTACCAACAAGAAAAAAACCTTTCACCCAGGAAAAGTGGTGACGAGTTTTGCAATTGGTACCCGACAACTGTATGACCTTATCGACAACAACCCCCATATCGAGTTTTACCCAAGCAGTTATGTAAATAAGCCCACCAACATTGCTAAAAATGACAACATGGTAGCCATCAACAGTGCATTGGAGGTGGATTTAACCGGTCAGGTGGTCGCTGATTCTTTAGGGTATGACTTTTACAGCGGCATTGGCGGGCAAGTAGATTTTGTTACCGGTGCTTCTATTAGCAAGGGAGGGAAGGCCATTATTGCCTTGCCTTCAACAGCGAAGAATGAAACGGTTTCACGCATCACACCTCGTATTAGCGAGGGCGCCGGTGTGGTTACTTCTCGTGGAAACGTACAGTATGTTGTGACCGAATACGGAATCGCGTCATTAAAGGGAAAGAGTATTCGAGAGCGCGCGCTAGAGCTAATTCGTGTAGCGCATCCGAAGTTTCGTGCAGCGCTTTTAGAAGATGTACGCCAGCACTATTGGGTGCCCCATTATCAAGAAAAATACCCCACAGATATTCCTGAACTCGGGGCTATTCAGCTAAAGAAGCTCAATATTCAGGGTGAAACTTTTTATATGCGGCCGCTAAATCCCGCTGACGAACGCCGCCTGCAAGAGTTCTTTTACTCGCATACAAAGGAAACGCTTCGCCTTCGGTATAACTATGACCCAAAACAGATGTCGCGTGAAAAGTCGTGCAATTTGGTGTCGGTAGACCAAAGTACTGACGCTGCGCTATGCATTGTGCGTCAAGAGGGGTCAAGAATAACCATACACGCGGTTGGGCGCTTCTACTTCAATCCATCAGATAATACGTGCGAAGCGGCTTTTGTGACCCGTGAAACTCAACAAGGGAAGGGCATGGCAAGTCGTTTGTTGAACGAGCTTATCAATATTGCCAAAGCGCGGGAAATGAGCAAGATGATGGCGTATGTAAGAGGTGACAATAAGCCTATGATCGCAATTTTCGAACAGGCAAAATTTAAAAGGAAGTTTACTGGCGACCCCAGTGACGTAGAGTTGGTTCTTGACGTGGCATCACTCGCATGACGATAAAAATTTTCCGTGGACAGCACGGTACACGGCACGACTTGGGCAATACGCATCCAGAGTCGCCCAATCGATTATTTGCTATTGACGACCAGCTGTTGGCTTCTGGTTTAGACATGATTTGTGAGCATGCCGATGCTAAGCCCATTGCCGAGGCGCACCTGACGCTAGCGCACGACCCTTACTATATTAAAAGTGTTTTTGAGCGTTCAGCACAAGCAAACTTTGGTGATGAAGAGCAAACCGTGTATGCAAGTGATAACCAAAATATTGTATGGCTTGATGAGGATACAGGCTTAATGCGCCATAGCCTTACCGCAGCGCTTGAGTCAGCTGGAGCAGGTTGTGAAGCCGTAGACTGGGTGATGAGTGGCGATGACAGGCAAGCGTTTTGTGCCACGCGGCCGCCTGGGCATCACGCTACCTACGATAGTGCCATGGGTTTTTGTTTTTTTAATAACATCGTTATCGCCGCGCGATATGCGCTGCAGCAGTATGAGTTAAAGCGCGTTGCCATTGTCGACTTCGATGTACATCACGGTAATGGTACTGAAAGTATAGTAGCCGGTGATCAGCGCATTATGTTGCTCAGCAGCTTTCAACATCCATTTTTTCCACACACAGGCTCACCTGTTATGGCAAGCAACATACTTTCTGTACCGCTTGATGCTGGAACAACCGGAGACGTATTTAGACTAAAAGTGCGGCATTGGTTTGATGCGCTTTTGAATTTTCAGCCTGAACTTATTCTGGTATCCGCTGGGTTTGATGCGCACGCTGAAGATCCTATGGCACATTTACGCCTAGTTGAAGACGACTATTTCTGGATAAGTCAGCAGTTAAGGTCAGTAGCCGATGCGTGCTGTGATGGAAGAATTGTTAGCATGCTTGAGGGTGGGTACGATTTAAGCGCGCTTGGAAGAAGTGTGGTAGCGCATTTAAAAGGTTTGAGCGTTCAAAAAAGCGCCGCTAACTCTGTGGCGTAATACAAGTAAACATTAGCTGCAAAAGCATCCTTGGGCGTCTGCATTAACAACCGCGCCTTGATACGGTGTTTGTTGTGTATAAGCCACTACGGTGTCTACCAAGTCTTTTCCCGTAAAACATCCGAAGCCTGTAGCATAAGGCCCTATATATCTTAATTGGTAGTGTTCATCCACAACCATAAGCGCTGGCACCGCACTTAATATCTGCTGCAGTGCGGGTACCGATTCGATGTTAATCGATGAAAACTGGTATTGTTGCGCTTTAAGTTTACTGAGTAACTGTGTGCGGTGTGCCGTTGCCAAAGCGTCGCAGTAGCAGTCTGACTCACTACCTATATGAACCACGCTTCCCGCTTTCACGTTTTGTGCTTTCAATAGTGAGGTTATGTTGCTGTCGAACTGTGGTGACGTTGACGCATACAGCAGCGCGCCATCAGGGTCGAAGTCTGATAACTGGCGTTGCCCATGTAGTAACAACGCCACTAAGATTGAAGCGGCCCACCCTATAAGTAACGCCCAATGAACGCTTTGACGCATGTGCGATTACAGTTTAAAGCGCTCAATCGCGCTGCGCATTTTTTGTGATACCTGAGTGAGGATTTCAACCTCAGAGGCTAACGATTTTGCCGTTGCTACTTCCTCAGAGGTGAATTCAGTTAATCGCGCGGTACTTTGTGCAATAGAAGATGATGCGGTTTCTTGCTCTGCAGCAGAAGACGCGATCTCCGTCATGCTTTGGCTTGCATCACGAATCAGACTCATAATTTCTGTCATAGAGTTTGAGGCTGTCTCGCTGGATAGAACAGCTTCATCAACCAGCTCGATACATCTTTGCATTTGTTCCACCGAGCTTGCGGTTTGTGCAACAAGTTGCTCAGTTATACTGGTAATTTGGTCTGCACTTTCTTTCGAGCGAATAGCTAGAGTTCGTACTTCATCGGCCACTACGGCAAAACCTCGGCCGTGCTCACCAGCGCGAGCAGATTCTATGGCCGCGTTAAGCGCAAGCAAGTTCGTTTGTTCAGCTACTGCTGTGATGGAGCGCATAGCTTCAGAAATGTGAGCGCACTGTTCATTGAGAGCAGCGTTAGTTTTCGCCGCGTCATTTAAGGTTGTACGTAATGAATCGACTGTGCGGCTTGAACTTGAAATTGACTCGCGTGTTGCCTTAGAAGATGATTCTGCCGCAGACGCTTTGTCACTAGCCACAGCGGTTTGCTCTGACGACAGTTGCATGGTTTGCGCTATTTCTTCAGATGATGCTGATACCATGGCAATTTCTTGGTCAGTTTTGTGCGTTATTTCAAACATTTCATTGGCTGACACTTCCATTTTACCGCAGCCTTTAACCACGTCTTCGGTAAGCGAAGATGCTAGCTCAACCAAGGTTCTAACCTGTGAAATAAGCTCTGCAAATGGTTTTAATACCAGGTTGTTCTGGTTAATCGCTACAGTGAGGTCTAGTTTACCATCATTGGATTGCATACTGTCTATGGCCAGACGTAGCTCAGCAGCTCCCGCGCCTTCTTGATGTGCCTGCTTTGCCATATACATTAGTACACCACCTTCTGATACAGTAAACGCTGCATGCATAAGTAGAATGGGGAAGGTGACGTGACCTTCTTCAAAAATAAATAAAGATGCGCCGCCCGATTGTAGGAAGAAGAAGCTAATATGATGCACTGCCACTACCGCAGTACCCGTTGCAATTACCTTCCAGTCGCGGAAATAAGACAAAAAGGCAAGAAGCACGAAAATTTCAAAGTGCAGCTCTATCAAGCCGAAGGATTGATGAATATGCAGTGCTGTTAACAGCTGTGCACCTATTGCCATTGCATGGCGGCTGATAGCAGAGTATGGATCTTGAAAGCTCAAAAAGAGCGGTACTGCTGCAATAGGAATACCGAACAAGAACGCTGGCAATAATTCTCCAGTAAATAGGCCAATAGCAACAGCCATAAAAAGCTGAGCCACAATCACAACACGAAATATTTTATGACCTTCTTGAAGCCAAGGATACTGCATGAAATTCTCCAAACACTGTTCTGTCGTAAGTGTAGGTTATAAATTTAAGGTGTGCTAACTTCCGTAGTTTTACGTAAGCACGTGTTTTTAGACCATTTAACTTTCGTCTAAAAAGCATCAATTAAAGCATCGTTTTTCTAACTCCATTAACATGAAAAATAGAGAACAGTACGCAGAGAAACAGGTAAGGAAATAGCGAAATGCCAACAATTGCCATGTTGTCTACCGACAACCTTGAAGACTTTTTTGTGTATGACGAACTGTTGATTCCGCACTTTAACGAGCGAGGGTGGCAGGTAGAGACCGTATCGTGGCATGCTAAATCTGAAGATTGGTCTCGCTTTGACTATGTCATTGTTCGCAGTACATGGGATTATCAGCAGCACGCCGATGCGTTTGTCGACTGCCTAAAAGAAATAGATAGTTCAACCGCCATACTGCTAAATCCGTTGCCGTTAATGCAATGGAACATCGAGAAGTTCTATTTAAATGACTTACAAGGCAAAGGCATAAATACTGTCGATACCCTTTGGTGTGATGCATTTGATAGCGATGCCATAAAAGACGCTTTTGCGCACTTTTCCACGGATACCATTGTGGTAAAACCGGTATTAAGTGCTAATGCCGACGATACTTTTAAATTAACCAAACAACACTGGAGCATGCGCGAGGAAGAGCTAAAACAGGTGTTTGCGTCGCGTCGCTTTATGATTCAACCATTCCTTAATAGCGTAGTCGAAGAGGGTGAGTATTCGCTTTTTTATTTTGGAGGGCAGCTAAGCCACGCCATCAAAAAAGTACCACAGCGCGGTGATTTTCGCGTTCAGGAAGAGCATGGCGGTAGTTTGTTTTTAGTCGATGTTGATGAGACACAGCAAACTATTGCGCAGCACGCGTTAGATGCAATGCCTTTGCCAGCGTTGTACGCGCGTGTTGACCTAATTCGCTACAATAATCAATGGGCGGTCATGGAGCTTGAACTTATTGAGCCTTCACTGTATTTCAATTTAGATGATGCGTCTCCTGCACGCTTTGTGAATGCAATGGTGATGTATCATGAGAAAGGTTGCCAATAAAAAGGCCCCAACAGCGCAGATCTTCTGTTGGGGCAAAGGCTAAAAGCCTGAAGGGTTAATGTCTTGCTATTTGCTTAGAAGACGTCGGTCTCTGATTTCGTACAACACTTCGCTGTGTTGGCGCGCTGCGACTTACTTTAGTGCTTTGACGTGAAGACAACGTTCGTTGACTTTTTTCACGTTGTGGCACTTGTCTCTCGGCGTATCGCTTAATCGCTTTTTGTTGTTTTACGGGCGCAGAACCACTTTGACGGTACGATTTGACCGGGTTGTTTGCTCGAGCCAGCCGCTCTGTTTTAGCACTTGCGATGCGCTGCGTTTTCACCGGCTTAGAGGTAACCGGTGTTACACGTGCATTTTTGCTTTGCTTTAATTTTTGCAGTGTCGCCTCGCGCGAGGGCGACACTCGGCTGTGCTTTGTTTGTTTAAGTTGTGCCGTTGTTTCTAACCTTTGCTTACGTACAGCACTTGCGTGAAGCTTGTCGCGTTGTACCTTAACCGCAGCTTTTGACTCTGAAAGCCTTTTCGTCTGCTGCAGCCTTTTATTGTTAGCGTTTAACTCTCGTTTTGCCAACGCGACGCTATTTCGTTGTGGCGACGTTTTTCTAACAGCAAGTTGCCTGCTTTTGCTTTGAATGTGCGGTGAATAACGTGCTGGCGCATGTTGTACAACACGCGATGAATAGCGCGCACGTCTGTGCTCACTGCGATGTTGCCAACGCTGATAGCCATGGCTAATTACACGCTTGCGAGGGCTACCATGGTAGAAGTGACGAACGGGTTGTCTATGTACAACTACATGACGGTTATGCCAGTGAAGACCACCAAAATAGAAAAACGTAGATAGGCGAACACGCGGTGCCCAAAACACATTGTGATAATGACGATAGCTGACGCGATGATGCCAATAAATCGGTGCCCTCGCATGCCACCATGTACCATAAACAATGTGTGGGTTGTAATAAGGCACATACACTACTTCACGCTGACGAGGTGCAATATAAATTACTTCTCTTTCCCGCTCGCGCTCACGTTCAACTTCTATGTAATCGTTGGTCACGAGATTACCTGTGTTGTAAGCGTGTTGGCGAAGTACTTGAACACGGTCGAGTACTCTGGCTTCGCTGATAAGTACGCTATCACCAAGCTGCTGTAGCCACTCAAGATCACTGGCCATGGTGTTCAGTAAATCAGTGAACGGCGCAAGTGCTCTTACGCTTGGGTCCCAATCTACATTGTCCAGTACATCTTCTACCTGCTCAGGCGTTAAATGCTGATTGCTTTGACGCCAGCGATCGGCAGCAACCACATCAAGGGGGTAAGTAGCTGCAATGAGTATGTGAGACAGCAGTGTATCAGGGTACAACGCTATGGGTGCCAGCATGCTGTCTAGTTCTGCGTCTGAATATTGCTGTTCAGTTGAAAGCACAGCGGCATTTACATTACTGGCTAATGGTTCGGTTTGCGCCACAGCAGTAAGCGATGCCGCGCCAGAAAACGCTATAAGTACAGATAAGGTTATGTTTTTCATACAGTCTCCTTACATTGCTTTGGTATCTCTTAACAAAGAAATAGCGGCAATGTGGTAAGTCTGTATACGTTATAAACAATTCAGCATTAACCTAAGCTGAATAAAAAAGCCCGCTTTTGATGTTGTTTCAAAAGCGGGCCTGTAGAAATATTTTAACTTGGTAGGTTACTTAAACACGTGAGGGTCAAACGCATGACCTAGCTTCTCGGTTTTGGTTTTTAAGTAATGCTTGTTGTCTTTTGTAATACCGTGGTCGATAGGTTTTCTTGCTACCACATCAACACCAAGTGCTTTAAGTGCGCCTAGCTTCTTAGGGTTGTTGGTCATAAGCTCAACATGTTTCACGTTTAATGTGTCTAACATGAGTTTACAGATATCGTAACTGCGCAAGTCAGCGTCGAAACCTAAGTGCTCATTAGCTTCAACCGTATCCATTCCGCTATCTTGCAAGTTGTAAGCGCGTATCTTGTTTAAAAGGCCAATTCCACGACCTTCCTGACGAAGATAAAGCAAAACGCCATGACCATTATCAACAATATTTTGCATCGCTTTTTCTAACTGAAAACCACAGTCACAACGTGTACTGAATAACGAGTCGCCAGTTAAACACTCAGAGTGAATTCGAATAGGCACAACATCTCCTTCCTTCCAACTTCCGTAGGAAAGTGCGACGTGCTCTTGACCGCTGGCTTCTACAAAACCATGTATTTTAAAATCGCCCATTCTTGTGGGTAATTTTGCTGAACTGACGAATTCGTATTTAGGCTGTTTGCTACTCATGTTACTTCTACACTTGTGACAGTATGCAGTAAGTGGGGATAACTTTGCTTTTTGCAAGACGGTTATCGAAGACTTTGTGAACTACACACCACTGCGTTTAAGCTAATTATACGACTTTAACGGCCATTTGGCGCCTTTTGTTATTCACTCTTTTTTGTCATTGAAACCGAATAGTGTGTTGCGGTGATGCGAATAGCTCACTAAAGCGGTGTGAAGTCTTTCAGCGGAGCTGGTTTGGCGATTCCGTAACCTTGGGCAAAATCAATTCCTATTTTGCCAAGCTCAATCATTGTGGCTTCGCTTTCTACAAACTCGCCAACGGTTTGCATACCCATGGCTTTAGCGACATCATTGATGGATGCCACCATGGCGGTATCTACACTGTCATTGAGCATATCTTTAATAAACACACCGTCAATTTTTACTTGGCTAACAGGCAAGCTTTTCAGATAGCTATACGATGAAAATCCGCTGCCAAAGTCGTCGAGTGCAAAGCTGCAGCCAAGTCGATTGAAAGTACGCATAAAGCTGAGCGTGTCTTCCATCTTTATGATGGCTACCGACTCAATTACTTCGAAACATATCTTGTCGTATGGAATGCTGTAGGTTTCAAACGCGTTCAATATGAACAGCGTAAAGTCTCTGTCTGCCAAAGAATGACAGTTTAAGTTGATACTGCAGCGCTTTAATTGCGCTAGGTGCTCAGGGTTTTCAGACAGCCATTTAAAGGTATTAGTGACTACCCACTTATCAACATTCACGTTCATTTCGAAACGTTCAGCAGTCGGTAAAAAATTTGCCGGCTCAACAATGCTTCCATCGGCTTCGCGAAGACGCAGTAGTATTTCGTAATAATGCCCTTTATTAGCTTGGCGCAGCGGCCTCAGTGATTGGTAGTATAGCTCGAACCGGCCTTCTTCAAGCGCATTGTTAATCGATGATACCCAATCGAGTTCGCGTTGATAGCGCTGCATGCTCTCATCGTCTTTATTGTAGCGATGAACCTGATTGCGCCCCTGCTCTTTAGCAAAATAACACGCTGCATCTGCCATGCTTAAATATTGGCCGGGGTTAACGGTATTGTCATCGCACACAACCATGCCGATACTAACCCCAAGGTTAAAAATACGGTTATCCCACATAAAGCGGTAAGACTGCACGGCATTCAGGATTTTCACTGCGTTCACATATACGGTATCTGGGTCGTCATCAAAGTAAATAATGCCAAACTCATCGCCACCCAATCGCGCAACAACAGTGTTACTACTTACTGAATTTTCAATCAGCCTTGCTATGTCTTTAATGAGTACGTCACCTGCTTTATGGCCACAGGTGTCGTTGACAACCTTAAACCTATCGAGATCAAGGAAAAGTAAGCTAATGGGTGACGCAATATCTCCCGCCATTTTTTCTTTGAATTCACTTTCGAAATATCGTCGGTTGTAGACACCGGTTAATGAATCGTGAGAGGCGAGGTATTGTAGGCTAAGATCTGACTGTTTCTTTTCGGTGATATCAATGATGGAGCCGTAAAGGTATTGCCCCTCATCACCGTCGCGTGTCTGACAAGATAACGAAAACCAAAACTCGCTACCGTCTTGTCGCTTTCCTCGAATTTCCTTGCCGGTAACATGACCTTGCTGAGAAATTTCGCCCAGTAATACGTTGCGATCTTCAGGGTTGGCGTAAAAGACATGTGTGCTAGCACCTTCTGACAACATACTTTGTTCGTCTTTGAAGCCAAACACTTTGCACATGGCTGGATTCACGGAAATAAGCTGACCGTTCCACGTTGACGTATAGTGTCCCTCAGCTGAGTTTCGAAAAAGGTCGTAAAAGTGGTTGAGGTTGGTGATGGTTTCTTCTTGCTTTGACAGCGTTTGCTGATTGAGCACGCGCTCTTTGGTAATTACCGCAAAACCAAAGCATAAAAAGCCCATAGTAAGAAAAAACAGCATGCCAATTGCTACGTCTACGGTGTAAATAAGGCTGCCAAAAAGGTTTTGCGTTACGAACGCGTAAAATACAAAGAAACACAGCCACGCAATACAATAGGTTTGGCTCGCCATGAGGCCGGCTTTTTTATAAAAAAGCAACGTTAATACAATTTGAAAAATGCCCATTGCAGCAGTGAGTATCAGCAGAGTGAGCGTAACGATATAGGCACTTGATACGAAACAATATGCCACCGCAGCCACAGGCACGGCATAGTTGAATATTCTGAAAAATAACGGAATGGTTGAAAATAAGTGATGTGTTACTTTGGCCAAACAGAGCAGCAGAATGCCAAAACTCATGGCATAGACCCATTCACTGGTATTTGTGATAGATGGCCATATCGCTAATCCGCCTTGCGTAATAAACAGCAGTACCATGATGACCATTGACGACATGGTAAGCCAAAAACGCGTGGGAATACGCTGGTACAAATACGAAAAGAAGAAATAAAACGCAATGAGTGACAGTATGCCTGCTACAGCACCGAGTAACGTGAGCATATATATGTCGTGCAGTTCAAGTAAATCACGCTCCCACAAGGTAATCGGAAAATGCTTAAGGCCTTTATCATGAATGCCAATGAGCAGTTTCGCGCGCTGTTGTGGCTGTAGTGAAAATGCGACGCGAATAGCCGGTAAAGGCTGTTTTAATGAATAGTCGCCTTTTCCTGCTCTGTATCGATAAGATTTGATAATTCGTTGGCTGTCGTCGAGCAAATAAATCTGTAAATCATCGACATTAAGTCGGTCGATACTTAGCGCTAATGACACTTCACTATAACCTGAGTGTTCAAGCGTAGTTGATAACCAAAGTCGGCTATCGTGCTCATTCAATGATGCGCTGTAAATATCATTGCCTTCCAGCACATCAAAATACGTTGCCGAGTTCGGCGCAATGGTGGTCAATGCATGCTGATTTAATACAGTGCGAGAAAAGGATTCATCTATCTCAAGCTGCCCGTTGGCATAGGCAGATGCACAAAGACACACGTAGCTTATCAGCAAAGCCAAAATAAGATTTGTTAGCGGTTTAGGTAGCTGGTGCATGGCAACCTTCGCACTTAAATGTGTGTTTTGTATAGAATAATACTAATCCACATCACACCATAAAAACAGCTATTGTTTAATAACTAATCGCGGTGTTCTAAAAAATACTGCATAAGTTCCGTAGTACTTTGCTGTGTACCAATGGGCTCTAGCCAGATGGCCTCACAAAGCCATTCAATACACAAAACACATTGGAAGAACGAGGGAGACTTCGTACTTGAAAGCACAACTTGAAAGCGGTCTGCTCCCCAATCTGACTCAGAGGCACTTAGTGAAAACAGTTGTGTAAAAGTATCAACCCACTGCTGTGTTTTTAGTGGCGTGGTGGGTAAAGGCTGCTTGATTTCAATACTGGCTTCGCCAAGGTGCATACTGTTTAGTAGCGCACTTTTCGTTAGCTGCTGCATGATAAACTTACCTGGTGTGATGTGTTAGGGGGCTGTGCGATATCATCGTTATCCCACTTTTCATCAAAAGGGGTGGATGCGGCGTGTAATACGTTTTGTGCCAGCGAGTAATCACCTTGCTCTGCCTTTTCAATGGCTTGCTGTAAAATATGTGTTCGCGGAATAAATGAAGGGTTGAGCGCGAGTGTGTCGTTATTGGCAACCGTGTTTTGATAGGTCGCATACCAGCTATCGAACTTTTCTCTATTAACAAAGAAATCCCGCAAAGGGCTTGGTAACCGATGTTGTTGTGCTAACGCAAGACGCCTGAACGATAAAGTATAGTCTTGTTGTTCACTCTCAATCATCGACAAGAAGCCCTGCATCACGCTTACCCCGTTTTGTGTAGGGGGAAGCCCCATTCTTTGTATCATCGCCTGCCGATATTGGCTGATGAAGGTAGTTTCAAACATCGATAACGTAGATTTTATTTCTTCTACTGAACAATAAGATGAAAAAGCGTGCGCTAGCGCGTTTAAGTTCCACAGTGCTATGCCAGGCTGCTGATTGAATGCATAGCGACCGCTGTGATCAGAATGGTTGAATACAGCATCAACCTTGTAATTATCGATAAACGCATAAGGCCCGTAGTCGAAGGTAATACCATGAATAGACATATTGTCGGTATTCATAACGCCATGTACAAATCCATGTGTTTGCCATAATGCAATCATTCTAGCGGTTCGCAGCACGATAGCCTGTAGCATGGCTTGGTGCGGATTATCTGCATCTTTACATTGCGCGAAATGATGGGTGAATGCGAAATCAAACAGTGCATCAAGTTTGTCCATTTGGCGAGAGTGAAAATAATACTCAAAATGCCCAAAGCGAAGGTGACTTGGTGCAGTGCGTATCATCATGGCGCCCATTTCGGCTGTCTCTCGATAGACAGTTTCGCTACTGATAAACATGGCGAGGGAGCGACTTGATGGAATACCTAAGTGATGTAGAGCTTCTCCACCAATGTACTCGCGAAGCGTTGAACGCAAAACGGCTCGTCCATCAGCATGTCGTGAAAATGGTGTGGGCCCTGCACCTTTCAAATGAAGATCGGTTACCTCGCCTTTGTCGTTAGTGACTTCACACAGCAATAGACCCCGTCCATCGCCTAATTCTGGGTTCCAATGGCCAAATTGATGGCCTCCATATTTCTGAGCAAAGGCTTTTTGCGTAAGCGGTGTAACAGGGGAGTGAAGCCAGCGAAGTATAGTGCCGGGGTTTTCAATATGTTGGCTGAATCCTATATCGTGCGACAGCGTAGAATTAAAGAAAGCAAGCTGCATATCTTTTAATAAGGTAGGTGATATAACCGCGCCTAATGATGACAATGAGTCGGCGTAGTGGTGTGAAATTGTCATCAAAACTCCTAAGACATGTGTACGATGATACCAATGGTATGCAAAAAGTATTACATTGAGAAAACAATAACTAAACCAGCATCCATTAATCGCTGTATATAGTACATCACAATAACAACAGCGTTAATTAAAGCGTTTTGAGGGAAAAGTATGTTAACACTACATCATCTAAACAACTCGCGTTCACAGCGAATACTATGGCTGCTTGAAGAGCTTGGGGTTGAATATAAAATTGAACGTTATCAGCGTGATAGTGTTACAAACTTAGCACCAGACTCACTTCGCTCGGTGCACCCTTTAGGCCGTTCACCTGTACTAAGCACGCCTCATGGTGCGATTGCTGAATCCGGTGCCATTATTGAGTATTTGATAAGCAATCACGGCGAGGCTCACTTTCAAACACCTACTGAACCAGAGGCACTTCAACAATACTGGTTCTGGCTGCATTTTGCAGAAGGTTCACTGATGCCACCGTTAGTGGCTAATCTAGTATTGGAAAAAGCGCGCCAGAAAGGCTCTAAACCTTTTTTCATAAAACCAATTACCAATAAACTGGTAGACGGTATTTTAGATGCCTATTATCGTCCGAATTTGGCGCAAAGTTTACGATATGTCGAATCGTATCTTTCAAAAAACGATTGGTTTGCAGGTGATGCGCCCACGGGGGCTGATGTGCAAATGATTTTCCCTCTAGAATCGCTAGTAGCAAGTGGTCGTGCAAAAGACTTTGCTGCAATTCAAAGCTATGTGAAGCGTATTCACGCCCGAGAAGCTTATAAAGCAGCGTTAGAGAAGGGCGGTGAGTACGCCTACGCCTAACACGATAAAAAGGCGTACTGCTCGGTATCTTGCTTGATGCGTGAAACGCATTTAAAACCGTAGCGCGGCGGTAGCGAGGTGCTAGTCGTCGCGGTTTATGTAGTCGTTAATTAGCTGCATAAAAGCGTCGCCGTAGCGCTCTAACTTGGTTTGTCCCACACCACTGACATCTAACAACGTATTTCTCGTAGTGGGTAATTTGCATGCCATGTCCACAAGCGTGGCATCACTGAATACGACATACGGTGGCACTTCATTTTCTTCTGCTAGTACCTTGCGAAGGTGTTTCAAACGGGTGAATAGCGTTCTGTCGTAGTTTGCTGGGGCATGTTTAGCTTTTTTCTTGTCGGGCTTAAACTCAAGCCTTGGCACCGCTAATTGCACCGCAACATCGCCTTTTAGAACAGGGCGAGCGGCTTCGGTTAACCGCAAAGCAGCATGAGCCGTAATGTCCACACGAATTAAGCCTTTGTGTACTAACTGGTTAATTATGTTGTTCCAGTAGTTATCTGACTTATCCTTGCCTATTCCGTACGTTGAAAGCTGGTGGTGGCCAGCTTCTTGTAGCCTGCGCAGCTGCTTTCCGCGCAGTACGTCAATAACGTATTGACTAGAAGCCTGTTGAGATAGGCGAAAAATGCATGACAAGACTTTTTGTGCGATCACGAGTCCATCAATCATTTTAGGTGGGTCTAAACAAATATCGCAGTTACCGCAGGCAATATCGCTAAACTCAGAAAAGTAATTCAATAGCACTTGTCTTCGACACGTTTGCGCTTCAGAAAACGCTTCCATTGCGGCAAACTTTTGGAGCTCTATATTATTGCGTTCAGGTATTTCGCCTTGCTCTATCCATTGCTTAACTCTGGCGGCATCTTTTTCATCAAACAACAGTAGCGCTTCTGACTCTAGCCCGTCGCGTCCAGCCCTGCCCGTTTCTTGATAGTAGCTCTCAACGCTTCGCGGTACATCATGATGCACTACGTAGCGAACGTTGGATTTATTAATGCCCATGCCAAAGGCTACGGTAGCAACAACTATATCTACCTTGTCATTCAGAAACTGTCGTTGAACAAGTTCTCGCTCATCATTATCCATACCCGCGTGGTAAGCCGCACAGCGAAAACCTTGACGGCAAAGCTTTGCAAATAGGTCGTCTACTTTTGCTCGGCTATTACAATATATAATGCCGCTGCCGTCCTGTTGTTTGACGTAGTCGACAACTTGGTCGAACGCCTTGTATTTATTCATTACGCGATAGCGAATATTGGGACGGTCGAAGCTGCCTTTATAGACCAGTGGGTCATTTAGATTAAGCTGGGTAAGAATGTCTGCCTGTGTTGCTGTATCAGCAGTAGCCGTTAAGCCAATAACAGGAATGTTAGGGAAGCGAGATTTTATTTGGCCAAGACTACGGTAGTCTTGTCTGAAATCATGACCCCAGTGGGAAACACAGTGCGCTTCATCAATAGCAAATAAACTGATGTTGGCGTGACTTAGTGCCTGCTGAAAGTAATATTGCATTAACCGCTCTGGCGACACATAAAGTAGGTCTAACTTACCAGACTGAAGCTCATCGTTAATGCGCGCTTGCGCTTCTTGTTCAAGGGTTGAGTTAAGATACGCGGCTTTCACTCCCAACGCTTTTAACTGCTCAACCTGGTCCTGCATCAGCGATATAAGTGGCGATACCACGACGGCAGTACCTTCGCACACTAACGCGGGAATTTGATAACACAGCGACTTACCGCCACCCGTTGGTAGCAGTACAAGGGCATCACCACCATTGCAAACATGGTGGATTACTTTATCTTGACCATCGCGAAACGCGTCATAACCAAACACGTCTTTAAGCACGCGTTCCGGTGTATTGGCAGCTTCAGAAATAGGCGCTGGTATATTGTCGGCAATAGCAGTTGTCATGCGGGGGATTTTACGCTTTTTTTGAGTCCGCTTCACGGGGCAAATGTAAAAACTAGACTAAAATTCAGCGTAATTTTATGCGATAAGGAAGTGGCGTTATCAATGTCGAAATAAGTGAGTGATTTTCGCTCAATTTTGCAAGTGGTGAAACGAACGCCAAAGTAAACAGAAGGAAGAAGTATTATGTCAGCTGGAACTATTTTAACGCACGATGTGATGATTTCGCATGTGGTTGGCTTATTTCGCGATACTATGCCCTTTAACCAATTATTGGGCATCGAATTTATTACGGAAGGTGAAGCACTTGAAACCACCATTTCGCTTCGCCTTAATTGGCAAGCTAAGCTAACGGGCAACCCGATGCAAAAAATTCTTCATGGAGGTGTTACTGCTACCATGTTAGACACCATCGGCGGTTTGGTGGCTATTGTTGAAACCATTAAACAAACACCAGAAGCAGACCTTGAAGCACTTCAAGTGCGACTACCCACCATGGGCACGGTAGATATGCGCGTTGACTACTTAAGACCGGGTCGAGGCGAGCAGTTTATTGCAACAGCTTCTATTATTCGAAAGGGGAGTAAGCTGGTGGTTTGCAGAATGGAGCTGCATAACGATAACGGTGATCATATTGCGTTTGGCACAGGTACCTACATGTTAGGGTAAATATACATATCGTAGGTGTTTGATGTATGGGAAAATACCGGCGTTTATGTGCGAATTGATGTCAGCGATTTTACAGGAGGTACAGCGTGGCTGAACCATTACCAGATTTAATTGAAGAGATTGTCACCGACAGTATGGGCGATGATCCTGCGACGTTACTGGCTACGCTAAGCGGGCAAGATGACGTGAGTATCGCGTCGCTGATGGAATCACTACCTGTAGAAAAGCGTCTTGTCGTATGGGAAGGCATTCCTCGCGACCGTAAACTAGACGTGCTAGTTGAGATGCGTAGCGACCCACGTGAAATTCTTATCGACAATACGCCACACAACGAGTGGGCGTCTATATTTGCCGACATTGATGCAGAAGACTTACTGGAACTACTAGATTCACTGCCCAAGCGTCTTGTCGATATGGCGTACGAGTCACTTGACTCGAACGAGCGTAAATACTTTAGAGAGGCAACGCAGTTTCCTGACAATCAAATTGGACACTGGGTGAATCACGAACAGTTGGTGTTGCCTTCAAATGCGAAAGTGCGCGAAGGACTCAGGCTTTTGCGAAGAGATATTCCACAGCACTGTGACAGCATATTTCTGGTAAATCGCTCTGGGCAATTCTCTGCTCTGGTAAAAATTAGCCACCTATTTACCGCACCAGATCACGTGTCGCTGTTTGATTTGTCAGAAGAGAATGTCACTACCATCCAAGGTGAAGACGACGCGACCAATGCATCGCTGTTGGTGCAGCGTTCAGGGCTTGCATCGCTGCCTGTGGTCGATGAAAACAACAAGCTTTTAGGTCGTTTAGATGTTACCTCTGCGAGTGAGTTGGTAAACGAATTCTACGAACGCCAAGTGATGGCGTCGGCGGGTATGGATGAAGACGAAGATTTATTCTCGCCAGTGGCTAAAAGTGCGAAAAACAGAGCCTTATGGCTTGGTATCAACTTATTAACTGCTTTTCTGGCATCTTGGTTTATTGGCATGTTTGAAGGCACCCTGCAACAAGTTGTAGCACTTGCGGTACTAATGCCTGTTGTTGCAAGCATGGGCGGTATTGCTGGCAGCCAAACTCTCACGCTGATTGTGCGAGGGTTGGCACTCGGTCAGGTTACCCCCGCCAACTTACGGGCGTTAATGGTAAAAGAGCTTAAAGTAGGCGGTGTAAATGGGGTTATTTGGGCGCTAGTTATTGGCATTGTGGCGTACTTTTGGTTTACCGACGTTATGCTGGGCGTGGTCATTTGCTTCGCTATTTTGTTTAACATCGTGGCTGCGGCTCTCGCAGGTGTGTTCGTGCCGGTTATTCTCGATAAATTAAAAATCGACCCGGCCTTGTCTGGCTCGGTTATTTTAACCACGGTTACCGATATTGTTGGCTTTGTAGCGTTTTTGGGCTTAGGCACATTGTTCTTGTTATAACGGGGCTATTAGCCATTGTACTGAGGAGCCCGTGAACACTGGCTCCTTTATATCCTTTATCTTATCGCTTTTGCCGCATCGGAAAGTAAAAAAGGTTGTGTATTAGCATACCGTGATAAACAATACGCGCCTTTCCCCCCTTAGTATTTTTGGAGTCACTCTTGTCTAAGCAAGCAAACGCTGCCCAAGTTGGTGTTATCTGCGCTATAGCCGCCTACAGTATGTGGGGTGTTGCGCCGGTTTACTTTAAACAGCTAATGGTACTTCCGGCTGCAGAAATACTTATGCATCGCGTAATTTGGTCGGTGGTATTATTGGTGGGGTTGATTGCTGGTTTAAAACAGTGGCCTAAAGTGATTGCGGCCTTCAAAAATAAACGTGTTATGCAGATTTTGTTTGTCGCAGGCTTGTTATTAGGGGCAAACTGGCTGTTGTTCATTTGGGCAATTAATAACGACCATATCCTTGATGCAAGCCTCGGATATTACATTAATCCGCTTATCAACGTATTTTTAGGTAGGTTATTCCTTGGCGAACGGTTACGCATGTTACAGCGTGTAGCAGTGGGGCTCGCGGTTGTTGGCGTTGCCATCTTAGTCATCTCGTACGGTCAAGTACCATGGATTGCGTTAGTGTTAGCTGGAAGCTTTAGCGTTTACGGACTGTTGCGAAAGCAAGTCGCGGTAGATTCCTTGCCTGGCCTTTTTATAGAAACACTCATGCTTTCACCCCTTGCCATTGCTTATTGGGTGTTTTTCGGTTCTGAATATAGCAACTTGTTCAACAACGATAATACGCTTAACCTATTCATATTAGCGGCAGGTATAGTAACCACTGCGCCTTTGCTGTGCTTTACGGCGGCAGCGCGACGCATTATGTATTCGACACTTGGCTTTTTTCAGTACATTGGCCCAACGTTGATGTTTGTGCTGGCGGTGTATTTGTATAATGAGCCGTTAGAGGAGTCGCGTTTAGTAACGTTTGGGTTTGTGTGGTGTGCTTTATTGCTGTTTAGTGCAGATTCACTTGTGAACTATCGTCAACAGCGAAAGTTGAAACGCGCAGCGGCGTAAGCGCTATAGCAGCGACACTTGCTCGATATGTGAGGTGTCTGGCTGTTCGCACATCACTTGGTTTCTGCCGTTATTTTTAGCGGCATACAGCTGCTTGTCTGCACTACTCAGTAGTTTGTCTACACGCTGAGTGTGTGCACCGCATACGCCTATACTGCATGTCACCTTAATATCGGTTGTTGGCAGTTTAATCACTTCTGCTTCCACTACTTTTCTGAAGTCTTCTAGCCGCTCACATGCTTCATCAAGCGGTGTATTTGGCATATAGATGCAAAACTCTTCACCGCCAAATCGAGAGATAATTTCGTCAGGAAAATAAAACTCAATCAACGCTGCCATTGCTTTAAGTACTATATCGCCCGCGTCATGGCCGTGGGTATCGTTTATTGATTTGAAAAAATCTAAATCGATAAGCGCCAACGCGTGGGTCTCAGATAAGGTTTGGTGTTTTACCGTAACAGTGTAAAAGAAATGGCGTCGGTTAGGTAATCCGGTCAGATAATCTGTATTGGCTACTCGTCTAATTTCCTCAACGCTCTCGATGTATTCGACGTTTTGCATTACACGACATAAAAACTCTTCATGACAGTAGGGCACTCGAAGGAAGTCATTAGCACCGCTTTTAATGAAGTGAGCAGACATCAGCATGCCTTGACCGCCGGCTATCCCCATTATGGCAAGCTGCTCTTTGGAAAAAGATTTTCGCAAAAAGGCCACGAACTTTGTGCCGGTCATGTCGGGCAGCGTGTTATCGGTAATTACCAATCGAATGTTTTGATGAGTCGAAAGCTGCTGCATAGCATCGTTGGCGGTAAGGGATTCAACGGCTAGAAAGTTGTGTCGTTGAAGTAATGAGACGGTACGTGAACGCAGCAGACGATTCGTGCTTACAACTAACACGCCGGTTGATTTGTTTTTTTCTAGGCGGCTAATAAGGCGGCTAAGGTAGTCGTAATTTTGTGAGTTTTCTTTCGGCACATAATCAACAACGTCGCGTTCGAGCACTTTATCTCGTGTGGCGCTGTCTAATGATTCTGTGGTAGCTATTGTTGGAATGTAGGCACCTGCAGTAAAGTCGATGGCTTGACCTTGTGGCGCATCGGGTAGTGAGTAAGCAACAATGGCGCATAAGAAGGTTTCGGGCACGTTTTGAGAAAAACGCGCCTTTGCTTCAGTTAGCGAGGTAGCGCCAATAGGCGTTAGGCCGGCTCGACGAACCAGCTTCGCTATAAGTTCAAGGTTGCCTTCACCGTTTTCGATGATCAGCACATGTTGCTGCATACGTTTCAACTTAGGTTTAGGCTACCTTGCCAATAATCTTTTACGCTTTTTCCAATTTAGCGTAGGCAAGTACTAGCCATTTACTGCCAAACTCATCAAAGTTTACCTGAACTCGACCGTGTTCACCGCTACCTTCGTAGTTTAACACTATGCCTTCGCCAAACTTACGATGAACAACTCGTTGGCCTAGCTGAAAGCCGGTTTCTTCAAAACTTGCATGTGACGTTGCTTGGCTGAAGCGGTTGTGAATAGGCCTTGAAATGGTTGATTTAAGGCGTACCTCTTCAACGCAATCTGACGGCATCTCGCGGATAAAGCGCGATGCTGTATGATATTTATCTTGGCCGTACAGTCTGCGACTTTCAGCATACGTGATATACAGTTTTTGCATGGCACGTGTCATACCAACATAGCAAAGACGGCGCTCTTCTTCCATTCTACCTGGTTCATCGTTTGTCATTTGGCTAGGGAACATGCCCTCTTCAACACCTGCCAAAAACACCAGTGGGAACTCGAGCCCTTTTGCGGTGTGAATGGTCATCATCTGAACCGCATCTTGATCGGTGTCGGCTTGCTGTTCACCTGCTTCTAATGATGCATGCGCCAAGAAGGCCGCAAGCGGTGTCATCTCTTCAGCCTCTTCAGGCACAATGAAGGTTTTACAAGCAGTGACGAGCTCTTCCAAGTTCTCTAGTCGAGCTTGGGCTTTCTCTCCGCGTTCCGCCTGATACATTGCATATAAGCCAGACTGGCGAATGGCTTTGTCGGCCTGTTGATCAAGCGGCTCATCTAGTGTGGCTTGTTCAAGTTCTGTGATAAGCAGTACAAAGCTTTGCATCGCATTTAATGCACGCCCTTTAAAACCACCTTCATTAATAAGCAGTTGGCAGGCCTGCCACATAGAGCAGTTATGCATACGTGCGGTGTCTCGTACCTGAGAAAGGGTTTTCTCACCAATTCCTCTGCTAGGAGTATTCACAACGCGTTCAAACGCTGCGTCATCGTGGGGGTGGCTTACCATACGCATATAGCCTAGTGCGTCTTTAATTTCTTGACGTTCGAAGAAGCGTAAGCCGCCATAAATACGGTAAGCTAAGCCTTCGTGTAGCAGGGCTTCTTCCAGCACGCGCGACTGGGCGTTGTTACGATACAAAATAGCGGTATCGCTAAGTGCGTTACCTTGATTTAGCCAGTCTTTAATTTTAGACACAATAAAACGCGCTTCATCAAGCTCGTTAAAGCCAGCGTAAACAGAAATCAGTTCACCCTGTGCATCTTCGGTCCACAGCTCTTTACCTAAACGACCGGTATTGTTGTCGATGACCGTATTTGCCGCCTTCAAAATATTGCCGGTCGAGCGATAGTTTTGCTCTAGGCGTATTGTGGTTGGTTCGTTGAAGTCTTTAAGGAAGTGCTGAATATTATCAACGTTGGCACCACGCCAGCCGTAAATAGATTGATCGTCATCGCCAACAATCATTATGTTGTTGTCACCACCACTACACAACATGCGAAGCCAAGCGTATTGTATGTTGTTAGTGTCTTGGAATTCGTCTACTAAGACTGCACGAAAACGGCGTTGATAGTGTGCCAATACCTCTGGGTTTTTTGCCCACAATTCGTGTGCGCGCAGCAGAAGTTCAGCAAAATCTACTAACCCTGAACGATCGCACGCGTCTTGATAGGCGGCGTATACTTCCCGCATCGTTTTTTGAATATGGTCGCCATGAGTCTCAATGTGCTGAGGGCGTAACCCTTCGTCTTTGTTGCCATTGATGTACCACTGAATTTGACGCGGAGCCCAGTGCTTTTCATCCAAATTCATCGCTTTCAATATACGGCGAATCAGACGATATTGGTCGTCTGAATCAATAATTTGGAAGTTCTCTGGAAGGTTCGCTTCAGCATGGTGCGCACGCAGCAATCGGTGTGCTAAACCGTGGAATGTACCAATCCACATGTTGTGCAAACTGCGTCCCATGAGTGATTCAATACGCCCGCGCATTTCTTTCGCTGCTTTATTGGTAAAAGTTACGGCCAAGATAGAAAACGGTGCAATGTTTTCCACTTCCATCAGCCACGCTATGCGATGAACAAGAACACGGGTTTTACCGCTGCCAGCACCCGCTAAAACGAGGGCGTTTTGCAGTGGTGCTGCTACTGCTTCACGTTGTTTGTCGTTTAGCTCGTCTAGCAGTCGAGATACATCCATAGTGTGGCACCTATATAGTGAATTTCATTACATCTTATGCGCCGTTCGGCGAGGGCGTTATTATGCCAGCTGCCTGTTAATTTATACAGTCCAGTTTTATGAAGCATTGTTATGCGCAGGTCCATATTGCTACTAAGCAGTAATAAGTAATAACGAAACAATTCGATAAGTTGATCGATTAATGCGCTCGAAAGGTACAACTTCGGTATTGTAGCGAAGTATTCTCAGGTAAACTTTGCTACACAATGTGCGGTCGCAAGGTGAGTGCTCAAACCTTTCCGCGTATCATTTGATGTAGACAAACTTAAAACGCAATCAACTCGGAACATGCCCATGACCACACATGCAACACCAATCGATTTCTGGTCAACGCTAAAGCAAGAGGCGCACGTTGTTGCAGACAGCGAGCCGTTACTTTCAAGCTATGTACATGCAAGCGTGCTTGCACATCACAACTTCGAGTCTTCGTTGAGTTTTATTCTGTCTAATAAAATGGCCGATGATGTTATGCCAGCACTGGCTATCCGTGAGGTGTTTGATGAAGCCTATTTGTTAGAGCCAGGTATCAGTGAAGCTGCAATAGCAGACATTTTGGCCGTAAAAGCGCGTGATGCTGCGGTAAATGATTTTCTAACGCCGCTGCTTCATTTCAAAGGATTTCATGCAGTTCAAGTGCACCGTATGGCGCACTACCTGTGGGTGCACGGCCGTCATCAACTTGCGCTGTTTTTGCAAAGCCGAAACTCAGCGAGCTTTGGTGTTGATATTCACCCAGCTGCGCGCATTGGTAGCGGCGTTATGTTTGACCATGCTACTGGCATAGTGGTAGGTGAAACAGCGGTAATTGAAGATAACGTATCAATATTGCAGAGCGTGACGTTAGGCGGTACGGGTAATGAATCTGGCGACCGTCACCCTAAAATCAGGCAGGGCGTATTAATCGGCGCTGGCGCGAAAATTTTGGGCAATATTGAGATAGGCGAAGGCTCGAAAGTAGGAGCAGGAAGTGTTGTGTTAGACGACGTACCTGCCCATGTTACGGTTGTAGGTGTACCTGCAAAAGTGGTGGGTCGCCCCATTTGTCAAAGCCCTTGCGAGTCTATGCGTCAAAACGTTTTCGAAGATAACTCACAAGTGTAGCTATTAGCTAACCTTCGATGAACATTGTGAGCTCAGTCAGAGAATCAAGCTGTACGTGCGGAAGTAGTTTGGCTGGCTCACGGTTTAAGTGCATAGGCCTGTTGCACGCAAACCAAGCTGTTTGATACCCAGCCTTAAGCGCGCCATACACATCTTTAATGATGTTGTCTCCCACATGAAGTATGTGTTCTGGTGACATGTCTAGCATCGTTGCGGCTTCATTAAACATATCGGGTGCGGGCTTCATTGGTCGCTGTAAGCTAGCGTGTAGTGAAGCCTGAAAGTATTTATCTATTCCAATTTTTTGAGTGTCTACGTTACCGTTTGTAATAGCTATAAGCGGTATGTGTGCACTTACTTCCTTTAAAGTGTTGTGTATATCTTCTTCAAGACTAAAATTGCTTCTTGCATCGTAAAAACAATTAAAACACTCATCAACGGCGGCGTTTATTTGTGGGTCTTGCGATGACTCTAAGTGCAATGCTTCGGGCGGTGTACCAGACAGTGCAGCGCTAAGTACAACGCGGCGAAGTTGGCCCATATCCGATGCTAACCTGCTGTCTAACTGTATTGCGCGTTTTTTAAGGGTGAACCAATCACTAGTAGATAAACGCGCGGCTTGTGGATAATGTGCTTTGATATGAGCTTGAAGTGCTCTCTCTGCTTGCTGAATGATAGGTTCGTTATTGTAAAGCGTATCATCAAGGTCAAAGGTCATCGCCTTTACCTTATTGATAGGTCTGAAAAACTGCATAGTTTGCGCCTTTATTTCTTGTGTGCACGAGGGTGTGCGGCATCATACACGTTTGCAAGGTGTTGGAAGTCAAGGTGCGTATAAACTTGAGTGGTAGACAAATTCGCATGCCCTAATAACTCTTGTACTGCACGTAAGTCGCCGCTCGACTCTAATACGTGGGTAGCGAAGGAATGGCGCAGTTTGTGAGGACTCACTTTTTGAGATAAGGACTGGTCTTCAGCCATTTTATTAAGTCTATTGGCAACCTGTCGATTAGAAATACGTGTTTTGCGTTTACTTACAAATACCGCACTTTCGTAGGGTGATGCGTATGCTGGGCGCACTTTCAGCCATGCGTTGAGTGCTTTTTGTGCATGCCGTCCAAGCGGCAATATGCGTTGTTTGCTGCCTTTACCCATCACCTTCACAGTGCCATCTTTTAGGCAGTCAGCCAAGTTTAAGCCTGTTAGCTCACTAAGCCGCAGTCCACAGCCATACATAAGTTCAAACATGGCCACATCGCGAAGCTGCATACCCTCGTCGTCATCACTGCTCGACACTGATGCATTCAACAGTTGCTGCATTTCATCAACGCTTAACTGTTTGGGTAATGGTTTGCCTTGTTTCGGCGCTTGAATACCTTCTACAGGATTACTAAATAACTGCTGCTGATCTATGAGGTACTGACAAAACGTGCGAAGTGCAGAAAGTCGCAGCGCTATACTTCTGGCGCTATGGCCAGACATCTTAGCATCAGCCATAACGCGCTTAATATCGCTGGGCGTAAGCCCTGACCATTCGCAAAGCCCTAATAGCTTAGCCACTTCCGTAAGCTGTCGCTTGTAGTTTGATAAAGTGTGAGGGGAAAGGCCGCGTTCTACCTGCAAGTGAAGCAAGAATTTATCGAGCCATAGTTGGCAAGGTTCGCTGAGAAGTGCGTCCGCGGACACGCTTTTTAGTACCCCATCATATCAGGCAATATGATGTTTAAAACCTGCTGAAGCTGCTGCAAAAGTAAGGTATCCATATCTGGCGTGAAGTGACTAGCGTCACTGCTACTGATGCCTAAAATACCTAGATCTCGGTTGTCGCCCAAAATCATTAATGCTACTGATTCAGCTTGGCTCTCGCTAAACAAAAGCTGACGCTCGTGTTGAGAAAGGCGACCAAAAAAGAAGTTGGTGTTCTTAAAACGCTTTTCAGTAAATAGACGTTGCTGAAGCTCGGGGATCGCGTGAGGCCCTTTAAAGCTTTTAATTACCGCTGATGAAAGTTGAAGCCGCTCTTGTAGTACATCTTCTAAGGTGAACTGAACCTCGGCAACGCTTTCACAGCGCAGAAGCTGAACGTTCAAATCTGTATAAACGCGATAGATTTTCTCGTTTTGCTTAGCAATAGTTACCAATTGGTTGAGTTTATGCGTTAAGTGGCGCACTTTTTTGCGAAGCTGATCGCTTTGAATTTCAACCAGTGACACACTGCCTTTTTGTTCATGCGGCAGTCTGATTTTTTCTAGCAAATCGGGATGTTGGGTAAAAAACTCAGGGTTCTCTAACAGAAAAGCGCGCACTTCATCGGCGGTAAGCGACGAAGTGTTGTTGAATGGCTCAATAATGTTTGTGGCGTTAGATTGACCTGTTACTTCGCTCATAAATTTAAGTGTCCATCGTATACATGTTCTGCAGGCCCGGTCATTTTTAACACGCTATCTGGGCCTGGCCAGCGTATACGTAAGCTGCCCCCAGGTAAATCTACCCGCACGTCTTTACTTAATTTACCCTGAATTTGACCAATTGCAACTGCAGCGCATGCACCACTGCCACAGGCTAGTGTTTCACCAGAGCCACGCTCGAATACCCGTAGCTTAATGTGTGAGTCGTTTATGATTTGCATGAAGCCCACGTTAACACCTTCTGGAAAACGTTCGTGCTTTTCAACCTGTGGGCCTATTTCAGCAACGTTAGCTGTGTCTACGTCGTCAACTTCCATTACGCAATGGGGGTTGCCCATCGATGCCGAGCCTATAAATAGCGTGCTTTCACCTACGCGAAGAATGTAGGTGTTTTCTTGTTTATTGGCTTTTAGTGGAATGTTGGCAGGCTCGAACTCAGGCTTACCCATATTGACGGTAACCTGGCCATCCTTTTCAAGATACAGCACCATCTTGCCTGCTTTAGTACTCACCACTATTTTATTGCGGTTTATTAAGCCCTTTTGCTTAACAAATCGAGCGAAGCAGCGAGCGCCATTCCCACATTGTTCTACCTCCGAGCCATCGGCATTGAAGATACGATAGTGAAAATCTTGCTCGGGGTCGTAGGGGGGTTCAACCATCAACAGCTGGTCGAAGCCGATACCGAAGTTACGGTCAGCCAGTTGTTGAATCTTTTCTTTTGAGAAAAATACATTTTGGGTAACGTTATCAATCACCATGAAATCGTTGCCCAAACCGTGCATTTTTGAAAATTGAACCTGCATTAACAGCGCATCTATCTTATTAGTTTGTCTCTAGTTTACGGAAGTTTGTACTCACCTTTCCAGAGATCTTTTTGATTTTCTCGTTCTCTCACCACAATTGCCTTGTCACCATCTACCATAATTTCAGCTGGTCGACAGCGGCTGTTGTAGTTTGAAGCCATTACAAAACCATAGGCGCCGGCACTGCGCACCGCAAGTAAATCTTCAGGCTCAATGGCTAAAACGCGGTCTTTGCCAATGAAGTCACCCGTCTCGCATACTGGCCCAACAACATCATAAGTGCGTGGCTGCGCAGTGCTACCTTCTTTAACAGGGATGATTTTCTGCCATGCCTGATATAGAGATGGGCGCAGTAAATCGTTCATCGCCGCATCTACTATGGCAAAGCTTTTCTCTTCACCTTCTTTAATGAATTCTACTTCGGTCACTAAAATACCGGCATTAGCTGCAATAGCGCGACCTGGCTCTAGAATAAGCTTTAGGTTTTCACGACCCACCATTTTTTCTGCCATGGCTTCAGCGTAGGCTTTAGGATGAGGCGGTTGTTCATCGTTGTAGGTAACACCAAGGCCACCACCAACGTCTAAGTGCTCAATAGTAATACCACGTTCTGCTAGCTCGTCGATAAGCACTAATAATCGTTCTAGTGCATCTACAAACGGGCCGATGTCGGTCAGCTGAGAACCAATATGGCAATCCATCCCGACCACGTTAAGGTGCGGTAGCGATGCTGCGAGTTCATAGGTAGCCAGAGCACGCTCCCGCGCAATACCAAATTTATTCGCTTTAAGACCAGTAGATATATAAGGATGCGTTTTTGCATCAACGTCTGGATTTATACGCAGCGATATAGGGGCTTTTACACCTAACTCGCCTGCTACTTCATTAATGCGGTGAAGCTCTGGCTCAGACTCAACGTTA
>ENA-OWNT01001119-OWNT01001119.1-seawater-metagenome-genome-assembly--contig:-NODE-1119-length-38251-cov-4.899565_pt1 | contig 38251 bp, 28 predicted proteins | sample MGYA00238136_ERZ651165 | MGnify/ENA primary metagenome ERZ651165 (study PRJEB26861, sample SAMN08777766) | seawater metagenome | isolation source: coastal seawater | place: USA: Florida | collected...
TCGAGGCCGCCTACCCCGGCCGCTTCGGTGTCCCGCGCCGCGAGGTGCCCAAGCTCCTCGCCACCCTCGCCGCCCCCTTCATCGGCTTCACGCGGCGCTACGTGCGCGACAACGCCGGCCACGCCCTGGCCTTCGACAACGAGCGCAGCCGGACGGCCCTCGGCCTGGCCTACCGCCCCGTCGAGGAGACCGTGAGAGACATGGTGGAGCAGGTGCTGGCGGACGGCCTCGTCGACGCCTGAGCCTGCGGTGGTAGGATCGTGGTCCCTGGGGAGGGAACATGATCATCGCACTCACGGCCATCGCCTTCGGTGGCTACGGGGATGCCGTCGACGGCGTTCCCACGCTCGCCGACCGCCAGATGCACCTGTGGACCGACGCCACCCGCGTCGACCCCGCCGCCTTCACCGCCGAGTACAGCGCAGGTGGCTGCTCGTTCAACAGCTTCACCGGCACCGAGCAGACGCCCAAGGCCCCGCTCGACCAGCACGAGGCGCTCACCTGGGTCGCCCACGCGCACAACCAGGACATGATCGACCACAACTTCTTCGACCACACCAGCTCCGACGGCACCAGCCTCGGCGACCGCATCTGGGCCGTGTACGACTGGCAGTGGAGCACCGGGGTCGCCGAGAACATCCTGTACGGCACCAACGACCCCCGCTACGGCGTGCTCTCCGGCTGGATGTGCAGCTCGGGGCACCGCGCGAACATCCACGACCCCGCCATGGTCCACTACGGCGGCGCCCTGCACGACCTCCACGGCACCCAGAACTTCGCCTACGGCGATGGCACCGCCCCCACCGCCCCCGTCAAGGTCGTGATGCACGACGACGTCGGCAACATCATCGACTTCTACGCCTCCTACGGCGATGGCCAGGCCCCCGCCGAGGTGGAGCTGGTCCTCGACGGCGTCGCCCACCCGCTCACCCTCACCTACGGCACGGCCAGTCAGGGCGTCTACGCCACCTCCGTGTCCGACCCCGGCGGCGGCTGCCACGAGTACTACGCCCGGGCCCTCATCGGGGGGCAGTGGCACCACACCCCCGAGCAGGGGAGCTGGGGCTGGGGCAGCTGCTCCTTCACCGACCCCGCCGCCCAGTGGCTCGGCGACCAGCTCGAGGTGGGTCCGGGCTCCGCGCTGAGCTGGGGGCCCCTGGTGGCGGGCCAGTCCGTCGACATCACCGCCACCGGCGCGGCGCCCGGCACCACCGTGCACTTCGTGGTCGGCAGCGCCCAGGGCCAAGGTGCCTGCCCGGCCATCCTCGGGGGCGGCTGCATCGACGTCACCGGCACCACCCGCCGGGTGGGAAGCATCGTGGCCGACGCCTCCGGCAGCGCCACCACGACCTGGAGCATCCCCGCCCTCGCCGCCGGCCACACCGTCTACCTCCAGGCCGTGCTCGACCCCGGCTCCGGCTACACCACGTCGCCGCTGTACAGCGACCAGGCCCTGTAGCTCAGGGCACCACGGCCGTGTCGCCGGAGGCCTCCGGCAGCGGCACCTCGACGCTGTCGAAGAGCCAGGCCCCCAGGAAACCCCCCGGGGCCCGCTGCTGCCGAAGCCACACCACCCCGTCGGTGGGGCCGCTGTTCCCCCGCGTGGTGACCAGGTCGACCAGGCCATCGTCGTCGACGTCCACCGGCGTGAAGCCGTCGAACATGCCCCGCCGACGCCGGCTGACCTCGTGCCGCGTCCAGGGGCGGGTCGGGTCGGGCGGCACCGAGAACCAGGCGATGCGCCCGCTCGCGTGGTGCCGGCGCACCGGGTCGGGCTCCTCCTCCCGCGGCTCGGTGGAGTAGCCCCCGACGAGCAGCTCCTCGGCCCCATCGCCGTCGAGGTCGACCCAGACGAGGGAGGCCGCGTGGTCGGGCCGGATGGTGCCCACCGGAAGGGCCGGCCAGGGCTGGGTGGGGTCCTCGGGCTGCCGCAGCCAGGTGATCACGTCGACGCCGCCGTAGCGGGGCCCGCTGTCGCCCACGATGTCGAGCCGACCGTCCCCGTCGAGGTCGCGGACCGCGATGGCGAAGCCGTCCATGCGGGGGTCCTCCCCCTCGTGGATCACCGACAGGGCCCAGGCACCGCCGGCCTCCTGACGCACCAAGAGCAGGCGGGCCTCGGCCAGGGAGCCCACGAGCACGTCGAGGTCCCCGTCGCCGTCGATGTCCACCGGGTCGGCCCGGACCGGACGATCCACCGCGGCGATGGACTGCTCGGTCCAGGTGTCGGGGGCCCGCGGCGAGGCCGAGCGCCACACCGAGACCCCGCCATCGGTGGCCTTGTTCGCTGCCAGCACCTCGACCTGTCCGTCGCCGTCGAGGTCCACCACCGAGACGCGGATCCAGCCCCCGCGGTCCTCGCTGCCCGCCAGCGTGATGGGCTCCCAGGCGTCCAGCCGGCGGGGGTCGGCCGGCGCCGCATACCAGGTCAGCGGGCCGCTCTCGGCCGCCGCGACCACGTCGAGGCGCCCGTCGCCGTCGAGGTCGGCCACGGCCACGTCCTCTACCCCGGCCACCGAGAGCCCCTCCGCCAGGGTGCCCGAGATCCAGTGATCCGACAGGCCCGTGCCGAAGGCCACGCGAAGGTGCGAGGAGTCCTCGTGGGCCGACACCACGTCGAGGTGCCCATCGCCGTCCAGGTCGGCCACCACGTGCCCGTCGGCACCGCGGAGCTCGATGCCGGCGAGCTCGCTGTCGTCGATGCGATGCTCTACCCACCGAACCGAGGGCGCCCAGCCCCCGCATCCTCCGAGGAGCATCGCTGTCCACCAGGCCATCATGGGGCCACCATAGCGTCAGGGCCGCCGAGCGACCCGCTCATCGGCGGGCACCAGCTCCAGCACCACCGCCTCCGGGGGGTTGCCGAAGCGCACCGGCAGGATGGCCGTGCCGATGCCGCAGGTGACGAAGAGCGCGTGGCCATCCCGACCATGCCACCCCGCGGCGAAGCGCTCCCCGTAGGCCGAAGGAACCACCGGTCGACCCAGACCCGGCAGCGTGACCTGACCGCAGTGGGTGTGTCCCGCGAGGGTCAGGTCGACATGGTCGGGCACCTCCGGGAACACGTCCGGCGTGTGGGTGAGCAGGAGCGTGGGCTCCTCCGCCCTCACGCCCGCCAGGGTCGCGTCCAGGTCCCACCGGCGGGTGACCGGGTCCTCCAGGCCGGCGACCACGAGCCCCCCGGCGTCCTCCCCCAGGCGCACGCGCTCGTCGCGCAGGACCCGCACACCCTGGGCCTCCAGCAGGCGCTCCACCTCCGGGCCGTCCCACCACCAGTCGTGGTTGCCGAGCACCGCCAGCTGCCCCAGGGGTGGCTGCAGCTGGCCCACCGCCGCCGCCATGTCCGCCGGGTGGGTGAACGAGGTCGACGTGCGGCGCTCGCTCACGAAGTCGCCGGCCCACACCACCAGATCCGGCTCGGTGGCGGCCAGCCGGTCGACGATCGTGGCCAGCCGGGCGGGGGTCTCGTGGGGGCCGGCCGGCTGCAGGTCCCCCACCAGGAGCACCCGCACCGGGGCCTGCAGGCCGTCCACCGGGACCCGATGCTCTCGGATCACCAGCGACCGCGGCTCCAGCCAGAAGGCCCAGAAGGCCAGGGTCCAGCCCACCACCAGCACCGCCGCGATGATCCGCTGAAGCACGCGTCGCATCCTCACCTCCTGCCCCCAACCTAGGGATCGGGATGGGCGGGACCGCTCAGGGGCCGTGCAAAGCTCGTGCAGCGAATGCACGAAGCCCCCCGCTCCAGCCGGAGGGGAGGCCAGGGGCCGGGGGGGACGGTGGCGTCTACCAGGCGCCCTCGTTGGCCAGCTGGAGGAGCTGATCCTCGGTGGGGACGCGGCTCATCATGACCAGGTGGTCCATGGCCAGAGTGGCATCCTCGTGGCCCGCGCGGAACCAGCCCGCGGAGACGTGGGAGGTCTGAAGCCCCCACACCGTGACCGGGGGCGTAGCGACGCCGTCACGCCACGCCATGAGCTCGCCCTGCTGGCCGATGGGGCTCCGCGCGGCGAGCACCACGTGGGTCCACTCCCCGAGCTCGACGGTACCGAGGTCTGCCAGGGGCTCGCCGACGCTCTTCAGGGTGAGTCCGCCCTCGCTGTCGAGTTCGACGCCCAGCTCGTCGTAGCCGACGAAGTCGAACTCGGTGGGGAGCTCGTCGAAGCGGAGCCACACGGAGAAGCCTCCCTCGTAGACATGGGCGAGGCTGTTGGGCTGGACGACATGGCCCAGCACCACGTTGTCCACGTCGAAGGAGCCCTCGCCGTCGAGGTACAGCGCGCCGCCGTCGCGGCCCAGGCGGTCGGTGTCGAACTGCGGGACGGTGGTGACGCCGGGCTCGAACGCGTTGTCCACCCCCTCGAGGGAGCCATCGAAGGCCCAGGAGGCGGTGCGCTGGACCAGCGGCGCGGGAACGAGGGGCTCGCGGTCATCGCCGTCGATGAGGTAGTCACCGTCGGTGTCCACGTGGGTCGGGTCGATGCCGCGGTCGAGCTCGAAGCCATCGCCCAGGCCGTCCGCATCGGTGTCGCGGTCGGCCGGGTCGGTGCCGACGATGCGGACCTCCTCGAAGTCGTCGAGGCCGTCCCGGTCCGAGTCCGCCCGATCGTTGTCGGTGCCCAGCAGCCCCTCCTCGCGGGCGAAGAGCATGTCGCCGTCGGTGTCGTCGAGCCACACCAGGTGCAGCTCGTCGCCGGCCCGGAGGGTCCACTCGGCGAGGGGCTGGCCCCGCTCGGCCTCGGCCGCTGAGCTGGTGACCTTCCAGGCCTCGCGCCGGTCCAGGTCCGTCGTGAGGCCGCCGAGGCTGAGCTCCTGGCCGTTGGCCACCGTCGCCTCGAAGCCCAGCACCGAGCGCAGCGCCTCCATCGCGCCCAGGCCGGTGGGCAGGCCCTGGGCATCCACCGTGGCGTTGGTGGCGACCCGGAGGTCCATCGGGGCACGGCCGGGGCCGAAGTCGATGGTCACCCGAGCGGTACGGGAGGCCACGTCGGTGCCGTTGAGGGCGTAGGAGCGGCCCTCCCCGTCGAGCAGCTCGTAGGAGGAGACCGCCAGGACGAGGCCGTTGGGGTCGGCCAGGAGCTCCTGTCCCTGCTGCCAGGACAGATCGTCGGTGCGGAACACGATGTCGTGGAAGGCATCGCCGGGGGCCTGGGACAGCCCCGCCCAGCCGTCCAGATCCGTGGCGACCAGCGAGCCCACCGGCGCCACCTGGGTCGGGTCCACCACGTCGCGATGGCGGGCGGACAGCGTCAGGCTGGCGATGGTGTAGGCCAGGTGGCCCTGGTTCTCCACGTCGACCGTGACCGCCAGGGCCGCGCTCTCCAGGGTGACCTCGCCGTAGGTGGAGGCCTCGGAGGAGGCTTCGTAGGCGCGGCTCGACTCCGCCGTGTACTCGCTGCCGTAGCTCACCGTGGTCTCGGTGCCGCGGGTCTCGCTCTCGCTGTAGCTGACGCTGGCCGAGGCGCCGAAGTCGGTCAGGCTCACCGACACCGAGCCCTCCGTGCCCCACTCCGTCGTGCTCTCCACGCTGGTGGCCTTGGAGGTCGACGAGGACGTGGTGTAGCTGTTGGCCACCTCGGTGCTGTTGGACACGCCGTAGGCCACCGCTTCCCCCGTGGCGGAGGAGCCGAACACCGTCACCGTGGGGGCGCTCACCACCTTCACGGACAGCTGCGGCATGTCCGCCACCAGCGGGTGGAAGCGGGTCGGGTCGACCGCCGGGTCGAAGCCGAAGCGAACCACCTCGTCGCCGTCGGAGAGGCCGTCGCCGTCGGTGTCGGCCAGGAGCGGGGACGTGCCCAGGGCCGCCTCTCGGGCGTCGGTCAGGCCGTCGCCGTCCGTGTCGGTGCCGTCGTCCGTCGCCGCCTCCGTGGACGCCGCCGTGGACTCGGTGGCCGAGGGCGCCGCCGCGTCCTCCGAGCCCACATCGCCGGTGGTGGGGGGAGCCTCCGTGGCGCAGGCGACGAGGGCGAGGACGGTGAGAGGGGCGAGAACAGTGCGAGACATCAGAACCTCCGAGAGCAGATGCCTCGCCTCATTGCGAGGGCTGTGCCACCGCGGTGACCCACCGGCCAACGTCTTCTTTGGCCCATCTGCGCCCGCCACGCCCCCGAACCGTCATGACCATCGTCGGTGGACCGTCAGCGATTGTCAGGGACCGTCGGGTCGGTCGCGCTCACCCCTGGATCGGCATCACCACGCCGCTGCCCAGCTCCCGGGGCAGGGACCGCGGCGCCTTCGCCCGCAAGCAACCCGCCACCGCGTCCAGCACGCCGGTCTTCCAGTGGGCCCGGTGGGCCACCACGCTCACCTCGCGGGTCGGGACCGGGTCGGCGAACGGCCGGATGCGGGAGGTGCGGATGTCCCGCGGCAGGGTGCGGGCGTAGGACTCCGGCACCAGCGTGAAGCCGCCCGCGTCGTCGATCAGCGCCCGCAGCGTCTCGAAGCTGCCCGCCTCGAAGGTCACGTTGCCCAGCACGCCCTGCCGGTGCAGCCCGCACAGGTGCACCACCTGACTGCGGAAGCAGTGGCCATCCTCCAGCAGCCACAGGTCGCGGCGGTCGATGTCCTCCACCGTCACCTCGTCGCGCTCTAGGAGGGGCGAGCCCTCGCTCGCATAGACGTAGAAGGGGTCGTAGAAGAGCACCCGCTTCTCGAAGCCGGGCTCGCCGAGGGGCGTGGCCAGCAGGCCCGCGTCCATCCGCATCGCCTGGATCTCCGCCACGATGCTGGCCGTGGGCCGCTCCAGCACCGTGAGCTCCACGTCCGGGTAGGCCTCGCTGAACGGCCCCAGGAACCAGGGCAGCACGAAGGGCGCCAGGGTGGGGATCACCCCCAGGGTGAAGCTGCCCGAGAGCTTCGTCGCCCCCGACGCCGCGCCCAGGAGCCGCTCGTGGGCCATCAGCACGTCCTGCGCGAGGGCCACCAGGCGGCGCCCTGGCTCGGTGACCGTGATGGGCTTGGCGCGTCGGTCGAAGAGCACCACCCCGAGCTCTCCCTCGGCCTTGGCCACCTGGGCGCTGAGGGTGGGCTGGGACACGTGGCACTCCTCGGCCGCGCGGCCGAAATGGCCGGTGCGCTGAAGGGCCACGATGTACTGCAGCTGGGTCATGGTGGGCATGGCGAGGCCTCGGTCCTGTTTCGATAGACATAGCCTATCGCTGGTCAGACAGAATCGATTCGCACATTCACCCGCGCCTCCATAGGTCGGAGGGGCGGCCACCGAGTGGCCCTCTCTCACCGACCATCCGCACACGGAGACTCCCCATGCAGACGATGATCAACACCACCATCCCGGACTTCAAGGTCGAGGCCTTCCACAACGGCGACTTCGTCCAGGTCAGCCGCGACGACCTGCAGGGCAAGTGGGCCGTCTTCTTCTTCTACCCGGCCGACTTCACCTTCGTCTGCCCCACCGAGCTCGGTGACATGGCCGACAACTACGCGAAGTTCCAGGAGATGGGCGTGGAGGTCTACGCCGTCAGCACCGACACCCACTTCACCCACAAGGCCTGGCACGACACCAGCGAGACCATCGGCAAGATCACCTACCCGATGCTCGCCGACCCCACCGGCGCCCTCTCCCGCGCCTTCGGCGTGTACATCGAGGAGGCCGGTCTGGCCTACCGCGGCACCTTCGTGGTGAACCCCGCCGGCGAGATCAAGGTCGTCGAGATGCACGACAACGGCATCGGCCGCAACGCCCAGGAGCTCATCCGCAAGGTCCAGGCCGCGCAGTTCATCGCCGAGAACCCCGACGAGGTCTGCCCCGCCAAGTGGACCCCGGGCGCCGACACCCTGAAGCCCGGCCTCGACCTGGTGGGCAAGATCTGAGGCTCCGGCCTCCCCGCCGGCGGGCTCCGGCCCGCTGGCTCCCCCCCCCTTCTCCCTCCTCCCTGTCCCCCGACGACCCCCTCCCGCGCCCCCCTGCGCGATGGTCCCCGTGCGCCTCGACACCCTCTGGAGGAGCCATGCTCGACCCCGCCATCCTCGACCAGCTCACGTCCGTCTACGCGGCCCTCGAGGTGCCGATCACCCTGGTGCTCAGCACGTCCTCCCACGACAAGCAGGGGGAGCTCGACACGCTGGTGGAGCAGCTCGCCTCCACCTCCGAGCAGCTCTCCGTCCGCCGCGCCGACCCCCCCGCCGACGTGCCCCGCGTCGCCATCGAAGCCGGCGGCCAGCCCACCGGCATCGCCTTCACCGGCGTCCCCGGGGGCCACGAGTTCACCAGCCTGGTGCTCGCCGTGCTCTACGCCGGCGGTCTCGGCAAGCGCCCCGACGACGCGATGATCGACCGGATCCGCCGCCTGAAGGGGCCGATCCGTCTCCGGACCTTCGTCTCGCTCTCCTGTGAGAACTGCCCCGACGTGGTGCAGGCCCTCAGCCTCATGGCCAGCCTCCACCCCGACTTCGAGCACGAGATGGTCGACGGGGGCCTGGTGCAGGAGGAGGTCGAGCGCCTCGGCATCCGTGGCGTGCCCAGCGTGATGCACGGCAGCGACCTCGTGAGCAGCGGCAAGGCCTCCCTGGCCGACCTCATGGCCCGCCTCGAGAAGACCTTCGGCACGGCCGAGGCGGAGGCCCAGGACCTCGGGCATGTCGACGTGGCCGTGGTGGGCGGAGGCCCAGCCGGGGCCGCAGCCGCCGTCTACGCCGCCCGGAAGGGCCTGAAGACCGTGATCATCACCGACCGCCTCGGCGGGCAGCTGCAAGACACCAAGGGCATCGAGAACCTGATCAGCGTGCCCTACACCGAGGGCCCCGACCTCTCGAACAAGCTCGGCGAGCACCTCGCCGTGTACGACATCGACCTGCTGAACCACCGACGCGTGGCCTCCGTGGCCCCCGGCGGTCCGGGGGAGCCGGTGGCGCTGACCCTCGAGAGCGGCGACACCCTCGCCACCGATGCTCTCATCGTGGCCACCGGCGCCAAGTGGCGCGAGCTCGGCGTGCCCGGCGAGAAGGAGTACCTGGGCCGCGGCGTCGCCTTCTGCCCCCACTGCGACGGGCCCATGTTCAAGGGCAAGGACATCGCGGTGGTCGGCGGCGGCAACTCCGGCGTCGAGGCCGCCCTCGACCTCGCCGGCATCGTGCGCTCCGTGAAGGTGCTCGAGTTCATGGACGAGGCCAAGGCCGACGCCGTGCTCCTCGACAAGCTCGCGGCCCTGCCCAATGCCGAGCTGATCACCTCCGCCAAGACCCTCACCATCGACGGCAACGACGAAGGCGTGACCGGCCTCAGCTACGAGGACCGTGCCAGCGGCGAGGCCCACAGCCTGGCCCTCGACGGGGTCTTCGTGCAGATCGGCCTCGTGCCCAACAGCGGCTTCCTCGGCGACCTCGTCGCCACCAACCGCTACGGCGAGATCGAGATCGACGGCAAGTGCCGCACCAACCAGCCCGGCATCTACGCCGCCGGCGACGTCACCACCGTGCCCTACAAGCAGATCGTCGTCGCCATCGGCGAGGGGGCCAAGGCCGCCCTGGCCGCCTACGAGGACCGCCTCACGGCGTAGCCTCCGGCGACCGCGTGAGTAGCTCCGCCACCCAGGCCGTCACGAAGTCCACCCCGTAAGCCCGCCCCATGTCGGGCAGGCCCCCCGGCGCGCACACGTTCACCTCGACCAGCGCGTCCCCGATGCAGTCCAGTCCGGCGAAGCGCACGCCCTGGGCCTGCAGCGCGGTCGCCGCCTCGGCCACCAACTGGCGCAGTGGCCCGTCGAGGATCGTGGGCTCGGGCGAGCCGCCCAGGTGCACGTTGCTCCGGAGTTCCCCCACGGCCGGGCGCCGCCGGATGGCCGCCACCGCGCCGTCCACCTCGAAGACCCGGCCGTCGTGAACGAACACCCGCACGTCCCCGTCGACGGCGGCACGCAGCCACGGCTGCACGATCACCGGCCCGCTCTCCAGCAGCAGGTCGAAGGTGGCGCCGAGGTTGTCCTGTTCGGGCGTGACGATGAACACCCCCTTGCCCTGGCTGCCGTGGGCCGGCTTCACCACCGAACGGCCGAAGTCCTCGATGGCCTGCCGCGCCACCACCGCGTTGCCCGTCAGCACCGTCGGGGGTCGCACACTCGGCGGCAGCCACAGCAGCCCGGGTTTGCCCGCGAACCGTGCCAGCGCCGCCGCGCCGTTCCGGACGTCCACCCCCAGGTCCTCCAGCCGCTGCAGGCACACCAGGGCGTGGGCCCAGGCCCACGGCCGCTCCTGGGAGACCGGGTTCGCCCGCACCAGCACCGCCTCGAGCTCGTCGTGCCCGACGACCCGCCACGGCCCGGGGGTGCCATGGGCATGGACGGTGCGGCAGCGCACGGTCACGCCCGCGCCGGCAGCCGACAGCCCGGTGCACCCCGCGACCAGCGTCTCGGCCTGCTGGGCGCAGGCCCGAACAAGAGCGGTCGTCGTCTGCGTCGGGTCCAGCGCGCTGGGGTCGTTGACCAGAATGAGGATGCTCAATGCGTCACCAGGTCCGCCCCGGCCTCGCGGCCGAGGATATGGGCGTCGGCCTCGTCAGCGAGCTGCCCGAGGTGCACGATGCGCGCCCCGGCCCGGGCCACCGGGTGCGTGCTCCGGCCGACCACCACCCCGCCGAACGGGCTGCGGACCTCCTCGATCAGCTGCCCGAACACATCGACCCGCCGCGCCACGACCTCCCCCTCGGCCACGATCTCGCGCAGGGGCGGCACGACCGTCTGCAGACCGCCCTGGTTGGCGAACAGCCACCGGCTGCTGCGGCAGATGAGCGGCGCCGGCCCCTTGGCGAGCGGGCGCTTGGGGATGAGGCCGAGCTCCATCAGCACCGCGCGGACCCCCACCAGGGTGCGCTTGATGTACCGCTCCTGGAACAGGTTGGCGTCACCGATCTCCACGGTGATCGCCGGGATGCCGAGCTCGGCCGCGGCCCCCCGGAGGGTACCGTCCGCAGCTTCCTTGTGCACGATGATCTGCGGCCGCTGCAGGAAGGCCATGCGGGCCGTCTGCGGCTCGGTCATGTCCGCGCGGACATACAGCGAGTTCTCCCGGCCGAAGCTCGCGGTGTGTAAGTCGAGCAGCGCGTCGAAGGTTCGGATCACGCGCTCGACCAGCCGGTGGGCGTACACCTGCGCGACATGACCCTCGGGGTCGCCGGGGAAGTGGTGGTTGAGGTCGAAGTGCTCCACGAAGCGACGCTGCCAGGTGTGGAAGCCGTGGAGGTTGGTCACCAGCACCGCCACGACGTTCCCCCGCAGGGTCCGGCAGTCCAGCCGCTCGAAGAGCCGATGGGCCACAGGCAAGCCGTTCAGCTCGTCGCCGTGGAGGCCCACGGTCAGACCGACAGTCGGCCCCGGCCGGCCCCCCCGCGCGACCATCACGGGCACGCACTCGGGCTGGCCAAGCCCATCCGAGGCGACGCGGACCCACAGGCGGTGGACGGAGGCGCTGGGGAGCGCCGCGAGGTCCAGGGAGTCTACGAGCACAGCTCCTCCATCAAGGTGTCGTCCGCCACGAGCGAGCGGAACAGGCGCTTCCGGAACCGCTGCTTCTGGGTGACGAGCCGCTGGGCCATCTTGTCGATGGCGGTGGTGGCCAAGGCGGTCTGGACGTAGGCCTCGACGAGGTCGTCGAGCCCGATGCCCAGCTGGTTGAAGTCCCGGCTGTCCATCAGCATCAGCCGGTCCGGCTCGGTGGTGAAGCTACCGTCTGCCCGCTTCTTCGACAGGTTGGTGCCCAGCATCTCCCACGCCGTGTGCGGGCTGTCCTTGAGCTCCCGCGCTAACGGAGCCGGGGCTCGGCGAGCGTATAGCGCCAGCGGGTAGAAGCCCTCGGGGCCCGCGCCGATCATGAACCGCAGGTCGGCCACAAACATGCGGCCGTTCTTGGTGGGCAGGGTGCCGACGTGGAACAGCTTGCCGTCCCGCGTGCGAGAGCTCCAGCCGGTGTTGCCGATCAGGCCCTGCACCAGGAACCGATCGTAGTGGTGGTCGGTCTCCATCCAGCGCTGCAGGTCGTCGGCGTCGACGATGGGCTCGACCCCCTGGCCTGCGTTGGCGTAGGGCACCTTCACGATGGCGATGCCGCCCATCCGCTCCACGTGCATCGGCAGCTCCGGAAGCCCCACGTTGGGGAACGTCTCGGGCACGCGGATGGCGAGTCCCGTGGACGCGAGCTCGGCGTTGTACAGGTCGTACGCGGTGGCGGCCAGGCTCTTGTTCCGTCCCCCGGCCAGGCACGCGATGACGGGGTTGAGCATCGCGGTGCGCGTCAACGGGGGCAGCCGGGTCCACGGCCGCTGGGTCACGTAGCGAAATGCAGCTCGAATGGGCGTCCACACCCCGTCCACCTCGACGTGCAGGACCCCGTCGTCGAACCGCACCGCGTCCGAGCCGTCTGTCACCTGCACGAGGTGCACCGGCTCGCCGACCACGTCCGCGATCACCGCGGCGTAGCCGCTGACCTCCTTCCAGTTCTTGTCCCACAACACCGCGAGGTCACCGCGGGGCAGCTTCCGCCGCTTCATCAGAGGGACGAAGGTGCGCTCCACGAGCATGCGATAGCCGCCGTCCTCCATGTACGGGTCGAGCAGCGGCATGCTCTTCTGCCCTGACGGTGAGCTGTTCGTCTCGATGACGACGAAGCGGCGCTGCCCCCGCTCGTCGGTGACGTGGAAAAGGTCGCTGCCGGCCCAGCGGAAGTAGCGCGGGGGCGTGGCGAAGACCCGCTCGAGGGCGACGGGGTCGACCTCCGGGTGCAGGTGGCAGTAGCGCGCGAGGATGCGGGCGTTGCCGAGCTGCAGGAAGAACCGCACCAGCGGGTGAAGCTGGGCGTTGGGCACCCGCGGGTAGAAGTGGTTCTGAAGCTCGTACTCACCGGGCTGCACCAGGCGGTAGGGGGTCGGGTCCATGGGCACGCCTCCGCAGCCCCGCAGTGCAGTGACCATGCCAACCCGAGCAGCGCGCCGATGACGCACGGCGGGGCATTCTGCCCCCACCAGACCAGGCTGCCCGGGCACCCCCCTCAAGCCGCCTCAGGCGCCCAGGTAGGTGTAGCCGTCCAGGCTCTCTCGGTAGAGCGACAGGAGGCGCCGCGCCGTCGACGGCGTGATTCGCTCCTGGGCGATGGCGTCCTCGGTCGCCCGCCGCACCCGATGCACCAGGTCCTTACGCTCGTACTGCACGTAGCCCGCGACCATCTCCACGGTGTCGCCCTCGATCACCCGATCGATCCGGGTCTGGCCCGCGTCGTCGACCGACACGTGCACGGCGTGCGTGTCGCCGAACAGGTTGTGCAGGTCACCGAGGATCTCTTGGTACGCCCCCACCAGGGCGAGGGCGAGCACGTAGCGCTGCCCAGGCACCAGCGGATGCAGCTCCAGGGCCTTCTTCACATCGCGACGGTCGACGAAGCGGGCGAGTTTGCCGTCCGAGTCACACGTGAGGTCGGCGATGACCGCGCGGCGGGTGGGCTCCTCCTCGAGGCGACTCACCGGGAGACAGGGGAACAGCTGGTCGACGGCCCAGGCATCAGGGGCCGACTGGAACACCGAGAAGTTGGCGTAGTAGGTGTCGGCGAGGCGGTCGGCGAGGCCCTCGAGCTCGTCGGGCACGTAGGTCATGCCGTCGGTCAGGTGCACGATGCGGCCGCACACCTTCCAGAACAACGAATCGACGGCCGCGAGGTCAGGCAGGCCCACCACGCCGAGCTCGAAGGCGCCCCGGCTGCGGGTGCGCACATCGACCGCGTCGTGCCACGACTCCTGGAGGTTCCGCACCGTGAGCCGCTCGTGCACCTGTCGCAGCTCACCCACAAGCTCGTGCTCGTCCGGAGCGGGGGACGCCGGCGGGCCGTCGACCGGCACCGACTCCACCCCAAGAATGTCGAACAGCAGCACCGAGCAGTGGGCCGTGGTGGCGCGCCCAGACTCGGTGACGAGGTCGGGATGGGCGACGCCCGCAACGTCGCAGGCACCTTGGATGTGGCTCACGACGTCTGCGGCGTACTCCGCCACCGTGTAGTTCCGCGACGACTCGAAGGAGGTCTGGCTGCCGTCGTAGTCCACCCCCAGGCCCCCGCCCACGTCGAAGAAGCCCATGGGGGCGCCGAGCCCCACGAGCTCGACGTACAGCCGAGTGGCCTCACGTAGCGCCCGCTTGAAAGTGCGTATGGCCGTCACCTGCGACCCAATGTGGAAGTGCAGCAGCCGCAGCAGGTGCAGCCGCTCGGACCGCCGCAGCCGCTCTACGAGCTCCACGATGGCCAGGGCCGACAGGCCGAACTTGGCGCGGTCGCCGGCGGAGCTCTTCCACCGGCCCTTCCCCGGGTTGGACAGCTTGGCGCGTACCCCGAGCAGCGGCTGGATGCCCACGCGGTCCGCCACCTGGAAGACCACGTCGAGCTCGCTGAGCTTCTCGACGACCAGAATCACTGTGCGGCCCAGCTGCTGGGCGGCCAAGGCGATCTCGATGTAGCGGCGGTCCTTGTACCCATTGCACAGGATCAGGCTGTCCCGGTCGTCCACGTGGGCCAGCGCGAGCAGCAGCTCGGGCTTGGAGCCCACCTCGAGCCCGACGTGATGGGCTGCTCCGGCCTCCAGAATCTCCTCGACCAGGTGACGCTGCTGGTTGCACTTGATGGGATACACCGCGCGGTACGCCCCCTGATAGCCGTACGTCTCCCGCGCCTCGCGGAAGACGCGCTGCAGCAACTCCACCCGCCGCTGCGCCACCTGGGGAGCACGGATCAGCACGGGCAGGTCCACGCCCCTTTCCGCGAGCTGGTCCGCCAGGTCGCTGAGATCGACCTCACCACGGCCCTCGCCCGCCGGCGTCATCACCAGGTGACCTTGGTCGCTCACGCGGAACAGGTGGCGTCCCCAGTAAGGCACCCCGTAGAGCTCGGCGCTGTCGGCTGCGGCCCACACCATGTCAGTACCCGAGGAGGTAGGCGAAGATCAGCGGCGCCACGATGGTCGCGTCGGACTCGATCATGAACTTCGGGGTCGACGGCGCGAGCTTGCCCCAGGTGATCTTCTCGTTGGGCACTGCGCCGGAGTAGCCGCCGTAGCTGGTGACCGCGTCGGAGATCTGGCAGAAGTATCCCCAGAACGGTGTCTCCTCGAGTCCGAGGTCCTGGATCATCGCGGGCACGGCACAGATGGCGAAGTCGCCAGCGATGCCACCGCCGACCTGGAAGAAGCCGATTCCGGGGTTCTCGGGGACACACCCCTCGGTGCGCGCCTGGTACCACCGCATCAGCCGCACCATCTGCTCGGTGCCGGTGACCACGGCCCGGTGGTGGGCGAGCTCCTCGCGGAAGACCGCGGCTGCGAACATGTTGCCGGTGGTGGAGTCTTCCCAGCCGGGCGTGAACACGGGGATTCCCTTGCGGCCGGCCGCGAGGAGCCAGGAGTTCTCAGGCTCCTGGAAGTGCGCTTGCACGTCGGGCTCCGCCAGCACGGCCAAGAGGTGCTCGCTCGGCATCGCCGACGACCCGGACTCCGTGGCCTCCCGCCACCGGGCCAACAGCTGGGCCTCCATGTGCCGCATGACGGTCTCGGGGATGCAGGTGTCGGTGACCCGGTTCATGCCGCGGTCGTACAGCGCCTGCTCGTCCTCGGCGCGCAGGGCCCGCCAATCGTCGATCGGCTCGTAGGTGTCGCCGGCCAGGAGCCGGAAGGCATCTTCCTCCAGGTTCGCGCCGGTGCAGCAGATCCCGTGCACCCAGCCCGCCTCGATGGCCGGCGCGAGCACCCGGCCGAGCTGGGCTGTACTCATCGCCCCAGCCAGCGTGACGAACATCGAGCCGCCACCCTCCACGTGGGCCTGGTAGGCACGGGCAGCGCGGACGACCTCGCGACTGTTGTAGTGAAGGTAGTACCGCTCGAGAAAATCGCGGACTTTCATGGGTTCAAGCTCCGTGAGCACCGCCGACAAAGGCGGCGAATGGTGAATTCGAGGCACCGAAGTCGGCGTCCACCGGCTTCGAGTCGACCTGTCAAAGAGACCGAAGCCGACGATGGGGCGACCCATGGCGGTCTCTGTGTGAAGAAGGGCCAAGACCCAACGGCATCCGAGACCGCCGGGCTGGGGCCAGCACCGGAAGGAGCCCGATGCCGACCAGCACTAGGCCCGTCAGCTGGCGGATGCCGAGCGGCTCGCTCAGCGCCAGCCACCCCACCAGCAGGGCGACGAGCGGGTTGACCACGGCATACGTGAGCACCACTGTCAGCGGCAGCGACCGCGCCGCGTGAACGTAGGCGACCATCCCCAGAACCGCCGGCCCTAGGACCAGCCACGCCCAGGAGAACCACGCCGAACCACTCGGGGTCGGCAGCGCCTCGTCGAAGAGCGCCATCGCCGCGAGCTGGCCCGCGCCCCCCACGCCGAGCTGGATCGCCGCGACCCAGAGAACATCACTTCGCAAGCCACTCGCCCCCGCACCCGCCCACGCACCGACGATGGCCGCTAGCACCAACGCACCGACCGAGGCCATGTCGAAGTCGCCCTCGGCTGCCGCAGCGAGCCCGCCCAGTGCGCAGCACAGGCCCACCAGGGTTCGGGGCGAGGCCGCGCTGTAGAGTGCCCCCCAGAGCGGCGTCGTGCCGAGCACCAGGGCGGCGACACCGGCGCTCACGCCCTGCTGCCCCCACACCTGCAGGCCACTGCCGAACAGCCAGAACAGCACCCCGCCGCCCACGATGCTGGGGAGTTCCGGCCAATTCACACGTCGACGTCGCCACACGGCCCACCCCGCCAGCAGCAGGGCCGCGGCCAACAGTCGCAGCGCGCCGAGACCGAACGGACCGAACCCCTCGTCGAGGCACACCTTGATCGCTGGGCATCCGGTGCCCCAAAGCACATAGAGGGCGCCGAGGGCGCCCCATGCGGAGCGTCCAGGATCCCTGTTGGCCACTGTCATGGATGTTCCGTGACGCTACGCAGACGAGCCGGTCGACCTACGCCGAAAGCCAGTCGATGTCGTCCTCGTCGTCCATGTCCTGGTCGTCCGACTCGACCTCTGCCATGGAGAGCTCCACGAGCACGTCCTCGACATCGACGCCGTAGGCATCGCAGAAGTCCTCGAGCGTCGTTCGAAAGGTAAGGCGCTCGTCGACCGGCAATCCGTACCAGGCGAGGACATCGCGCATGTCGCCGTCGGTGAGGAGCTGAGTCACGCGGGTCTTGCGGTTCACTTCCATGTCGAACCTCCTGCGCCGTTCGCGGCGTGCCCACCGCCACTGCAGGTCCCATGCCAGCACCCGCAGCCTGAACCAGGGGCGGATGGCCCCCCACGGGGCGATCTGCCCCGAGGCGGATGCCCCGTGGTCAGGCGAGGGTGGCACTGGCCGGCAGGCCGAGCGTGAACACGGTGCGGCCTGGCACGGATATGCACTCCAACCAGCCCCCGTGGGCCACCGCGATGTCTCGCGACACGGCCAGCCCCAGCCCTGTGCCCCGGCCCGCGGCCTTGGTGGTGAAGAACGCATCGAAGAGGTGGTCTTGCATGGCGGGCCCCACGCCGGGCCCATCGTCTTCCACAGCCACCGTGCCGAAGCTGCGCCCGTCCCGCCGAGTTGCGCCGATGCGCAGTCGGACCGTGCCGCGACCATCGAGCGCGTGCAGCGCGTTGGTGAGCAGGTTGAACACGACCTGCTGGACCTGAGAGCGGTTGCAGAAGACGGCCTGTGCCTCCCCCTCGACGGAAACCACCACCCCCTGCCGCACGGCGAGGGGCTGCAGCAGCTGCACCGCGCTCTGGACGGCCTCCGTCAGCGAGAGGATGGCCCGCCCGGGTGTGCCCACACGGGCGTAGTCGAGCATGCCGCGCAGCCGCTCCGCCACCACGTCGAGCTGCTCGACGATCCGTCCACAGCCCTCGACGACCGACTCGGGAACCTCCTCGCCGGCCAGGATCTGGGCCTGCATCCGCGCGACGTTCAGCGGCGTGCCTACCTCGTGGGCGGTCACTGCGGCCAGCCGCCCGGTGCCGATGAGCCGGTTCGCATGCCGCAGTCGGTCCTCCGCGATCTCCGCCCGTCGGGCCAGGAGGAACTCTCGGCGCACTGCCCGGACGATGAGGGGCAGGGCGGCGAGGGTCGCCTCGTCGAGGGGCAGGTAGTCGAGCGCGCCGGCCTTGATGGCCTCGACCGCCGTACGCTCGTCGGGTGAAGCGGTGAGTACCACCAGTGGAAACGGGGGTGAGCTCGCCATACCCTCGAGCAGTTGGGTGCCGTCGCCGTCCGGCGGATCCACCGTGACGACGGCCGCCGGGGGCTTCCGGCCGAGGAGGTGCGCACCGGCGGACGCAAGCGTGGGCAGCACGGTCACTGCCGCGGCGCCTGCGAACCCACGGCGGATGGTGTTCGCAATCTCGCCGCAGCCTCCCACCACCAGCAGCTCCAATGGGTCCTCCTCGGCATGCGGGCTATCTGTACGACGATCGGGCGACAAGCCGCTCTCGGAGACCTCGATGCCTGACCCCAGCGTGCTCGTCCTAGAAGACGACACCGCCCTCCGCGATCTGCTGAAGCAGGGACTTCCAGACTTCGACGTGCGGTCGGCCGCGACCCTGAGCGAAGCCCGTGACGCCCTGAAGGATGTGCCCGACGTTGTGCTCACAGACGTGCACCTCGAGGGGGAGAGCGGGCTCGACTTCGCGCGGGAGCTCCGTGAAAGCCACCCACGGCTCCCCGTGATCGTGATGACGGCCTTCGGCGACCTGACCCTCGCCATCCAGGCCCTTCGCGTAGGTGCCTACGACTTTCTCACCAAGCCGCTCGACCTCGCGGTGCTTCGGACCGCCCTGCACCGCGCCGCCGAGACCCATCAGCTACGGCGCGAAGTCCGCGACCTGCGGCGCCAGGTCCGCATCCATCGAGGCTTCCACGAACTCGTGGGCACCTCTCCAGCCATGAAGCGCGTCTACGGCCTCATCGACAGGGTCGCGCCGGTGCCGTCCTCCGTGCTCCTGCGGGGCGAGTCCGGCACAGGCAAGGAGCTCGTCGCGCGCGCCCTGCACACCGCATCCCCGCGCGTCGGACAGCCCTTCGTCGCCATCAACTGCACCGCGGTACCTGACGCGCTGCTCGAGAGCGAGCTGTTCGGCCACGTGCGCGGCGCGTTCACCGACGCCCACCAGGACCGCACCGGCTTGTTCTCCCGGGCCAACGGAGGAACACTCTTCCTCGACGAGATCGGCGACCTGCCCAAGCCGATGCAGGCCAAGCTCCTCCGCGCGCTGCAGGAGCGCACCATCCGCCCCGTGGGCTCGGATCGGGATGTCCCCGTCGATGTGCGGGTCGTCGCCGCGACCCACCGGGACCTTCGAGGGATGGTCGAGCTGGGCACCTTCCGGGACGACCTTCTGTACCGGCTCGACGTAATCCGCATCGAGCTGCCGCCACTGCGGGAGCGCGGCAGTGACATCCTGCTGCTCGCCCAGCGCTTCGTCGATGCGTTCTCCGAGCGTCTGGGCCGCCAGGTGCGGCGGATCGAACCCGAGGCAGCGCGGCAGCTGTTGGACTACGCCTGGCCGGGCAATGTGCGGGAGCTACAGAACTGCATCGAGCGGGCCGTCGTGCTGTGCCCTGGCGACTCCATCTCCCTCGACGACCTTCCGGCCAAGGTCGCCAAGGCCCGACCGAACACCCAGGTCCTCGCCGTAGCCGTCGACCCGGTCGCGCTTCTCCCTCTCGCCGAGGTGGAGCGACGCTACGTGCTCCAGGTGCTCGAGGCCATGGGGGGGAAGCGAGCGGAGACCGCCCAGGTGCTGCAGGTGGACCGCAAGACGCTGTACCGCAAGCTCGAGCGGTGGAAGGCCGACGCTAGCTAGGCCGCCCGTCAGGGTCATGCGTCCGTGCCGCCTCAGCGGCCACCATCGACGACGAGTATCGACTCCAGCCTAGCTACCCAGAACACCGCTCGCCCCGCAGCCTGCGAGGTTACGAGCCCTCATGGCTCTTCGACCCGTCGGCACCATCCCCGCTGCGCGCCTGGCCGAGCTGTCCGCCTGGGTCGATGGCCAGCGCACCACCGAGCAGGTGGTGGAGGCGGCCCAGGCCATCGGGCAGGAGCTGCACGACGTCATCCAGATGGACGAGTTCACCCTCGACCTCCTGCTGGCGCTGCCCGACGGCCTGTGGCTCGTCTACGACACCACCTGAAATGCCGGGGTGACGGCGGTCGCCGTCTGGGACCACCTCCCGAGCCCTCAGGAGCTCCTCCACGACCGCCGCCAGCGCGGGTGGCGGCCGCTCCCGTCCGCCCTCGCCGCCGGGCCCGAGGTGCTCGGCGTGGCGGCCTCCGTGCCGCGATGCGACTGGGCCCCTTGAGCCCACCGCGCAGGCACAGCGCGGTCAGAAGTCGATCTTGCCGTCCTTCTTTCGCTTCTTCAGGCGGTCCATCGCCGACTTGGCGGCCTTGTGCCCATCGACCCGGTGGGCCTCCTTGAAGGCCTCGTACGCCTTGCCGTACTCCTTGTCGCCCCGGTAGACCTGCCCGATGCGGTAGAGGGTCCAGCTGCGCTGGTAGTCCTCCAGGTGCTCGTACTTCAGGTAGGTCTGGAACTCGGTCATCGCGGCCTCGCGCTTCTTCGAGCGGAGCAGGGCGACGCCCTTCCAGTAGTGGACCCGCTGGTTCTTCGGGTCGACCTCGAGGATGCGGTCGAAGCGCTGCAGCGCCATGTCGTACTTCTTCATGTAGATGTAGTTGGTGCCCTGCACCATGTTGTTGATGACGCTGTTCGGGTAGCGCATGGCGTTGCGGCCGAGGGTCGCCTCCGCCTTGCGGTAGTCGTTCTCCTCCATCCAGGTGAACGCCAGCGCCAAGGTGGCCATGGGCCGCAGGAACACGCCCGCCCGCTCGACCTGCTGCATCTGCTCGATGCCCTTCACCCGCTCGTCGCCGAAGTCCGGCAGGGCGTTGGTGGACAGGGTGATGACCGAGCGCCAGTAGTTGTACATGCCGTCGGCGAGCTGCAGGTCGACGAAGTCCGGGTTCGCCGCGCGGGACTTCTCGATGTTGTCCATCGCCTGGAAGGCCAGGTTCAGGGCCTGCAGGTATTGGGTGTTGCGCATGGTGTGGATGGACTCCACCCCGAGGACCGACGCCAGCAGCAGGTGCTCCCAGGAGTCGTTGCCCGGCTGGGCCATCGCGACATCGAGGGCCTCCTTCGCCGCCTTCGACGCCGTCTGGTACTGCTTCTCGTACTTGAAGTCGAAGTTCTCCAGCATGAGCGCCTGCCACACCAGCATGTCGACCACGGCACCCACCGCCGTGTTCGGGAAGGTGCTCTCGAGGGCCTCGAAGGAGTCGCGGGCGCCGTTGTACTCCCGCAGGTACATCTGCTCGAGGCCCAGCTGGACGCCGTTGACGAACTCGGGGTCCATGTTGAGCAGCACCGCGCCGGTGTAGGCGCGGGAAGGCAGCGGCCGCTCCTTGATCTCCTTCATGGAGGGCGCGTAGTCGGACATGTCCTTCGTGGGGGAGCGGGGCTCGCCGGTGAGGGGCGGGAGCGTGCCGGTGGTGACCTTCTCGGTCTCGCCGGCTTCCTCGCCTTCGGCCGCCCAGCTGGGGGCAGCGAGGCTCAGGGCGAGCAGGGCGAGGGAGAGAGGGCGGCGGATCATGGGGCCTCCACAGCGGACAGCTGGGCACGATGGGCGTCGAGTTGCTGCAACACGCAGTCCACCAGGTCGGCTTCCAGCTTCGTGTCGTACAGGCGGTTCATCTCTTGGATTCCGGTCGGCGAGGTCACGTTGATCTCGGTGAGGTACCGACCGATCACGTCGATGCCGACGAACACCATGCCCCATTCTTGGAGGGATGGGCCGATCGCATCGCAGATGGCGCGGTCGTCCTCGCTGAGCTCGCACGCCTCTACGGTCGCACCGACGTGCATATTCGCTCGGTGGTCGCCGGCGTCGGGCACCCGCAGCATCACGCCGACGGGCTTGCCGCCGAAGAGCAGGATGCGCTTGTCGCCGGTGGACACCTCGGGGATGTACCGCTGGGCGATGACGTACTCCTGGCCGTCGCGGGTGAGCAGCTCGACCATGGAGCCCAGGTTGCGGTCGCCCCGCTCGGTGACCAGCACCCCGCGGCCGCCGTTGCCATCCCAGGGCTTCAGCACGCTGCGGCCCTCGCCGTCGTTCACGAACTGGCGCAGCTTGGCCATGTCGTTGGTGAGGAGGGTCTCGGGCTGGAAGTGGGGCCACTGGGACATGACCCACATCTTCTCGTTGAACAGCTTCAGCCCACGGGGCTTGTTCACCACCAGCGTCTCGGGGGGCGCCATGTCGAGCAGGTAGGTGGTGAAAATGTAGGACATGTCGAAGGGAGGATCCTTCCGCATCCACACAACGTCGACGTCGCCGAGGTCGATGTCGTCGGTGGACTCCACGTGGAAGTAGGGCGCATCCGCCGTGGTGCGGACCTTCGTGGCCCGGGCCCGGGTGCGGCCCTGGTGGGTGTACAGGCCATCGGGGGTGCACATCCACACCGGGTACCCGCGGTCGGTGCACTCCCGCATGGTGACGTAGGTGGAGTCCCCGCCGACGTGGATCTTGTCGAGCGGGTCCATGACGAACAGCGAGCGCATGCCTCTCCTGGGGAACGCTGGCATCCTATCCGTCTGCGGCCGCCGCCGGGGCCCCCGGATGGTGCGGCCAGGTGACGGCCGCCTGCCATCCGCCCAAGGGGGAAGGGCCCAGCTCCAAGCAGGTGCCGTGCCGCGCAGCGATGCGCTCGACGATGGCCAGCCCCAAGCCCGTGCCCTGACTGGCGGGCCCCTTCGCGAAGGGCGCCCGCAGGGCGGAGGGGTCGCCACCTCCCGGGCCATCGTCGTCGACCTGGACCCGCCCGTCCGCCGCCAGCGCCGCCCGGACCCGCGGACCCCCGTGCTCCCGCGCGTTCCGGAGGAGGTTGTCGACCGCGCGGCGGATCTGCCCTGCGTCTCCGAGGACCCACACGGCCTCGGCGGGAAGCTCCAGCTCGACGTCGTTCGGGACGAGGTCGGCCATCAGCACATCGAGGCGCACCGGGTCGTGGGGGCGGTCGATGTCGACCCGCGCGAGGTCCAGCAGCTCCTCGATGAGGGCATCCAGCTCGGCGAGGTCCACGCCCATGGCCTGCTCGTGCTGGGCCCGCTCCTGTGGGTCGGCATCGGTCCACAGGTGCAGGGAGAGGCGGATCCGAGCCAGGGGGGTGCGCAGCTCGTGGGACACGGCGCGGAGGAGGTCGCGGTGGGCCACCACCCGCTGCTGCGACTGGACGGCCATGCGATTGAAGGCCGCCGCCAGCTCGGGCGCCACCCATCGCCCCCGCTGGAGCCGTCGGTCGAGGTCTCCGTGGGCATAGGCGTCAGCGGCCTCGGCCAGGGCCTGGTGGGCCCGGGACAGGGGCCACAGCCCCGCCGCCAACAACAGGCCCATCAGCAGCGCCACCACCGCCATGGACAGGCCGTGCCGTGGCGCGAGGCGCACCGAGTTCCACGGGGGCATCGGCCCCCACACCAGGGCCGACCCGTCGGCGAGGGCCGTGTAGAGCACCTCGTCTTCGCCCCGGTAGCCGTAGCCGAGGAGGTAGCCATGGGCCCAGGTGTCGACGACCTGCTGGGGGACCTCAGCCGCAGGGAGGTGGGCCACCGGGTAGGGCAGGTTCACCCCCTCGAGGACCGCCAGGGGGTCGTCCGAGCGGCCGGCCAGCTCGGTCAGCGGCACCAGGGCGCCCCCCACCGTGGCGTCGTACCAGCGAGCTTCCTCCTCGTCGGGCACCAGCCACCAGGAGGCGTCGTAGACGACCAGGCCCACCAGGGCGGTGGCCATCCCGAGGAACCACAGCACGGCCACCTGCCGGGTCATGGCGCGGCCAACACGTAGCCCACGCCGCGCACCGTCTTCAGCCATGCCCGCGCATCGTCGCCCAGCTGCCGGCGCAGCGCCGACACGCGCAGATCGATGGTCCGATCGATCCCGTCCCACGGGCCCCCGCGCAGCGCCCGGTACAGCTGCTCCCGGCTCACCACCTCCCCCGCCCGGCGGGCGAGGTACCAGAGCAGGTCGAACTCCGCGCTGGTCAGCACCAGCGGCACGCCCCGCATCGAGGCCGCCCGCTGTGCCGCGTCCACCCGCAGCGCCCCCACCGCACAGCTCGCCCGGTCCGGGTCCCTGCGACGCAGCAGGGCGCGGACCCGGGCCACCAGACGGAGGGGGTCCACCGGCTTGCGCAGGTAGTCGTCGGCGCCCAGCTCCAGGCCCCGCACCTCGTCGGAGGTGTCGCCCCGCGCGGTGAGGACCAGCACCGGGCCCCGCCATCGCCCACGGAGGTCCGGCAGCCAGTCGAGCCCGTCGCCGTCCGGCAGGGTGAGGTCGAGCACGATCAGGTCGGGTGGGGCCTCGTCCAGCGCCTCCCGGGCCCGGGCCAGGGTGGGCGCCAGGCGCACCTCGTAGGACGACCGCTGGAGGAGCGTGACCAGCAGCTGCCCCAAACGCGCGTCGTCTTCGACCAGCAGCACATCCGTCACGGACAGCTCACCGTTGCTCCCACCGAGGCCATCTGGGCCACCACGTCGTCACACACATCTTCGCCCAGAGGATCGTAGGCCGGCACCCCATGACCCGCCTCGCGATCCACGCGGAGCTGGAAGGGCGCCGAGGTGATCCAGGTGCTGCACAGCGCCCGCAGGCCCGCCGTGAGGGCCTCGGGGTCCCCGTCGGCCGGGTCGGACAGCGGCAGGCCCAGCACGGCCTCCACCAGGGGCGCCTCCCCCGGGCGCAGCACGGCGTCGGTGAGGAGGCGGTCCTTCAGCGCCAGCACCACCTCCTCGTGGGTCCGACCGGCGGCCTCGGCGACGAGGCGATCGATGGCGTCGGGCTCGGTGAGGTTGGGGGGCGGCGCACAGGCCCGCAGCCCACTCTCCAGGGCCAGCAGCGAGCTCATGTCGGTGGCGCGGAAGCCGGGCTCCGCGGCGCGGCGGTAGGCTCCGACGCCGAGGAAGAGGGCCTCCACGTCCTCCCCGGGGGCGAAGTCACCCGGCATCGGCCATCCCAGCAGGTCGTGCACGCTCCGGAGCAGCACCCGCGGCGGGAGACGGTGGACCAGGTCGCCGGATCCGTTCCCCCGTCGCACCGGGTCGTCCTCCTCCTCGGACCAGGCCTCCACCAGGGGCGGCAGGCCGTAGGGAGAGGCATCGCAGGAGGCCGGGCTCCCCAGGTTGAACACCGGGTCGGTGGCGACCGCCTGGAGTAGGTCCACCAGGGAGAAGCGCGCAGCGGCTACGTCGGCCAGCGCCTCCAGGCGCTCCTTCTGGGCCCGGGTGCGGGGGAAGCCATGGGCCACGGTGAGCCGCCCCCCGGCCACGTCGGAGAACACCTGGTCGGCGAGGTTCGCGGCCACCAGGTAGGCGAAGGCCTCCGGGCCTGCCACCGTGCCATTGCCCCACGGCGCCAGCCCCCCCGCGGCCAGATCGTCGACCCCCTGGGCCAGGTACCGCTCCAGGGTGAAGGGGGACGCGTCGGCGCCGAGGGTGTCGATGAACACCGACGAGGTCTCGCCCAGCAGGTCCTCGGTGACCCCGTCGAGGTCCGAGAACTGCCCACAGGCCCGGTCCCAGCCCCAGGGCCGGAATCGGTCCGGACCATCCTCCATCGCCCGATGGCGGAACACCACGTAGGCGTCGTCCGGAGCGGCCGGTCCGCTGCTCGCGCCGAGCAGCGCCGCCTCGAAGTGGGCCTCGAGCGGCCAGTGGTGGTCGAGGGCCGGATCCGGGTGGTCGTTGACCGCGAACTCGGAGTTGTGACAGCCGAGGCAGTCCACCGGCCGGTTGAGGTAGCTGCGGAAGAAGCTGGCGCCGAAGTCTCGGCGGGCGTGGGCCTCGTTCTCGGCCACCGACAGGGTCTCGCAGGGGCGCTGAGGTCGGGCCATCCGCGCGAGCAGCCAGGCACGGTAGAGCACGGACACGTCGTCGGCCACCAACGCGTCGCGCACCAGATCCGCCCCGTTGAACGGCTCGCCGAAGGGCACGTCGGGCCCAGCGGATCGCAGATGGGCGGTCAGTCGCCCGTCGTGGTCGGCCAGGTGGGGACGCTCGAAGCACGCACCGAAGCTCTTGTACCCGACCCGGTCGACCTGGAGGAGGTCCAGCAGGGTGTCGGCCCAGCCGTCCACGAACTCGGGCGACTTCGCCATCGCCGCGACCACCTCCCCACGGGAGCTGTCTCGCACCGCGGCAGCCCAGGCCTGCACCTCGGTGCTGCCCCGTGGACGACGCCGCAGCACGAGCTCGATGGCCCGCTCGACGAAGACCTCGTCGCCCGCATCGCAGACGTCCTCCTGGATGGGCTCGAGACGCGTCCCGGTGTCGGAGCCCGTGGTCTCGGTGGGGGTGGTGGAGCTGCCGGTGTCGACACCGACGGTGGGGTCGGGGGACGGGCCGGGGCGAGGTCCCGCCGGTTCGTCGCCGCCACAGCTCGCCAGGGCGAGCCACAGGCCGAGGGCCAGCGGCACTCGATGGGTGGTGGACGCGCTCATGCGGACCTCCCGAGCACGGTGGTGAGCAATCGCTCGGTGGCGTCGACCTCGTCGACCGCGCCGAGCACGTCCGACACGCGGAAGGACTCGTCCTCGAAGGGGTGGATGCCGAAGGAGGCGAGCATGGCCGCTCGGAGCTCCGAGGGCGTGACGGCCCCCGACCCGAGCCCCCCCGCGGTGATGGCCCCGTGCACGCCGGCATGGGAGGCCTGGATGGCGCCGCCGAGCAGCACGACGGCGAAGCCGAAGGGGTTGTGCCCGGTGGAGCCCGCCGAGTTGTACTCCCGGGTGGGGGTCCGGCCGAACTCGGTGGTGATGGCGATCATCGTGGTGTCGAGGTCGATCTTCGTCGGGTCGCTCTCCCCGGGGAGGTTGATCTGCGGCACGAGGGTCTCGAGCATGCTCTCCAGGGAGCGGGTCTGCGTGGTGAGGTGGTCGCCGTAGTGGGTGTCGTAGGCGAAGAGCGCGTCGAAGCCCCCGTCGATCACCGTGCAGCAGCGCGCCGGGTCGGTGGGATGGGTGATGAGGTCGATGGCGGCCTGCAGCCCCATGCCGGGGAGGTAGATGGGGTCCCGGCGCCCGCAGGAGCGGGTGTCGACCACGGGCATGAAGTCATCGCCCAGCACCTCGGCCAGGGCGGGGCTGTTCGCCAGGGCCGACGACGCGAAGGCGTGGCCATCCAGGCCCCGGCTGCGGAGCGAGCCTGCCGTGGGATGGGTGTACCGCTGCTGAGTCTGCTCGACGTAGAAGGCAGCCAGGGCGTCCATGGCCTCACGGCGGTCCCCCACCGCCTCCCGGCGCAGCAGGCTGGGCAGGGGATTGTCCGGGCGCACCTTGATGGTGAGCGGCCGCATCGAGGCGGTGTGGGCCCCTCCGGCGTCGCCGATCTGCAGGTTGTCCTGGTCGAAGAAGTCGTTGGGGAGGAAGTGGTAGGACAGGGGCACATAGCCGGGGCTCTGCTCCCGGAAGTACCGCTGCACGTGGGTGCCGAAGCCCGCCTGACGCGGGTCGCCGAGGCGCTTGCCGGTCATCATGAGGGGGATGGCCGCCACGTGGGGCAGCTGGTCGTGGGCCATGACCACCACCCGCATCCGCGCGAGCAGATCGGGTCGCTGGGCGAGGGCCCGGGCGGCGGGCCCGATCTTCACGGCGAAGCCGTCCGCATCGTCGGCGAAGTAGGTCAGGGGCTCGCTCGGGTCCCAGCCGCAGTCCCGCTCGTACAGCGCGCGCCGCTGGGCGGCATCGAGGTGCCAGCCCGTGCCGTCGTCTGCGCCGTGCTCTTCGACCACGTAGAAGCTGTCGTAGTAGGAGAGGCCCCCGTAGCAGTGCACCTCGAGGAGGCGCTCCGTCCGCTCGCCCTTGCCGGGCAGCAACCCGGCCGTGGCCGAGGGTGGGGTGCCCCACAGCTGGCTCCCGCGCGCCACCCTGGGCGCGACCGCCCCGGCGGCCAGGGCACCGGTGAGAAAGTGTCGTCGATTCATCGCTACTCCCGTCCTGACACCAAGGTACGAAGTCGCTTCGACGGCTGCTGAGGGGTTTTGTAGGGCGTGGGCCGGGCGGCCGAGACCAGCGCCACCACGCCGTCTGCCCCGCGACACCACCGGCCGCGACACCGGGCCGTGACCGACCGCGCCACATGCGGACGAGCCGGTTGGTACCCTGGAACGGGGGTGCCTATGCGCTGGCAGGCCTGGCTGCTGATCGTCGTGACGAGTGGATGTACCTGGATCGACCAGGCCGCGTTCGACGACATCCGCGACCAAGACGGCGACGGCGTGTCCCGCGACGTCGACTGCGACGACACCGACGACGGCACCGGCGTGCCGGCCATCTGGTACGCCGACACCGACGGCGACGGCTTCGGCGAGGCCCTCGCCACCCGCGAGGCCTGCGCGGCCCCGACCGGCTACGTCGCCAACGGCACCGACTGCGACGACACCGATGGCGCGGTCTTCCCCGGCGCCGCCGAGGTCTGCAACGACATCGACGACGACTGCGACGGCCTCCTCGACGACGACGACGACTCCCTCTCGGGCAGCCTCGGCGAGTTCGTGGCCGACAGCGACGGCGACGGTGCCTTCCCCAGCCGAGCCGACGCCGCCGACGTGGTGTTCGCCTGCTCGACCCCGCCCGGCCTGGCCCGCCTCCCCATCGCCCCCGAAGCGGCCGACTGCGACGACGACGACGACACGGTCTTCCCCGCGGCCCCGGAGCGCTGCGACGGGATCGACAACGACTGCAACGAGCAGATCGACGACGGGGTGTCCCCCCTGGAAGACGGCGCCGAGCCCTTCCTGCCCGATGGCGACGCCGACGGCTGGCCGGGCTCCGACGACCCCGCCGACACCGCCTACTTCTGTGGCCTCGAGGGGCCCCTGGGCTGGGTGGCCGAGGTCACCTGGCGCGAGGCCTCCGAGGCCGCCGGCCGCGACGACGAGCTCGACTGCGACGACCTCGACGCGGACCGCCACCCCGGGCTGGAGGAGGTCTGGTACGACGGCGTCGACGCCGACTGCCGCCTCGACGACGACTTCGATCAGGACGGCGATGGCCACGTCCTCTCCCTCACGGGCACCAGCGACGACTGCGACGACCTCGACCCCGCCGTGCACCCCGGCCAGGTCGAGGACTGCAGCGAGGTCGACCGCGACTGCAGCGGCTTCGCCTACGACGCCCCCCTCTCCGACCCCGACGCCGCCGAGTACCTGGCCGACGACGACGGCGACGAGTGGCCCGCCGACGACACCCCCGTCGTGCGGTGCAGCACCGAAGACCCCACCGGCTGGGTGACGGTCGCCGACTACGACGATCGGGTGCTCGCCAACAGCACGCTGGAGGTCGTGCTCGACTGCGACGACGACGACCTGAAGCGGCACCCCCTCGCGATCGACACCTGGTACGACGGCATCGACAGCAACTGCGACGGCGCCTCCGACTTCGACCAGGACGGCGACGGCGAGGACCGCATCCTCGGCCTCAGCGGCACGGACTGCGACGACGAGGACCCCCTCCAGAACACCACCGGCACCGAGATCTGCAACGGCGAAGACGACAACTGCAACGGCGACATCGACGAGGCCGGGGGCGACGTGACCTACTACGTCGATGCCGACGGCGATCACTGGCCCTCGGACCTCGACACGGCCACCCTGCGGTGCAGCCCGGCGGAGGGCTGGGTGGTCCAGTCCGACTACCTCCTGGCCCTGGCCGGCCAGAGCCTCTCCCTGGCCGATGGCGTGGTGGACTGCGACGACGACCGCGCCGCGTCCTACCCCGGCGGTGAAGACAGCCCCTACGACGGCTTCGACGACGACTGCGCCGGCGACTCCGACTACGACGCCGACGGCGACGGCTTCGACAGCGACGCCTTCGAGGGCGGCACCGACTGCGACGACGCCGTGTCCGACGTGAACCCCGACGCGGACGAGCGGTGCAACGACATCGACGACGACTGCAACGGGGCCATCGACGAGGCCGGCGGCACCGACCTCTACCTGGTCGACGACGACGACGATGGCTGGCCCGCCTCGCTCACCACCGAGGGGCGCTGCGAGGCCGACCCCGGCTGGGTGCTCCTCGGCGACTTCCTCATCACCAAGCAGCTCGCTGGCTACGGCGTCGACGATGAGGTCGTCGACTGCAACGACCAGCGCGCCGAGGCCTACCCCGGCGCCACCGACGAGCCCTACGACGGCTTCGACGACGACTGCCTCGAAGACTCCGACTACGACGCCGACGGCGACGGATACGACGCCGAGGCCTTCGACGGAACCGACTGCGACGACGACCGAGCGGCGGTGAACATCGGCGCCGTGGAGACCTGCAACGGCATCGACGACGACTGCAACGGGGCCACCGACGAGGCCGGGGGCACCGTCGCCTACCTGCTCGACGACGACGACGACGGCTGGCCCGCGTCGCTGATCATGATGGCGCGATGCAACCAGGACCCAGGCTGGGTCGCCGTGACCGACTACAACCTCACCAAGCAGCTCGCTGGCTACGCCGTCGAGGACGAGATCCTCGACTGCAACGACGATCGGGCCGAGGCCTACCCCGGCGCCACCGACGAGCCTTACGACGGCTTCGACGACGACTGCCTCGAAGACTCCGACTACGACGCCGACGGCGACGGCTACGACTTCGATGCCTTCGGAGGCACCGACTGCGACGACGACCGCGCCGACGTGAACCCCGGCGGTCAGGAAGTGTGCACGGTGGGCGGCGACCCCCTCGTCGACGAAGACTGCGACGGCTCCTTCGACGAGCGAGGGGAGGACGGCGACGACTACTGGCTCGATGCCGATGGCGATGGTGCGACCGCCACCGATTTCGCGGGCTCGGTCCTCTCCTGCGCCCCCGCCGCCGACCTGATCTCGGTCTTCGTGGGCGGTGACTGCGACGACGCCGACGCCACCCGCAGCCCCCTGCTCAGCGAGGTCGTCGACGATGGGATCGACCAGGACTGCACCGGCTCCGACGCCATCACCTGCTACATCGACGGCGACGGCGACGGTCACGCCGGCACGGGGCAGCGGGTGTCCGTGGTCGGCGCCTGCACCGACCCCGACACCTACGCCGTCAGCGACGACTGCGACGACGACGACGACACCATCGCCCCCGGCATCCTCGACATCTGCGACGGGATCGACAACGACTGCGACGGCGTCCTCGCGGAGACCATCACCGGCTACAACGCAGGGGACCCCATCGACCTCACGGACGACCTCGCCGTCGACCTGTCCAACGAGGCGGTCATCTACCTGGCCGACTACGACGAGGTGCGGATCTGCGGCGGCGTGTGGAACACCATCCTTTCCACCGACGGCGCGCTGCCCACCCAGACCCTCCGCGTCGTCGGGCAGGATCCCGGCCTCGAGAAGGCACCGGGCGAGGACGACCTCCCCGACCTCTACGAGGAGCCCACCCCGCCCATGACCTCCGGCTCGGTCGGGCCCACGCAGTTCGACCCCCTCAAGCGGGCCTTCATCGCATCGAACGTCAGCGGCGCGCTGCTCCAGGGCAGCGGCACCCCGGCCCGGCTCGAGATCGAGCAGCTCACCTTCGCGCCCAATGTCGTGGGCACGGCGACCCTCGACACCCGGGGCATCGACGAGGTCGTGTTCGCCGACGTCGCCATCGCTGCCGCCATCGTGGACTTCGACACCGACGTGCTCGACGCCACCGAGCTCACTCTCCTTCCCGACAACCCCCAGACGGGGGCCGCCCTGACCGTGCGAGACCCGTTCGGGGTCAGCACCATCGAGGACCTCACCATCGAGGGGGCCGGCCTGTCCGTCCTCGGCGGCCAGGTCGACGTCGAGCGGGCCGAGATCGTCGACGGCGCTCTCGGCATCCACGTCGCCTTCGACGCCGAGCTCGCCCTGCGGGACACGGAGATCTCCGGCCACGACCAGGCCGGCGTGGTCGACGGCACCCTCAACCTCACCACCAGCCAGGTCCGGTCCAACGGCTCCACCGCGGGCGCCATCGAGGGCCACATCTACGTGTCCTCCAGCGGCGTGCTCACGGCCTCGGGGAGCGACTTCGCCTCCAACCAGGGCACCCTCGGCGGCGCGCTGTTCGCCGACGATGGCTCCTTCGTCGTCCTCGCCAACAGCACCTTCTCCGGCAACCTGGCCACCCTGGGCGGCGGCGCGGTGCTCCGCGGCGTCACCACCATGGTCGACACCCGCTGGACCGACAACAACGCCATCTACGGCGGCGCCGCGGTCCTCGAGGGCAGCGCCCAGGTCGTGCAGTCCAGCTTCAGCGCCAACCGCGCCACCAACACCGGGGGCGCCCTGCAGCTGGGCGACCCCGACGGCCAGCTCGCGGTGAAGGGCCTTCGCGACACCTTCACCAATGTGCTGCTGAGCAACGGCCGCATCGACGAGAACAATGCCGAGCTCGGTGGGGGCGCCATCCAGGTGGAGAACGGCGCCGAGCTCCAGGTGCAGCGCATCAGCATGGCGCTCAACACCACGTCCTCGGGCTCGGGTGGCGCGCTCTCCATCGAAGACGGCGCCGCCCAGGTGTCCGAGAGTGACTTCATCGACAACGCCGCGGGGCCCGACGCCGGCGGGGTCTATGTCGGGGTCGACGGCGAGCTCGAGGACTGCGATTCCCTGTGGGACCACAACGTCGCCAACGGTGGCGGCGCGTGGACCATCGCCGGCGTCGCCACCCTCGGCGGGGAGGGCATCTTCGACAGCAACAGCGGCGGCAAGGGGCCCCTGGCCCGCATCCTCCCCACCGGCAGCCTCACCCGCGCCGACTGCGGCAACCCGACGGCGAACCTCACGGCCCAGGGGCACAGCAGCCCCGCGGTCTACGTCGAGAACGGGGGCCACTTCGATCTGCGCGGCTGGAGCACCCCCATGGGGGAGCAGTTCCTCTTCGACGAGGCCACGGGCCTCACCACGCGGCTGCAGTAGCCATCAGGAGGCGGTGGGCTCCTCGAAGCGTGCCACCACCGCCGCCCCGACCGAGTCGGACCACACGTTCACCGTGGTGCGGGCCATGTCGAGGATCCGGTCGACCGAGAGGATGACCAACACCGCATCGGTGGGAAGCTGCACCGCCTGGAGCACGATCACCATCATCACGGTGCCGGCGTGGGGGATGCCCGCCGCCCCCACCGAGGCCATCAGCGCCGTGACCACCACCAGCCCCTGCTGGGCCAGGGTGAGGTCGCCCAGCATCTGGGCCACGAAGAGCACGGCCACCGCCTCGTAGAGGGCGGTGCCGTCCATGTTGACCGTGGCCCCCAGCGGAAGGGTGAAGCTCGTCACCCGCTCCGGCACGCCTCCGCGCTCGGTGGCACACTGCATCGTGAGCGGCAGGGTGCCGGCGCTCGAGGCCGTGGAGAAGGCCGTGAGCAGCGCCTCCTTCATCGCCGACGCGTAGGCGAGCGGGCTGCGCCCCCCCACGAAGTACAGCAGGGCCGGCAAGGTGAGGCCGGCATGGATGGCCAGGGCGATGGCCACCGCCAGCATGTACCAGGCCAGACCCGACACCAGCGCCAGGCCCGTGGAGGCCGTGACGAACAGGACGTACCCGGCGATCCCCAGCGGAGCGAGCTTGAGGATGCCGTGGGTCATCGTGATCATCACCTCATAGAAGGAGGTGAAGACGCCGTGCATCCGCTGCAGATGCTCTTCCTTGCTGTGGACCGCCGCGAGCCCGAACATCGCGCCGAAGAAGATGACCGACAGGATGCTCTTGTTGGACGTGGCCGCGTGGACCACGTTGCTCGGGATCGTGCGCATCACGATGTCGGCCAGGATGGCCCGGACCCCACCCGCCGAGGTGGCCGTGACGTCGGGCGCGACCATCTCACGGGTCGCCAGCTCGCCGCGGGCCGCCTCCATGAGCAAGGCGTAGTCCATGCCGTCGCCCGGACGGATGATGTTGACCACGGCCACGCCCACCACGATCGCGAGCAGGCTCGTGGACAGGTAGTAGGCCAGCGTGCGGAAGCCCAGCTTGCCCAGGCCCCCGCCCGAGCCCACGCCGGTGATGCTCGACACGATGCTGGCGAGGATCAGCGGCACCACCACCATGTTCAGCAGGGTCAGGAAGACCTTGCCGAACCACTCGCCGATCCCCCCCACCTGCAAGGCCACCGCTCGGTCCACCATGCCGGCCTCGGCGGCGAAGTTGAGCGGCAAGCCCACCAGGGCCCCGAGGGCCATGGCGATGAAGATCTGGTAGTGCAGGGGCAACGCGGCGACCTCCGGAGGGCCGTCCATAGCCCGTCGGGGCACGCTTGGCGGACGGACACCCCCCGCCCGGGTTCGCGTTCGACCCAACGTTGAGGTAAAGTCTAGGCACCTCTGTTGACATTCCAAGTGTCGGCGAATCCTCCCCCTTGCTCCCCCGGAGCTCCCCATGCGCCTCGCCCTCGGCCACGCTCGCTCCCGCACCGCCCGCCCCACCAAGTCCCTCCCCCGCGGGGACCGTGAGGCCGTCGTCATCGCCGTCGCAGCCCAGAAGGGCGGCGTGGGCAAGACCACCACCACCGTGTCCCTGGCGGCCGCCCTGGCCCGCTTCCACGGCCTGAAGGTCCTGGTGGTCGACCTCGACCCACAGGGCCACGTCAACCTCTCCCTGCGCGAGCAGGTGGAGCTCGGAGGCGGCTCGCTGTCCGACCTCCTCACGGAGCCCAACGGCGTCGGCGAGGTCGAGGAGATCCGCACCCACACGGCCATCGAGGGCCTGTCCGTCACCCCGCCGGACCCGGGCCTCCTCCACGCGGAAGACCAGCTCGCCCACCGCATCGGCAAGGAGCTCATCCTCCGCCGCGCCCTCGAGGTCACGCGCACCTGGTACGACGTGATCCTCCTGGACTGCCCCCCCAATATGGGCACTCTCACCGTCAACGGCCTCGTCGCCGCCGACACCGTGCTGGTGCCCGCCCAGGCCAGCATGCTCTGCGTGGCCGGCATCGAGGGGCTCCTGACCACCCTCGACGAGGTGGGCGCCAGCTTCAACCCCACCCTCGACCTCCTCGGCGTGGTGCTCACCCGTGTCGACGGCCGCACCACCCGCAGCAACGCCGCCGTGCGCGAGATGGTGGCCGAGCAATGGGGCGACGTGCTCCTCGGCACCGACATCAACGCCAACGACGCCCTGGCCCAGGCCCAGCTCGCCGGCACGGACATCTACGCCCACGCCCCGCGGAGCACCGGCGCCAGTGCCTACAAGGCCCTCGCGGCCGAGCTCCTGGAGCGTCTCGACCTGCCGCGCTGCGACGCCTGAGCCGCGCTCGCCGGTGCCCACCCGCACCGATCTGCCGGATCGGCAGTTTTCGACGTGACGCCGTGGCCTCGCTCGTGGTACCTCCCTCCGCGCAAAGACGGAGGTACACGTGGCGTTTCAGACCTTGGGCGAGATGGTGCGAGAGCGCGCCACCAAGCATCCCAGCGAGATCGCGTTTCGCCAGCGGCAGGGCGACCGATTCATCGACATCGACTGGAAGACCTGCTTGGAGCGGATGGACCGCATCGCCGCAGGCATCCTGACCGCCCAGGAACTAGCCCCCAACGCGGCCGTCGCCATCATCGGCAACACCACCCTCGAGTGGGTGCTGTGCGACTTCGCCGCCCAGATGGTGGGCCTGCAGACGGTCCCGATCTACGCGAGCCTGCTTCCGGAGGAGGTCGGCTACATGCACGTCGACACCGACGTGCGCCTCTCCATCGCCGAGAACAAGGACCAGATGGAGAAGATCCGCGAGATGCGGAAGGGCTTCCACTTCTTCGAGCGCGACTACGATCCCAGCGAGGTCAAGCTCGACCGCGTCATCGTCATCGACCCCACCGGCCTCGACCCCGCCGACGACTGGGAGTCCCTGGCCGATCTCGAGGCACGCGGCGGCGAGAAGCTCGAGGAGACCAAGGCCGACCGTGAGAAGCGCCTGGCCGACATCAAGCGCGACATGATCGCGACCTACACCTACACCTCGGGCACCACCGGCGCGCCCAAGGCGGTCATCCAGACCCACGACAACATGCTGGCCATGCTCGAGAGCATCGACAGCCTGCAGATGTTCAACGACACCGTGCGCAAGGGTGGCCTGTTCCTGTTCCTGCCCCTCGCGCACAGCTTCGGCCGCCTCATCGAGCTCGCGGGCCCGTACTTCGGCTCCTCCATCGTGCTGTCCAGCGTCCCCACCCTGGTGGAAGACCTCGGCATCGCCAAGCCGGGCTTCTTCCCGTCGGCCCCCCGGGTCTACGAGAAGATGAAGTCCAAGATCGAGACGGCGGTCGCCGGGGCCCCTCCTGCGCGGCAGCGGCTGTTCCACTGGGCCGTGAACACCGGCAAGCAGACCATCCCCTACCGGTCCAAGGGCGAGCCGATCCCCTTCTTCCTGAAGATGAAGCTGGGCCTCGCCGACCGCATCGTCCTCTCCAAGCTCCGGGCCCGTCTCGGCCTCGACAGCGCCGGGCTGCTCCTGTCGGGCTCCGCGCCCCTCAACGTCGAGGTGCACGAGTTCTTCCTCGCCATGGGCCTCGAGCTGATGGAGGCCTACGGCCTCACGGAGACCTGCCCCGGCCTCACCACCAACATGCCGGGCGACTTCAACCTCGGCAGCGTGGGCAAGCCCTTCCCCGGCGTTCAGATCAAGATCGCGGACGACGGTGAGATCCTGGCCAAGGGCGCCAACATCACCAGCGGCTACCTCAACCGCCCCGACGCCACCGATGGCGCCTTCAACAAGGAAGGCTGGTTCCACACCGGTGACCTCGGTGCGATGGACACCGCCGGCTTCGTGAAGATCACCGGCCGGAAGAAGGAGCTCATCAAGACCTCCGGCGGCAAGTACGTCGCCCCGGCCAAGATCGAGGGCCGGGTGAAGACCCTCCCCATCGTGCAGGAGGCCGTGGTCATCGGCGACACGCGCAACTTCTGCGTGATGGTGGTCAGCATCGACCCCGAGGAGCTGGAAGACTGGGCGAAGCAGCAGGGCGTCGACGCCGACCCCCACAGCGAGCCGGTGAAGGCGGCCGTGCAGGCCCACCTCGACGAGGTGAACAGCTCCCTGGCCAGCTTCGAGTCCATCAAGTACTTCCGCGTGCTCCCCGAGCCGATGACCGTGGAGAACGGCATCCTCACCGCCTCCCTCAAGGTGAAGCGGAAGGTGGTGCACGAGCGCTACGCCGACCTCATCGACGAGATGTACACCTCGGCGAAGAAGTAGCGAGGCCGCTCAGGGGCACCCCGGGTGCCCCTGCCCCGGCCCATCGCACCAGCCCTGGGCACAGCGCACGCTCTGCTCGGCGCCGAGGATCAGCTCGGCCACCTCGGAGATGCAGGTGTCCTCGTAGCTGGCACCGGCCCCGTCGGTGGCCACGATGGCCAGCTCCAGCGCCACGACCTCGGTGCTCTCCATGTTCTGGTGGAAGTGCATGCCGAGGTCGATCCCTTGGCCCTCCTGGGGCACCCGCCCGTCCTCCTGCTGGAAGCTCACCCGTAGGGGCCCGGTGTCGGTGGGCACCAGGGCATCCTCGGCCCACGCCTTCGCGGGGTCGACCCCCTCTGGCGCCTTCAGGAAGCGCACCTCCAGCTGGGCCACCCGATGGTTCTTGCCCCACCGGGCCGCATCCTTGGCGTAGCCCGGCAGCACCCACAGGCCCGCTGGCAGACCCACGCCCCCAGGCACGGCGACCCGAAGGGTCTCTCCCACGCCGGCCCCCTTCACCCCTTCCACCCAGGCCGTAGCTGGGTCGCCGTCGACCGCGCGGCTCGGCCCGTGGGTCATCGAGCCCTCGCTGAGCGAGCTCGAGGCCCGGGCATCGGCAAAGGGCCGCTTCGTCACCGCATAGGTCCGAGCGCACGGAGGGAAGAGGTCGTCGACGGTCAGGGAGCCCCCACGCTGGGCCTCCACCGCTGCAGGCTCCGCCGCCAGGGCCAGGGCCAACCACCACATGGGCACCTCCGAAGCGGAGCGTACCGTGCGGTGCCTACTTTCCGATGCAGAAGCGGGCGAACAAGGTGCTGAGCACGTCCTCCCGAGTGTCCGCACCGGTCAGCTCGTCGAGCACGCCGATGGCCTCCACCACCGCGTCCGCGGCCACGGCCGGCCCCGCGTCGTCGAGGCAGGTGGCGGCCTCGTCGGCGAGGGAGGCCACGGCCAGCAACCGCCCTGCCTGCCGCTCGCTCGCGATCTGCAGGGCATCGTCGCGCACCTGCCCGGTGACCGCCGCGGCGATGGCCTTCCCCAGGGCGTGCACCCCGTGGCCGGT
>ENA-OWNT01001121-OWNT01001121.1-seawater-metagenome-genome-assembly--contig:-NODE-1121-length-38162-cov-11.641197_pt1 | contig 38162 bp, 47 predicted proteins | sample MGYA00238136_ERZ651165 | MGnify/ENA primary metagenome ERZ651165 (study PRJEB26861, sample SAMN08777766) | seawater metagenome | isolation source: coastal seawater | place: USA: Florida | collected...
GTGGGCCGCCATCCGACGCTGGGCCTGGACCGCGCGCTGGCGGTTGTAGGCGCCGCGGTGGATGCGCCGCACGTTGCCGGGGTAGCGGGGGCGGTAGCGCCGCGCGCCAACCTCATCGTCGTAGCCGAAGTCGTCGCCGTCGAAGCCCACGTCGTCTCCGAGGTAGGTGTCCTCGACACCGCCGAGATGGGGGATGTCCTGGTAGTCCATGGTGTCTCCTTGGACGTGCGCCCGTCACGGGCGCAGGGGTGTCGCCCACTCGGGCGGGGGGAACGTGAAGAGGGGGTGAGCTGGCGCTCAGGCCGCCATCGCCGCGGAACGGGCACGACCGCGCTGGCGGAAGGCTTCGAGAGCGGGGTCGGCCGGGAGCATCTCGCGCACACCGGTCGAGCCACCGGAGCCGGGGGTCACAGCGACCTCGGGAGCCACACCGACGTGGGCCTGGGGAACACCGGAGACAGCCGAACCGCCGTCGATGACGTACCAGCCCTTCTCTTGGCCGAGCTTGCTCGTGTAGGTGAAGGTGGCTTCGACCGCTTCGGCGGTGGCCAGACCGGTGGCGACGGCCATCTGGTGGCTGCCCGACTTGCCCTTGAGCGTGCGGGCGAGGCCCCACACAGCGCTGGCAGCGGCCGTGAGGCCACGAGCAGCCCGCACGTACTTGCGGCGCTGCGGGCCGACGGCACCGGAGACGGCGCTCGAAGCGGCGGCGACGGCGACGGTCTCGCCCATGGACACGATTTCGGCGCCCGCCTTGCCGGCGTTGGCCTTGGCGGCTGCAACCGCCTTCTTCGTGCGAGCCAGCTTCTGCTCGGTGGTGGTGAGGGCGGTGTTGAGCTTGCGCACAGTGGCGGGCGTGGGCTTGGGAGCCGACTTGCCATTGGCCGCGCTGCTGATGCGGGAACCTGCGGATGCCATGGAACCTCCGGGTGAAGGGACGCGGCATCGCCGCGGGTTGACACCTGTAGATCCGCTCGGTTGACCACCCATCCGGCAAAAAAGTTTGGGACCGAATCTGAGCCCTCCCCGGTCCGACGGCGTTCTCGACGACTCCAACAGGCCTGGAATCGTCGAGAACCCCCGGTCCTGGCTTGGTCAGAAGAATTCTGCCCATTTGGGCCCGTTGCCGAGAAAGCCCGGTCCATGGGGCGCGGACCACAAATCGGGCCGTTCGATCACGATGGACCGGGCTTTTTCGCGGTCTTCAACGAATCCGCCGACTCAGGGTGGCTCCTGAACGTCGCGACCCGCTCACCGAGGCGACCAAGGGCTCCGCAGTCAAGCCCAGCCTGTTGGAGCCCACCAGGAGTCCCACCATGGGGACTGAGAATCGGGTTTCTTCCGAGGAGGACTCAGCCTCAACGCCGTCCTCCCAGCGCCCCGAGCGTGCTTCAGCTCGAACCAACCCGGCCATCTGGTGCAGCCTCCAGCGGCCCTGTCGACAAAGGCGGATTGGCGATGCACCAAGGTCACCACATGGAGTCAGTCTTGACCCTACTGGAGCGGCCCTTGACTTCGAGGAAGGGCGTATGGACTGTCGGGTGCGGGCTCCGGGTCGTCGGCGAAGCGCTGTGGGCCGGGATGCACCCGCTCGGCAGCAGCGATGTGCGACCGCAGGGTGTCTGCAAAGCTCGGGTCGGCGATGGAATCCTTGGGGATAGCCACGTCCTGTCGAGGGTCGAGGACAATGAGGTGAGTGTCGGTGGACTCCACACGGGTGCCGGGAACCCAGCGCAAGGTGGTGTGATGGTAGTCGGTGCCCAGCCACCAGCCACCATCGCACAGTCCCACGCGGGTTCGGCTAGAGGCGTCTGCCGGAATCGGATTCGGCGGCCACAGCCAGCGGGTCCAATACTCCGCGGTGCCTGTGAGCCCGAAGATGCTGGACAGAATGAGCAGGCCCGCGCCGGAGGTGAGCATGCCCGTCGCGAGTGCGCCGACGGCCGCGCCGCCAAGCAAGGCTGTCAGAGCCAGGAGCCTGCGGAATAGTCGGGGACCGACTTCCCGGGCGTCCTGGACCGCAATGAGTTCGTCCTTGCTGTGGTCGAAGGTGGCCACCACGCGGGTTCCGGGGGGAGAAGTGAAGGATGACTCCGTCCGTTTCAGTGCTGCCATGGCCGGGAGGATGGGATGGTCGGCTTGCACCACGGCGAGCGGTCCGCGGAACCAGGGTGACGAGAGGATGGTGTGGGTAGGCGAAGACTTTACGGAGATCCAGGACCACGCAACCCGTACGGTCCTGCCAGGCCATCCGACCTCCAGGCTTTCGGGTCGCAGGACCACCATGGCCGGGCGGGCGAAGTCGTTGTCCCCGGCACGAGCGGCCGCGATGGTCCTGGTCACCTCGGCCGACAGTCCGGTCATTCGCTGCATCAACACCGTGAACCCAAGCCCGAGCCCGACGCCCAACAGACCGAAGCCCCAATGCATGCCGATGGCCATGAGCAAGCCACCGAGACCGCCACCGAACCAGACGATGTACGCCAAGAGCGTGAGCTGAGAGGCATCCCTCCGGATCTGATGGAGCTGGATGCGTGCCAGCGCCTCCGTGTTGTGGAGGGTGAAGCGCAAAGGCTCTCCGCAGGCTGAGCTCACAGGTCAACCTCGCACACGGTGGGCAATTCGATGGAGGGATGGGCCGACGCGAAGATGACGAAGGTGTCCAGAGCGTTGTACTTCACCGGAAGTGCCAGCTGGATTTTGGCGGCGGTCTTGCTCCCGTAGGCACCGCGAGTCGCCCAAGAAGTCTGGGTGCACCCAGCCGAGAAGGGAGTTGTCTGTACGACCCGAGAGTTCAGATCACCGGCACCTGTCGAGGTGAATCTCCCGATGGCCAGGCATGGAAGGGTAGCCCCCCTTGGTAGGCGGCCTCCCCGGTCCGACGGCGTTCTCGACGACTCCAACACGCCCGAAATCGTCGAGAACCACCGGTCCCAGCTTGGTCAGAAGAAATCTGCCCATTCGGGCCCGTTGCCGAGAACGCCCGGTCCATGGGGCGCGGCCCCCGATTCGGACTGTTCAACCACGATGGACCGGGCGTTTTCGCGGTTTTTTCCACGAATCTGCCGGATGGGGGTGCAACCGAGCGGATCTATGAGCGGAGGTGTCCATGCCCGCGCCCACCATCGAGAACTGGGACCGCCTCACCGAATTCGCCACCAGCCGATGGTCGGAGGTGGCATTGATTCGCGTCTGGGAACGCGAACGCTCCGGTGACGTGAACCGAAAGCACCCAATCGTGACGCTGAAGCCCCGTGCCGAGGACGAGCCCTGCCCTGTCCTGCTCGCGCGCTTTCGGTCCGACTTCACCCTCGACCCCGACGAGAATCCCACCGAAGAGTACGAATCGCTCGCTCCCGACACGCTCATGGAGCTGACGCTCGCGAGCCTGCGGCACGAGGTGGAGCAGTGGGCCGAGGGAGTCGAGACGCGGCAGCCGCTCCTCGTGGGCCTGTACGACTCCAAGTCGGTGGCCCTCGGCACCCGCACGATTCACGTCCACGACCCCACACCCGCCACCGAGCCCGAAGCCCCTGCGCTTTCCCGACAGCCCGCCCTCATGGGCCTCGGCCTGCACGGAGGCCACGCTCCCGAGCCCTTCCTCGGTGCCGGGGGGCTGTCCGACCTCGACCAGGTGGAAGACCCGGTGGTCCGCCAGTTGATGCTGGGGAACCTCATCCTGGCCCAGCATGTCGACCGAATCGCCGGCGCCTACCAGAAGCTCAACGGTGAGCTGGGCGACGGCTACGCGCGCCTCCACCAGGTCACGACCGCAACCCTCGAGCAGGTCGAGCGCGAGTCCCGCACCCGCTACCGCCACGTCGAGCGGGTCTACGCCACCGAGCTGAGTCAGGCCGAGGTCGCCCTCCGGCGACGCCGCGCCGAGCTGGACCGCGTCGGCCGCGAGGCCGCTCCCGAGGGCACCGGCAACACCACCGTCTCCCCCGAGGTCCAGGAGAAGGCCATCGATGCCTTCGCTGGCGTCGGCAACAAGCTCCTCGGCGCCTTCATGGCGGCCAAGGGCTTCGACCCGGCCCTGGCGCCACTGCTCGACCTCATCGAGGAAAACCCACAGCTTCGCGACCAGCTCCCCAAGCTCGCCGAGGCCGCCAAGGACCCCGCCATCCGGGACGGGCTGTTGGAGGCCATCAAAGAGCTGTCCGAGGTCGACCTCTCCGCCTGAGCCCGCCCAACCAGGAGTCCACCATGGCGAACCAGAGTCCCGTCCCTCCCGTGGCTGCCCACGCGACCCGCGTGTACGGCCAATACTTCGACGGCTTCAACACCGAGGACGAAATCAAGCAGGCGATGATCGACCTGCATGGCGCCAGCGTCATCGAGAAGTCGTACATGCAGATGCACCTGCAGTACCTGTCCATCGTGCAGGGCGGTCGCACCGAGATGATGCTCGCGACGCTGCTGGCCGAGCTGCGCGCCTTCCGCCAACAGGCCGGTCCCATCGCCCAGCAGCTCGAAGAGCTGACCGCCATGGGTGCCGATGCAGCCACCGCGGCCGTCCAGCTCGCCGAGATGGGGCTCGCCGCCCCCGAGCTTCCCGAGGGCTTCCACGAGCCCGTCCCGCCCGACGCCCCCACGGTGCCCGCAACCGCTGACGGCAGCGCCCTGCCTGCCCTCCCGCCTGGTGTGGAGCCCTTCAACGGCTTCGAGCCCGACGAGCCCATCCCGGATCCCGCGGACGGCGACTCCGAGCTGCCCGCCCGCGCCCGCCCCATGGCCCCCGTTCCCTCCACCGAGCCCACGGCCTGACCTCCCTTGGAGTCCACATGTCCGCCGCAGAAGAATCTCCCGCCAACATCCTCCTCGACGTCACCGTCCCCCGCCTCAAGGGCATCACCGGGGCCCTCATCCGGGGCGGCCTCGGGGTGACCGACCTCGCCACCCTCTTCGAGGCGGCCCGCGTCGGCCAGGTCAACGACGACGGCCACCACTCCACGTTCCGCCTGGCGCTGGAGCCCGGCACCGACGTGGGCAAGCAAACCAAGATGGGCCTCATCGCGGTCGGCAACGACAAGGGGCAGGTGCGGCTGTGCCTGCCCTGGAGCTGGCGGAACTTCGTGTCCGCGGCCGGCTTCACGGTCACCCAAGGCCAGGACGAGAACGAGAAGCCCGTGGCCATGATCTGGCAGGACCCCAAGCCCGGTGATGGCTTCGAGATCCCGCTCCCGGTCGGGCGGGCAGCCGGCCTGAAGCTCGCGGTGAAGGTCGTCTGACTGTCGAGATTCCCGGAGAATCCCAACGCCCTGCCCAGCGCGGGGCGTTGCTGGTCTTGACCCCACCTGAATGCCCCTCGATTCGCCCCCCTCCCGGCCTTGGCTCGGGCCCCTCAAATCGCCCCCCTCCCGGCCTTGGTGTGAGGTCAAGACAATAGGGGGGGAGTGATTGGCGACAATACCCGTCACCACCGGGGGCGACCGGCAAGAGTGGTGTTCGGGGCTGCGCACAAATGGTGTCGTTCGAGGCAATTCCTGCGCGGCCCTGGTGAGGCTCCGGCGCTCGGCTGGGGGCGGCCGGCAACGTCGGCCTCGGTACCCACGGAGGGAGCTCGCGAGCGAGCAGCTCGGTCTCTGCTCCGGTGGTCGAGGGCGCCGCGGGCCGAACCTCGCGTCTTAAGTATGGGCTGGCTCCATAGGCTGCGCCTTTAAGGGGTGGCCCATCTATAGAGCCGGGTCAGTCACTCGGCCGGGGCGTCGAGGAGCTGGACCACGCTCGCCAGGCTGAGCGGGACCAGGACCAGCCACAGACGGTCGGCACCGCCGGACAGCCCGGGGGCGGTTCGCTCGAGCGCTGTTGCCAGCGTGGCCAGCGCGGTGAGTAGGGAGGTGAGGTGGTGGATGGTTCGAGGGGAGCGACACATGGTTCCGTCCTTCTGTGGAGGGCTGGAGCGACTCCACCATGGGTTCGCGATGGCCGTGGCCGTCACCTTCACCCGTCGCCCAGACGGCCTCACAGAGCCGTTCTCGGCCAGCCTCGGATGCCAAGACCGAAACACCCCGAGCAGCCGAAGCTGCCCGGGGTGAGCGCCGAGCTCGGGACCAGGTCCCGAGTCAGCTCAGATGCGGAGGTACATCGCCTTGAGGTTGGAGCCGTTCGCGGGCGTGAACTCGAACGCCACACGGTCGACACCGGCGGCACCGCCACCATCCGAGAAGGTGTAGTCGTTGCCGACGCCAACGGTCAGCATCATGCCGCCGTTGAACACCATCAGCGTGTTGGTGTCGACATCGCTGTGGCTGAGGTCGAGGAAGGCGTCCGTGCCGTTCGCAACACCGGTCACGGTGACCCAGGCCCGCTCTTCGTCGAACTCGACGATGGTGATGTCGTCGGTGTCGAGGGTGCCAGCGAAGGCCGTGCAGCGGTACATGTCGCCGGTGTCTTCGGCGAAGAAGCACATGCCGACAGACACCTCAGCATCCGCGTTGGCGTCGCTCGAACGGGTGAGCGCGGTGACGCCATCGGTGAAGTCGTAGATGCCGTTCTGGGAGGCATCGGTCTGACCGGTGAGGGCCACGCGGCCGGCGGAGCCGAGCAGCGCCCCAGGGCTGGCGAGGTTCACGTTCGTCGTGACGACAGTGCCGACCGAGTTCTTGAAGTCTCCGCTGGTGGGGAGGTCGGCAGTGGTGGCGACAGCGTTTCCACCCGCCGAGACGTTGCCGGTGAAGGCGTAGTCGTCGGTGAGGTCGAGGTTGTCAGCGTTGAGGGTCGGGACCGCGGAAGTCGGAACGGACGAAATCGCGGCGGAAGGAACAACAGTGCGTGCCATGGTGGCAGTCTCCAGGGTGGCCAGAACGGCCGGGGTGAGATGGCCCGAAGGCCGGGGAACGACGCCCGAACAGGCGTCGAGGCGGGGGCTCAGGTGGACACACCGCGGACCGTGATGGGGTGCACGGCCACGGGGTCCCACTGGAGCGTGAGGGTGGCCCCGGACACGACGAAGTCGCGGTCGGAGCCGTAGACGAGGAGGGTGGCGCCGTAGGAGACGAGCAGGCGGGCAGGCTGCGACGAGATGGCCGCGTTGAGCGAGTACTCGCGGGTGCCTGCCTCGCTCTCCAGCTCCTGGTAGAAGTTGAAGCCGGGGGTGCTGCTGCCGAGCGCGACGGCGCCGATCTGGACGGGCATCAGTCCTCCAGAACCATGCGGCGGTAGCGGATGTTGAAGGTGCCCGAGACGCTGGTGAGCCGGGTGTAGATGCGGCTTCCGAGGGTGTCGATGGTGACGACCGTGGAGCCGGACACCTCCGCACTGGCCCCCTTGCACCAGGCCTGGCCGTTCCAGAACCACGCGCGGACCGTGCAGGTGTCGGTCTCGTTCTCGGCCTCGAGGAACAAGGCAGCCTTCGGCCAGCCCTCGGCATCCCAGCCGGCGGTGGCGGGAGTCTCGGCGTCGTTGGGGATGTCGCGGTCGGCGGTGACGTCAGCCACCTCCAGCCGCGTGTCGTCGAAGATACGGGCCATCAGCGGCTCCGAGGTGTGGGTTGAGCGTTCATCTGGCCGCGGAGCCAGCTGTCGCTGAAGTTGGACCGAGCCCAGCCGTCGCGGAGCTCGAGGGGCACGAACGGCCAGCGCACGAGCTCGAAGGCGGCCTGCTCGGAGGGGACTGCGACGAGCACACCCGCTTGGTCGACGACCTTGCCTTCCTTCATTTGCAGCCCGCGCTCCTCGAGCGCCGACATCCAGCGCTCGCTGAGCTCGGGCGGTCCGGTGCGGGTCAGGAGCATCGCTCCCCAGCTCGCCATCGTGGCCGTGTAGAGGTCGACCTCGACGTTGTGCCACCGCAGCTTCCGGTGGCCATCGGTCGCCAGGGCGGGCCAGAGGGAGCCGTCATCCTGGCGGGTTGGCGGAGCGTGGCCGAGGGGGCCTGGTCGACGCACGAGCTCGTCGACCCGCCCCCACAGGAGGTTCGGACACTTGCGACCCTCGGCCGCCGTGCTCGGCTCCCCCATGCGGGGAATGACGACGAGCTGCAGGCCATCTGCGGTGGTCCGGCCACGACGGACCGAGCCACAGAGCTTCTGCGCGACCGTGAACGGCCGTAGGAGCGCCATGAGCAGGATGGCGTAGCTCCGGGCCTCCTCGACGTTGATTCGCCTACCCTGGCTCATGGAGACCCTCCCGTGACTCGGAGGGCCCGTAGAAGAGCCAGTCGGCGGGAACGTCATAGATGTCGGCCAGCACCTCGATGTCGTGCTCTGCCCATCTCCTACAACGGTGACTCTCCAAGGACTGCAGACACCTCCCACGCCAGAAGAGAAAGTGCCGGAACCGCAGTTGGCACTCCACTTCGTGGATGGTCATGCCTCGCAGTTCGCGAACCCACTTCACCCTTGCGAGAACCCCCGCTGTGGAGGTCCCCACGGGCCCGTCCTTCAGGTCAGCGGTGATGTCGCGAAAGTGCCTGGGAACCGACCATTCGGCATCGAACAGTGGGATGCGGAGATGCTTGTCCAGCGCCCAGATTCCCTGCGCTCCCTTCACTGGGATGGGCTGGTCGATTCGGAGCACCTCCCTGACGTGCCAGACCTTGGGGCCGGTGGCCCACGGGTCCGTTCGGGCTTCCGGGAAGACGCTGATGTGGCCGGCACCGTCAAAGCAGGCGAAGCCCAGAAGTCCCCGTGGCCAGTCGCCTTCCGGCATGTCGGGCCACACCTTTCGGAGCTGCTCAAGGTCGACGTCCGTGTCGGTGCCTTTGCCAGCGTGAATGCCAAGCCAGAGGAGAGGCTCGGTCTTGAGCTCCTTCGGCATCCAGGTGCGGTTCTCCCACCGCTTCACGCCGGCCATGATGGCCGAGGCCCACGGCTGGTGCAGGGTGATGGCCTTCATGCGGAGGCCTCCTTCTCGTTGAAGGCCTCGACGAACGCCCAGTACTCGGAGTGCTTCAGTGCTACGGCATCCTTGGGCACCAGGGTGTTGGGCCGTCCTTCGCCACCGAACGGCGCGAAGCGGGTGGGCCACTTCAAGATGATGACGTCATCGAACCGTTGGAAGGGGACGGCCCGCCACTCCGCTGCCCAGGTCGGGTTCTCCACCTGAGCGAGCTGCGCAACGGTCGGGTGCTGCCGAGCGACCTTCATGCACGCTTCGATGCGCTTCCGAAGGGCCTTTCCGGCCTTCGTGTTGTTCGGCGAGGCGTACACCATCGCTCCGTCGAACCTCGCCGGGGAGTAGCCAGACGGAAGGCGGGTGCGAGCGACCAGCGGGTGCGGCACATCGGAGCGGTTCTTGAACACCAGGCCTGTGGAGATGAGGCCTTTCACCTTGCTGTCGCCGAATTCCTTGCAGATGCGGGTGGCTTCTTCGGTGGCGTCTCGCTCGCGAGCCAGCCAAGCCTCAATCACCTGGAGGGACGCTCCCTCGGCTCGGTAGTACGAGTAGTCGGGCTTCATCGACGGTCCCCCTTCGAGTGGCTGTCTTCGGCCTGCTCGCGCGCATGCTCGGCGGCACAGTCGGCGCACTGGAAGAACTCGGCACCCACGCACCAGCGGGTGCTGGCGATGCGGCCGAGTCGGGTGGTCTGCTTCTCGCAGCGGATGCAGGGCCCGCTCTGAGGGGCGGTCATCGAGCACCCCCAACCAGCACCAGGCCGAGCACGAGGACGCCGATGACCAAGGCCAGGCTGCACATCGCCGAGAAGACGTCTGGGTTGAGGACGAGGTCGGCCAGGTCAGCCATCGCTCACCTCGCCGTCTTCGACGATGGTGAGCGGCTTGCCGCGGTGGCGCATCACCTTGGTCGAGAGGGAGAGCATGCCTCCCGACCACTTCTGACTGGCACCAAGGAAGTACCAACGGGCCTCATCGCCCGTCCCCACGCGAGCTGCGTTCGTGGGGCCCTTCATCAGCCCGCCGCGCAGCACACGGTTGAGTGCCCTCCGGAGCCCCTTCTCGGTTTCGGCCTTGGTGGTGTGCCGGCTCTTGGCCGCGGTCACTGTGCCGGCCTTGGCGTCGATGACGTCGTGCAAGGTGTACTCAACCACGAGCCACCTCCCCATTCGCAACGCGGTGGAGCTCGCGGGCGACCTCATCGATGGCCTGGTCGAGACGCTCCAGGAGGAGCACCTGCGCCGGCCCCACCAGCTCGAGCTCCTGCGCCACCCGCATGATGCGGGGGTGGGCCTTCTGGAGGAGCTGGGCGAGGCCCTCGGCCGCTGCGTGCTGCTGGGCAAGGGACTGCACCAGCTCGGTCACCTCCTCCACCGACAAGCGGGAAGGGGTCACCGGCTCGGGAGCCGCTGCCTCCGAAGGCTCGTCCGCCTCCTGGGTGATGGCGGGCCGGCCCTTCGTCGGCACCGTCGCCGGCGGCAGCGCCTCGGCCGCCGCGAGCTCGGGAGACGGACCTGCCGGCTCGGGGAGCGCCTCCGCGGCCTTCGGCTCCGGAGGGGGCGGCAGGTTCTCGAGCTGAATCCCAGGGTCAGAAGTACACGGCTGCGACTTCGCCGATGCCGACGACTTCGGCGGCCGTTTGGGGGCTGCAGCCCACTGTTCGTAGACCTTGTTGCGGCGGGCCCACGCACGGTGACCACGACACAGCCCCCGCATCTCCCGGTCCTTCTCGCAGCCCACAATCCGGCAGCCGGCGCGAGAGTCATCCACCTGGTTCACGCCTTCCACCAAGGCGTACTTGCTCGTTCCCATTGTCCTCTCCTTCGGCCCGTGGGCCGACGTTTTGGGAGCTGCCGGGGCGCTTCCCTTCAGCTCGATGTCGAAGGGCCAGGAGGCCCAGCACCCCTCGCAAAGCGGCACCTTCTTGTTCGCGGTGACCACTTCGAAGGCCGCCGTGCGCTGGCAAAGGCGAGCGCGGCACTGGCCGAGCTCGGGGCGGACCGGATGCGGCCGTGGCGTTCGGGTCGTCATTGCGCACCGCCTTCGACCGCCTGGTCGCCGGTGGTGTGGTCCATCACCCACTCGCGGAACGCCACCCGCGTGCATCCCCAGTGGCCTTGAGGCGGGCGGCGCTCGAAGGGCGAGCGTCCATCGGCCGCCATCCTCCGGAGCGTGCTGACGCTCACCCGCCAGTGCTGCGCAGCCCATGAGAGGCGGATGCGATGGGCCTGGAGACGAGGGATGGCGCAGGGGGCGCCGCGAATGACCGCCTCGGCCTCCACCCGCACCTGGCTCCCCACACGCAGCGCGGGCAGCAGCCTCGCTTCAATCTGGTCGCGAACCCACCAGGTTGACTTCCCGTACAGCTCGGCCGTCTCGGCGACCGTTAGGTAGTGGGCTTTGGCCAGCGGCAGCTGGGCTTCTGTGAGCGCCGAGCGGCGCACCTTGTGGGGCCTCATGGCGTCACCCCACAGCGCAGCTCGGCTTCGGTGAGCTTTGCCAGCTTGCCGGTGGTGAGCACCTTGTCGAGCGTGCCCGCCTTCTGGGCATCCCGGAACTGCTTGTGCAGGTCGGGGATGAACACCCGCTCGAAGTGGTCGAGCTTCGGATGCTCGAGCAAGGCCTGCACTCGGCCCCATACCTCGAGGGGCTTGGCAGCGCGGAGAACCATGCTCTTCAGGGCCTCCATGATGGCGTCGAAGTCCTTCTGGGTCTGAGGCCAGGGCTTGCCCGTCTGACGGCGAGTGAAAGCCATCTGCTCAGCCTGGGTGCCCATGCCCGCCTGCACGAAGACGCGCTGGAGCACCTCCTGCTGGCGTCCCGAGATGGTCGAGGTCCGGCGTGGGCGGGTCTTCCGCTTGGCGGTCGTGGCGCTGGCGTCAGGGGAGCTGGCCTCCACTTCGGCTGGAGCAGGCAGCTGGCGCTGGAGCCGGTCGATGACGGCCGCGGCCTGGCTACGGGAGAGCGCCGAGGTGGAGGGCTGGCCAGACACCGCGCGGACTGCGTTCCGCAGCACGTCTTCGGCGTCGTCGCGAGACAACCCGGAGCGCTGGAGGTCGCCCACCAGGCTCCACATGCGACGGTTCTGAGCGGTGGTGCGCTTCTTGAAGCTGCGACGGCTCATTTGGCCCTCCCGAGCGGCAGGCCGTACTGGCCATCGGGGGAGCACTTGGAGCGGACGACGCGGTTGACCTCGGGGTCTACCTGCTCGAAGTCGAACGACTCCTGGCCTTGGAACATCTCCAGGATGCGCTGGTTCTTGGCAGGGTCGAAGGCACGGGCACGCTTCAGAATTTCCGTGCCGCGGTGCTTGAGGCGGTTGTGCTCCGCCTGGCGCTCGGCGTCGGTCTGGACGATGTACCAGCCGGCCGGGCGGGTGCTGGCGCTCGCGATGGGGATGCCACGGTCGCGGACGAGCTCGCTCACCACCCGCTCGGTGGTGCGGCGGGGGAGCTGGGCGAGCGCTGCGACCTGGTTGACCGGGATGGCGCGCTCGCGGCCGATGTGTCGGCCGACAATCTTGAGAACGCGCTGTTGTTCGTGGCTGAGGGTGTCCCAGCGAAGCTGGGGGATGGCGGGGATGTCGGTGGACATGGCTGGGGACTCACGGCGGAGATGGGGCCGGTCCCTCCCGAATGGGCGGCGCCTTCCTGGCGCCCTGCAAGCCGTGCCGTCCTGGCACGGTGGAGTTGGTTGAGCTCAGACCCGTGGCGAGGGGAGCTCGTTGATCTGTTTCGTGGTGGTCAGGATGTCTTGGAGGACATTGCTCTGCCGCCACAACACCCACAGCTGGTGCTGGTGGGCCTCGACGATGGCCTCTTCAATCACGTCGGCATCGGCCAGCTTCCGCAGCTCCCGGTGCACCGTGTCGTTGTGGCAGTAGCAGCGGAAGCCGGCACGGTCGGCCTGGATTTGCTGGGCCACGCGCTGGTACTCCAGTCGGGCAGGCATCGGCTCGATGTGCAGCTCATCGGGCTCGAGCTCGGCGCCCCACAGGCCGCGGGGGGCCTCGTCCACCCACGGTGGCGGTGGAGAAGGCAGTGCAGGAAGCCCATCAGGAGACGCCTCCTCGGCCGTTTTCGCGTCAGCCGAGGCCTCCGTCACCTTGGGGAGCTGCCCGTCGAACAGCGCGGAGGCAAGCCGCACGCCGTCGTTCACGGACGCCTCTTGAAGGACCACCTCCACAAGGTCCATGTCGAGCTGGTTCAGCCGCTGGGCCAGCTTGTTCTGCTCGTTCTCGTCCATCCGAGTGAGCTTCAGCGCCTGACGGAAGGGAAGGTGGCCGAACAGCTCGCCCGCTCCTTCGACAGCGGCGCAGAACCGCCCCCAGCGTTCCCATCGACGGCGAGCCCTGTCCTGCACCCCTTCCTTGCGAAGGTGGGCCAGGGCCTCGGTGTCTCCGAGGCTGCTGCGCAGGGCGTACACCCGGTAGTAGAGCTGGAGGGCCTGGTTGGCGTTGTCGCAGGGGCCCCAGACCGCGTCGGTGCCGATGGTCTTGGCGGTGCCGCTCATGCCTCACCTCCCGCATCGGGCGGTGCCACCACCTCTTCGGCCTTCAGCTTGATGAAGGTGGCCTCGCTCTGCTCGAGGGCGATGCCAGCCTGCACGCGAGCGGGACCGGGGAGGGTCTTGACCGCGGTCTTGTCGAGCTTCTCCGTGACCTTGATGCAGTCGAGGCGGCCTTGAGCCTTGAGCGCCTGGAGGGTGAAGGCCTCGCTCGAGGTGAGCTTCACCTTCACCGAGCCCTTTCGCCATCCCACCTGGCCGTGCTGGAGCTTGACGCTCTTCTGCGTGGGGGGGAGGTGGGCGCGAGCAGCCTTCATGTAGCCATAGACCTGCTGCTCGAGGAGCCCCTTCTCGGCGATGAGGTCGCGGGCTGCGTCGGCCTTGGCTTCCTGCAGCTTGACGAGCTTCTCATCGTAGTCGGCGTCGACGCCGGCGAGTCGGGACTCCAGATGACGAAGGCGGGCGAGGTGGGCGTCGACCTCGTCCCACGACTCCGGGGGGCGGAGCTTCGGGACCTGGCCGTGCTGAGTGGACGTGGTGGACATGGTGTCTCCTTGGGTCAGGCCCGGCCTACACACCGGGCGGTCACGCGCTCTTCGCCCATGGCGTGCGCGTAGTGGATGGCCTTGACGGCCAGGTTGTTGATCCACAGCGGGTACTTGCCGCGCATCGCGAGCGCCTCATAGGCGTCCTCGCTGAAGACCTGGTCGGCGTCGCCACCCACCCGGGCGAAGCGCCAGCGGAGGTAAGCGGCGGTGTGCTTCCCGAGCTCGGGGATGTCGAGGATGCGGGTACGGCCGGTGAGCTCGCGAAGCGCGGGGTCGCTCCGGAGCTTGCCCTGGAGCGGGAGCTGGCCGACCATGATGATGGCCAGCTGGCGGAACATGGTGTGGCTGTCCCACAGGTGCTTGAGGGCCAGCAACGCGGTCGTCTTGAGGAGGTGCGCCTCGTCGATGACGAGTGCCGGGTAGATCTCGGCGCGGGCATGGTCCTCGAGCGTGTTGCGCAGCAGGTCGGCCCGCTGCTCCTTCGACATCCCCCGGGGCGGTTCTCCGATGAGGTCTCGGAGGATGGCCACGGTCAGGGCCGAGTGGTCGATTTCCTTGCGGTTGATGAGCGCGCTGGACAGCATGCGGACCCGCTTCTCGCGGGACGACTTGCCGTAGAGCCGCCGGAGGATGGTGCTCTTGCCAGCCCCGGGAGGGCCGACAACGGCCAGGACGTGCCGCCGATGGATGCCCCGCATGAGCGCCGCCTCGATGTGGTTCAAGGGGCCGTACATGAAGATGTTCTCGGGGCTCTCGGCGGGCTCGAATGGGTCTTCGCGAAGTCGGAGGGCCTGCAGGTGCTCGGGCCCCAGAAACTCCATGCTCGTGGTCTCCATGGATTCCTCTTCTTCTGGTGTGGACGTGTCGGGGGTGGCCGGGGCGGGCGTGTCGGTGGCCGCTCGGGCGCTCGAATCGGGGGAGAGGGGGCCGCCGAGACCACTGCTCCCTGCAGCGGTCTCGGCGGTGTCGCGTGGGGACGACGGGGGTGGGGCCTGGTTGGCGGGGTCGTGCATCAGTCCTCCGTCCTGGTCGGTGAGCACGGTGTTCAGCCGGTCCGCTGGGAGCGGTCGGCGGCGGGAGAGGCAGTGAACTTGGTGTAGAGCTCGTCGAGACGAGCCTCGGTGACGCCTTCGCCGAGGCGCTCGCGCCACCAGCGGCCCTCTTCACGGGTGAGGCCACGGCCGAGGCGGGCCACCACGCGTTCGCGGGCGTCGAGAGAGGAGAGTGGTGGGCCGTCGACGGCGGCCGACGATGCAGGTGTCCAGGCCGTTCCCTCGCGGGCTCGGAGGTACTCCTGGCGTTCGACCTTTCGGGACAGGTCATCGAACAAGCCACCGAGGTCGAGGGGGGCTTGGTTGCCTTCCTTGACGGCGACCTTGTGCGCCTTGAAGGCCTTCTTGGCTGCGGTCTGCGGGACCGTGGCCCCGGCTCGCTCCTCATTGTCCCACTCGTGGGAGCGACCGTTCTCGGCAAAGCCGTGCTCGTTGAACGAAATCTCGGTGACCGCGTACTCGCGGTCGAGCTCGTCCCACACGCGAACCGCCACCTCGAGCATGGGGGTGCGCTGCACCTTCACCCGCTGGCCGGGCCAGATGGGCTGCTCGCCGGACAGCTCGAACCAGCTGTTCTCGAAGCGGATGCGCAGGTAGGCATCCACCACCCGCTCCTCGAGCTTGCCAGCAGCGAGCTGCATGAAGACCTGGCGGGAAGGGGCCTCCACGAGCTGGTCGTCGGAGATGGTCACCCACCGTTCCATGGGCGGCTTCTTGGTGCGGGCTCGCACGAGCGGGCGCTCGGCCTGGATGACAGCTGCGAAGTCCTCGGCAGCCTGGTTGAGGGCTGCGAGGTCGCTCACATGGGTCTGTGCCAGTCGAGACTCGAAGCTGGCCTGCCAGTGCCGGTGGCGCGTCTCGACGGCTCCGGATGCCTTCGCGTTCGTGGGCGCGTGCATCTCGACTTCCACGCCGAGGCCCGCCGCAAGGTTCCGCACGATGTAGTTCTTGAAGGCGGAGCCCTGGTCGACCACCAGGCGCTTGGGCACGCCTCGGAAGGGGAAGCCCCCGGGAAGCCGCTTCGGGCTCATCGCCCGGCACAAGAAGTCCACGACGTCGTAGGCGTTCTCGCCGGCCGAGTAGTAGTACTGGACGTAGAAGGCGCCCGAGCAGTGGTCCACCACCGTGTAGCGGTGAAGTACTTCGCGCAGGCTCGCGAGCTTCTCTCGCTTGCCTTCATAGAGCAGCTCGGGGTTCTCGCGCAGCGAGATGCGCTTCCCGTCCCCATCCTTGAGGTGCCACTGGAGGGCGACGGAGATGTCCACGAACCACACGTGGTTCGGGTAGGTACTGCTCCGCGCCACAGCGGCCTCCCGGGCGCGGAGCTGGGTGGGGCCACGACCGTTCGCCCGAGCAACACGGGCCACCTGCGCGTAGCTGATGTCGGGACGCACACGGCCCTTCTCCTGGGCCATCCGCAGCGCCTCGGTGAGCGGCAGGTTCGGTCGCCCACGCTTGTTCACAGCCGAGGCCTGCAGCTTGGTGAGGGTGTCCAGCTCGGTCGCAGTCAGCGTCGTGGAGCCGGCGTCCTTGCGCTTCTTGCGGCCCGAGGTCCACCCCTTCCGCCTCATCCGTCGGTAGACCGTCGCCACCGTACAGCCCAGGAGGCGGGCCGTGCACTGCACCACTTCCGACCGCTCCTTGGAGGTCGCCGCGCGGGTCCAGTCAGCGATGCACTGGTCGATGGGGTCGATGGTAGAAGACATGGGGAAGCCAGTCGGAAGGGGTGGACAGGTGGGTCAGTCGGCTCGGTCGCCTTGCTCTCGGAGCGCGCGTTCACGGGCCATCTCGAACACCTGCGTGCCGGTGTGCGGGTCGGGGATGTCCCAGTTCAGCTCCTCGCCGGCATGCGCCTGGCTTCCCTTGATCTCGCCGAAGTAGGCGGTGCGGCCGGCCTCCTCGTGGAAGGTGAAGTTGAAGGCATCGCCAAAGGTGCGGGTGTGGAGATGAATCCCGGTGAACAGCCGCTCGATGTCCGAGTGCGTCATCCCGTCCAGCGAGTTCCAGACGTGGTCGACCTGCACATTGCTTTCGAAGAAGCTCAGGAGCTTGTCGGCGAAGGCGCGGAACTCCTCTTCGAGCGCCTTGCATTGCTCGCGTGCATCCCGGTCGGCGTCGCTGAGCTCACGCTTTCCTGCGAGGTCGCGAATCTTCTCCTCGAGCTCGGCGATGCGCTCTCGGGCGTCAGAGAGCGCATCGGTGGCTTGGTTTCGGCCTTTCGCTTCCTGGTCGCGCGCAGCCTCGGTCTTTCTCACCAGGTCGACGAGGTCGTCTCGCTTCATCGCGAAGAGGTTGTTCGACGGGCGGTCGCCCATCTCCCCCTGGTCGCGAAGGCCCTGCAGCTCGTCGTCGGTGAGCCGCAGCATCTCCCGAGCCTTGGACATCGCGAAGCTCTCCGAGTTGGCTTCGACGAGTCGGCGAAACTCACGGCTGTCGTCGAGGCGCTCAACCAGCTTGATGTGGGTACGGGCGTACTGGGGGGAGAATGGCGTGTAGGACTCAAGCCACTGGGTGAACGTCCCCTTCATTGCCTCCTTGGCCGACCGTAGGATTTTCCCACGTCGAACAGCGACGTAGAGGGCCGAGAGTTGAACGTGGTGGAGCTCCTTCAGCAGTTCATTGTGGTCGAGGATTCGGCCGTCGACGTTGAACTGGACCTCGGGGCCGACAGGAAACTGGGTGGCGGCGTCCATCGGCTGGAGGTCTTCGTGGTCCTGCTGAAGGACCTCTGGCACCAGTTCATCCGAGACCAGTCGAAGGTCATTGTTTTGTGCAGGCATGTGCTGTCCTTGTGCTGTCGCATCGAATGCGAATGTGGGGTGGGGCGGACAGGGCCAGGCGGGCGGCACCGCGCCGAGCCCAGTGGAGCCGGACGGAGCCGGTCTCGAGGTGGTGCACATCCTGTCCAGAAATGTGCACTTTCCTCCTCTTCTCGCCCTCCACGACCAACAACAGGGCGGTGCCGTTGGATGCCTGGAGGAGGAGGATGCGCGTGTGCCCGATGCGAATTTCGTCACCAGAGCGGGCGGTATGGGTCAGTGCCACAGGCTCTCCCGTGCGACGACGAATGCCGCGTCGATGGTGTCGCTGTGGAGCAGAACAATGCCCATGGCCAGCAGAACAAGGGCAAAGCCGACGACGGTGAGCAGCGAGTCATCCGTCATGGGGGTGTTCCCCGCGAGTGAACTGCGCTCGAGGCGGTCGCGAAAGCCGAGGCGGCCTGTGCTGTGGGACCGAAGGTGTCGAGGAACTCCCTCAATCGCTCAGCTTCGTTCTTCATCCAGGAGGCGGCGAGGTTCACCAGCCCGCTCCCGATTGTGTACTGATTGCCATCATTGTCGGGAAGGAGCTGGACCCATCCGATCTCGGCCATGCTGATGAGGAGGCGACGGGCCCGGTCACGTCCGATCCCCGTCTCATCGCTGATCACACGCAGCGACAACCACTGTCGGTGACTGCTGGTGAGCAGCTTGAGGATGGCGTTGGCGTCCGAGATCGACTTGTTCTTTGTGGTCATTGTTACACTGCGTGTGTTGAAATGGTTTACGCTTGGGCTACGAAGAGGCCGGCCGCCGACCAGGCTTGTAGTGGTCGACTCCGGGGTCATCCGTGCCCCACACGGTGCGGTAGGAGAATCCGATGTGCTTTGCGATGATGCGTCGGACCACCGGCGTTCTCATCCGTCCAGCAACGACCTGCGAGACTGTGAACCGACTGACACCTGCCTCTTCGGCGATGGCGGTCTGCGTGAGTTTTCGCCGGAACAGCTCCGTGCGGATTTCGTGGGGAGTCATCTGTTCGCCCTCCTTGGGTGAGCACAAATATCCACACTTGTAGAGGAATGTCAACAAGAGAATGACTTTGGGAGCAAAAAAAGAGACCACGCCCGAGGCGCTCCGCCTTGAGGAGGCCATGCGACTCCTTCGCCTTCGGCAGGTCGACATCGTTGAGGGGGCCGAGTTCTCGCCCAGCTATGTGAGTGCCATCATTCGCGGACGACGCCGTCCTACCGAGCGTTTTCTCGATGTCATCGAGGAGAAGTTCGGCATTCGGAGAGCCTGGGTGCTGGAGGGCGTGCACCCGATGGCTGACGCCGATCCATGGCGCGCGGCCTCCGCTGGCCTCACCGAAACGCCAGAGGAGAACCGTTCACAATCGGCGGACGTGGCAGAGAAGGCGTCATCAGCGCTCAGGTTGCTCATTGAAGCTGCGGCGATGGCGGACCCCAGCTCGACCGACGCTCGAATCATGCTCCTGGCACACGATGTGACCGCCAAGTGCACTGAGGCCGAGAAGCTACGCTTGGCAGGGTTCCTTGAGGGGTTGCTGGCCGCCTCCCGGTAGGCCTTCCATGCCGGCTTCGGTCCCGAGCCCTACTCGAAACCTGGTTTCGGACCGAGCCCCCGGAACCCGGTTCCGCTCCGACCGAGGCCCCGCTCGAAACCTGGTTTCGGACCGAGCCCCCGGAACCCGATTCCGCTCCGACCGAGGCCCCGCTCGAAACCTGGTTTCGGACCGAGCCCTGGAACCCGGTTCCGCTCCGACCGAGCCCTGCTCGAAACCCGGTCTCGGACCGCTCACTGGGTCGGGGTCCAGCGCGCCAGAGACCTCGAAGCGGCATCTGGTGCAACCCTCGAACCGCACCATCCGTGAGGCAACCAGGACACCTGTGAGGCAACCCGAGCACCTGCGAGGTCGTTGTGTAGAAATCTTCACTATGGTCTGAGGGTCGACCCCCGGAACCTGTTGTGGAGATGGATGCCTGTGGATGCCTGCAGCCTGAGTGGACGTGGAGAGGAACGCACTCCAAGTTCCGTGGGGTCGAGCCCCTTCCAACCTGTGCACCGCTTCCTGCGGCGCCTCGCCATCATGCTCGCCATTGCGGCCCTGGCGGGGCTCATGCTCTCGCGGCCGGCCCACGCCGCCGACGTCAGCTTCGCCGAGATGGGCGAATGGGTGTCGGACTTTGTCAGCGTGCTCTTCACCGGTATCGGTGCGCTTTTCCTTGAGCTGACCCGGCGTCGCTCGAACACGCAAGAGCAAGCGGTTGTGGGTTTCGGCAAGTCGCTCGTGGCGCATCAGAAGTCCAGCCAGGAGGCGCTTGAGGCGCACCGAAAGGAGCGCGAGGCCGGGCTCGCTGCCATGCGGCGGATGATGGACGACTTGCGTGACCGGATGGTCCGTCGCGACGAGCTCGACGCTGCCGAGCGGCGCCACAAGGACCGCATGTCGGAGCTTCGCGAGGAGCACCGCGCCAGCCAGAACCGGTCCGACCAGCGCTTTGCCGCCATCGAGAGCCAGCTCGGTCAGCTCTCGGGGCGCGTCGACCAGCTCCACAAGCAAGCCGTCGACACCCACAAGACCGTGAGCGAGGTCAATCAGCAGCTCGGACGCCTCGCTGAAGCCTGGGGTGCCCAGTGACGACCGTTCATGAGCCCCGCCTTCGCCGCGGCCTCATCCTGCTCGCCATCTACGAGCAGTACCCCGGCTTTCTCAACGATGCGGTGGTCAACCGCATCATGGGTCCGCTCTACGCGGACGACGTGAAGGAGCTCGGTCGCGACCTGGCCTACCTGGTGGAGTGCGAGCTCGTCGAAGAGCGGTCCGACCGTGTGGGCCGAGCCTCCATCCGGAGCTTCAAGCTCACCACTGGTGGCGTGGATGTGGCGCAGGGCAGCGTCAAGCATCCCGGCGTCCACATCGAGCAGGTCTGAGCCATGGTGGGCACCTCTTCGATGTCTCGGGCCGATGCGTGGGCCGAAGCCAAGCGACTCGTCGTCGCCGAGGGCTACACCTACGCGCAGGCATCCGAGGCCGCAGGGCTGCCCAAGTCCACGGTCCAGAAGCGGGCCACCCGCGAGCGCTGGCAGGACCAAAAGCGCACGAACACCAGCTACGCGGCGACGGTCCGCAAGCTCAAGTCCCAGCTGCTCGAGAAGGCGGTTGCCGCCGCCGAGGGTGACAAGCCCGAGCTGGCTCCCCAGCTCGTGTACGCCTGGAAACAGGCCGAGCAGGCCTACCCCGAGCACCGCTACGCCCCCGGCGAAGCCGACCCGCGCGCCCAGCTGGCCGTGGCTGAGATGGTGCTCACCGAGCTCGTCGAGTTCCTCGAAGACGACCGCGCCGCCCTCGCAAAGCTGGTCCCGCACCTGCGCGACTTCGCCCAGCACATCGAGAACACCATCACGCGGCGTGCGGCATGAGTGCGCCCAAGCTCACATCGCGGCAGTTCTGGAGCCGCATCGAGGCCACCACCCGCCTGGCGGAGCTCAACGCGTCGCGGTGGGAGGACGACACCCCCGAGAAGCGGGTGCGCCGGATGGCCGAAGCGGTCGTGCTGCCGCAGCTGTTCAACAGCCACTACCTCCCCCACTACTTCCGGGATGAGGGCAGCCCGGTGCATGGCCTGATGTACCGAGCACTGATGTTCGAGCAGCTCATCGCTGCACGCATTCCTCGCGGGCACGGGAAATCGACCGTCATCACCTTCGCCTACGCACTCCATCAGGTGGCTTGCGCGGGTGTGCTCAAGTCTTGGACTGAGAAGCGTCTGGAGACGGAGCAGCCCGAGCTGCACAAGGCCATCTGCGACGTCATGCGCGAGGAGCTCGCCCGCCTTCGGGCCGAAGGCCCGGTGAGCGTGGGGGACCTTGGCCTGCCGGACCATTGGGATGGGTCGGTCGACGCCGAGCTTGAGGAGTGGCTGTGGCTGGTTCACCAGCGGGTGGCCGTCGCTCGAGAGCTGCCCCTTCGGTGGGACCCCTACATCCAGATCATCGCGGTGGACAAGGACTCCGCGGTTGAGTTCACCGCGGCCATCCGTGCGGACCTGCGGGGCAACGACCGCCTGCGGTCCGACTGGGGCGACCTCACTCCCGTGAAGAGCGGCCACTGGGGGCGCGACCAGCCGGGACCGGCCTCCGATGCGGACTTCGAGAGCAACGGTGTCCGGGTCCGCGCCTATGGCATGCAGGGAAGCATTCGGGGCGGCAAGCACGGGGCGTTTCGGCCCACACTGGCCATCTTCGACGATGCCGACAGCGAAGAGACTACCCGCACCCTCAAGCAGCGCGACAGCAACCAGAAGAAGCTCACCAGCGCGGTGCGCTACGGTCTCGAGCCCAAGGTGGGCCGAGTGTTCTTCGTGGGCACGCCGCACCACGGCGACTGCATGGTCGTGCGGCTCACCGAGCGCGAGAAGTTCAAGAAGGCCTGGCACACCCTGCGCTTCCGGGCCGCCGACGAGGACGGCACCCTGCTGTACCCGGCCAAGTGGGATTCGGGGGCGCTCGCCGAGGTGGAGGCCGAGGACCCCGACGCCTTCCTCTCGGAGATGGGCGACAAGCCCCCGAGCCAAGAGGGCAACCCCTTCGGGCCGGCCCACTACTACGACCGCGACGACTTCGCCGACGTGAAGCTGCCGTGCACCTTGCTCGCCTGCGACCCCTCCTACGGCATGAGCAAGACCAGCGACCTCCAGGTGCTGCTCAAGCTGCGGGGGCCGGTGCCCGAGGGTCACTCGGTGCCCAAGGGTGCCTGGCTCGTGGACTTCTACGAGCAGACCCGCATCGGCGACCCCGAGGTCTACGTCGACCACATCAACGTGGTGCAGGCCCGCGAGCGCGCCGACCTCAACGTCATCGAGGCCATCGCACTCGGCCTGCTCATCGAGGCGATGAGCACCGCACGTGGCGACCGCCAGAACCTCTTCCCACGGTGGGTGCGCATCACCCACCACAAGGAAGGCAAGGACGTCCGGATCCGAGGCATCGCGCCGCTCTGGAACCGGGGCCTGCTCCCGCTGCCGTCCGACAACAGCTGCCGGCCTCTCGAGAACCAGGCCCGGAGCTACGGCGAGAGCGGGTCCAAGGTCGACGGCTTGGACACGTTGCAGATGGCCGTGGTGCAGGGCCGTCAGAAGGTCACCCGGCTGCCCCTGGGCCGCCGCATTCGCCACCACCGACGTGAACGCGGCTTCGGCCGGGCGGGGTGGTGATGAGCATCAGCAGCCGCATCCGGGGTGCGTTCGCCGCGCTGGCTGGTCGGGTCTCGAAGGCCGACGTGCCGGTCGAGCCCGTGGCCACCCCGTCCTCCATTCAGCGCCCGGGGCCCCGGAAGACCTACACCGGCCAGCGCGCGAAGGGCCTCACCCCCCAACGGGTGGCGCAGCTCCTTCGCGACGCCGAGATGGGCAACCCCGCCGCCTTCTGCGAGCTCATCGACGAGGTGACCGGCCGCGACGGCCACAACCTCGCCGTGCTCGGGACCCGCAAGCGGGCTGTGGCCAACCTCGACTGGACGGTGGACGCCGCCTCCGACGACCGGCGCGACCTGGACGTGGCCGCCTTCGTCGCCGACGCCCTCGACGGCATCGAGAACTTCGAAGACGGCCTGCTCGACCTGCTCGACGGGATCCCGAAGGGCTTCGCCATCGTCGAGAACGAGTGGGTCATTCGAGGCAACCAGGCGCTCATCGGGTCCTTCCGGTACTGCCCCCAGCAGTGGTTCAAGCCCGACCCCGAAGACCCGCGCGCCTGGCGCCTGCTCTCCGATGAGCACCCCGTGCTGGGGCGCGCACTCGACCCCCACCGGTTCACGGTCCACACCCCCAAGGCCCGCCCCGGGTTTCCGGTGAGTGCCGGGCTCGGGTCGGTGCTGGTCTGGTGGTGGCTCTTCAAGAGCTACGCCATCAAGGACTGGGTCTCCTACTCGGAGATGTTCGGGGCTCCGCTGCGCATCGGCAAGTTCCCAGCCGGTGCAGCCGGTGAGGACATCGACGCCCTCGACGAGGCCCTGCGGCAGCTCGGCGTGGACGCCAGCGCCGTCATCCCCGACGACATGAAGGTGGAGTTCCACAGCGACACTGGGCCCCGGACCGGGGCCGACGTCTACGAGCGGCTCGCCAAGTACGCTGACCGTGAGGTCTCGAAGGCCGTGCTGGGCCAGACCCTCACCACCGAAGAAGGCGCCCGCGGCACACAAGCCCTCGGCTCGGTGCACAACGAAGTGCGTCAGGACCTGGTGGTCGCCGATGCAAAGCAGCTGGCCCGGACGATTCGCCGGGAGGTCATCGGGCCGCTGGTCCTCTTCAACTTCGGGCCCGACGTGGCGCTGCCCCGCTTCACCTTCGACACCGAGCCCGCACCGGACGAGGCCGCCGAGGTCACCCGCCAGCAAGGCCGGGCCGGCGTCTTCGCCGCTGCCGCCAACATGGGCATCCAGGTCGCTGTCTCCCAGGTCCAAGAGGAGCTCGACCTTCGCGAACCCCAGAAGGGTGAGCCGACTCTCACGCCCACCCCCACCACCCCGGCAGAGTCGGCCCTCCCGGCTGCAACGACGGCCGTGCCCTCCTCGGTCGTCGCTGCAGCCACTTCCCCTTCCCACGCCTGTCCCAAGTGCGGCGGGGTGCACCTCCCGATGTCCGACAAGGACCGGGGGCTACCCTCCACCCGCCGCCAGCTCGACGGCTTCCTCGAGCAGGCCACCGAACGCAAGGTGAAGCGGCCGTGGGCCTCCATCGTCCGCCAGCTGGGGGCCGACATCGGCTCCGGGATGGCTCCCGAGCAGGCCCTCGAGCGGCTGGCGCTCGGCGACCTGGTGGACGGCCTGGCCGACCTCGACCACACCGCGCAGACCATCGGCGAAGCGCAGGTGGCTGCCGGCGACCGCCCGGTGGACCTGCCCTCGGGCACCTACGCCGAAGACTCCGACGGCTGGGACGGCCTGTTCGACGAACCCCGCCCCGAAGTCGACGAGGGCCAACGCCTGGCCCGCCGTCGTGCCCGTCGAGCTGCCGCCTACGGCCTCCTCGGTGCCACCGATGAGCTGGAAGCCGTCCGCGATGACCGAGAGGCCCTGGAGGCCACTACGGCCCGGGAAGCGTCCGGCTCGCGCGTTGCGCAGTCGCAGGACGCGCTCACGAACATCGGCTGGAACCGAGGCCGCCGCCGGCAGCAGGAGCGCCAGGCCGCCCGCCGGCCCTACTTCCGGTACATGACGCGCCAGGACGACCGTGTGCGGGACTCTCACCGGCCCATGCATGGCTGGGTGGCCCTCGCCTCGCACCCCATCTGGAACGTCTGGCGGCCCCCCAATGGCTGGGGCTGCCGATGCTGGGTGGAGACCTTCACGCAGGCCGAGGTCGACGCGCAGGGCTTCCGCATTCGCGAAGACCTCCCCCGCGACAACTTCGGCTCGCCGCTCACCCCCGACATCGGCTGGCAGCGGGACAAGACCCGGGAGGACTCCTACCAGTACGACTGGTCGGCCTTCCCCGAGAGCTGGCGACGCGCCATCGGCGTGGACGCCCCCGAGGAGGCCGAATGACCGCCTTCAACACCCTTCTTGCCCTGTCCGCCGTCGGTCGCTTCGACATCCGGACCCTCCGCGCTCCCGTGGAGACTCCCGAGCTCGCGTCCATGCAGACCGGGGACGAGCCACCCGAGTGGGTCCACCTGGTCCCGTTCGGCCAGTGGCTCGGACACAGTGTGGGTCCGTTCAGTGTCGGGCCAGACGAAGGCGCGGCCATCCTCGCCAACTTCGAGGCAGACGGAATCCTCCTGGCCATCGACTATGAGCACCAGACGCTCAACGCGATGTTCAACGGGAAGCCCGCACCGGCCGCCGGGTGGATTGACCGCCTCGAGCTTCGCGAGAACGGCGTCTGGGGCCACATCGAGCGATGGACCGACAGAGCCACCGCGATGCTCGTGTCTCGAGAGTACCGCTACCTGTCCCCTGTGCTTGTTCCGGACAGCATTCGTCCGGACACGGGACGCCCATCAGGTATGTCCCTTCTCCCAGCGGCACTCACGAACATCCCGTTCCTCCGGAGCTCATTGGAGCCCGTGATGAACCGGGCCCCCATTCCCAACCAGGAGAACCCCGTGGACTTCCGTTTGCTCCTGTGCAGCCTTCTTGGCCTTGCACTCGACACTTCCGACGACGACATCAAGGCCGCTGCGGACAACGCAAAGGGCCCCCTCGAGCTGGGCAAGGCTGCCGCCTCCACCATGCAGTGGGACTGCGACGCCCTCCCCGATGGTGCGAAGGCGAAGCTCGAGGCCGAGCTCAAGCACGAGGGCTTCGTGTCCCTCGCCCAGCACGCCGACGCTCTCCGGGCCGCCGGCAGCCAGTCGCAGGCCCAAGCCGCAGAGCAGGACCGCATCATCGTCCAGAACGCCCTGGAGAGCGGCAAGCTCACCCCCAACATGAAGGCGTGGTTCGAAGAGCAGCTCGCAGGCGGCACCAAGACCCGCGCCGCGGCGATGTCGTGGCTCGAGAAGACCACCTCGGTGGTCCCCCTGCGCTCCCCCGCCAAGCCCTCTCCGAGCACCAAGGGCGGTCGCTCGTCCCAGTCCGGTGGGGCTCGCCAGTCGGTGTGCTCCCAGCTCGGCATCGATCCCAAGGACCTTCCCGCGGCCTCCTGACCGCTGGACCCTCCCTTTCCCCAACCAATCGGGCTGGCCAGGACGGACGCCCTCGCCTCAGAGATGAACCATGGCGACCACTCGCGACATCCCCCTCAAGACCCGCGTCGGCGACCAAGAAGAGTTCGAGGTTGCAGCCTCGGTCCAGCTCTTCGGCGGTGCCTTCGCTTGCCTCGACAGCAACGGCCGCCTGGTCGACGCCACCGACCACGCCTCGCGCCTCTTCGCAGGCATCGTCGTGGCCGGCCGCGACAACAGCTCCGGCGCCGCCGGCGACAAGGACGCCATGGTGTACACGTCCGGCGAGTACCTGCTCACCGGATCTGGCTTCTCGGCCGCAGATGAGGGCAAGCCCGTCTACCTCATCGACAACGACACGGTCGGCCTCGCTGGCAACGCCGACGTCAACGAGCTGCTCTACGTGGGCATCATCACCCGCTACAAGAGCGCCACGACCGTCTACGTGGACATCCATCCGCTCAAGCGCCGCAAGAAGCACCAGTTCCGCGTGCAGGTCTCCGGTGAGAACGCGGCCGAGCTCGACCTCTCGACGGCCGCCGCGAAGCTCGGTGGCACCGACATCCACGTCTACAGCGTGATGAGCATGGTCGCGTATGTCACCGCCGATGGCTCGCTCGCGGGTCTGCGCGACTCCGACGACTACTCCGTTGCCTCCGGCGCACTGTCCGTCACCGGCGACGAGAGCGCAAACACCCTCCTCATCACCCTCCAGGGCGACCTCATCTACTGAGCGCCCTCGGCCCGCCGGGCTGGCGTTCGCCGGTCCTCCCTCCCCGCCTTCTCCATCCTCCGGAGACCCCATGCAGTTCAACGCCGAAGCCATCGAAGCCGCCAACCAGGGCTTCCAGGTCGTCTTCGACAAGGGCTACACCGCCGCCACGCCCTGGAGTGCCGGCAAGTTCATCGAAGTGACCGGCACCGGTCCCTCCACCAAGGTCCTGCTCCCCGAGGGTGTGGGCGACATGTGGCAGTTCAAGGGCAAGACCGAGAAGCGGTCGCTGGTCGTGTGGGATGACACCCTCGAGCACCTCGACTTCGAGCTCAACCTGGAAGTGCCCCGCAACGCATTCCTCGACGACAACCTCGGCATGTACGCGATGCAGTTCCAGCTCGCTGGTGCATCCGCGGCCACCCACCCCGACGTGCTGATCCAGCAGCTGCTCGTGAACGGCTTCAGCTCCAACGGCGCGGACGGTACGCCCTTCATCGGCTCCACTCACCCCCAGCACGATGGCACGGCCTCGAACCTGCAGACCGGCGCTCTGTCGGAGACCACCTTCAACGCCGCCCTTGCGACTCTGCAGAGCCAGACCGACTACTACGGCCGGCCCCTGGCCCTCGGTCGGATGGGTGGCAAGCTCAAGCTGGTGGTTGGGCCGAGCCTGCGGGCGACGGCGAAGGCCATCTGCGAGGCCGAGCGCAAGGCCAACGGCGCGAGCAACCCGAACCTCGGGGCTGCCGAAGTCGACGTCAACGAGCGCCTGGTTGGCGACTACGCCGACTACTGGTTCGTGATGTACGAAGGAGCCGTCATCCGGCCGTTCGTCATCGTCAACCGCTCGAACCCCCGCGAAATCGGCGCCCCCGACCCCAACTCCGCCGAGGCCTACAAGACCCGGGCCGTCGAGTACCTCATCGAGCGTCGTGGCAACGCTGGCTACGCCTTCTGGCAGGCCATCGTGGGTTCCACCGGAGCCAGCGAGTAGACCGTGGCCTACTGCACGCGAGCCGACGTTGAGGCCCTGGTTGCCGAGCTGGACCTCATCAACCTCACCAACGACACGCCTGGCGCGGAGTCGGTGGACGAGGATGTCTTGGATGCGGCCATTGCCGATGCGGACGCGCTCATCGATGGGTTTGTCGGCTCCCGGTACTCGCTCCCGCTGTCCACGACGCCGGTCCTGCTCACCAAGCTGAGCGCCCGGCTCGCGCGGTTCAACCTCTACAACCGCCGGCCGGGTCCGCTCGAGGAGTGGCTGGAGAAGGACTACGACCGGGCCGAGGCCCTGCTCAAGCAGATCAGCGCGGGCAAGGTCTCTCTCGGTCTCGACTCGGGCGGTTCCTCGGCCGAGCCCGCGCAGGACTCCCGCCGCGCGGTCCGTGCGTCGTCGCGAGCTCGCGTCTTCGGCCGCGGCGCCTTGGACGGGTACTGATGACCTTCCAGGGCGAAATCAGCCTCCACGAGTTCCGTGTGAACCTGGAGCGCGAGGCCAGCCAGGGCTTCCTCGACGGGCTCGGCATCTTCATGGATGCCGCTGCCGACGAGTTCGAAGAGCGGGTGCGCACCAACATCGAGGCTCGGTTCTCGATGCGTAGCCGTGCCCTGTGGTCCAGTGTGCGCTCCGACATCGAGGGCACCAGCGACCAGGTCCAGGTGACGCTCGAGGTGGGTGGGGAGCACGAGGGCCTGCGGGTGCCCTACGCCCACATCCAGGAAGAAGGCGGCATCATCCGGGCGAAGGACAAGCTCCTGACCATCCCGCTGTCGCCCGCCCTCACCGGCCCCGAGGGCCGGGAGCAGCCAAAGTACCCGCGGGCGTCGTTGGCCCCCTACCTCGAGTGGCGGCCCGTCGGCGACGACGGCACCGACGGCCCGCGTGGTGTTCTGGTGCACGCTCAGACCGGAGAGGTCTGGTACGTCCTCACCCCCAAGGTTGAGATCACCGGGAAGTACTTCGTTCGCGACGCGGTCGAGAGCGTGAAGGCCGAGCTCCCTGACCAGCTCCTCGGCTTCCTGGAAGGCCGCCTGGCCGAGCTCGGGGGGCCGGCATGAGCACCAAGGCCATCCGCGCCCGCATCCTTGAAGACCTGGCCACCATCGACGGCACCGAGGGGTTCACCTTCGACCTCTCCCACGCGGGCCAGGTGGCGTCGGGCAAGTACCAGGCGCCCCCGGGGACCGTGCTGCCCTTCGTCAGCGTCTACACCGCGCAGGTGGCCGAGGTGCCCGGCAAGAGCCTCCGCCACTTCGAGCAGCGCGGACTCTGGATTGTGACCGGCTGGGCCAAGGCCAACGCCCGCCAGCCGGGGTCGGTCCAGGATGCGGCCGAAGACCTCGCCGACGACATCCGCAAGGTGTTGCGGGCCGACCGCACCCTCGGCGGCCTGGTGCTCGGCCACACCACCGAGGCCACCCCCTTCGAACCCAAGGACCAGCGGCAAGGCCGGATGTTCGGCGTCTGCATGGTGGTCGTGAAGGCCTGGTGGCGGGAGCAGCGATGAGCGGGATCTGGTACGACGAGAACTGGGGCTGGCGCCGCTCCCTGACGGTCGACAACGCCGCCGACAACGGCGTGCGCGACGTCGAGTGGACCCCCGAGGACGACTGGGACGACTTCTGGGCGAACCTCGAGGACACCACCAACGCGTGGGACGTGGTCATCGTCGACCCGCAGTCTGGCGACGTGCTCGACTTCCACTGGAACGGGCTCGACGTGGCCAACCGCGCGGGCTCGGTGCGCATCGACAACGCCACCATCCCCCAAAGCGTCTCGCACCTCTACGTGTACTGGAGCCGCCCGAGCCCCCCGGACCAGACCACGTCCTTCGTGTTCGCCGAGGGGGCCACGGCCCACGCGGTGCTGGACGTGCCCGCCGCCTACGACCTGGTCGTCTCCGTCGGGGCAGCTCGGGACGAGGACGTGCCCGCCGACGTGCTGGTCAAGCGCTCGGCCGAGCAGGTCCACTTCTGGCTCGACCTCTCCGATGCACTCCGACGCCGCCGCAGCGCCCACCAGGGCAGCCGGGGCTTCGAGACGGTGCAGACCGTCACCATGACCATTCAGAGGAACGGCGACGACGAGAACACCATGTTCACGGTCGGCGACCTCCGAGTGGCCGACGAGGGCCGAATGGTCCGGGTCCCCGTGGTCGGGGGCACCGATGACGAGGACTACGTCGCCATCATCACCATCACAACGACCCTGGGTCGCGTGCTCCAGCCTCATGTGCTGGTGCAGGTCCGCGACCCCGCGGAGGCTTGATCATGTCGTTCGCAGGACCCGGAACCGCACTGGGCTTGGCCGAAGAGAGCACCTACGGCACCGCCGCCAGCCGCACCCGCTGGCTCGCGGTCATCTCCGCGGGCCTCCGGAAGCGCCAGCAGTCCATCCGCCGCCCCAACCTCCGCCGCGGAACCGGCGGGCTGAACCGCAAGCACTACCGCGGCCGGAAGGAGGTCGGGGGCCCCTTCGAGACCGAGGTCATGTACTCGGACTTCGGGATGCTGCTGTACGCCCTGCTCGGCGGGAAGAGCACCACCGAGGACAGCGGCACCTACACCCACACCTACACCCTCGCCGATGAGCTCCCGAGCCTCACCAGCGAGGTCATCCGGGGTGAAGGCCGGAACGGCTCCACGGCGCTGTCCGAGGTGTTCAAGGGCTGCATCCTCAACTCTGGCAGCATCCGCGGAGAGGCCCACGGCCTCGTGAAGATGCAGGGCACCTTCCTTGCGCAGGACGCGGACGACCGAAGCGCCGCACCCACGGTGGACGCTGCGGACTGGCCCACGGGGGTCCCGCTCCACTGCGAAGAGGCCTCGAACGTCAGCTGGAACAGCCTCTCGCTGCCCTGGCGGTCCTTCGAGCTGTCTGTCGACAACGGCCACGTCTTCCGTGACCGCGCCGGGGCCAGCACCACGGCCCGCCCGACCCGGACCAATGACCGCCAGGTGCGGCTCCGCCTCTCTCTCGACCAGGTGGGGGCCGACCTCTACCACGCCATCTTCGCCGACACCGAGAGCGACCTCACGCTCACCTTCACCAACGGTGACCTGAGCTTCGCCATCACCCTGCACAACGCGATTGTCGACAGCTCCGAGGCCGCCATCAACGGCCCCGGACTCATCTCCGAGACCGTCGAGTTCATCCCGCAGGCCGACGACACGAACACCGGCCTCTCCATCGTCGTCATCAACACCCAAGCCTCGGCAATCGGATGAGCGTGCACCCTCTTTCCCTCGTCTCCGGGCCCATCTTCGACGAAGTGCCGGTCAACACCAGGCAAAGCAACATCGTCTGGCGGATTCGCCGGCTCGACGTGGCGGAGGCAGCGGCAGCGGGCATCCTCATCGAGTCCCTCGGTGTGGTGCAGGCCGCTGCTGAACCTCTCGAGATTCGCCTCGAGCGAGAGCACGCCGCTGCGCAGTCGGTCCTCATCGCTCGTGGTGAGCAGCTCAACCTCATCCTCGACATGCGGTCCGCGAAGGGCTGTGGCGATGAGGAGGAGCTCGCCGAGCTCCGCCAACGCTTCCACAAGCGTGACCAGGAAGCCCGACGGGGCATCACCCTCCTTCGGCACGACGCCGTGCCTGCCGTCGACGTCGCGAGAAAGGCCATCACCTCCCAGCAGGAGCTGCTTTGCAAGGTGGTCGTCGGCCTTCGGCATGGTGACTCGGAGGAGTGGCGAAGGGCAACGCTCGTGATGGACCCCGCCGACCACGACCCGGAGAATGGCCGGTCCTGGGTGGGCAGCCTTTCGCCCGTGACCTTCAAGCTCCTCGTCGATGCAGTGTGGGAACCGCTGCGGGAGGCGAGCAGCTCGCTCGGAAGGTTTCTCGATGGACAAGGCGGCGCTGGTGAGTCTGGACAAGCTGGCGCGTCGCTACCGGGTGCTCCCGAGCCAGCTGATGAAGCTGAGCTGGCGGGACTTGGCGATTGACATGGCCTGCGCCCGAGCCGGTCGAGCTGCACAGGCTTCGACCCTCGGCGACATCGCATCTGGTGACGGCCTGGTCGTTCCCACACTCAACCTCTTGGACCTGTAGATGAGCACCGTCAGCGCTGTCCTTCGCGTCGTCAACGAAGCCAGCCCGTCCCTGGACGCGGCTGCCCAGAGTGCCGCACGGGCTGACGATGCCATGGAGGACCTCGACAAGGCGGCGGACGCCGTCGAGGACGAGCTCGACCAGGTGGGAGATGCCGCGGAGCGGCTCGGGGACAAGCTCGGTGGGGTGGGCGGAGGCGCCTCGAGGGCCACGGATGGCCTCGATGAGGCCGGCCGGGCCGCACAGGAGCTCGGTCCCAAGATGAAGCGCGCCGCGGCGGGTTCGAAGGACCTGGCCGACGTCGGTGGGGAAGCCAGCTCCATCATGTCGGGGCTCGCTGGAGCGCTCGAGCTCGTGTCCCCCGAGGCCGCCGACACCGCGATGGTCCTGGCCGACATGGCCGGTGGCTTCGAAGCTGTCGCCAAGATGGGCGGCATGGCGGTGCGCATCCTCGGCCCTGTCGGCGTCGTCGTCGGTGGCCTCGCCCTTGCCTACCAGGCGCTCGCCTCCGATGTCGAGGCCGCCGAGAAGCGCATGGCGGAGGCCAACAAGCGGGCCTCCGAGGCGCAGGCCCTCGCCGCTCGGCTCGAGGGCGTCCGCATCCAGGCCGCCGTGGCTCGAGGTGAGATGACGGAGGCGGAGGGTGCGGGCGAGCTCGCCATGGCGCAGGCCAAGGCTGAGTACGCCAAGCAGCAGAAGGAGGCCCGCGAAGGCCTCCGCAAGACCATGGTCGAGCAGCTCAAGGTCGAGAAGCGGCTCGGCGAGATTCGGCAGCGCCAGCGCCAAGGCGACTACACGCAGCAGGAAGCCGACGAGGTCGTGCAGCTCACGGCCGAGCTCGACCGGCTCGCTCCGAAGCTGGAGATGGCCCAGCGCAAGATCGACAACCTGGTGCAGGCAGAGCGGCGGCTGGCGAGCGACCTGTTCACCATCGCCACCAGCTCGAGCCAGGCCGCCGACGCCCACACGAAGCGTGCCGACGCGGCCGAGAAGGCAGGCAAGAAGGAGGTCGAGGCCACGCTCACCCGCGCCGAGGCCATCGCCCGAGTCGCCGCGGTGGCTCCCCAGTCGCAGAAGGTGGGACTGGCCGGCGCCGAGCTCGCAGAGGTCAACGCCGAGTTCCAGCGAATCGACCTCGGACAGGACAGCTCGAGCCAGTGGCTCGACGCCCAGCTGGGCGAGAACAACGCGCTGAAGGAGGCCGAACGGATGCGGCGGGCTCAGATGGGCTCGACCATCGCGCAGGCCGTGGCCGGCAACCCTGCGGCGCTGACGGGCCTCATGGGTGGCCCGGCTGGCGTGGCTGCCACCGCTGGTGTCGGAGCGCTCACGAGCATCGGCCAGTCCGTGGTGCAGCAGCAGGAGCGGATGTCCGAGCTCCGTGCCAAGCGGCGCTCCGGGACCGCCTCAGAGGAGGAGCTCGCCGAGCTCGCGAAGCTCCGGAAGCAAGGCCCTGCGGCGGGCGTGCGGCAGCAGGTGATGGCCTTCAAGACGGCATTCATCGAAGGCCTCAAGGCCCTGCCCAGCATCATCGAGGACGTCATCCCGGCGTTCATCACCGCCTTCATCAGCGAGCTCATTCGCGCGCTGCCGAGCATCCTCTACAAGTCCGTGCTGGCGGCCTTCGAGGCCATCTGGAAGCTCATCCAGTCCTTCCTGTCGCCGCTGCTCGGAGATCCGGACGCACACGAGGCCGTGCGCAGCGACCAGCGGTGGACCCGCATTGGCGCCGCGAGTGGCATGGCAACGGGAGCCGCGGTGGGCACCGTCCTCGGTGGTCCCATCGGTACGGCCATCGGTGCCGGGGTCGGGGCCATCGCGGGGGGCACCATCGGCCGAGTGGGGGGCTGGCTCTCCCGCCGGAAGAAGCACTCGGGCGGTCTGGCAGACGACGAGATGATTGCCGTGCTGAAGCAAGGCGAGACCGTCGTTCCCGACGACGGCGCCGCCACCAGCCGAGGACGCCAGGCCATGCGCGCTTCAGGTGGTCCGGGTGGCCCCGGGGTGTCCTTCCAGAACTGCAACTTCGCCGGCCCCGACTCCATCGACTGGATTCTGCGCGAGCTCAACCGCCAGCACGGCCGGGCCGGCCGTGGCTCTGCCCCCGCTCCGTGGGTGAGCTGATGGGCAACGCGTGCCTCTGGTGGTGGCCTGGTGGCGATGCGCCCATGCGCACCGTCGACTTCGGTGAGGGCATCTCCGACATCCAGGAGACGCCCATCGTCGTCGGTGAGTCCGTCCAGATGGCCAACGGCAGCATCCGGCGGGTCACCACCGGCGGAGTACTCGGCGTGCGCCTGGTGCTCTCCAACTTCGACAACGGCCCGCTGCTCCGCGAGCTCCGGAGTCTCGATACCCACTTGAAGAGGGGCTACCCGGTCGGCTTCGCCTTCGACGTCGACAAGATGTGGGCGGGCTTCGCGCGCAACACCATCGCCGCTGGCCAGCTCCTCCTCCACACCCGGGCACGCAACGAATGGCGGTCGGCCTACGGCGGCCCGATGATGCCGTCCCCGGGCGATGAGCTCGTCCTCGAGTCCGCGGCACCCGAAGGCTGGCGCGAGTGGTGCGTGGTCTCCGACACCATCTTCGCAGGCGCCTCGAGCCGCCTGCGGTTCACCGAGGGAACCCGCTACAACCACACCCGGCAGCCCATCCTCATTCGGGAGGAGGGCTCCTACCCGCTGCTGATGCTCCCCGAAGGGCTCCGCGAGGACCTGCTCACCCACACCTACCAGCGCACCTGGACTTGGCAGGTGACCCTCTGGCAGGACAATCACGCCATTGCGGCGGTGTGGGAAGCCGGCGGTGATGCGCTGCAGCGGGACGGCTCGCGTCTGACGACGCCCACACAGCTCGCGCGCGACCTGGTGCCCCGATGATGCGGTGGGACCGTCTGGCGGCGCTTCGCTCGGCCGAGGTCGAATGGAAGGCGGAGTGGGTGCGGCTCACTCCCGGACGCACGTGGGTGGCCTACTCCCATCACGGCCATGGCCACGGCCGTGTCATGCTCGCCGGTGCGCCGCAGATCGGTGGCTCGGCCGTCCACCTCGGCTCTTGGCAGTCGAGCGCAGGCGCCATCTCCCTCGAGCTCACCGACGAAGAGGCAGCCCGCTACACCATGCAGCGGCTCACCCGGGGCTCGCTCATCGAGGTCTCCATCCGCTGGCGCGGCCAGGACGTCTGGAAGCGCGTCACCGTGGGCCAGGTGCACAACCTGTCCGGGGTCCGGGGCCGCTGGTCGCTGCAGTGCTGGGACCTTCTCACCGCGACCCGGAGCCGCCTCGTCTCGGTCGACTCCGACCGCCGGCTCTTCTCCTCCGCGGGCCATCTCTCCCAGCTGACCTCGAGCTACTCGCCCTCCGACACCACCCTGCATGTGGTCGACACCGCCCCCTACGAGCGGGAATCGGGCCAGCCGGGAGTGGTCAAGGTGACGCCGAGCTCGGGCGGCGACTCCTTCTACGTCACCTACACCGGCACCTCCGGAGGCAACCAGCTCACCGGGGTCAGCTCGGTGGACCAGTTCAACACCACCCGCTCCGCCGCGGCCGTCGGCGACCTGGTTGCGAACGTGCCCTACATCGTCGGCCACCCGTGGGAGGTGGTCGCGAAAGTGTGGACCAGCACGGGCACCGGCACCAACGGCCGCTACGACACCCTCCCGGCAGCGTGGGGCCTCGCCCTCCCGCACCACCTGGTGGACTTCGCTGATCTGCGCGAGTGGCAGCCCACCCTTCGGGCCAGCACCGGCACCTACTCCTGGTCGGTCCGGGTCGACAGCCCCGTCGAGGACGGACGCGCCTGGTTCGGCGAGCTCCTCGCCCCGGCTGGTGCCTGGATGGTGGCCCGCGACGGCCGCCTCTGCCTTCGAGCGGTCCAAGACCTCGACGACATCGCCTCCACCGCGGACGTCGAGCACCTCGACCCCCGGCACGTGGACCGGGTGAACCGGCACGAGCCGTGGGCCGCGGACGTTCCCGTCGAGCACCACCAGGTGGTTGTCTCGTCGGCCGCAGCGGCCACCACCCGGCTCGGCACCCTCGGGTCCCTGCCCACCGCCCACCAGGTCGACGTCGAGCTCCCCCACGTGTGGTCGAACGACAGCGCCATCGTGGGCGAGGTCGCCGGCCGTCTGGCCCCGTGGACCACCCGCATCCCCGAAGTGATGGAGCTGGCCACAACCTGGCGGTACGCCGGGAAGGTCGAAGGGGACGTGCTTCACGTGCTCCCCCGCGAACTCGGCCACCTCGGGCTCGCCGAGGCCCTCGAGCAGCACAGCCTGCGCTGGATGGTTGCCCGTGTCGGCCGTCGCCTTGGGAACGGCACCTGCACCCTGACGCTGACCCGGCACCCCGGATGGGAGGGCACATGGCCGACGTGAGCCTTGTTTTCGACGAGACGTCCCGCGAGAAGCTGGCCACCTGCCATCGCGACCTGCAGACGGTCCTGCGAGAGGCCCGGCGAGACCCGGCCTGCCCGGTCTGGTTCGGCATCTCGTGGGGGCAGCGCACCTGGGAAGAGCAGGCCGAGCTGTACGCACAGGGCCGCACCAAGCCCGGTCCCATCGTCACCTACGCGAAGCCCGGGCAGACCCTCCACAACCGGTCTCCGTCCTTCGCGGCCGACGTCTACATCCGCGTGGACGGGAAGGTGACCTGGGAAGTCCGTCTTTATGTGGCCCTTGCCGAGCATATACAGCGGGTTTGGCAAAGGCTTAAGGCGGCCGGAAAGGTCACCGCTAAGCGCCTCGTGTGGGGCGGAAATTGGCGGAGATTCGATGGCACCCACTTCGAACTGGACGAACCGCAAGAATCACGGCCCCACCGGGGCGAAGGAGAAGCAGATGAAGATTCCCTCGTGGCTGCAGGACGTGGCCGACGAACTGGTCGAAAAGGCCGTCGGAACCGAGGAGGCCGCCGACCGTCTCGTCGAGCTGGTCGACACTCTCGTGCCCCTGGAAGCGATTCCAGTGGTGGGTGAGACGCTCGAAGCCCTGTCCGACATCGTCATCCAGCGGCAGGTGTCGATGGCCCGGGATGCTTGGCTCGAGGCCCAAGACGCCGAGGCCCGCGCGGCCCGTCGTGCCATTCGGGAGCCCTTCCAGAAGGCGGCGAAACGGCGTCGGATTGTGCGTGGGCATGTGCTCGGGCCGGGCCGACTGCCCAACGGCGCCAGATTGGCACTCACCCGCATGGCGGCGGAACGGCGTTCGGAGGGAACAGCCTCCAACCGCTGAGCAGCCCCCGACCTACCCTGCGCGGAAATTTGGCATTTTGGCCGAATTTCCGCGCAGCTCGTTCTTGGGGTATTCACGCAAATCAGAGGACCGGTATTCGCGCGACGCTACACCTTGGCTCGGGCCCCTCAAATCGCCCCCCTCCCGGCCTTGGCTCGGGCCCCTCGATTCGCCCCCCTCCCGGCCTCACGCTACCGCCGGCCGTCCATCCGCCGCCAGGTCGAGATCGACCAGCGCAACGCGAAGACCCGTGTGGAGCAGGGCACCCAGCTCGTCAAGATCACCGAGGCCATGAGCGCCAAGGCCCGCCAGGCCGCCGAGAAGAAGAACCGGCAGACCGAGCGCCAGCGCGCCGTCGCAAAGGAGGGCGCCGCCGCCTGGATTGCCGAGCTGCTGGAGCTGCCGGCCGGCCAACAGTACGACCCCGGCATCACCTGGGAAGACATCGGCTGCGACCTGCTTGTGGTCGACGAGGCCCAAAACTTCAAGAACCTGTATGCACCGGAACGCCGGGACGGCGGCGTGCCCAAGTTCATGGGCGGCAACAAGTCGAGCACCCGCGCCTGGCAGCTCGACTTCCGGGCGGCCTCGGTGCGCTCACGGGCGGGCGGCCGCGGAATCGTGCTGCTGTCGGCCACGCCCGCGAAGAACAGCCCGCTGGAGTTCTACAGCCTGCTGTCGCTGCTCGGCGAGGACGTGTGGGGAGACGTCGGCGTCGACACCGTCGAAGCCTTCATCGCCGCCTTCCTGCGCATCGAGCGCAA
>ENA-OWNT01001124-OWNT01001124.1-seawater-metagenome-genome-assembly--contig:-NODE-1124-length-38096-cov-4.299561_pt1 | contig 38096 bp, 42 predicted proteins | sample MGYA00238136_ERZ651165 | MGnify/ENA primary metagenome ERZ651165 (study PRJEB26861, sample SAMN08777766) | seawater metagenome | isolation source: coastal seawater | place: USA: Florida | collected...
GTGAGGGAAGGGCGATGAAATTGCACCGCCGACAAAGGCCAACCGTCCACAAAAGGACGATAATTTTTTTGTAGAAAGCAATAATTTTTCTTCAAATGGTTTGATGGTTTGATTTGTTTCACAAATATATCAAGGGGAACCAAGAGAGCAAGAACCATGGAGAACAAAGAAACAGTCCGGTAATTCGTGCGCACACGTCGAAGTGTCGTGTGTGCGTAGTGTGTTGGTGTGTTGGTGGTGTTGGGCCACCACCACCTCTCACTGTTTCGTTAAAAGTATTATCTTCAGCCTGTAGGTCCGAAACGATTGCTTGTCTGGCGTTCTGGCCGCTTCCGGTCAAGAAAGATTTGAACCACAGTTTGAAAAATGACAATGATTGGCTGGTTGTTGTTCATTGTGCATTTTATACGAAACTGAGGGTCCACTCTTCGGTGTTGTTGTTGTCTTGTTTGCTTTGTTTTTGGTGTTTGTTTTGTTGCTGAAGGTTTGCTGGTTTGCTGGCTCGCTGGCACACGAATTCCACGACGGCAGGCAATTTATTATCTTCTGTCCCTGCAGCCTTCCATCATACGTAGCAGCTCTTTTCTACTGGCATGTAAGGTAAACATGGAAATACAGCACAGCCCTCCGTCTGATCAACGTGACTGTACATACACCCAAACTTGATGCAGCGAGCAGGTACTGTCCTGCAAGGCGGTTCGTACCGGTGTGATACTGAAATCAACATAAGGTGTTATCTTTTTTCGCGGTTAGTAATTCGTTAACTTGCAATTTCCCTCTCACACACTGACACACGACACACTTACTTACTTGCTGCCGTCCTCAAGCTTCTGTCCTCCATCTCCTGTCCTCCATCTTCCTTCTGTCTCGTGTCCTGCGGGACGCGACTTGCTTGTTCCTGCCCGTGTTTACAAGCCACTGCACCTCCCCATAGTGTCACGCCTGCAGCACATCCATGGATTGGAGCCACGTGATGGAAGATGGGTGGCTGAAACAATAGACCAGTCAAATAAAATACGGCGCAAAAAGTCGACGACAACGCAAACCAAAACATGTCAACAATGGTCCGCAATTTCAAACAGAGCAACAACGACTGTGCGCCATGAGCAGCAAAGCTTTCTGGCACGCCGAGCACGGCGTGGCAGAGGTGTTCCAACCAAGAGGGAAATGTCTACAGACGGTTGGGCGCTGGGCGAAGAAGGCATTGTTCCCCTGGTTGATGACGCAGACGCATGGGGCAAAAGTGCTGGCTCCGGAGGAGGCCGTGTACTTGGTGCGCATGAGGATGCTTTCCTTGTTTTCCATCGAAGCTATCGATGACCCCGCAGCAGATACGGAAGGAACAGCGCGGTCAAAGGAGTGCGCCACTGATAGTGACCACCCTGATTTTACCACAGTTGTGTTGGGAAGTCTTACATTGCGGGTTCAGCGCATGACCGAAGCAACTCTCGTCCAGAACCTCATGACCTCACCCAAGTCATTCAACTGGTCGTTATTTCTAGCCTACGCCCAGCTGAAGAGTCTCAACTACGTCGTTCTTCGACATGAGGTGCGTGACATGTTTGAGGCTGATCGAGAAGCAATTCCCCCCTTGGTATCTACGGCAACCCCATCCACTCGGCAAGCTGCATGGGACACGTTGTGGCGATGCACCAAACACGGCGGTGACGCCTCCGCCTTAAGGTCGGATACACGTCCTGCGAACGCGGTTGGCGGCGTGATCGTGGCCTCCGGTGACAACAGTGTGTCAGACGATGGTGTATTGGATAATAGCACTCTTGCAGAAATCGATGCGTTCGTCGCACAGGAGGCCCTCACTGAAGAAAGGCAGTCTGCTTCGGACTCCGAGGAGACCGTCTCCCACAGAGAAGGTTGGCGAGACGCACTGTTCAAACAAACCAATGATGCCACCGAGTCAACGACATCTTCTGCCCAGCCACATCTCCGAGCAGGTTCATCTCCGAGCAGGTTCGGATGTGCAATTCTGTACGCATCGCTCCAAATCCCTACTTTTGCACGCATCTGCAGACTTATCCACGCGTTTTGTGATTTGGCAGATGCAAGTGCCACCATCCCCTGTTGGCTTTCGACGTTTACCATCCAAGCACGCGCTTCAAGCTGTCCGCGCCAGGTTCCGACCCCTTCTCACAATGTTGTGGTCGTTCCGTGTCATCGCTCGTGAAATCTTGTGGACTTTCTGGCAGGCGATATCGCATTCCACGTTGTGATATGCAGTTTTTCGCGAGATCCTCGGTTTGTTGAACTCGTTCAAGTCTGCAAAGTTCTACCCAGTCTCATTAAAAGTGACTTCTGTAGACCTACAAATGCTCGAATTCAACAACTTTCCCATAGATGCCACCCAACACCAGTCGTGTTTGCGGTCGCGAACACAACAGAGGCAAGTGTGTTGTTCCAGCTCGTGTTGTGAAGTTCCGAACCTTGAAGATTGGTGTTTGTGTGCGCAGGTGGTTCTGTTCGGGGCAACAATATTTAGTCAGTCTGCGGCAGCTTACATTGATACTGCAAAGCGAGACAAGGTATTTACATTGTTGTGTCTGTGCGTGCTCATTTCTGTTCATTGTGTCTGTGCGCTCCATGCATAGGCGGCTGCTCGAAAGATTGCTTCTGCGAAAAAGAACTCCAAGAAACGTCGCAAGGTTCATAGCTGGTGTCTCGTGCACTGTGCCACCCTGTATCTGTCCCTTGATGCCGTGTTCATTGAAATGGTTTCCATAGCAGGCAAAAAAGAGAAAAATAGTTGAAAAGGTCCACACTGGCAAGTTCGCGAAGGCTGACAAAAAGGTACAGCCGTCGTGGTGTCGTACACTGCTCACATGGGCACGCCTATGAAGCACTAAATTGCTCTTGCCGCGAATTTTACCGTCGGTTAATGTTTGCGGTTGCCCGTATTTGTGCTGTTGCAACAGCGGCGTAAGCCGTGTTCGAGCAGCTCTGATGAAATTGATGGCGACACTGACCAGCACACCGTCGCGATACGAAAGTTTTCGAGCTCTCAATCTCGGGCAATCACAAATGCGGCTGTAAGTAGAGGCAGTCGTGGCCTGCAACATCTCGTGTGCTGACACATGGATTTTTGTCTGCGTTTCAGCGTTCACTAGGAATTCACTTACGTCGCAGGATAGTCAGGTACCCGAACAAGCACGTGATGCCCTTGGTTCTTTTTCGGTGTGTTTTTAATGAAATTATTGGTTCTCGATCCAGATACGTGCTAAGAGCGTTGGCGCCACGCCTTGGGGAACGAGAAATTTTGCTGGAGACACCAACGATTCGGGTGACGCGGTACGTAGGGTGTCCATTGCGGCGGTCGTAACGTCCTCAATCCTCAGTATTTTACTTACCCATGTTCGTGTGGCTTGATGTACTATTCCACAGCTACTCAGCCGCCCCGGGTGTGGAGCTTTCGTTACCAACTCAGGATCTTTCGACGAAGTTCCCGACTAAGACTCACCACCGATACCCGACGTTTCGTTGTTCTATTGCTGTTCCGTCATTGCGGGTACGTTATATACACGCGAAGCGGTGCTGCCACTTCCCTCCTTTCCTCAACGGATTCACTCCTACGTCGCATTTGCGCAGGTCAAAGCGCAATTCTTTGGTAGTGGCACGAAAATTCCTTCGGAGCCACAGCGCAGCCATGGAGTTGGTATTGATCAGCCACGACAAGAGTTGGAGATCACACTGCTGCGCACAAGACGTGCACCAGTGCGTTCTTGTCCTCATTGTGGCTTTCGACAACAACACGCAGACACTATATTGCAATTTGTTTTCTCAGACCAACACGAGAACCAACGTGCGTGCCCCTGAAGCTCACGACGAGGAGATCCTAGCGACGACTGACTTTGCCGAAATGTTCGTATTGTGATTCTCGACATTGGTGTGTCGGCGTTGCCATCCCAAAGTTCACCTGGGGTGTAATCCTGATCTATTCAAAATGTAGTCTTCACGGGATCCCATCACAATTATCTCCTGGATCAACAAGTGCTACCTCAAGCGGGACAGTGAATCTTGGAGATTTTTTTGTTTTCGACATAAGAACGAATGGAGTCACTGTCAGTCAAGTGGATAGATATGCAAGCATAAAGTCCCAAAGGTGTGTGTTTGCCACCCATTCTGTTTCGTGTACCTGGCGTGGTTCAAAAACTTGAAATGTTTGCACTGCTTGTAGTGCACCAAGGTCGATAGCGATTACTGTGCACATTCGCCCATAACTGTCGCGTTGAGGCATACCTCGCGTCTTTCATTCGATTACAGAAGTTCGAGTCGCCGCTTACGTAATTTTTAACCTGAGTTTCTACTGCTCGTTGTTCGAATGATGTATTGTAGCTCTTTTGAATGCAGTCACAGCTCCACGTGCCATGGATGAGTGAATGAAAGACAACAAGATACACCATCGCATGACATGGCACACTTGAGTAAGTATTCATCATCGATCATCGATCACAACCATGCATTCCTTGCTCCTTCAACGATTCGCGATGATGCCCTTGACTCAACCAATCATCAATCAGGGATTCGTTCCGTCGTCATTCCACAATTCACGACTCGGAGTATGATGATGCATTGCTGTTTTTAAAAGTTCTGCACACTGGTGTGACAGCATTACACACATGATGCTCTAGCAGCTAGCTAAGGTCGCAATGCCTACCGGGCATGGTCCATTGGCATTGCCGTTGCCATGAGGTCGGTCATGCAATGCCTGTGCTGTGCATCGTCGAACAACATCGCAGTTGCTGCTGGGAGGTCAATGTTCAATCTTCCTCCATCAACCCATCATCAACCCAACCGCAAACATTATGTACACTGGACCCCGGCGCCCTGAATATTGCATTGATTTCCATAGTTAGTTAGTGGGCAGTGATACTTACAGAATGACTACTGTACATTCATAATGAACATTCGTTCGTTCGTTCGTTTATTTCGTTCGTCTGCTTCGATCATCATTCATCATTCCATTCACTCATCGGCTGCTGGCCGCTGCCTGCCGGCCCACCCCACCCCACGGCCGGGTGCTTTGAACTGGTCGGTTCGTTCCTTTCTTCGTTTGTTTGTTTGTTCGTTCGTTCGTTCGTTCGTTCGTTCGTTCGTTCGTTCGTTCGTTTGTTGTTGTGTTGGTTGGTGGTATCGCGTGTCGAGGTGGTTGGTTGTGCGTTGTGCGTCGTCGTTGGTTTGGTCGTTGTGCGTTGTTTGTTGGACGGTGTGCGTCGTCGTTGGTTTGGTCGTTCGTTGTCGGTCGTTTGTTGGACGGTGGCAGCTGGTTTGTTTGTTGTTGTGTGGTTGTGTTCGTTGCTGTGTTGTCTCGGCGTCGGCGTCGTTGTGCTGTTGTCATTTGTGTTGCTACTCTGGTAGTACTATTGCGGTTGCGTTGTTGCTGTTGTGTTGTGGCTGTTGTTGCTGTGTTGTCGTCATTGGTTGATGAATCAGTTCGATCGTTGGAACGTTCGATCTCGCAATGCGCGTCAACACCTTGTTTCTTGTGTTGTCGTTGTCGCTGTTTTTATGTGTGAACAGCCAGGGTAAGTAAGCCGCGAAGAGCCAATAAAGCTGCATACGCTCGTGTCGTCGGTGGTTGGTGGACTTCCTCGTTGCAATGCGTGCGCGCTCTGTTCGTGTTGTCGTCCCCTTCCATGCTCTCGACTCCGCTGGCTCAATTTGCTCCACTGTTTCACTTTCCCCCGGCGTGTTGTTAGCTTGCGTGTTGGTCGCAAGCCGTGCGACACGTAGCCAACGGACTTGTTCCTAGAAGCACAGGAGCAATAATGCCTGCTTGACATGACGTCTTTTACAGTAAATGTGGGGTGGAAGGGGCCATTTTACAGAGTGTCCATTCAAACCCAAGACCAACAACGCACCCGGTACAAAAGAGGACGCTGCGCAAACAGGGTGCCTAACAATCCAAGCATTTGTACTCACGGCCATACCTCGGGCAGTGGTGAGTGGCACTGGTTAGCTCGCCTTGGCACGGTTGCGTCCTGTCAGCATGTCGGACATCGCAAACTGGGACCACGAGAGAATTGCCTCCACCTTGGAAACTTGCACGGGCCAGAAGTGGCTCGACGTAGCGAAAGTAATTCGCGACAACGAAGTGCATGGTCGTGATCTGGCTGCACATATCTCGGAGGATGATCCTTCTCTTTTGATGAACTACTTTGCAGACGAACTCGGAGAACCCATCACGAAGTTCGTATCCCGGCGCTTCAGCTCCAAGCTCCTTCAAGCGGCTTCGACTGTGCACGCAGGCCCTGGCAACCAAGAAACACGATCACCAGCAGCGAATCCAGCCAGCACACCTGTGGCTGCGACTTGTGTCCTGCACGTTGACTTTGTAGCCCCTGCAGCTGCGTCGGGCACCGCTCGCTCGTGTCGCCTGATGTTGGAAGTACCGACAGACGCAACTGCTGCGCTCGTGAGGAGGAGACTGTTGGATGAGTTGCAGCTGCCGTTGTTTTCATCCATGAAATTGATCGCCCGTGGCAATGAGTTGAGCGATGCTGAACCTGTCGAATGGGCCGCTTACTCTTTCGTACACGCGATATTGCGGCCAGGCGGAATCGAGCTGACGCCTGAAACCTTGCGGTCGCACGCGTGCATCGCAGATCAAGTTGTGCTTCACACCCCGGATGGGCTTCAGAGCCTCGATACAGGCAATATCCAACGCAGTGGCATCAGTCTCGCCGTAGACGAGACAGTGAAGCCACTCGGCAACGGAGCTGTTGGTGTGACTTACCTCGGGACGGTTTCAGACACTGCGGGCAAACACCGCACCACCGTCGCGGTGAAGCGATTCTTCCTCTTGGAGACCCCGCGGATGTATGGCATGGCAACAGCAGCCGATATCACCCAATGGGCAAACAGAGAATTATACCCAGAAATCAACACCTTGCTGTCGCTCTCCCACCCTCGTCTTGTCCGATTGCGTTGTGTCGGATTGCGTAACTTGATGGGTGCTGACTTTCCTGCGTTCATTGCAATGGACTATTGCAACAAGGGTACACTGGAAAATTGGGTCAAGAGCGGTCGCATGAACAATATTCACCAACTGCCTTTCCTTCAGGATTTTATCGATGCCATGTCCTACCTGCACGTCGAAATGAAGATAATTCATCGTGACATTAAGCCAGATAATGTCTTCGTGCACCAGGATCCAGCAGACTCCCGTCCGTATGTTGTGGTCGGCGATGTACGTCACACGGAATCTGACGCAAACTGTGAGTTGACCGCGTTCACAATCTCAGTGATTTGTCTTGATTATTTGGCAGGTGGGACTAGCCAAGAGGATTACAGAAACACTCGCTCGAGTTTCTGTCGGCGGTGCTACAGCGTATATGGCTCCCGAAGTTTCCACTGGTGGAGGGCAATGCTCGCTGGCAACCGATGTGTACGTAAGCTGTGGATGGTTCCTACCCAGTTGTAATGGATCTTTCTTCGTCACTGCTCTTGTTTATCTGTGCTCGCCCGTGTTGTCTCTTACAGTTACTCCGCGTCGCTAGTCATAGTAGAGATGGTCACGGGGAAGTCCTCTTGGCTTGACGCTGGGGACCGCAAGCAACGAAGACAAGACCTTGCCGATGAAGCTATTAGTAAAATCTCAAAGATTTTCGATTTCACAGATGGTTGGTCGCCTCCCACAACGATCCTTTCGTGCGTCCATATGCCACTGTCCGCCTTCATCGTTCTCTACCATGCAACAGGTTTCGTTAGCAATGGCTCATCCAGCATTTGGTTGACACTGGACATGTTCAGTGCTCTCGCGAGAGCGTGTACTGTCGACACTCCCAGAGACCGTTGCACTTTCGCCCAGGTGCCGACTAGTCCGCCCGCTCCCACGCTGAATGTGTTCCACATATTATCACTCGGTGCTCCTATGTGCTCGCAGATTGCCAGAATGCGGGAAAAGAATGCTTCGGCCATGAATACAGTAGTTGACGACAACCGAACTGTTGATCCCAACGTTGACGACGCATCTGGCGACGGTGAAATGGAAAAATTACAAACGATGAACACTGCCGAACTCAAGAAAGTCATTCGATCCGAGATTCAACAGCGCGAAAAGCTACAGGGTGCAGGCGGACTTCAGGGTTGGTCAGCAGGAAAGCTTGAAAGTGCCCTCGCGAAATGTAGTTCGCATAGCCAACTACTTACGCTGGTTTGTGTCACTGTCGCGCGAATGTTCCATTGTCTGCGAAGGTCCACCGTCAACATTTCTATGCACGTGTGTATAGGCGATGAGCTGCGAGTGGGAAGCACGCGACCGAGCCAAGCAAGATTCTTCGAGCAGAGCATCCGACCAAGCGATTGGAGGAGGTGCACCCAAAGATCACGATATGGTGGAAGATGACAACGTGGCCATCGGGTTACATGCGCACGACTTGGAAGCCATGGAGATTGCCGAGGCTCTTGCGGCTGTAGAAGCTGCGAAGGCTGCAGAAGCTGCTGACCGGGCCGCCGAGCGCGCAGCGTTGGAGAAAGCTGCCGCGGTCGCCAAGGCTGCGGAAGATGCTGAGCGGGCCGCCGAGCGCGCAGCGTTGGAGAAAGCTGCCGAGGTCGCCGAGGCTGCGGAAGCTGCTGAGCGGGCCGCCGAGCGTGCAGCGTTGGAGAAAGCTGCCGCGGTCGCCGAGGCTGCGGAAGCTGCTGAGTTAGCGGAGGGCGCTTTTGTCGTTTTGCCCCAGGCCGAAACGACACCTGCGCTCGTCGCTGAATACCCCACCGCGGCTGCGACGGCACCAGATGTCTCAATAGCGCACAACCGCGCAGGGCACCAGATGCGGCTGAGTCCACTGACTGGAATTTTCTATTGTGGACGATACATCGGAGCAGCTCTGCCACATTCTGACGGGCACTGTGGTCCCAACAACGGTCCACAATGCCAAGACTGCCAAATGTCAGTCTATCCCATGCCGTCACCCCACTGTCAGTGTTGTTTTCAGACGATGGAGGTATGTCATTGTACTAGATGTGTCATTTCGTTGCTCGTCCTCTCGTGGTGATGAGTTTGGTGTGACGGTGCAGATAAGTGCATTTTCATCTGATGAGTATCAGCATGGTTGGAAATGCAATGGATGCGAGGTGTGGACCAACGTCCTCAATTCTACTTTCGTCTGTCTTCTGCTCACTGTTCTTTGTTGTTACTTCCGTGGGACAGAGTATGCATGGCCCAAACGATGCGCGGTGGTTTTGTCGTCATTGCCGAAGCTGCGATATTTGCTTCGCATGCTGTGCGCGGCAGAGAATTGCCACTGCAGTCGCGGCCCCGTGGCACCCCACATCCACACAACCAGTCGCTGTCTCCGCAAATAAGCGGTTCCCACCGAGCTCAAACCGGGCACCAGAATCCTTTGTGCACCCTCGTCACTCGCACCCAGTGACGCAGTCAAATGGTCCTTATATCTGCAATGTTTGTCGGACGACACACAGGACGTCCAACGGAGTCAAGTACGTTACCTTGCTCCCCATGTAATCGCCGGCCTGTTGCTGAAGCTTTTGCCAATTCGAATTCTGCAGTCATTCCCGATACAGATGTACATTGGGATGTGACTGGGACGTGTGCGGTGCGTGCGGACGAGCCAAACGCTTTTGCACTACAGCTACTGACTTGTTTACGTGTTTTTGTTTTCAATTTATTATGTGCATCTCATGTGCGCTCCACGCAAAAGGTCCCTGTGTCTATAGATTGCTCAACTCCGGGGTTGGCTTTGGTTCCCCCACTCTCAGACGCGATGCGGATAAATGGCGACGACAATTCAATGACGCGAGTGGTCACAGGGTGAGTTGGGTTTCATGTGTGTGCACGTCCACTGAATGGCGATAGTAACTCCGTGCGTGATGATAATGTGTATTTTGTGCGTGTGTATTTCTGTATACCATGTGGGTGACCTCACCTGAAACATTTGATGCCAATACTGATCAGCAAGGTACAAGCTTAGCAAGCACGTGGAAACAGGCCGTCGCGAAGGTGCGACATGCTACACGTTCGCCGCGGGTGTTTTGCGAACCAGGTCTTAAAAAGCGATTTTTGCGACTCTTTGTCTGTAGACCACACAAACATTGAAGAATTTTGTAACTCCAAACAAGAAGAAAAGTGGACGACCAAGGTGCAATCACACAACCAAAAATGGGTCACCTTGTCAAAACTTCAAAGGAACTTGCCCACACCATAGTCGGAAAAAGTACAGGAAGTGGTAGCTGGACCACTCGGTTGCCTTGCGATAATTGACGAGAAGTATTTTAATATTAGTCAACACCATGGGCACACGAAGTCGGGACCAGTTTTTACAATTAAAAGTCAAGCAATGTGTTGTTGTCTCGGTTGTGTTGTCTCGGTCGGGGAAATGTCAATCACACCGTGGATGTTTGGTGGCACGTGCGTGAGTTGCAACCATCGCTTTGTCAAGGAGGATGGTATAACTATACACTGTGGCAGGAGTCCAGTCAAACGTGTGGGTCACTTTGCCAACTGCCCCACACCAATTCGAGAGCGGAATAATGGAATAGACGCTGTGAACATGTGACGATTGCGATTTATACTGTGAAACGTCGTCGCCCATCTTAGCACGACTGTTCGATTGGGGCGGCGGGGGTGGGGAGGCGTTCTCCAAACAACATTCATCATACATTCCACAACACGCACGCATGTATGTGTCGATGTTGTCGTCGTCATCATCGTTGTTGTGGAGCCGTCCAACTTATTACACAGGCTACTCTGCGACCGCCAGAGGAGTTGTTGAACCACATTTCGATGTAAGTTCAACAAATTGCTCAATAGCCTGTATAAAAAAGAACGGCAAGACCTCACCAGTTGCTCATCCTTTATCAACACTGTTCAACAGAATACCAGGTACAGCAAAAAGTACATTGTACCGAGAAAATGGTTGAAAACAAAGTCACGTGTGCAGTGAAGTTGAGTCTGAGTGAGTGTGAGGTTTATTAAGCTCTTCGGCGCTATTGCGGGTTAAGTGAGCGTTCGATTGGTCTAGTTGGTTAAGACGTCTGCTTCACACGCAGAAGGTCGTGGGTTCGATTCCCACATCGGATACACATCTCTTTTTGCCTTTTCGGCATCTGTTGCGGGGTCTGCGTCTCCGTTTTCCATACCCCTAGCCACATTTTTTCACATTTTTGCTTGCGTGCTATGACCTGTGGCGTCGTTAATTAATCATGAATGGTGTATGATACATGAAATGCTGCTGCAAGATCATGAAAATCACACCATGAGTCGAAACAACCCATTCCAACCTCCGTAATTTTCTAATTTTCATCCGCTGTATTCGAGGTCCCACCGCAGAAAACACGGGCACAAGAAACATGCGAGCGCTATAGATTCGACGTTGTGGTGATGTCTCACGCTATAAGAACGAGTACTGTGGTATTTTGCGCGTCGGTGTCTAAATTATATCCAGTACAGGTGAGCCTCACCTGTCTTCGGAAGGTCCCTCCTCTGCTAGAGTTGCACCTGTCACAGGCGAAGCGGTTGCTTAAAATTCTCAGTCACACAGCCCGTACTCTCGTGCTGCAACTTGAGCTTTGCGGTAAAAGGTATACCCTGTCATGTCATTGATCAGATTTTTTGGCCACCTTCTCCTCCAGTTTTTTGTTGGATCGTCCAAGGATTTTGAACGCCATGGCTGCGGTTCCACCAACCAGCGCAGCTAGCGCCGGAGCCCCCAACATCTCCAGGGTGAACGCATGTGGGTGATGGTCAAAAAGAAAGTGAACGGCGAAGTTTGCTAGAGAGCCAAGCCAATGCAGTGTCTACAGGCATGCACGATAGAATATCCAGTGTCAGTGTAATTCGGGTGGCGTATCATCCGTGCTCAAGGACAGACCATGTGCAGTAGCGTAGCAATTTTCGGTTGTCCAGCTTCGCGGAATGCAGGACTCTTGATGAACGCGAGCATACCACCTGTGCAGACAATAAATATGCGAACAGTGAGGAAGTGCCACTTGCACTCGAGAATTTCAAGTACGGAGCTACATTTCGTACCAGCGTAAAGCAGCCCAGCTACACAAACAGCGACGGCACCACCTGTGGCCGCGCCCGTGGCCAATAGGTAGAAGTGGCAGTTGAGCCCAGAAAGGATGACGATGACATCAAGCTTTCTGGCGAGTCCGGTGAACACGGGTTCGCGCCAGTAGAAAAATGATGTCGTGGTCCCTGCTATCGCGAGGCCCACAACGAGCCACTGTTCTATCAGGTACGCAGACACGACACATGAGAAACAAGCCAGGCACGCCGATACTTGCAGGACTGCTGCGGAGCCTCGGTCCACGGTCCACCCATGTGGAACATGTGGGTAGTGAGGTTTCGGCGACGAAACCTTCTCAACCACTTTCGACGCCATCCACCCTGGACTCTGGAGAACCACATTGAACACAAGGACGAGAGCGAGCGCAGTCGCCGTCAGCCAAGATGCCGACATGCCTTGTCAGACACACACTCCGATGGACCGATATGTCCCCACTCCACGAGGAAAAATAAATAAATAAGCAAACATTGGCAAACCGTCGCGACACAATTAGTATGGCACCGCTTCGACGGCTTCACGTGTTTGTTTTCAAGGTGCGCGTGTGGCGCGGGTGTGCATTGCGCGGGGAGGAGGAGGAGGAGGAGGAGGAGGAGGAGGAGGAGGAAGGCTGCAGCATGGGGGCATGAATAGCTTCGGCGTGCGGCATCAATATCATTTTCGATCCATCAGCAACATGGACAGCGATGAAGCAGATGAAGAGAACCACGTCGTGTCGAGAGAAGGGACGGCGAACGCGTCGTGTGGGTCAGCGGGCGAGTTGGAGTCGGAAGCATGATATTTTCAGAGTCAGCACCAACACCAACCAACCAACCAACGACAACGACGACGAAGAAAGAACGACGAACGACGAACGACGAACGACAACAATGGACAACGGAAGGCCCCACTTGCGGGCCATCGCGGTCGCCGTTGAAATCTTCACTTTCACTTTTCAGTTTTCAAATGTCTCATGAGAAAGTGGAGAATGGACTGTGTATGATAATAAAGTGATTCTGAGCGGTGATGAAAGTGGAAAATTTTAAAATTTTGAATGTACAGTTACTCAAAGAGAATTTCGAAAAAGTGCATTTCCGATTTTCCTGAATTTCGGAACATTTTGAACATTTCTTCGTTCGTTGTTTGGAGTTCGGTTTGGTCTCTGCCGGATCGACCATCGACCATCGACCATCGACCATCGACCATCGACCATCGACCATCGACCATCGACCATCCACGCATCCACCATCTACGTGGAGTTCGTTGTGCTGTTGCGTTGTTTGATGACAAGCTGCTGTGTTGCCGTGTTGTGGACTAGCAGCCCGACCCAACGCAATCCACACACGCGCGCATGCGCGAAAGAGATCGTCAAACCATCGTCAAACAAACTCTAATACGAGCTGTTCTCTCGAACGAGGCGACGGCGACCACTACGCGAGGTCCGAGACAACATCTCCAACTTCGTCGACGGGGGCGAAGACGAGAGCGAACAGAGTCCTGCCAGCCGAGAGAGGGTAGCAGCAGTCATTGGGTAAAGAATGCTTCTTTTTCTCCCGGGGCGTTTTGGGGCAAATCGGTACTTCGAGAACTAATTCCACCGTTTACTCTTATCTTCCACGATATGCCACAATAGATTGTTCTTGGTTGCAATCCCGGCCTAGCCATGTCAGAAGACGCCTCGACTTCTGGGCCCCAAGGAACTAAGGACCCAGTTTCCACGGAGCAGTCCGTCTCTGGCGAGACGCAAAACCATCCGGGGATACTTGCAGAGAGTGAGCGAGGGGCAGAAAACGATGGCGCGACTGACGCGACGGACGCGGCTGACGCGGCTGACGACGTAACGAGCAACAAAACAAGTGTGCAGGCGGGCGTGGAGGAAGAGGATTTGGTGGATAAGCTTCAGTCACTCGTGTCACTTCACGTTAGCCTATTTGAACGATTTTTGCAGGTGGAAAGCGACATGAGTGACAGAAACAATATCAAGCGCGTGCGAGGCAACAACTCGAAGGGCCTGTTGACGAGGCACCCCGACGACAAGCAAGAAAATATGGTCATCGATCGCCACCGCGACGCTATTGAACGTGCATTCGACAAAACAAACACCAGGTCCAAAATATCGACCGTGCAATACAGTAATGGAACTGTCGTGCAAGGCGATGCTGCCTCGATCCGCAAAATGGTCCAATGCGTGAGCGAGATACTTTTCAGCGATTTCATTGCAAACGGCGAAGATGTCTTGTCCACGATCGATCGTGTAGATTTTGCGGTGCGACTTTGTTGTTGTTGCGTCGCAGCTTTGCGTTTGTGGCAGCGTTGTGTTCGAACGAATTGTGTTTGGGCTCTCACCGTCTTCTGTCGTGCGGTATTCAATAGACGAAAACCGAAAAAAGTATCATCGACGAGATTCGCACTCTGGAAGAGCGGCGAGCGAAAAACAGCGCTGAGTTGAAACAGCTAACAAGTACGTCCTTCGACTGTGTTTTCACAACTTTATCGTGCCAGCATCGCGCCGCAGCAGCAGATACTTTCCATCGTAACGAGGAAGATACAATTGTGCACTCCAGGCAAAGCAGAAGAAGCATTGGATGAGTTGCGTCGCCATGGCGACAGCGTGTTGAAAGAAGTCATGCAAATTGAATGAGATGAAAATAGGGATTCAAGAGCTCGATTTTACACATTCTTTTATGATCTGGATAACACATCAATTGCGATTCGTGCACGCAGAGTCAAATTGAACCACCGGCTGCGGCTATTCCGCGCAGGATGTAGTCGCGCAGGGTTCCATCTTCAAGCACAGTCCGCGCTGTGACCTGTGTGCGAACCCGTACCACCACAGAAAACTTTCAAATCAAATCAAAAGCGTAGGCTGTACAACAAGTATGCAGTACGTACATGGCTTTCGTAGGACAATCCATGGCGCTTGGTGATTTGTCTAAAAAAGTGCTCGACGACAAACCTGCATTGAGACCACCACAGCCGTAATTATTGCCAAGAAATCGAGCTCAGAATCATACAGACGAGTCAGGACTACCTGGGAGCCACCAAACTAAATGTGCGTCCTGGCGGATCGCTGCTCTGTGGAAGCTGAGAGTCTTCGGTAGAAGTAGAGTGTTGAAGCTCGAATATTGGCGAAGGCTCTCCCGATATCTGTACTGAATCTAAATTCTGGTCCCCACACCCCACAGAGACCGTGGAGTAGGATAGTCCGTCAAATGCGAGAAACATTCCCGTCGACTGTCCCGTTGCATATTTGTCAACATTCATCCGAAGGATACTGAGAAGTAGCGTCAAGGAGATCTCACAGAGCACGGGTGACGATTTCCATGGCCTATGGTGGGAAATTTAACACCAGAAAGTATCCCCAATAAGTTCATCGTTGTGGTGACGGGGAACACCATGGTGACGAAAATGGGATGCGGCTCACCATACTGCTTGGATATGACCCCACGTCAACGCTGTCGTTTGTGGAACGCTGGCGCGGATTCCACCGACATTAATGCATGCTAACTGAGTTTTCCTGACTGCATTGCATCTGTCCAATTTTGTAAAACAACAAGGTTCGTCACATGTAGACTGTGACGCACAGAGTTTACAAGCGAACGTACGCACCCACGCCGCAGAAGTTCCGCGATTTTGCATGGATACGTAGGCAACAACGAGGCCACACGTCGTTCAATGTGGTACCCTGTGGGACAAGCGCAGCCAAGTTTCTGGTTCAACTTCTTGACGAAGCCATCAGGGCACTCAGGGAGGATCGGTTTCACGCGGTACCTTAACACGCCCATGCATACAGCCATTGTCAATACCGTGCCAACCAGCACCGATGGGCGTGACAACGAGAGCAGATGTCTGACGCGCAAGTCACAAATACAAACGCACCCATCAAGCCACTGCACAGTGGCCGAGTCGTCCTCATAACGATCGTCGATCGGGTCAGCACCGGCTGTTGCGTCTACAACTCTCCCACACTCGGACTCGGGAGCACTGCCATCCCCTCCGAACTTTTTTCGGAGCTGCATGCAAACTTCTGCCCACACGACAGCACGTCCGGCGGAGACACCTTGGTGAACCAGAGTTCGCCCAACTTTGAAGCCCGGAGGCGCATCGTCTGTCACATTCGATTCGTTGTGGTCATGCCCTGAGAATAATATGTCAAAGATTTGTAGCCGAGCAAGGTCCATGTCATTGGCGGGGCCCTGAGCGCTGAGTCCGGTGTGCGACAGACAAATAAGAATCTCTGCTCCTTTCTTCCGGAGCTCGTCTGCTGCTTGTCGAGCCGCCGCGAGGGGGTTGGTAAGTTTTAGTCCACCGCGGAGACCAGAAAAGACAACATCCCAGGCACCTTGTCCCAGAATAGCCGTGACGCCAACTCGCCATCCAGGTGGATTTCTTCCTGGAGGACCCTCCCCTGATAGTTCACAACGGCATTCACATCGTGAGGGATACATAAGCGGATCAATTGCATGACATAAGAAACAGCGCAGCGCACAGAGATAGACGACATCATACCCGCTCTCAGCATCACGAAGGGCTGAAATGCTAACTTGTTGTCAGGGTCCACCAAGTTGGCACACAGCAGAGCCATATCAGGGGCATGTTCTGTTGCCTGCTTGCGCAAGTTGTCGACTCCAAGATCAAAATCATGATTGCCTACGGCCATGGCCTCGCAGTTCCGCCTGGCAAGGGCCGCCATGTCAACTTCACCCTGAAAAAAGGTAAAAAACGGGCCACCTTGGAACGTGTCTCCGCAGTCAACAACTAGAGGTTTGCCGTGAGCATTCTTCGGACGTCCCGTCTGGAAATAGGTCTGCAGCCGGGCAAGTCCTCCGAGAGAGGGCCGCGGTGGTGACGCCCGCGGAGGCAATGGGTCCATCTGACTGTGAAAATCGTTGGTTTGGAGAATGAGGATCTTTTCCTCGTAGACTACATCCGCCGTCTCGGCCGGCTGAGTAGTTGGTAACACCGACTTAGACATTGGCGAGAAGTAGTTGCTGCGCAGGGCGCGTGTTCAAGTGTGACTCTGCATTTCGAGGTAGCGCTGAGCCCACAACGTGAGAAAATGCTCACTTTGTATATATTCTTTGAAGCTTTGTCGTCACCGCGCAACTTTGAGTCTGTAATTTGAACCCGTTCGTCGAAGCAACTACTCGAGTATTACTATTCTCTGCGGCCAGCATCCAAAGTGATGGTACAGAAGTCGTGAATACCACCACCAACAGCGAAAGTGTTGCCCGGTTGCACTGATAGTGGCCTCAGCTCGTTTTTTGCACGTAACTGGCCACGGATCGACCTCGCCTGTCGATGGATGAATGGCGAGTACGAAGCGGGTTGGTGCCACGCTGTCAACGGCGTCTACGAAGACAACAAGCGCCGCGGAGCAACGAGTCCACAAGCCGCAACGGCACCGCCAAAAGCATTGCCTCGGAACCTTTGAACTCCCCAACCTCCGCGACGTTCGACGTCCAACGTTCAACGTCCAACGTCCAACGTCCAATCTCCAACGTCCAGCCTCCAACGTCCAACGTCCGACCTCCGACCTCCAACCTCCAACCTCCAACCTCCAACCTCCGACGTCCGACGTCCGACGTCCGACGTCTACAGTCCGACGTCCGACCGCCTTCGACCTCCAACCTCCAACCTGCAATCTCCCAACGTCCGGCGTCCGACCTCCGACCTTGGACGTTGATGTTGATTTCAGTTGCTGTCGTGTTCTTTTCTGTACTGAACACGCAGAAAGTTTTGAATCGCCGTCGCCACCACACCGGCGGCAGACGGCAGAGTTGACGGCGCGGCGCGGCGACGCGGCGACGGTGACTTACTTACTTACTCACTTACTGACTCCGTTCGTTCGTTTTTGTCCCAGCTTTCTGCTTTCTTCTTTCTTGCTCAACAAAATGAAAATGAACGAAGGGAAGGAAGGAAGCATCACAACGAATCCAGAATCCACAATGAAGTCAAGTCAAGTCAAGTCAAGTCCGCCTCGTTGTGTGTTGTTCGGTTGTTCGGTTGTTCGGTTGCTCCGTTCGTTCGTTCGTTGTTGCTCTGTTGTTCTCCCTCATACGAACAACGACAACTAACTGCCGTTGCTGGCTGCTGTGTCGCGTGTCGTATTTGCCGTTGCTGCCGTTGCCGCTGCTGCTGTTGCTGCTGCTGCTGCTGTTGTTGTGGTGTCGTCGTCGTCGTCGTCGTTCAAAGTTATCAAAGTAACAAGCACGCTACTTCTGTTGCTGCTGCTGCTGTTGTTGCGGCTGTTAGGTTATCAAACAAATGAGTTGTTGTTGTTGTTGCTGTCGTTGTTGTTGGTCGTGGTCGTGGTCTGGTTTGAAAACGAAGGGAACCAAGAACCAAAAGGCGGCCGCTTCCTATGACATCGGTGTCGCTGCCGTGTCGCTGCGTTGTTGTGTCATTGGTATCGTCGGTTCCTGTCGTGTCGTTGTTGTCTCGGATTTGAAGGGAGGGAAGCGTGGCAGGAACAGCAACACGGGATCAGTCGAAGCGTGCTGTGTTGGGAGACCTTGTAAGCGAGGCTGCAACCTATTTGTTGGTCTTGCCCTGCAACGTCATCCGCGGGAGGATTACAAAGTAGCAAAGTAGACGGAAGAACTATTTGTCTTAATTTTCAGTCTCGATCCTATCTGGGTACAATAAACTCTTGCAAATATGGCAACGGAGGACTCGGAACCTGATATTCCCGCTGCGAAAAATGCCGTGGGTGCTGATTCGTCCAGCAGTCTACGACGGCAGCTGGACGAAGATATTCGACTAGCAAAGTACGTCAATATATTGGACGGCGACGCTTCTCTCGTGGGTGACTTGTCGTGCTGACATTACTCGATTCGTCTGTAGGTATTTTAAAATGCGGCCAAAGATCGTGGAACTGTTCAGGAAAGAAGGTGCAGCCAGCTTCAACCCACGTGATCCAGAAAAATCTCCGTTTGTCGGTCTCGTCAACCAGGGAGCCACTTGTTACCTCAACGCTCTTCTCCAGTCACTTTTTGTAATTCCACAGTTTCGCCGGCTAGTGCTCTCATTGCATCTACCGAAATCTGTTCTCGACAATTCCGACGAACAGGCAATTTCAGTCCCGTAAGTTTCGAGAATTTGGATTTATCCTCGCCAATGGCGTGATTTACCAACACCGTTTGCTTCTCGGCAGGTACCAGCTCCAAACTCTGTTCGCTAGATTATGCCTGTCTCGGCGGGTCGCCCTGTCTACGAAAGGTTTAACTTCTTCGTTCGGAAACTTTAATAGTTTTGAGCAGCACGATGCTCAGGAACTGTGTCGCAAGCTATTTGAACACTTGGACGAGGTTCAGGAATCTGTGGAAAGTAACAATGACCCAGCAAACGCAGCTACGACCCAAAGCAGCATTGACAGCATTTTCGCTGGCACTGCAGTGAGCTATCTTGAAAGTTGCGATGGCGTTCACAAACGACAAGTGCCGGAAAAGTTCCTGGATCTTGAGGTACGGATGTGAATCCTCCCTGTCCGCCGATCTTCGTCGGAGTTGAGTGGTTGACATCTGTGTTTGTCCGCGCAGCTCGACGTTGAGAATTTCGCTACCCTCCAAGAGTCACTTCGCCAGTATGTTTCTCCAGCAAAGTTGGAAGGTGCCAACCAATGGGAAGTTGAGGTTGACGGACACCCCATGAAGGTTAGCACGAGTGTCACGCAAATGTTGAGCGCCTAAACGTCTTGTGAAAGCAGACTGTGCTCGTAGGTCGACGCCCGGAAAGGATGTCGCCTTCGCAAGCTTCCTCCCGTACTGATGATGCATTTGAAACGATTTACGTTTGATTTTACGGTGTGACGAACTGCGTTGACACCAGAACCATTGTTGCACGAGAATCATTGTTGCACGGAGACATCTCACATATTTGTGTGCTTATACTGATGAAAATAGACTATGCGTCGTCGCAAGATACGGACGTCACTGTCTTTCCCTCCGGTACTGGATATGTCGCCTTACGTAGACACATCGGATGAAGCTGCTACCGACGGCGGGTGTGAATACGAATTATGTGCCATCACCGTACACAAAGGCACTGCCATGGGTGGTCACTACATTGCATTTGGCCGCAATGACGGTTGCGTCCCCCAAACATCTCCACAAATCCCAGCCTCGACGGTTGAAGACACGAACATACCGCAACGCAACTCGCATTGGGTGTGCTTCAATGACGCCAATGTTCACGTGTTGACTGGTGAGGAAGCACAGAACCTGTTCACAACTGCGACCGCGTCATCGACATCGAGTGAGGGCGAACAAGCTCCAGCTCCACCTTCGGCATCTCATGAGGTGCTTGGTAGCACATACGGTGTTGACAAAGACGCGTACCTGCTCATCTACCGTCGACGCGATTCTCCAGCGAGTGAAGCAGAAACAAGTGCTGTGTCAGATGGTAAGTCACCTTTATCCAATCTCTCAGGTCAAAACGCGTGCATAATGTCCCTGTCTTCCACGGCAGACTCTTTTAGTCACCTGGAAGCATCAGTCCCAAAAGACATGGTGGACAGAATGAATGCCGAGATATCATTGGAGCGCCTCTTGTTGGATGTGTGCTCGGTTCACAGCTCTATCCTAGAAGTGGACGTGTACTTTTTGGTATGGCGTGTCCAATGCTGATGAAGGTCGATGTAATATTCAACGTACGGTGCGCTGTGCAAGGTTCCTAAAATATGTCAGCACTTGGGTGCTGGCAGCCCTCCAAAGTACGACGTGTCGTACGATCCCATCAAAACGAAGCTTCTCTTTCATGAAAACACCACACTTCGAGGTGTTCTGGAGGACGTTGTCGCGAACATGCAGAAGCTGTTGCACAATTACTTCTCGGTGCAGTCTATAGAAAATCCTGACGACGATGTTCTGGTGTGGAATGTTGATGGTGTTGTCACACAAATTGTTGGTCTTTTGCTGGTCAAATTTCATTTGTTCACTTTGGGTGTTCCCAACGATATTGCACGCAGACATGGCCACAACGCAATCTATTGAATCCAGACTTTTGGAAGCTCGGGCATGACGACACCTGGAACCCACCTTTTCGACTGCGCTGCTTCGACGCACCAACGCACCGCGGAACAATTACATTTGGCACTCCTGTCGCAGAATACGACAAGGTGCAATTGTCGTCCCTCAACTTGCCACGGACTTGCTCGTTACAGGTGCGCCGAGTCTGATTGATGTAAGAAGTGCGGTACATCTTCCCAACTGAGTGTGTCGATGTCGTGTAGCTCGAGCTGGTATGGCAACAAGATCATTTGTCGGCCGATTGCGTGTCGTTCGGCTCTCGAAGGGCGGCTCCTTCCTCTGCAGCCAAAATCCTGTGTAAGTTGATGCCGGCTGATCGGGGTGTTGTTGACTGCAAAATAACTGCAATCTCGTTGTGGTGAACAGCATTGTTTACAACCCATCCCGGTGGCTTGAATGACGATGAAGAAAACTGTTGGGTTGAGTTCCATCCCGACGCAATGTGGCTATCTTTAAGTGTGTGGGATTTTGACGCAAAAACAACGCGGAATCTCTGCGACATGTTGGTCCCAGGACGGAAGCAGGTGCGGAAACAATTTGCGCGCGCACTATGTTGCAATTTTTGCTGATTGTTGACATGCTGGCTGTCAGGCGACGTTTGGAGGTCTGCTGCAATCCGTAAAGAAAGCACTGCAGGGACAAGGTCGCTCCACAAAGGCACCCATGCCAGAAGATCCCATGATCGAACAAGAATGTCAAAATGGGGTTTTTACTTGTCTCCAGAAGCGTTGGCAACTACTGAATCTGCGGCAAGATCGCGCTCAACGGCTGCAGGGAGAGCAATCTGTCGAGATTGCACGAGAATTTGATCTGTGGCCCTCTCACGAGGTTGTAATTGAATGTATCGACAATGGAGAGGCGGACTCTTCGCAGCCCGCCGGTACAATTGGATTAGGTCTTCTCGGAGAGGATGACGTCGCAAAGACTTCTCTGATGGCGGCATCAGCGAACAACTCCGACGATGCAACAGTACCACGAAGTGTCGCCGCGGCATTTGAAGCCACACAAAATTTTGTACGGATATCCTTCAATGATCCGTTTGTCCAGGTTGAGCAAAATGGAGTGGATTTCTGCTACCAAGTATCCGTCGATGGTCGCCAGACGATATCGTCTCTTAGAGAGACGATCTCGAATCGTCTTGCGACTTTGCATCCGGCAGACGATTTGGGTTCCAGTGTGCCTGTTGCACATGACAACGCGGGCGAAGGCAGCAGGGGAGTAGAAGTACATTTGCGAAAAAATGAACGCTCAAATATGATCAAAGATGAATCGAAGCCCATTTCTTCTCTTGGTTCGTCAGTGTTTAGACGGAGTCGAATGTGTGGCATGCATTGATTACTGTGCTGACACACCCCACAGGACTTGTCGATGGCAGTGTAATATTTGTCGCGCAAGGACAGCCGATTCCACCCAACCATTATTTTGTGAAATTCGTCACTAATCGGCACAAGGGAGCAAAGTCGTTGCAGAAGAGCAACTCTGAATCCCAAGTCACCAACAGTGAAGCGAGAAGACCTGATGATATCCAGCAAAGTACGTCATGAAACCGCTGTCTTCTTGGTTTGCTATGTATATGAGTCTCATAGCTGCAACGGAATATCTAAACACACAGCACCCAGCGCATCGAGGGGGCTATCCACATTCACGGACAAGTTAAACGCCACCCTGCGTAGCAGAAATGGAGCACCGCTGTCTCGGTGGAATGAATTGTTTCAGTTACCAGTGAATGGCAGCAACCCGGTGAGTCTAATGCTTTTTTGAAGTACGAACATGTTGCCAGAATTAGGCACTGAACTATCGTATGCGTGCAGGTTCGACAATTGAAACGGCTACTGTTTGAACGTTTGCAAGCCTACAATTCTGAACATGATGAACAAAATCGAATCCTTGTCTCAACTGCACGCCACATAAGGCTCCGATGTATTGAGCAAGGCGGATCAAAAGGGAAGGTGCTGCGAGATGACGAGTCTGTTCGCAAAGCTCTGGGCCGTCTCCTAAAGGATACGTTCGTATAATTCGACTGCATGTTACTGACAAGTGCCTGTCCTACCTCAAACATTACCGTGCTTTCGTAGCTGCGTAATTCATTTGGAAAAGCTGGATATACCTGAATCAATCACGAAGAAAGAGATGGTGTTGGTGCTGCGACATTGGCAACCCGTTTTTCGAGCGAGTGTTTTGGGCCCACCTGTCGAAGTGGTGGTTTCTAAAAAGTTCACAATCGGCCAACTTCTGGAAGAGCATTTGAAGCCAGCCAAGCGACTTTTACTCGCATCCCATACAGCTCAAGCAAGCGATGTCACCGAACAGGCCGGCTCAGGCGACCCAGAAAACGACGCTGATTACGAAATTGCAAAATGGTCGGAGTACTTCGGGAACTTGAATGGATCAGCACGATCAAAGACAATTCGGAAGTTAAAATTCGCTGGTGCTGCAACGTGCGTTCGTGAAAGATACTGTGTTCGTCAACTAATTGGGTGTGGCTGACACTGGGTCGCAATTGTGTGTGTATGCAACCAAGTTACGACAATGACCAACTTTTGGCAGCTGCTCCGTTCAGTTATCGTGAGGGTTGTGTTGTCCTGTGGAGGCTTGCTTCAGATCAGGTCAGTACTTTTCTAAGCCTCGGACGCAGGATAACTACGATCGTAAAGTGTCTATTTATGTGGATCCGACAGGCACGGCTGCTGGCTGCAAAAGCAAAGTTTGATCGTGAAAACCCAGATGCAGCAAAGAAGAAGAAGGTTCAGTGTTGCGCTCAGTCTCAATTCTAACATGCATCAGTCTCACCGACACTGTTGTGTCATGGAACCAGGGTACCAAAAGCGCAACACGACGAAGGCCGGGGGCGTTCACGGGAACTGATACTCGCGCTAAGTACGTGTCCACAAAAATCAGTAGTATAGTCGCACAACAGATCTTCATGGTGCAACCGCTGCGCAACAGGTTTGCCTCGAGAAGCTCCAGACCAGAGAGTGGAGTGAGAATGCTATCGGAGGCCGAGAAACGGAGTTCTTTACTTGCTCAACGCCAAAATCGGTTAAACACTGCTGCCAACGGCTGTTCCACTCAATGTTTAACCACAACTAACATGATCTCACTGTGCAGACCGGACGGGGTTGACGATGGCTCCGACAAGTACGCAACCCAGATTGCAGCGTTAAAAGAAATGGGATTTGCAACCGAAGGGCAGGTGAGGTCTTGTTTGCGGGATACGTCGGCTTTGATACCTTTTCAACAGCTTGGCCTTCGTACAATGCACAATGTACACGTAGGACAATATCAACAAGATTGTGTCAGCCTTGAAACGTGGCAATGGCAATATCGAGCGTGCCCTTCCCTACCTTTTCGACTGAAGTCTACAGTCGCAAAAATAGCAACATGTCGCAATACCTTGACATTTTAATTCTAATTGTATTAGTGCACACAATTGGGAAGACCATACTCCACCTGAATGGCAGTTGAGGCAGTCTGCACTTCTTTGTTAGCTACCGTGGATAAAAGCGCCATCTTTTGTCAAGACATCAATAGTGAACTTCAATCTTTCTAGAATACGACCCGACGGAACTTGGAAGTGAAGATTCGCAGACTTCCGCGAACTGGGTGATTCTAGTGGGACAAGCCCTTCGATCTTAACCAACACTGAATGCGGCCGTCTGTGCACAATTACAGGGCAACGACATGGCTCGTCAGTCGTCGTCACGAAAAGCTGCTCGAACGGAGTCACACGTTTCTACCTTTTACGTTGAGAAGTTTTTGTGTCTTTGCTAGTATTGGACTGATAAGATTCATCGATTGATGCGTGAACCGGACCGGGCCTGGCAGTGTTTCCATCCAAAAGAGGATGTGTAACATTGTCATCCAAACAGAAACAAGTGCGCATTTACGAATGTACCCGAATTGAACTTTCCCCACAAATTTGTTTGGATTATGGTTGTATGCAACCTCATTCGAGTACCTAGTAAGAATGTGGCACGCGTGAACACAAACAACTACTCTCCATTGACATGCAGGGCAGTATTGTGGGCGTGGTTCCCCTTTACATACCACGCGAGGTGACACTTGTGTCTCTCAATGACAACCCAGAACGGTTTGTATTCTGTTCATGTTGAGGCACACATTGTGATGGAACCAACCTCGAGGGAAGACACGACACTCACAGCGACAAACTTTTTCTAATCTTGATTTGAAGTGTTCCAGATGTCCACATCAAAGCTTCCGCTCGTTCATACCTGTGGGTGTATTCAAAGCTAAGACATTCATCGACTCTACCACCAACGCCAAGAAGAACGTACTCCTGGGACTCTATCTCTGCAGCTAACATTTTCTCAGTTTCTGCAACCTCACGGGCTTGCTCAGCAGCCTGTGTCTCCTATGGTAGAAGAAGTGTATGGTTTCAAACGTGGAGCAACATCACATCAGAGGTCAACGGTCAACGTTGGGTGTACAAAGATCAAGATTCATACCAAGTGTAATTGGTGAAGTCGTTCAGCTTCTTCACGAAGCTGCTTGCTCTTCTGAACAGCGACTGTGTGAAGCGCGATCCGTCTTCGTCGCGTCACTGACATACAATGCAATGTTGCGGTGATATCTTTCCACGCCGGGCCGAGTGTGGTGTGGGAGAGTGCGTTTTGAGGCGAGTAGCTTTGACTGTCAATGGCCCCTGGCGTTGAAGTTATGCCAGCTACGTCTGCATACTTGGCTCCACGAGCAAGCTGCTCCGCGACAGCTTCCTCGTGTGCTACTGCCCTCCTATGTTTCTGCCTTGCAATCCAGCTGTGACACCAAGTGGTGAGAAAGAGATTGGTGTGTAAGGGATCCAACGGCGAATCAATCAAGTCAGGATGCACCTGCGAGAACAAGTTTCAGAATTATGTACTCCTTCAAGAAGAAATGTCAGGAGTGACCTGGCACGTACCGGAGTCCAAACACGAGATATCCACTCAAATCGCATTTGTTCTGATCCCAACATGACTCGAGCCTCTTGCAGCTCTTGGCAAGGATTATCTGTCTCGTTACGACAACATATTGCAGTCACATACTGGCCGGGTGGGCATACAGAATGTGAGCCACCCAGACAAGTAAGTGCTACGCAACAAGCTTTGACAGGAGCCCCGTTTGACAGTAGTGACGCCCGACAGGCTTTCCAACTTCCCAATGGAACGCGAGAAAGATCTCCATTCGTGTCTACCAAGACAGTAAAACAGATGCCACATGAGGTCACGAACAACAACAACAACAATAACATAAGTGCCATCACTCACATCCATGCTGAGACAAGGGCACTGCATCGGCAGCAGCAGCAGCGCCATCATCGCTAGAGTCTTCATCATCGCTATCTGCTGATCGATGGAATATCTTCTCCACAGCGTGCTGCGCGTACACGTCTCTCAGTTCTTCAAGTCTTCTCTTGCGGTCCTCATGATATCGACGATCCTGAGGATTCACACCTTCAGCGCCAGAGGAAGGAAATGGGAAATTCCACCTACAGCAGATTTTGGGAGACATTTCAATGCTGTCCTCATTGCAGAAAATCTAGCGACACGATGACTCACTGATTATGATCTGCCCATTTAGAGACCTGGAAGTAAACAGGTCGATGCTGCACTTTTGAATGATAATCCGACTTGACTACGAACTCGAGCTTCTGCTGTGGACGCAACATTGTGCCAGAAGCTGTCGGTAAAGTACCATCGTCGACCGGCGCAAGAAATGCAGGGCGAGAGAGGGATGCGGTCTCGTCCACGAGTTCCGCAGCTGCTCGACGACTCGCAATGGAAATGTTGTTCTTGAATGTCACTGATTGCGCATACTGGGCCAAGTCCCCGACAATCGCGCCTTCAGCTCTCCGCAAGTTTTGAACACACCGAGTCGACCAGTCTGGAACAGAGCACGGGCCGAAAATACCAGCGAGTCGATACTGCGCCGGGTTGTCACCACCCGATGAATCTTTTGATGGGCGTGTTTTCGGCAGCAAAGTTACTGGGTCAATGCGAACTTTTGGCAATGGGCTGGCAGGAAGGACGACGTGGCACGGCAACGCATCAGTCTGTTGACCAGGTGTGCGAGCAACAGACGAGCCCTGGCATACAGGGGCGTCAGATAAAACCAGCGAATGACACATTAGATGACCACGACGAATCACCGCAGTTGGACTCGACGATTCTAGCGGAACAGTGTCAACAAATTTTTGCCCCGCATCCTGTTGGGCCGACCGAGTGCCATTTTCTTGACTGGGCTGTGCTGATGGTGATGGTGGTGTGGACGTATCCTCTGTTGGTACCAGTCTTGGATCTGCTCCGCAGATAAAGTTCTCTGCTGTTGCGCACACACTCACATTTTCAACAGAATGTGTTGTCTCATGATTCGTGGCGTGTGCCACTTTGACCGAAGCACTCCCAATCACACCGAGAATGGTTTTGCCAGCGATTTTGGGAACTTGCACTGTGCGTGGAGCTGATTCCGTCGCAAACAACAGCTCCGGGACCTGAAGATGAGGGAAATGTAGGCGCGTTTCATCGTGTATCACGTTCTCATTCTGGTCCGGGGCATCAGAGCTGCCACTGGAAGGCGCAACGTCCCGATCGTCCTCACACAATTCGGATGATTCGAGGCCGCTGCCAGTTCTCGGTGCATCGCGGGACCCAACAGCAGAGCGGGTTGGAGCCTCTTGTGTCACAATGCGATCAATGAAAGGATTCATGGCAGCACTTCGAGCGAAAGCCACATCGTATGCCTACGGGACAAGACAGGGTTGTCGCACGAAATTTAGCTGTTGCCAATATGTTTGCGCACACCAAATTGTGTTGGGTTTTGCTCGGTCTTTTGAAGAGCCGCACCTCCATGCCGTTTGACCGCGGGTACAAAAACCCCCCTCCTCCTCGCGTCTCGTCGTCAGCAAAACGCAGGACTGCATTAGGGTTCTTTTCTTTTCCAAGTTGACAAGCCCTAGCACATTACACGTCGTTGCAGTTACGGTAAACATATGCTTGCTACAGCTCAAAGTTGCGACTCTGCATACCAAAATGACTGCGTGTACACTGTCGCAAGATCCAAGATGTCGACCAACGGCATCGCCAGGGCAACTTCAATTTCATCAAGGAGGCAAATGCCATGAACAAAGAGCGCTAAAACCTTGTCATGCAAATAGTGCGAAAGATCTTGCAGTTTTGTTTCGTCTACGCAATCGTCCTTGGAGCAATTGTCGCTGTGGTTCTCACCATCATTTTCAGGCGATTCTTCGTCAGACGAGTATGTAGACCCATCTTGACCCGGAGTAGTATGGACCTTGAGTCCACGCCATTGCGGCACAGTCTCTGCAAGCTATGAATCACGGAAGCAGGTCGACATTGATTGTGGGAAAGATTACATGCAGCAAGAGTCAACCAACAGCATTGGAACCGTGCGTGCAAACACACCTCTTCGAGAAACTGACAAAAAGTCATGCTATCTGCAGACAAAATCTTGTCTCCGTCCGCGGCGACCCCGACAAGATCAAAGAGTTCGCGCGCAATCTCGGTGGCATCAGGGACACCAGTTGAAGCTCGAGTGAGGCAACTCTGGTATCTGTCAACAACTTTAAGAAGAACATGCAATCGTTTGCGGTCCGCAAGACTCAGTGCTTCACACTGAAGTGATGCTTCACGACTTCCAGGAATCGGCTGTATGCCTTTGGCAGTTTCATGCGCGCCAGATCGTGTTCCAGGATTTGGGGTTTGGGGGGCCCCCAACCATGCACAGTCCACTCCTGCTGGGACTAAGTCAAGGAACCTCAGGGCACCTGTGGAACGAAGGGCTGCCATGATGCCTCCTGCGGCTGGGAGCAATTTTGGTTGATGACTGATGTGGTATTTGTTCACAGAATCGGTGGCGAATGGGGTATTGTTGACGCTGTCCCGATGCGGGACGAACGCAGGCAGGTGTCTCTTTGACCCGCCCCCGCGAACGGGACGACCAGCTCCTCTCGCGTCTACTATGCGGTGACTCCAATTCGAGATGTCACTGACAGAAAGACCGATTTGGTCAGCAGATGGTCCCACGTTGCAATTGTCCAGTGGCTGCTTGTGAAGTAACGCTTGCGCTTTTGCCGTGGTCATTGCAGCAGTCGGTATTTTTTTCCCCAAACATGTGTAGCATTTTTCGAACGAAGTTTCGCCTTCGACCTTTGCAATTTGCATCGAAGGCTTTTCAAATGGGAAGAGGAGTACCGCGAGCTCTGACAGCGTGAAACTGGACAATTCATCGTCGACCAATTGTGAGCATATGTCTCGGTTATTCTGCTGCATGGTGTGGTCGTGGTGCAGCCTTTCCAGAGCTTTTGGGAACGTGATGTGCAACACCGTGCGATTTTTCTTGGCGCACAGCAGCGCTAGAAGACTTTCCCTAAATCCGTTTCCGATCACGATAACGTCGTAGTGACCACGTAGCAGCACATGGTATGAGCGATTTTCCACTGTGCAGGTCGCGTTGGTATTCTCCTCATTCTTTTCATGAAGCAATTCTGTCAGGTACGCCAGCACGTATTGCACCTTGACGTAAGGGATATTGGGGTCCCGATGGTCGTATGTGTGAGCATCTCTCCCACATGTATCATGACCAAACTTGTTTAGCAATTCTGTCCAGCCATCGGGTTGAAAATGTGTCCCTAGCAGGCTCTCAAGGTCAGTCCTTGTCACTCGATCAGGCAGGTCGATCGCCGCCCGGCGCAATATTGCTGCGCCGTTCGGACGAGTTGAGGAGGCGGTGGGCTGTCGACGCCCGGTTCGTGCTGCTGCTTCAGCCTCAGCTCCCCTATATTTCCAGGCTGCTGATGGCTGTTCATGCTCATGGGGCTCGTAAAAGCCTACAAGGCTGGGATGTAGCTGTTCTGTCTGCTTTGTGGTGGGTGATGGCTGCTCGGCTGACATTTTTTGCGCGAAGTTTCACTCCAACTGGCCAAGAGGCATCAGTGCGAGCCATTGAGTTCTTGCTCGTACCCAATCAAACGGAGAGCCATGTCACCGTGATATCGGCAAGCATAAAAAGTTTGTCGAACAGCAATCCGCGCAACAAATAAAGTCTCTCCCTCTCCCTTTTGAGCATTGTAAAGGTGCACGGCATTGCTGGCCGCGACAATGTTGCAATCTGTGGGTGGACGCTCATCTATTGCGCGTGCTACTACATAGGCAACTGTGGCAACGTATAGTTCCAAACATCCTTCCGAGTTCGGAACAATTGCGTCAAACGACACCAAGTCAGGAAGTGTGACTGCTGTGATATCGCCGCTGACTCTTCAGCGGTGTCAGATACCATATCTACGAATTGGTCGAGTTGTGTCGTGGTTGCCCTGTTGGTGGTGTTGCACCGAGTTAGTTGATGAATTAGCTAGTTCCGTGGTTTCCTGGGCAGGTCGTCGTCGCCATCGTCGTCGTCGCTGTCTTCCGCCGCCGCCGTTGTCGTCTGTTGTCCGTCCGTCCATTCATCCGTTCGCTCGTTCGTTCGTCCGTTCGTCCGTCATTGCATTCCATTCGTTCGTCCGTTTGTTCGTCGTTTCGCCGTTTCACAATCCACAGCGTTTCAGCGTTGCGTTCGTTCGTTCGTTCGTTCGTTCGCACGAGGAATCCATCTATCTACAGGCTGATACCACCCACTCACGCTTCAAATTATACAGGCTCACCAACCCAATTCCAGAAGGATATACGGTACAGGCTAATGTGACTGACACACTGGCAGTGACTGGCTGAGCTGGCTGATGATGGCTGATGGCTGATGGCCGGCGGCAGGCAAGTCGTCGTGCGTTCGTTCGTCGTTGTTGGATGGCCATTGGCCATCGGCCATCGGCGATTGGTTGGTCGGTTGGTTCGTTGGTTGGTTGGTTGGTTGGTTCGTGTGTTCGTTCGTTGTTTTGGTGGACGCGTGTCTGTCTGTTTGGTGTTTGTCTGCTCGCTGTTGTCGACAACCTGTATGTCGTCATTCAGTCAACAGTACTCGAGTATACTATTGTGCTGGTCGTTGGTCATTGTTGCGTTGTGGCCATCCATCCATCCAACCACCCATCCATCAATTCTTTTGTTGGTCTTTGTCGGTTTGGCTGCTGCCACTGAACTGCATCATATCAGCTCTATGCTGGCGAGCGAACGCCCGTCCCATCAACTGTGATAACGTGATCGACCTCAATAATCTTGTTGTATGCGCTTCGTCACATCTGAAGTGGTGCTGCTGCGGTATGTAATCGTGGGTGCCAGGATTGGAGGTGGCCCGTCGTTTGAACCTCGGCTGGAGTGGGCCAGTTGCTTCATGTCGCTTGTGACGCTCGCAACTTGAGCTATTTTTGCCTGGCGCGTCGTATCGAAAGCAAACAGTGCTGAATTTTCGGCACCTCATTGGTGAAGCTTTCGGCAACGCTGTTCCCTTCGCCATGTCAGAGCTCAATAATTTGTACGACAAGATCAAGCCCGGTGAGTAGCCACCAGCCAGCGTTGCTGCTGGTTTGTGCCGCAAACTTAATGTGTCTGTGTGTTATTGAACATGTACCAACCTCTTCTGACTAGGGGATGGGGGTCAGGGTCGAAAACGAAAAGGCTATGTGAAGAAAGCTTTGACGGGCAGAAAGTTGAAACGGAAACTTAAACGCAAAAAAGGGAAGCAGCAACAACATCAGCGGAAGCAGGACTTGGCCAAACAACGCGCGACACAGCAAGAGCGCAAGCGAAAACAAAAACACGACAGCGCAGCTGAAGTACCCAAAAAGGTCAAGTTTGCAGAAGCCACTGGATCCAACGACAACCGGAGAAAGGAAAAATCAAACCTTTCCAAGCAAAGTTCACGAAAACCAGCCGCCGGCGCGGAACAAGACGAGGATGAATTGTCACTCTTTTTCGGTGGTGATTTCGACGACGAAGATCAAGAAATTGAGTACCTGGAGAGGAAGCTGAGTGCGTATTGTGTGCAAATGTATGGGTGTGCCCGCTTTCATTCGTATCGAGATCATTTTCTGACTGTGACACAACTCCTGCTTGACTCAGACCTCCGGGGCTCCGGCAAAGACAAAAACTGGAACAAGCTGAAAAAAGAGTGGACCAAGGACGGGCTTGGCGCCGATATGGGCGACTTTTTACAGGTATCCGTAGCGAAGGAGCAAAGGCCATTGCCACAAACTCACTAAACCTTGGTTTTGTATTGGTTCCACATTGCGGCACAGGAACTTGACGCGATGACGTCGCAGTGGATGGCTGAAGCTCGAAAGGGAGATGGCGAATCCAATCAGGACGTTCACGGCGGCGACAGCGGCGAGGGCGCGAGTGGGAGTGAAGACGAGGATGAAGGAAACTATAGCGATGATGGCGACAGCAATGAATCCGACTTGTCGCATGACTCTGACGACGACGATGAAGACTCAGACGGGTCTGTCGACGACGAGAATGATTCAGAAGAAGAGGGAGATGCCGAGCGTTCACAGAACAACGATGACAGTTCACCGTCTGACCTCGCCTACATTCCGACTCAGCGTGGAGCTCGAGAGAGCGGGGAAGACATTTATGGGCGTACGCATGTTCCCGTTGCTTCGACGACCGCTGTGAAAAAGTACGTGCCACCTGCACGTCGGCGCCAAATGGAACTTGAAGCTGCGGGTCAAGCAAAGGCTGCTGGATCTCGGAACACGGAGATATACAAAGCGGTGCGCGGTTTATTGAACCGACTCACGGACTCGAGCCTTGGTCCGATTTCAGACAGCGTTGTGAAATTGTTCAGCCAATATCCACGGGTATGTACGTTGGCCATCGTCCAGGGTAGTGTCGGGGTTCCGCGGCGTTCGATGAAAATGAAATTACTTGTTCGCACATGTAGGCCGATCTAACTGAGTGCCTGGGAAAACAGATCATCAACCAAATCGATGATCGTACTCAAGTTCTAGTTTCTGTCGTGAATCTGGCCGCTGCACTGGTAAGTTCAATGGCGGGTTGGAGACGAAATTGACCTTCGTGGTGCAGTCAAGATCATTTGATGACGTATTTGTGCCTGCCCACGTGTCCAGACTGTTAGCCTGCACATGCGGCGAGGCGTCGAAGTGGGTGCCCCATTGGTCGAGGTAAGTTGATTTGTTGTTGCTGATTTGTTGTTGCTGAGGGGGACGAGGAGCAGCTCACCTCTGCAAAACGGTTAGTATTGTTTGCTCACAATTTTTTTCTGGTGTGATTGCTGTAGATGATTGTCAACAGGTTCCTTGTTTTGGCAGAGGAGACACCAGACCGTTCACTCGAGAGCGAGGGCGGCGAAGACGATACCTTTTTCATTGACAATCGAAAGCTGAATCTTGTGATGTTGCTGGTTGTCATGTAAGGGCAATCGTCAAGTTCCTTCAGTAGCGCCGCCGTTTCGCGTGTAGCTCATTGTTTGTTCACTGCTTGCTTCTAATGTCTTGGCCAGGTACGGATTCGGCATGCTCCACAGTACACTCATGTAAGTGCAATTTGATGCCTTGGTGCTCTGGTTGGAATGCACCTCCAATTATGCATGTGTGGGATGGCCACTGACTCTTATTTTTTGACACCACTTAGATACGACATCTGCGATCTGCTCGCGTCTGAGTTTACGGAAGAGAGCGTGGAAATGCTGCAGAAAATACTGCAGAACTGCGGTTTCCAATTGCGGAAAGACGATCCAGCACGTTTGCTTGTTCTAATCAAGGCCATCAAGACCCACACGCAGGTTTGAGAAGTGTACCTCCGTTGACAGAGACTCACGCTGAAGAACCACATTGAACTACACATTCTATGTCCGCAGGCACACAGCGGTGGCTTGTCGAAGCGGATGCAGTACATGGTTGACATCATCAACGATATCAAGAACAACCGAAAGCGTGGGAGCTACGAACAGACTCGTGAGTCCAGGAAACATTTGCAGACGTAAGCAATTCTCGTTTCATGCAGCAAGACAATCATGGGACGATCGTCAATACATTGTGCATTCTGTTACGTCGACTGCAGGTATTTGAACACCCTCAAAAGTGCGAAGCACAGTTCGAATGGCCTCACCACCATTCGAGCGTCTTTGCAGGACATCCGAGATTCCGACAAAAAGGGACGCTGGTGGCTCACAGGCGCTGCTTGGGTGGGAAACATTGGCCACCATGATTCTGCGCAGGCCAGCGATTCGGCCACGTCTGCATCTGCGAACTCAGATGCCCAATTCGACCAACGGCTGCTCGCTTTGGCAAGAGCGCAACGCATGAACACCGATGTCCGCCGCTCGATATTCTGTGTGATGATGGGCGGAGAAGACTTCCTTGATGCGTGCGTGTTTGGATCATGTTCTGTCGCCGAGCAAATCATCACCTCAAACTGTCCAACGACACGCGCTCCTTGTCTGGTTCTAACGTTCGTGCGCAATGGATGGTGTAGGTACGAAAAGTTGATGAAACTGAACTTAAAGAAGACACAGCAGCGTGAAATTGTGAGAGTCTTGATGCACTGCTGTGGGCAGAGTGCAGTGTGAGTATAAGTTGTTGTTCGTCTTGCTCTTTTCTATTTTTTTTGCTGTGCAGCTCAAAGTTGGCTACCGCGTCTAGGTTTTCTCCATATTTTGCGTTTCTCGCTGCCCAGCTGTGCACGGGGGAAGGGCGGACAGGTGAGCGTCTGTCCAGTTGTCGCGAATTGACTGTGATGGGCTTTGTCTGGGAGTGAAGTTGTTCATCGATCACACCACTGTAGGGCTCCAGCCCAATGGCCACCCCCTTGATCCCGATAAAGATTACTCGAAGCGCGGGTCACGTGAGGTAAACTGAGTCTTGGGACCAGACGAGACCGCGCAAGAATCGTGTTCACTGTGTGGTGGCGGTGCAGGCAAAACACTTCAAGTTCACGTTCCAGTTATCATACTGGGACTTCTTCAAGGAAATGACCACGTTCAAAGCACACCGGTTGAGAAACATGGCGCTGTTGCTGGCTTTCTTAGTTCGCCACGGTACGCAGGCTGTTCGCGTCGTCAGCTACTTTTGTTTGGTCGTCACCACGTGCTGAGGACGTCACTTCTGTGCGTGTTTTGCTGACAGAGCACCTCGGGTTGAGCACAATCCGCACCGTCGATTTCACACAGCTTCACCAGCAGCACATTCTGTTTTTCCGGGCTTTCTTCCGCGACATGATCAAAGATGGTACAGCTTGCTACACCGTTGTTTCTTGCGTGCAGCAGTCATGCCACAGGGTTGTATATGATTGTTGCTTCTTTCCTGTTGACGCCAGGCCACAAGGCTCTGTGTAAAGCGGTTCACGATGCCAGTCGCAGCAAAGATGGCGACGTAGTGCGAGACGCGTGCTTGGTGTTCCTGAAGATGCACTTCCCATTGAAAGAGCAGAAACTGTCAGACAGGGAAACAACCGCGTACCATCGCGTGATCGAGTATCTAGAACGACAAAGCGCTCTCTGATTGCAAGGCAGTTGCGCGTGTGAATCCTGTTTACGTTCTACAACAACTACTTCCACGTTTGGAAATACATTGCAGGTGTACACTTGTTTGTTTCCTGCACTCCACAACTGATTCACCTGGCATCCAGCGACAAACACTCATGGGCTCGGCGTGGACCCAATCGACGATAGAATTACAGTGGTTGTTATTAACCATTATGACATAGAATACCGCAGTCACTAACAAAAGCATGCGGGCTCCTCCGAGTTGGAGGAGACTTGAAGCACTCATTCCAAATGAGTGCGGAATTTGGCGCACGGGTGTGCATTCGACAACCGTGGTGATGTGAACTAACAACGCTGGGTCTTCGCGCGATCCGGTTTGGCCCGTATCGTCACTTCATTCCCAACTATCAAGAGGCAACGGCTTATTAAGGCACCAGCACTGCAGTTCTTTAGAACTTGCGGACGAGGGCGGACAGGGTGTGGGAGAAGTTCATCTGCGACACCTTTCCATACTTCGTACTGTTATACTTCTTTGCCACTGCTTGGTGGTTCTGGTGCGGGTTGCCGATGATAATCTGGCTCATCTTCGACATGCACGGGGCAAGCTCCTCCTCGGTGTAGCCGGAGTAGTGGTGGAGAGTGGCGCTCCAGGGTTGGCGGTGGGAAGCACGAAGGGCCATCGACACAGCACTGGCGGCGATCTCCGAAGGCTTGTGGTCGAGCATGGTGTACTCCTGGAGCATGCGCTCCGTGAAGTAGTGGGCGAGGTCGCGGACGGTGTCCGAGGCCTTGGCTGCCTTGAGGTAGCGCTTCAGGAAGACCAGAGGAGTGGCGACGGTGAGGTCGAACTTCAAGGCGTTGAGGACGGTGCCCTCCATAGCCAAAATCTCGGCGCGGTCGTAGGCGCGGTCGGTGATGTAGACAAAGTCTCGGACCTGTGCATCACGGATGGAACGGTGTTGAGGGCAAAGGAGGAACGGAGAGAACGCAGAATGGCAAGGCGAGGCATGGCGAGGTGAGGCGGGTGCACTGGCGATGGGTGGCGGCGAGGGAAGGCATGCTGCCGGGAAGCTTACCTCGGGGAAATAAATCTCCTCGTACTTGGACGCGATGAGCATGCAGGTGACTCCCACAAGCTGGAGCTTGCGGCGCTGGCAGGGGCGCGAAGCGAGGTATCGGTCGATGAGGTTGACGGTCAGGTACGCCGTCTCCGGGAGCAGCTTGAACTTCAAGTGGACCTCGTGGAGCCAGTCGATGAGGATCGTGCGCATTTTGTGGTTGATGCTCTTCTGAGCGGACATGTAGTTGGAGGGGACCATCGAGCGGGCCTCCATCTCACGGAAAGCCTGGTGGATCTGCATGGCGTACTCCGCAGCACACTGCGGGTTGCCACGGTCGACGGAGTCGATGTCGTCGACTGGGCCGAGCGGGGCGCGGGGCGCGGTGCGCACGGGAGCGAGGTTGACAGCTGGGGCCGGTGCCGCGGCGGGGGCTTGGTGCTGGGTGAAGGGGCGGGTGGTGGCCTTGACGCCACCGTTGTTCTTGCCGGCGTTGCGGGACGCGTTGGTGTCCGCGACGCGCAATTCGCTACCGAATCGACGGCTGGCGCCGGGCGCAGCGGGTCGCTGTGCCACGTTGCTGTTGTTGTTCCACATGTTGCTCATGACTGAAGTTTGTTGGTTGGTTGTTTTTTTGGTGATTTGTTTTCAGTGCTTGACTTTTCTGCGCGAGAGAAAAACGTTGAGGTTGTAAAAGATCGGAGAAAGCATGCGAACTGATGTTAAACAGAAAGCTGGAAGTTGTGCGCGACGAAAAAAACCCGGGACCGTGAAAGAGCGGTGCTGCCACCTCGTCAACCAGGGGCTGTGCCTCGCGGCAGAAAAACTGACCGGTGGACTTCATGCGGACGAGTCCAGTGCGACCGTCGCGTCGACAGTGGACGCGTCCGTCACGCTGCGTGCGTGACTTCGTGCTCGTCCGTCCGCGCAGTGCTGTCCCGCCACGCGTCGTCACGGCAACGTCGTCGTCGTCGTCGTCGTCGTCGTCGTCGAGGCAGAGGAGTGGGGACGTTGCATTCCGCTGTTCCGCCGTTCCGCATCAGCCAGCCAGCCAGCCAGCCAGCCAGCCAGCCAGCCAGCCATCACGGCCCGCAACGCACCGCCACACCAACCACAACGACAACACACACACACACACCACCTGTCGCACGCCACAGCCACAGCACCACAACGGAGGAGGTGAGGTAAGTAAGGTGAGGGAAGGGAGGGAAGGGAGATGGAGTGGCAGGTGAAGATTGTCAAAAGGAAGGAAGGAGGGAAGGAGGGAAAACGGAGGAAGCAAAGAAGAACAAAGTAAGTCAGTGGTGGTGGTGGTGGTGGTGGTCGTCGTCGTCTTCGTCGTCTTCGTCGTCGTCGTCGTCGTCGTCGTCGTTGTCGTCGTCGTCGTTGTGGCGCGCGCCACCGACCGACCGACCTCGACAGCTAGCTACTACTGTGAGTGAGTGAGTGAGTGCTTGGCCCCACTCACTCACTCACTCACTCACTCACTCACTCGATCAACCAACTGTCACTGTCACCCCTCCCGTCCCCTCTCCATGTTCGCTATTCCTATTTGAGGATATGTTACTTTACATCGCGTTTCACAGTGGGGGTCAGCAATACTG
>ENA-OWNT01001125-OWNT01001125.1-seawater-metagenome-genome-assembly--contig:-NODE-1125-length-38091-cov-15.519361_pt1 | contig 38091 bp, 35 predicted proteins | sample MGYA00238136_ERZ651165 | MGnify/ENA primary metagenome ERZ651165 (study PRJEB26861, sample SAMN08777766) | seawater metagenome | isolation source: coastal seawater | place: USA: Florida | collected...
TTGGCGGCCTTCTTCACCTCCTCGGTGAGCTGGGCGTACGTGTAGGTGCGGGTATCTCCCGGTTCGCCCTCGAAGTAGATCGCCACCCGGTCCCCGTGGCCGTTTTCGACGTGGCGGTCCAGAGCGTTGTACGCGGCGTTGATCTCGCCGCCGACGAACCACTTGGCGAACGGCGGAGTGGACCAGTCCAGGGCCTGCGTGAAGTCCTTGCTCCAGGTGAGCAGTTCGCGGGCCTGCTTCGCCCAGAACGCGGGCCGGTCGGCGTCGGCCTCGGTGTAGTCGGCGGCGGTGACCACCGCGTTGGCCGCAAACTCGGGGGAAGGGGCGAACTTGCGGTTCTCCTGCGACAGGTTTTCGAAGGCATCGCCCTGGGGCGCCTGCGTCGTCGTGGAGCCGGGTGACTGCTGGGACATGGTGAACCTCATCATTCATCGATCCGTGCTGCGCGGAGCGTCCGTTCCGCCGCAGCACCGTGCCGCATGCGCGGCGTCGGGCATCGGCTGGTCACGGTCGGACCGCAAAAGCTGTTCCGAAATACACACTAACGCCTGAGCCGCGCCCGACGTGTGCCGCGTCACACAGCGAACCGTGAGCGGTGTTTGTTAAGCGCCGAATGGCGGCGGGGCGCCGCACCTCTGGCGCGGCTGGCCGTCCTTCGCCAGAATGAGGCCAGACTGACGCAGCCGCTGGTGGGGGAAACACATGAGGTATCGGGGCCGGGTGCCGGATAGCCCCTGGCCGCATGGCATGGCCATCCGTGTGGACAACACGCCGCACCACCTGACCGTCTTGCTGTTCATCCGACATCAGTTTCCGTGCGCCTCACCCCGGCTTGTCAGCTAGTGATCGGCCAGCCACTTGGCTAGGCTGAGATGAAGTTGTGACATCCGATGGAGGCGACGGGACCCGCTGGCGGTCCCGTCCTTGCCTGCCGTTAGACGGCACTGTCCAGAGTGCCGCCATGCTAAGGAGATACGGAATGAACGAGCAAGACAACGGGCAGGTCCGGGCGCCCGCCCAGAGCCAGGGCGGAACGGCGCAGTCCGGCCCCGCCGGGTTCGGCGACGCGCCACGGTTCACCGTGGACAAGAAGACCGCGAAGAAGAACGAGGCCGTCCTCGGTCCGTTCACGATCCGTGACCTCACCGTCTTCGGCTCCACGCTGCTTCTCTTCATCGCCTCGCTGATTCCGATGTTTGCCTCCGCCTACAACCTGTGGAACCTGGGCAGCCTGTTCTTCCTGGGGCTGGGCATCGTGCTGCCGCTCATCGTGACCGCCTTGTTCGTGGCCCGCCGCCTCAGCCCGGGGACCAGGATCCGGATCGGATCCCTGTCGATCGACCAGTTCGCATCCGTCGTGGCCTCCTTCACGCTCACCTTCTTCTTCCTCGCCGCCGCCGGGGCGTTTGTGCCGAGCATGCTGATAGCCCTCCTTGGCGCCGCGGGGCTCTTCACGGCCACGGTGCTGGCCCGCTGGATCCCGTTCTTTGCCGGCGACTTCCTGGGCCGGACGGAAACGCCTGCCCACGTGATGGCCCGCGAAGCTGTTGCCCCGGTGCAGAAGCCCCGCGCGCCCAAAACTCCGAAGCAGCCCAAACCGGCCAAGGACTCCTCGGACTCATCCAAGGCCGCAGCATCCGGGACCGCCGCAGGCTGGGCCCAGCGTCCGGCCACCGGCGGCCAGGGCGCCGCTCCGGCAGTATCACCCGTTGTGTCAGGGGCCGGAGCCGCAGCGGCCGGAGCCGCCGCAGCAGCGGCGGGTGCGGCGCCAGCCGCAACACCGGGCAGTCCTGCTTCCAGCGCACCGGCGACCCAACTCTCCGGCGTAGTGCCGGCCGCCGGCGCTTCCAGTCCCGCCCCGGTTCTGTCGGCCGGGTCGTCGACGTCGACGTCGGCTCCGTCCGCCGGGGAACCGGCTCCGTCCGCGGAACCTGTTCCGTCGGCCACGGCGCCCGCCGCGGCTTCCCCGACGGCGGCGGAACAGACCCGGGCCGCCGGCGTCGCTGTAGCTGCCCCGGCCGCCGCCGCTGCGGAACAGGCGCAGACCGCCGCTTCGTCCGCCGCCGCTTCCCCGAGTGCGGCAGAACAGACCCAGACCGCCGCCGCTCCGGCAGCCTCTGGCGGCAGTGCGCCCACCACGGTCAACCCCCAGGTCCGCCCGCAGGAGCAGGTCCGTGCGCAGGAGCCCATCGGTGCCACCGTCGATCCCGCCAGCCGGCCCGCGGAGGACGGCGTCCACCCTGCGCACGAGGCCTTCTGGTTCGCCGTCGCACAGCCACGCACCGCCGTCGATGAGCGCACCGGGGCACCGGCGTTCGTCATTGAACCAGGCGGCTGGGTCCTTGCATTGGAGGACCGCGGTACCTCGTTCCTGGTCCAGCACACCGACGGTCGACTCGGCGTGCTGCGGGATCTCAGCAACATCGAACGCGGTTAGCCCGGCCCCGTGACCACGGAATCCGGCAACACCAAGCCAGAGGCCGCGGGGGTGCCAAGGGAATCCCTCCTGGCGCTCAAGCGCCGTGCCCGCCGGATCAACCGGGCACTCGCGGAGCAATACCCGTATGCCCACGCGGAGCTCGATTTCCGCAGCCCGTTCGAGCTCGTGGTGGCTACCGTGCTGTCCGCCCAGACCACCGACGTGCTGGTCAACCAGATCACGCCCCTGCTGTTTGCGCGGTACCCGGATGCGCGGCGGATGGCGGAGGCGGAACCGGCCGAGCTCGAAGCCATCATCAAACCCACCGGCTTCTTCCGCGCCAAGGCCAGAAACCTCCTGGCGCTGTGCAACCGGCTGGTGGACGAGTACGACGGCGAGGTGCCGGGCCGGCTGGAAGACCTGGTGACGCTGCCCGGCGTCGGGCGGAAAACCGCGAACGTCGTGCTGGGCAATGCCTTCGGCATTCCGGGCATCACGGTGGATACCCACTTCGGCCGCCTGGCCCGGCGATTCGGCTGGACGGAGTCGGATGACCCGGTCCGGATCGAGTCCGACGTCGCTGAGCTGTTCGAGCCGAAGGACTGGACCATGCTCTCGCACCGCGTCGTCTTCCACGGCCGCCGCGTCTGCCACTCGCGCAAGCCGGCCTGCGGCGCCTGCGCCGTCGCGAACTGGTGTCCCAGCTACGGGATGGGCGAGACCGACCCGGCGAAGGCCAAGAAGCTGTTGAAGTACGAGCTCGCGCCCGGGCAGGAGGAACTGCTCGCGAAGCTGTTGGCCGAGACGCACCGCGCCGCCGAAATCAGGATGGAATCGCAGAGGAAGCCGCTGTGACCGCGCGCCAGGACCTGGTCGATCTTGTCGCCGCGGTGGAGGCGGGCACGGCGCCGGCGCCGGATCCGCGCTGGCGGGAACTCGCCGTCGAACCCGGCGAACGCGTCAGGAGGGCCGCGGTGCTCATGCTCTTTGGCGCGCTGGACAACGTCCCCGCGGTGTCCGAGAAGTTGCTGGCTCCAGCCGATCTGGACGTCCTGCTGCTGCAGCGGGCACAGACCCTGGACGACCATCCCGGCCAAGTGGCCTTTCCCGGCGGAGGCATCGACCCCGGTGAGACGGTGGTCGCCGCGGCCCTGCGCGAGGCCGAAGAGGAGACAGGACTGAACCCGGCGGGCGTGGACGTGCTCGGGGTCATGCCCGAACTGGCGCTGCCCCGGGGGAATTTCCTGGTCACCCCGGTCCTGGCCTGGTGGGCCTCCCAGTCGCCGGTCCGGGTGGTGGACTACGGCGAATCGGCCCAAGTGTTCCGTGTTCCGGTCCGGGATCTGCTGGACCCGGACAACCGGGTCATGGCGACGGTCAGCCGGGCCGGCCAGACATTCCAGAGCCCCGCATTCACCGTCAACGGCGTGGTGGTATGGGGGTTTACCGGCATGATCCTGAACCAGCTCTTTGAACAGCTGGGCTGGGCCGTTGCCTGGGACCGCGCGCGCCTGTATGGGATCGATGTCTGAGTCCCGCCTGCGATGTGAGTGACAGGCGCCCGCCTGCCGGCGGACTCGCTAGCCGGTCGCCGCGATGCTGCCCGGCAAACCGCTGCCGGCGAAGCCGCTGCCCGCCAGTCTGCTGCCCTGTGCGGCGGCTGCCGCCCGTGCCCCGGGCCTGCTGGTTGTGGCTCTCTTGTGTGTACCGGAACGATCCACCACCAGACCGGTCGCGGCGTTTTCGCGCACGGCGGTGATGCCCGCCGCCGCGCCTTTGATGGAGCTGAACAGCGGGGAAACGGCCACAACCGTCCCATCCGCCGCCGTCAGCCTGAAGAAATAAGCCTTGTCTCCAGCTTGTGCGATCTCAAAAGTGCCAGCCAAACCGCTGCCTCCCCAATATCCTTGCGTCGTTGCAATGGCCGGCGGAATCTACGGGAAATCTGCCGGCCTTTTCGAGCCTAGCCCGGTGACGGGGACCACACAACGCTACCGACGGGTACGTTACAGATGGTGACCGAGGTCACTCACTTGGCGTTGTCGTACGAGTCCACTACGGCCACGCTGACCGGGAATTCGACGGGAATGCGGCCGAACAGCAGCTCTTTGGCCGCAGTTGCGGAGTCCTCGATCGCGCGGATGCATTCCCCGACAGCGCCTTCGGGGCAGTGCACCATGACTTCGTCGTGCAGGAAGAACACGAGCTGGCCCGCGGCCGTGCCGTCCGCCCGCATGGCGCGCAGCCGCCGTCGCAGTTCCGCCAGCCAGCACGCCGCCCAGTCGGCGGCCGAGCCCTGCACCACAAAGTTGCGGGTGAAGCGGCCGCGCGAGCGGGCGATCGAGTCCGCCCGGCGCTGCTCCTCCGCCGTGGTGGAATGCTGGCTCTGCAGCCACCGTTCCGACGGCGGCGGGCTGCTCCGGCCCAGACGTGAGGTGACGGTTCTTCCGGCTTCTCCGTCGCGGGCAGCCTGCTCGACGAAGCCCACGGCGCGGGGGTACGTGCGGGCAAGCTGGGGCATCAGCCGGCCGGACTCGCCCGTGGTCGCCCCGTAGATGGCGCCGAGGAGGGCAACCTTGGCTTTTGCCCGGTCGCCGCCGAAACCCTGCGCGGCGATGCCGGCGTAGAGGTCCTTGTCCCGGGCGGCCCCGGCCATTTTGGAATCCTGTGCGAGCGCCACGAGCACCCGCGGTTCCAGCTGGGAGGCGTCGGCAACGATCAGCTTGTGGCCCGGATCGGCGTGAACCGCCCCGCGGACCTGGCGGGGGATCTGCAGCGCCCCGCCGCCCCGCGACGCCCACCGCCCGGATACCACGCCGCCCACCACATACTCCGGCTGGAACCTGCCGTCCTTCACCCACGTATCCAGCCACGTCCAGCCATTGGCCGTGTGGAGCCGGGCCAGCTTCTTGTAGGCCAGCAGCGGCACGATCGCGGGATGGCTGGATTCCTTCAATTCCCACTGGCGGGTGGTTTTCACCTCAATGCCGTTGCGGTGCAGGGCGCGCATCAGCTCCTGCGGAGAGTCCGGGTTCAGCCCCGGTGACTGCAGCAGCTGCCGTAGCTCGGCCGTGAGCGATTCGAGTTTGGCCGGCCGCTGGCCCGGGGCCGGGCGGGGTCCGAGCTGTTCCGCGAGAATCTGCTCGTGCAGTTCGGCACGCCACGGGACGCCGGCGTGCTGCATTTCGGCGGCGATCATGGCCCCGGCGGATTCCGCCGCGAGCAGCAGCTGGAGCCGTTGCCGCCGGGTGGCGTCACCGGCGATTGGGGTGGGCGTGGCAGGGCCGGCGGCTGTTCCCGTGCCCGTGCCCGTTCCCGCCTGGCGGAGCGCCTCCTGCTGGGCGGCATACTCGGCGCGGAGATTTTCAAGGGATTGGCCGGGGCGCTGGCCTGGGGCCGGGGCGTCGAAAAGCGCACCCTGTTCCGGCGGCGGGGGAGGGGGCTGCAGGGCCCGCGGCGGCTGGTTCAGCTCCTCGTCCTGCGTCAGTTTTTCCGCCGCCTGTGCATAGCCGGTGTGGGCGGTGAACTCCGAGTGGGCGAGGATCGCACCGCACAGCGTGAGGTCGTAGCAGCGCTCGAGCTCAACCCCGGCGCGCAGCAGTGCGGGGTACCAGTCCTGCGTGCGGTGCCAGATCCAGCGCGGGTGCCGCTCCTCAAGCCCGCGCACGACGCCGGCCAGGTTCCCGGCGCCGACAACGCGGGGTTCCGGATTGGAGGGTTCAGGGACGCCATCCGCCGTGAGTTCCTGGAGGGCCGCGCCGTCGGCGTGGGCGGCGAGCAGCAGGTACATAGGGTCAATTCTGCCCTGCTCCGGGGCATGGTCCGTGCGCGTTTGACAGCGGCGGCCGCAGGAAGCCCCGCCGCCTTGTCCACATAGCCGACGGCGGCGGTTACGCTCCGCTTCCGGCACAGGCACAGTGGCAGCATGAACAGGCACCAGCAACCGGGTCCAGGCTCGCCGCCCGCGCCGGATCCCGGGCCGTGGGTCCCGGGGGAATCCGCGGAAACTTTGCTCGTCACCGGGGCCGATGTGCTGCGCAGCGAGGTGGAGCGCATTGTCGCCGCGGCCGGGGGCCAGCTGCGGACGGTGGAGGATGTGTCCGAGGCCGCACCCTTCTGGGACGCCGCGGCGGCCGTGCTGGTTGGCAGCGACATCCGGGAGTTGCCACTCCGACGGAGGGCGCCTGCCGTGCTGGTCGGCCTCAAGGGTGACGGGGACGGGCTGTGGCAGCTGGCCGCCGCTATCGGGGCCGAACGTGTCGCGGTGCTGCCGGACGCCGCCGCCTGGCTGGCGGAATACCTGAGCCGGTCGCGCGCGCCGGAAGCCGGCGGGCTCGTTCTCGGGGTCACCGGCGGCTGCGGCGGTGCCGGGGCCACGACGGCCGCCATCTGGATCGCGCAGGCCGCCGCCGGGCTCGGGGTCCGGGTGCTCCTGATCGACGGCGACCCCTGGGGTGGCGGCCTGGAACTGGCGTTGGCGGCCGAGGACACCGAGGGGCTCCGCTGGCCGGATCTGGCCGGGGTGAGCGGCAGCATCGACCCCGCCCAGCTGGACGACGCGCTGCCAACGGCGGGAGGCTTCTCTTTCCTGTCGTGGCCGGGCACCCGGGACGGTGCAGCCGGTGTGGACGCAACCACGGTGGCCGGAGTTCTGGACGCCGCCCGGCGCGGCTGTGAGTTGGTCGTGCTGGATATCGGCCGGGGACGGGAGACTTTGCGGTCCTTCGGCTGGGAATGCGACCGGATCGTCGTCGTGGTGCCGGCCCGGCTGCGGGCGGCCGTCGCCACGGCCCGGTTGTTGCAGGAGCTGCCTCCGGTGGAAACGGCGCTGGTGGTCCGGGCCAGTCCCGGCGCCACCTTGGATGCGCCCCTGATCGCCGAGTCCGTGGGGCTTCCCCTCCACGGAATCCTGCCGGAAATCAAGGGTCTGGCCGCGGCAACCGAACTCGGCCGTCTTCTGGAAACCGGCCGGCAGCGCTCTGTGCGCCGTTTCATCGCCGGGCTCCTTGACCTGGACTGGGGTGGCATCTGATGAGCGCTCATTCGGCCGGCGAACCCGCCGAACCGGATCCACCCGTCCGCCTGGCGCCGGGCCGCCTGGCGCCGGGCCGCCGGCGCTCGCCGGGATTTTTCGACGAGAAGCTGCTGGAGTCCGTTCGCAAGTCCGTCATGGCCGATGCCGCCCCGGTAACGCCATCGCGGGTTGCGGCGGCGGTCCAGGCGAGCGGGCGGCTGCTCGGCACGGCCGGCGCACTGGCCGCGGTGGAGAGCATCAGCGCGGAACTGAACGGCCTGGGCCCCCTGCAGCCGCTGACCCGGGATCCCGCCGTGACGGACATTTTTGTCAATGGGCCCGACTCGGTGTGGCTGGACCGGGGCAACGGTTTGGAGAGGGCGCCGGTCGTTTTTTCCGGGGAACCGCAGGTCCGGGCCCTCGCGGCGAGGCTTGTGGCAGCCGGCGGCCGCCGTCTGGATGATGGTTCGCCGTGTGTCGATGTCAGGCTCGACGGGGGCTACCGGGTGCATGCGGTGCTGCCGCCGATTTCCACCGCCGGGACCCTCGTGAGCGTGCGGATCCGCCGGGCCAAGGTTTTCTCCATGCCCGAGCTGAGGCAGGCCGGCATGTTCGGAACCGGAACGCACGGAGGACTCGTCCAGTCGGTGCTCGAACGCATGGTGGCGGTCCGGCTGAGCTTCCTCATTAGCGGGGGCACCGGCTCGGGGAAAACCACGTTGTTGGCCACATTGCTGGGGTTGTGCCATCCCCGGGAGCGGCTGGTCCTGATCGAGGACGCCGCGGAACTGAATCCTGTCCACCCGCACGTCGTCTCGCTGGAATCCCGGCACGGAAATCTGGAAGGCGGTGGTGCCGTGGACTTGGGCGAACTGGTCCGCCAGGCCCTTAGGATGCGGCCGGACCGGCTGGTCGTGGGCGAATGCCGCGGTGCGGAGGTCCGCGAACTGCTGTCAGCCATGAACACGGGACATGCGGGAGGCGGCGGCACGATCCACGCGAATGCGGCGGCGGCTGTGCCCGCCCGGCTGGCGGCGCTCGGCGCGCTCGCGGGCATGGGGCAGGATGCCGTGCGCCTGCAGGTGGCTAGTGCGATCGACGCCGTCGTGCATGTTGAGCGGACCGAGACCGGGCGACAGATTGCGAGCATTGGAATCCTGGAAGCTCACCAGTCGGGACTGGCTGTCACCGTTGCGCTGGAAGTATTGAAGGGCCAGGTCAGCTGCGGGCCGGCCTGGCCGCAACTGGCGGACCGGCTCGGGCTGGATCCGGGGATGGCCGGCGCAACGACTTCCGCGCCTCCCATGGCGCGCACCGCTCTTCACCTGCCGGGGCCCGGCGAAGAATCCCAGCCATCATGGAGCTCGCGATGACCGTCCTCCAGATCGCCATCCTGGCTCTGCTGCTGGTCCCGGCCTGGTGGCTGGCATTTCCCGCCCGGGGCGCGGCAGCCCACCGTTTGAGCAGGGCATTGCGAGGCGCGGGCACCCGGAGCTCCGCAACCCGCGACCGGCCGCGATCCCGTCTGCCGGGGCCCGGCCGAAGAGCAGTCGCAGGGTTTGGCCGGTGGTGTGGCCGGTGGTCTGGCGGAGGGTCAGGCCGAGGGTCCGCCGGGGCAGGGACCGTCCCGATGACCGTTGTGGTCCAGCAGTTGGCCGCGCTGCTGAAGGGAGGACGCATCCCTGCCAGGCTGTGGGACGAACTGTGGGTGCTGTACGGCGGCGAGTCTGCGCGGGACCGGCCCGAGGTGTACTTCGCGGCCCACGGAACTGGCGGCGGCGGGATCCGTGACGTCTCCGGACCGGTGCTCCGCGCCGAGTCCCTCAGGATCCTCGCAGCGGCACGGGCGGCGGCCCTGCGCGGGGCCTCCGTGGCCGCGGCCATCCGCCGAGAAGTGTCCGGGGAAATAGCCACAGGGCGGACCGGCGCCGCCCTCGGCAAGAGTGCCGCGGGCGTGCGGTCCGGCCGCGACATGCGGGTGTGGGGCGAGCTCGCCGCGTGCTTTGACACCGCAGAAGCCAGCGGCTGCCCGCTGGCCGACGTGCTGGCGCGCTTTGCCGCGCACCTGGAGACAGAGGATGACGCCGAGGCCGCCCGGCAGACCGCCTTGGCGGGGCCCCGGGCAACGGTCCGCCTGCTGACCTGGCTGCCTCTGTCAGGGTTGGGCCTCGGCCTGCTGCTCGGGGTGGACCCTGTGGCGACTCTCCTTGGGAACCCGTGGGGCCTCCTGGCGCTGGCCGCAGGTGCAGTCCTCACCACTGCCGGCCGGTTGTGGTCCTCGAGGCTGGTCCGGGCCGCGGCGGGAGCTCAAGCATGACTTCCCGGCCGCCGTGAGCCCCGAACTCGCCGGAGTCGTCGTGGCAGCGAGCCTTGCCGGTGCAGCCCTTGTGGTACCGGCACACCCTGGTCGTGTCCGCCGTCGACTCCGCCGCCAATTTTTGGCCCCGGCGGGCGGGACCGGCCGGCGCCGGACGGTTCACGGCGTCGCCCCGCACGGACGGCAAGGACATCCCGGCTTTCCTGGTTTTCCCGGTTTGCGGGACGCCGCCATGATGCTCGAACTGATCGGCGCCATGCTGGATGCCGGAGCCGGACTTGGCCGTTCCCTGGAACTCGTCGCCGCCCTCGTGCCACCGGAACTTGGGCGGCAGCTTCGGCCGGTTGTGTCAGCCCTCGCCATCGGTGCGGACTGGGACACGGCATGGCGCAATTCCGGTGCCCAGGCGTCCCAGATTGTCGTCCTGCGCGACACCCTTGCATTTGCTGCGCTCACGGGAGCCCCGTCCGCAGCCCTCCTCTATGCCCAAGCAGCCCGGCTTCGCCGCGAACGGAACAGGGCCGCCGAGCAGCGTGCGGCGGCGCTCGGCGTGAAGCTCGTCGTGCCGCTGGGATTGTGCTCCCTGCCGGCGTTTGTCTGCCTCGGCGTCGTGCCCGTGCTCCTGGGTTTGCTCCCGTCCTGACGCGGCCGGCCCACGCATCGTCGCAGGCCCAAGGTTTATTCAAGTTGCTGGGGGATACGTTGGGGGCAGGCACCGTCGGAGTACGAGCGGTCTCGTGTGTCGACTACTCACTGCGCTTCTGTGGCGCCTCGAAGTCCCGGAGTTTCTGGGGTCTCGTACCGAGGGGAAGCCACGTCAGGGGGGCAGATCAATGATTCAACTGCAAAAAGTGGGCGTGATTGCAGCGCTCAACCTACTATTGGTGGCCGGTTTGGCCGTCGGCGCCGGTCCGGCGTCCGCCGCCACGCCGACCTGTCAGCCGGGCGCGCCGCAACCGACCAACCAGTACCCGGGAACAACTGTGGTTGCAACCAACTTCGAGTCGGGAAGCCTTACGACCTCAGGTTTCACCGCACCGTTCCTTGCAGGGACCGGCGCGGCCGATGTCTCCTCGGCTGAACAACACTCCGGCCGCTGCTCGGCTCATGTGCACGTGACCACAGATGCCGGATCCGTGGCCAATTTTTCCGCTCCGCTCCCTGCAGGCAGCAACGACGTCTATGCCGACGGCTGGTTCAACGTCACCAAGGAAGGCGTCGCGGGCAACAACGTCCCCTACTTCCGCTTCTTTAACGGGGCCACCCGGTTCGTGGACGTCTACCGCTCCAACGGCGGCGTCGGCCCGCTGTGGCTGCGAGTAGCGGCGCCGGACGGAACACTGGGCTACACCTCCCTGAAAACGAACGTCCCGCTCGGCACGTGGCACCATCTGGTCACGCACGTCATCGCAAACGGAGCCTCCACCACGGTCGAGGTGTGGTTCGACGGAAAACTCCTTTATTCCAGTAAGCAGGTCGCCACGGGCTTCACGGCGGTCACCAAGATGCAACTCGGCGCCGAGCACCGGCGGCAGGCAGGCGACAGCTACATTGACGACGTCGTCATCAAGGCCGGCAAAGCGGGAGGCCAGCTGCCCGGAACGTTCAACCCCGTCTCTCCGACCCGGGCACTGGATACCCGGAACGGCTCTCCTGTCGCCAAGGATTCTGCCGTGTCATTCCAGGTCGCGGGGGTCAACGGCATCCCCGCCAAGGTGTCCGCCGTCGTCTTCAACCTCACGGTGACGCAACCACGGTCCTTCGGATTCATCACCGCTTACGCTTCCGGCGCTGCGCGGCCCGTCGCGTCCAACCTGAATTTCGACAAGGGCCAAACGGTGCCGAATTTGGTCACGGTCCCCGTGGGCGCTAACGGAAAGGTCACCCTGTTCAACCGGTCCTCCGGATCGTCCCACCTGATCGCGGACGTGACGGGCTATTACGTCACCGGCACTCCGAGCACGGCGGGCTCCTTCAAGAGCCTGTCGCCCGCCCGGCTTCTGGACACCAGGAACTCGTCGGCGGTGGCCGCAAATACTCCGGTGTCCTTCCAAGTCGCGGGAGTCAACGGAATCCCCGCATCCGTTGCTGCGGTGGTGTTCAACCTGACAGTGACCCAGCCGAAGTCCCTCGGCTTCGTGACGGCGTACGCTTCCGGCGCCGCCCGACCCAATGCGTCCAACCTGAACTTCTCCAAAGGCCAAACGGTGCCGAACCTGGTCACGGTCCCCGTGGGCGCCAACGGAAAGGTCACGCTGTTCAACAGTTCCCCGGGGACGTCCCAGCTGATCGCCGACGTATCAGGTTATTACCTGCCAGGGACTCCCACCGCCACTGGCGCGTTCAAGGCGGTCGGCCCCACCCGGATCCTGGACACCCGGAACACCTTCTCGGTCGCGGCGGATTCGCCGGTGTCCGTCCAGGTCGCAGGTGCCCGGGGGGTACCGGCCGGCGCTCTGGCGGCTGTCTTCAACCTGACGGTCACCTCGCCCAAGTCCTTCGGCTTCGTCACCGCCTTTCCGTCCGGCTCGCCAAGGCCGAATGCGTCGAACCTGAATTTCTCCACCGGGCAGACCGTGCCGAACCTCGTCTCGGTCCCGCTCGGTTCTGACGGAAAGGTGACGTTGTTCAACCGGTCCGGAGGGTCCGCTCAGCTCATCGCCGATCTCGCGGGGTACTTCCTCCCCTAGCAACGCGTGATGGGGGTTCCCGCACACCGACCTGAACCCGAGAGACTGCGGCCGCAGAACGGACCGCAGCCCCTCGGGTTCAGTCCTGTGCCGGACCGGGGAGGAGCGCGGCAGGAGCCGGGTGGGCCTGCGGCGTCCCCGAGCTTCCTCTTAAACGTTCCCGAGCTTTCCCTTCAACGTCCGCCGGACGGCCCTTGCCGTCGGACGGAGGCCCCTGAGTTCTCCTCCACAGCCCGCCGTGGCGCCGGCCCAGGGCCATGTTTTCCACTTGGCGAGCATCGGGGCTTACCCCGCCAGGTCTAAGCCGGGAGAGTCGAATCAGCCGGCGACCCTGCCGGCCTCCCGTGGAAGGAAGACAGATGTCAATCAATCAGGACACTCCCGCTGCGAATCGGCTAGAGCCCGGGGAGGGCGGCGTTGCCGAGGTGTACGAGATCTATCCCGGCGCCAGTTCGGTTGTTCCCGTGCACCCGCATCGGCGCAGGAGGCCGCCCTCAGCGCAGTCCGGAATGGCCACTGCTGAATACGCCATTGCAACGCTCGCGGCCGTGGGGTTCGCCGGGGTCCTCGTGTTCATTATGCGCAGCGACGAGGTCCGCGGGTTCCTCCTGAACCTCATCCGGACGGCGCTCACGTTGCCATGAGGGGAGACTGGCGTGCCGGGTGGAACGGCGCCTTGCGGGGGCCCTCGCCAGCCCCGGATTGCCGCGGGGCAGTCACTGCGGAGTTCGCCGTGGCGCTGCCCTCCGTCGTCCTCCTGCTTGCCCTGCTCCTCGCGGGTTCGGCGGCTGGGGTGACCCAACTCCGCGTCGAGGAAGCGGCCCGGGGCGGGGCCCGGGCACTGGCGAGGGGCACTGCGGCCGCCGAAGTCGAAGGGATCGTCCGCCGGCTCGCCGGTGAAACGGCAGGCTCCGTGGTGACGCTCGACGGCGAATGGCTCAGGGTCACGGTTTCCAGCCGTGTCCCCGGGGCTGTCGGATCCCTCATTCCATGGACCCTGAGCGCCAGTGCTTGGGTGCGTTCGGAAGCCCCTGGCGCGGCGCAACAGGCACCGTTGGATGGCACCTCCGGCTCCCGACGGCAGGGCACATGAACTCGCCGATTAGTGCACGGCGCCCCGGTACGTCGCCCCGGAATGTGCGTCCGCCGCGTGATCCGTACCCCTCCCGGCCTCGGGAGCGAGGCTCCGGAACAGTCCTTGCCTTGGGACTCGGGCTGGTCGTCATCATGGCAGCGACTTTGCTGCTGCTTCTGGCCCAGTCCGCTGCAGCCGCATCCAGAGCTGCGGCGGCAGCCGACCTCGCGGCCCTCGCTGCCGCGGACGCTGCCCGGGGAATCACTTCGGGCGAGCCGTGCGCCGTGGCCCGGCAGGTTGCAGTGCAGAACAACGCCACGGTGCTCTCCTGTTTTGAGGCTCCGGACGCGACAGTCCAGGTCCGCACCCAGCTCAGTGCCGGGCCGTTCCTCGGCACGGCCACAGGGCTGGCCAGGGCGGGGCCGCCCCCGGTGCCCGGGAACGGGCCCTCGCCGTGACGGCTGCGGCGTCCGCGACGGGGGCCTGAAGCCGCGAAACTGCCGCCGGTCGGCGCGCCGGCGCGCCACCGTGCCGCCAGCCAGCGTGCTGGACGGCGTGCCGTCCCCATGCCACCGTCCGCCCGCGTGCCACGGCCGCCACGCTGACCTGCCGTTGAAGTGTGTTCTTAGGCGCGGAGCGGTTGGGCGGGATACCCTCCCGAGATGGCCGCCTCTGACCCCGCCGCCCCTGCCCCGGCCGCCCCTGGCCCGGCGGCGGCTTGGCCGGGGTTCATCAGATCGCTGGCGTCGTTGAGCAGCACGTCGATCAGGGTGACGGCAGCGTTCTTGTCGAGCGGGTTGTTCTTGTTGCCGCACTTGGGTGACTGGACGCAGGACGGGCAGCCGGACTCGCATTCGCAGGCCTTGATGGCGTCCCGCGTAGCGGTCAGCCACAATCTGGCCTTGTCGTAGCCGCGTTCGGCGAAGCCGGCCCCGCCGGGATGACCGTCGTAAACAAAGATTGTGGGCACTCCGGTGTCGGCGTGGATGGCGGTGGACACCCCGCCGATGTCCCAGCGGTCGCTTGAAGCCACGAGCGGCAGGAGTCCGATGGCCGCATGCTCGGCCGCATGCAAGGCTCCGGGGAATTGCGCTTCGATCAGCCCTGCACCGGTCAGCGAGCGGTTGTCCATGACAAACCAGACCGCCTTGGTAAACAGGTCCCGGGCGCCCAGTTCCAAGGGCTCTTCGCCGAGGATCTCATTGGAAATTAACGCCTTGCGCTGGAAGGAGACCACCTGGGTTGTCACTTTCACATCGCCGAAATGTACGGCCACGTCGCCCCACTGGGTGGTGCGTTCCGTTTCGAGGACTTCGATCTGGGTCACGTCCCGGGCGGTGGTGTAGTAGTCGGGATTCGCCCGGCGCACCACCACGCAGTGATCGTCCTCATTCAGGTCTTCCACCACGTAGCTGTCGCCCTGATGGACATAGATGGCGCCGGTATGGGCCTGGTAGTGGGTTTGGGGCGAATCCATGGTGCCAAGCAAGGAACCGGTGTCAGCATCGACGATGCTCACGGGCCCCCCGCCGTCTGCCCGCAGGTTCACCATGGCGGCGGCACTTTGCGGGTGGGTCCAAAACCATCCGGCCGGCCGCCTGCGCAGGTAACCCTGCGCAACCAGCCGCTCCAGCAGCTTCTCGGATGTGGCTCCGAAGAGCTCCAGTTCGGCGAATCCCAACGGAAGTTCCGCGGCGGCCGCACAGAGATGGGGGCCCAGGACATAGGGGTTGGAGGGATCGAAGACCGTAGCCTCCACCGAGACGTCGAAGATCGCCTCGGGGTGGTTGACCAGGTAGGTGTCCAGCGGATCGTCGCTGGCCACGAAGGCCGCGATCGCGTCCTGGCCGGCGCGGCCTGCCCGGCCGATCTGTTGGAACAACGACGCACGGGTGCCCGGCCAGCCGGCGACCAGCACGGCGTCGAGACCGGAAATGTCGATGCCCAGCTCCAGGGCGGACGTGCTCGAGACCCCCAGCAGTTCACCCGAGCGCAGCGACTTTTCCAAAGCGCGTCGCTCTTCCGGCAGGTAGCCCGAGCGGTACGCGGCCACTCGTTGCGGCAGGCTGGGGTCCACCTCATCGAGGAGCCGCTTGGCGATGGAGGAAATCGTTTCGGCCCCGCGCCTGGATTTGATGAAGGCAATAGTGCGGATGCGGGAGGACACCAGGTTGGCCAGCAGATCGGCGGTCTCGGCGACGGCGGTGCGGCGCTCCTTGGCGCCGTTTTCGCCCCGGAGTTCCGTCAGGGCCGGCTCCCAGAACGCCACGGTGGTGGACCCGTGGGGCGAGCTGTCTTCGGACACGGCACGGACCGGCGCGCCGATCAGCCTGCCGAAGGATTTCCCGGGTTCGGACGCCGTGGCGGACGCCGCGATGAACACAGGTCCGGGATGTGATCCGCCGGGGCTGTAGTAGGCGCAGATCCGACGCAGCCGGCGCATGAGGTTTGCCACATGGGAACCGAAGACGCCGCGGTAGCTGTGGGCCTCGTCCACGATCACATAGCGCAGGCGCCGGAAGAACCTCGCCCACCAGGCATGGTTCGGAAGGATGCCGAAGTGCAGCATGTCGGGGTTGGCGAGAATGAAGTTCGCATGGTCCCGGATCCACCGCCGTGAAGCAGGATCGGTGTCTCCGTCGTACGTTTCGGCCCGGACGGTGGGGAGTTTCAGGGCCCGGATCGCGGCCAGCTGGTCGGCGGCCAGGGCCTTGGTGGGGGACAGGTAGAGGGTGACGGCGCCGTCGTCGTGGATTTTCCCGGGATCGGCCAGGACCCTGAGCTCGGACCGGTGGATCGCGTCGAGGGCCGGAAGCTGATATGCCAGGGACTTGCCGGACGCCGTGCCGGTGGCAATCACCACGTGCTCCCCGGCGTGGGCGAGCTCGGCGGCCTGGACTTGGTGGCTGTAGGGCTCGTGGATGCCCAGGGAACCGTACGCCTCCAGGAGATCCGGGTGCGTCCAGTCTGGCCACGGTGCGTTGACGGCCTGGCGGGCCGGTATCGTTCGCACATGACGCAGCTGTTCCGGGTCCGGACCTCGGCCCAGCAGCGGAATCAGGGACTCATGCGGGTTCACTCACACATTCTTTCATCCGGCCTCAAATCGCCCGCGCGGCTGCCCCGCGGTTTCCGCGCGGCAACTGGCCTAACGGTGCGGAGAACGGAGCGCTGCCCGGGCGCCGGACCCGGATCATGCCGGATCCGGATCATGCAGGAGCCACATCATGCCGGACCCTGAAAGCCTCCCGGCTGAGCGTCCCGAGACAGTTCCTGGACAGTCGTTTCGGGGCGGCAAGCGCGCAGAGCGTCAGCCCACCGACAGATCTGCGCCCTCGTCCGACGTCGAGAGCATGAGCACGTGGCACACCGTGCGCCAGCCGAGGTGCGAATAGAGTTTTTGGCCGTCCAGAGAAGCAAGCAGCAGTCCGGAGTCGACGTCGTGTTCGAAGGCCTGGGCCGCCAGGGCCTTCATGATAAAGCTGCCCAGTCCCCGCCGCTGGTAGGCCGGCGAGGTCATGATCTTGTCGAAGATGGCGGTGTGTCCCACCACAAATACTCGCCCGCTCGCTGCGACCTCGTCGCCTGCGCGGACCACGGCATGGTGGACGCCGTCCGTCCGGGTTGTCTCCAGCTTGAGGTCGTCGTCGGAAAGCCAGGGGTCCTCCGAGTCCTGGGTCTCCATGTCCACGATCATCATGGTCTGGGAAGCCGAGGTGACATGGAGGCCATTCTCCTGGCCCAGGAACGTGTACCTGGCCACATCATTGGTGAGGATCGTGAGGACCCGTGCCGGTACTTCAGCCGTCTTGGCCGCCAGATCCGCGAATTCCGAATCAGTGGGGTCGTAGGCGAAATATTCCCATTGGTGGGTGGTGTCCTCGCGAAAAGCCGCCGGGAACCGTCCCTCCCTGCGCGTCTCATATCCGCGGCAACCTGCCCAGCCGGCCACCCAGATTTCCAGCAGGTGAGTGGTGTCTTCAACCATCGCGTCAAGACTCATGTGAAGAGCGTATTCCAGCCGTGCCACAAGCAACAGGGGCCGGGTTCGGGAACAGTACTTGCTTATCCAATTGTGACTGTCTCCCGGTTATTTGTCGCACCCAGTACCCTTAAATGTGTGGCTTTGAACAGGATTGTGCTCTTTTACGGATTTACCCCCCTCGCTGACCCGGACGCCGTCCGGCTCTGGCAGCGTGCCTTGTGTGAAAAACTCGGATTGACCGGCCGCATCATCATCTCCAAGGACGGCATCAACGCCACGGTCGGCGGAGAACTGAACGCCGTGAAGCAATACGTCAAGACCACGCGTGAGTACAAGGGATTCCACGGCATCGACGTGAAGTGGTCCGATGGCGGCGCGGCCGACTTCCCGCGGCTCAGCGTCAAGGTGCGGGACGAAATCGTGTCCTTTGGCGCCCCGGGCGAGCTAAAGGTCGACGCCGACGGAGTGGTGGGCGGCGGCACGCACCTCAAGCCCGAGGAACTGCACGAACTCGTTGAAGCCAAGAAACAGCAGGGCGACGAGGTCGTATTCTTCGACGGCCGCAACGGCTTCGAAGCCCAGATCGGCAAGTTCAAGGATGCGGTGGTTCCCGACGTCGCCACCACCCATGACTTTATTAAGGAACTTGACTCGGGCAAATACGATGCCCTCAAGGACAAACCGGTCGTCACCTACTGCACCGGCGGCATCCGCTGCGAGGTCCTCTCGAGCCTGATGGTGAACCGCGGCTTCAAAGAGGTTTACCAGCTCGACGGCGGCATCGTCCGGTATGGCGAGGCCTTCAAGGACCAGGGGCTGTGGGAAGGCTCCTTGTACGTGTTCGACAAGCGCATGCACCTCGAATTCAGCGAGGACGCCAAGACCATCGGTGCGTGTGTCCGCTGCTCGGCTCCTACGAGCAAGTTCGAAAACTGCTCCAACCCAAGCTGCCGGACCCTCACGCTCTACTGCGCCGGGTGCGCCGCGAGTCCGGAAACGCTGCGGTGCCCCGAGGGCTGCGCCGCCTGATCGGTTCGGTTCCGGTCAGTTCGGGTCGGACTGCCTCCGCCGCTCCCGCGCTCGACCCTCCGCCGCGCCAGCACGCCCGCCGCGCCAGCACCGCGGGTGCCCGGACCAGGGAGTGCCTCAGAGCCGGCTCACCCGGTAGGCGAAGTTGGCCGCGGCCCGTCCGGTCACCTGGATCGAGAGCACTGCGTCCTTGGACAGCTGAACCACGTTGACTCGTGCCGTCCCGCAGCGCAGGCTCAGATCCACCAGAGACTCCTGTCCATTGCGGACGGTGAAGGACACCCTGTCCGTGCTTCGGCACGCCAGCGTCAGGGAATAGGTGCCGCCGGGCAGCTGCGTGGTCGACTCGGTGTGCACCGCCCCGGCCTCCACAGAACCGAAACTGGTGTGAAACACCTGTCCGGCGGCGTCGGGCAGTACGTGGTCAACCCAGTCGTCCAGCTCTTCGCCCGTCACCGGCTCGTTGAGATGAGGGTCCTGAGGCAGGGCCGCGTCGGTGGGCGGCGACGCCGCAACAGAGGGCGATTCGTCGTCCCAGTGATCGGCGCTGTATTCATACTCACAGCCGGACAGGGCCGTCCCAAGAAACGCCGCAACTGAAAGCACCACGGCGGCCGCCATGGTGCGCCGTCGCGGCAGCCTGCGGGCCGGCACAGTGGGCATACCCTGAGATTAGGTCCGCCAGGGATCAAGTACCAGAGGTCAAAGGTCCGTCGTCAAGAGGGCCCATCAGGAGGCGCTGAGCCGGGCAAATACGAACACGGCTGCGGTCGGTCCTACCCGGAAGCGGCCAAGTGGTAGGCATAGAGGAGCGGGGCATCCACACTGGACGCGCCGATCGTGAGTTCGCCCGCGGCCGGCACCTTGATGCGGGCGGTTTCGCGGCTGCCGTTGCAGGCGGCTCCTGCTTCGGCCAACTGGCGGCCGTCCAGGCTGACGACGAAGAACGCCTTCCCGCCGCCGTCGCAGGTCGTGGTCAACGTGTAGGTACCGGCGGGCACGCTGGAAGCGGACCGGATGATCGGATCCCGGTTCAGGATCTTGCCCGCATCCTCGAGCACAGTCCCGGGGGCCGAGGGCAGGGCGGTGGCCTTCCACGCCGGGACATCGGTGCCCTCAATCGAACCGGCCGGGGAACATGCCGCCGCGGACAGCACGACGACGGCGGCCGCCGCACCGGACAGCGTCCGCCGGACCAGCCGGGCGGCCGGGGCTTGGGAGGAGGGGAAAATCATGACTCCAACTTACCGTCTTGCCGGGTCGCCTCGGGCCGCGCAGTCTCGCCCGGAGCCTTCTGCCGCGGATGGTAGCCCCGAACGCTTGACTTTGACGCAACGTCAAAGTTTAGAGTCGAAGGGACGCGGCAGGCGGCGGCCGGTCGGCGTAAACGGGACGGCAATCTGTCCGGAACATGACCAGACGGAACGGAAGGGCGGACACATGGACTGGTCCGTTCAACAGATCGCGAAAATGACGGGCACCACCGGCCGGACCCTGCGACACTACGACCGCATCGGCCTGCTCAAGCCAAGCCGGACCGGCAACAACGGCTACAGGTACTACGGCCAGGAGTCGCTGGTGCGGCTGCAGCGGATCCTGCTCCTGCGCGATTTGGGACTCGGGCTGCCGGCGATCGCGGACGTGCTGGGCAATGAGACGGACGCCGGGCCTGCACTGGGCCGGCATTTGGCGTGGCTGGAGCAGGAACAGGACAGGCTGGGGCGGCAAATCGCCTCGGTCCGTCACACCATTGAGGCTTTGCAATCGGGAGGAATGATCATGGCGGAGAAAATGTTCGACGGCTTCGACCACACCCAGTATCGGGACGAAGTCCAGCAGCGGTGGGGCAAGGATGCCTATGCGACGTCAGACGCCTGGTGGCGCGGCCTGGGGACCGAGGAGAAATCTGCCTGGAAGGAACAGGCCCGGCAGCTCGGCGCCGACTGGACGGCCGCGGCAGAGTCGGGTCTTCCGGCGGACAGTGCACAGGCGCAGGACTTGGCCCGGCGCCACGTCGAATGGCTCCGGGGCATCCCCGGAACGCCGGCCGCGTCCGACCCGGCAGGCGGCACCAGGGGACCAGGCGGCACCGAAGGCGTCCGTCCGGACATCAAGGCCTACGTGACAGGACTCGGTGAGATGTATGTGGCCGATCCCCGGTTCGCCGCGAATTACGGCGGTGCCGGCGGCGCGGCCTTCGTCCGGGACGCACTGCGGATCTATGCGGAGACCCGACTCTAGCCGGGCCTGCACAGCCCCGGGACTAAACTTGACCGGTGACTTCCTCAGCGCAAAGCCCCGCCTCGCAGGCTCCCTCAACGCAGGCTCCCTCCACGCCGTCTTCCTCAACGCCCTTCACGGCCGGCGACACTCCGGAGGCTCCGCGGAGCGACCTCCCCGGTCTCCTCGAGGCCTTGGCCACTGACCTGCGCGCCGTTGGCTACACCGTGGACGGCGTCGCGGAGATGCTCGGCGAGGCGGCCCATTCAGCGCTTGCCCGGGACCAGCTCATCCCCGCGCTGATCGTCACCGGGCGCGCCTCCGGTGAGCCGACGACGGCTGCGCTCGCCGCCGTCGTGCGGCTCTGGCTGCTGGCCGAGCCGCAGCGCGCGGAGACCCTCGACGCCGCCCTCCCCGGCATCCGCACGGAAGGGCTGGTGGAACTCGGGCTCGTGGAACCGGCGGACAAGGACCTGTTCCAGGCCAAAGTGGACCTGAGGCCGTACGGCTGGGACCCGACGGTAGGGGAGGACGGCGCCGGTCATGGCGGAGCGGACCTCTGGGTGGCCAGCGACCTCGCGGCCCACCAGCGCGCGGGTGTCCTGCGCCACGATCACGTCCTCGGGATCGGACAGGCCTCCACCACGCTGGTCCAGGTGACGGCACGCCGGCATGTCGCCAAGGCCCTCGACCTCGGCACGGGCTGCGGCATCCAGACGTTCCATCTGCTGCACCACGCGGAGCACGTGACCGCCACGGACATCTCCGAACGCGCACTGGCGTTCACCCGGTTCAACCTCCTGCTCAACGCCGCCGAACTGCATCTGGACCCGGCCAACCTTGACGCCCGCGTGAGCCTGAAGCTCGGATCCCTTCTGGACCCTGTCGCGGGAGAGGAGTTCGAGCTGGTGGTGTCCAACCCGCCGTTCGTCATCACGCCCCGCAGCCTCGGCGAGACCGCCACGGACCAGTTCACGTATCGCGACGGCGGTCTGCCGGGGGACCAGATCGTTTCTTCGCTGGTCCGCGCCCTGCCCTCCGTCCTCGCCCCGGGTGGAACGGCCCAGCTCTTGGGCAACTGGGAGATTGCGGCGGGCGCCGGCTGGGCCGAACGGCCCCAAAGCTGGGCCGGTCCGGCCGCTGACGTCTGGTTCATCCAGCGTGAGCAGGTGGGCCCGGAGCAGTACGCCGAGACCTGGCTGCAGGACGCCTCCGAAAACCGCGACCGGAAGCTCTATCAGGACTCGTACGCCGCCTACCTGGATGACTTTGCCTCCCGCAACGTGGCGGGGATCGGCTTTGGCATGATCTGGCTGCGGCGGCCCGCCGACGGCGCCGGGCCGGTGCTGTCCCGCTTCGAAGAGATCACCTACCCCATCGAACAGCCGGTGGGGCCGCACCTGGGCGCCGCCGTCGAACGTGCCGACTGGCTGGCCGCCCACGATCTGGCCGCCGCCCACCTGCTGGTCGCGGAGGACGTCACGGAAGAGCGGCACCAGCGCCCGGGGGCGGAACATCCCGGCGTCATCCTGCTGCGGCAGGGCGCCGGGCTGCGCCGCACCAACCTGCTCAGCACCGAGCTGGCCGGCTTTGTCTCAGCGTGCGACGGCGACCTCTCCGTCGGGCAGATCATCGGCGCCCTCGAGGCGCTGCTGGGCGGCTATGAGGGGTTTGACGGAGCGGAATTCAGGGCCGGTCTCCTCACCGAAGTCGGGAACCTGGTTCGCGACGGCTTCCTGCTGCCCGCCTGAGGCGGCGGTGCCCGCCGTCGCATCCGCCGCGACTGGCACCGCCCCGGCGGCGGCGACCGCTCCAGTGCCCGTGTCCTCGCGGCCGAAGCGCGGCAGGACGTACGCGCTGAGGGCCAGCGCCACCAGGACGCCGACGGCCCCGGTGAGCAGGAAGCTGACGCGCACCGGCACCACTGCGCCCAGCAGCCCGCCCAGGGCCAGCGCGCCGATGGAGACGGCGCGCGTCATCCCGCCGACGATCGCCATCGCCTGGCCGCGCCCGCTTTCCGGAATCCGCAGGATCGCGATCGCCCCGAAGCAGGCGTTCAGGACGCCACAGGCTGCTCCCGTCGCGGTGTAGGCCACAAAGAGCAGGTCCACGTTGGGGACCAGCCCTGTGAGGACCAGGAATACCGAGGCTCCGGTCATGGAGGCCAGCAGCACGCGCAGCCGGACCCGGGGCGTCCTGATCCGCCCGGCCAGCGCCGCCCCGGCCGCCATGCCGAGGCCGAAAGCCGCGGCCAGCAGCCCGTACTGCGTCTCGGTGGCGCCCAGCTCGCCGCGGGCCAGGAACACCTCGAGCACATTCGTGGCCTCGCCGACAACGATGAAGAACATCGCCCCCAGGACCAGGGCCCAGACGAGGCTGTCCCGGCGGATCAGGCGCAGTCCGTCGAGCAGCGCGGGCTTCGCCCGGCCTGCCCGTTCGGCCGCCGTGCCGCGGCGGGTCCGGATCAGCAGGGAGCCCAGACCCATGGCGACGTAGCAGCCGCTGGCCACGGCGAACACCAGCCCGGCCCCGCCCCAGCCGCTGAGCAGGCCGCCCGCGGCGGGACCGGCCATGCCCGCAATCATGACGGTCGCCTGCATGGTCCCCATGGCCCGCGGGGTGCGTTCCTCGCCGACGATCCGGGGCAGCAGGGCCTGCCAGGTGGGACCGGCCACGGCCTGAGCCGCGTCCAGCACGAATGTCATGGCAAACACCACGGGCAGATAGTCCTCCAAGTACTGCATGCCCAGTCCCATGCAGGCGACGGCGGCGGCGCTGACCGCGGAGGCGGCCGTCGCCAGCGTCCGGGAATCCCTGGTGTCGGCGAGCCGTCCGGCCCACGGAGCCAGCAGGACCAGCGGCAGCGCCGAACACAGCAGGTAGGCGGCCACGAGCCAGGGCCCGGCGACCGGCGTGTCCCCGGCGGCGGCCGCGTTCTGCAGGTGCAGCATGACGCTGACGACGACGGCGCCCATCCCCGCCGTCGCTACGAACCGGGCGGTGCTGGCGATCAGGAAGTCGCGGTTGCGCCACAGGGGCTGCACCGCCGGGGCGGAGGCGGACGGTTTATGAAGTGTCTGTTTCATAAATAGGAACCTAGTCCTGCCCCGAAATAGATGTCAAGCATTTGTTTCATAGTTTGGACCGGCTGGCTACACTGGAGGAGTGAACGCAGAAACCCCGACGGCGGAGTCCACGGCCCCGCCGGCCGCCAAGCGCCGGCACCGTCCGGAGAAGCAAGTGGAAATCACCGACCCGAAGGCGATCCGGGCCTTGGCCCATGCCGCCCGGCTGGAGGTCATTTCCGAGCTGTATTCCACCCAGGTGAGCCGGACGGCCACCGAACTCGCCGCGCAGACGGGCCTGACGCCCAGTGCCATGAGCTACCACCTGCGGGCACTGCAGAAGTGGGGCATCGTGGTTCCGGCTGCCACCGCCGGGGACGCCCGGGAGCGGCGCTGGAAGGCCGCCGGCACCGATTTCACCATCCATTCGCTGGGCGGAGTGGCCAGCCCGGAGCTCGCCGTCCTGGACCTCGAACTCGACGCCTACCGCCGTCGTGTCCTGGCGTACGCCAAGACCCGCAACGAACGGCGCGCGAGCGGCGACACCAGCGACGGCCCGTCCTCGGTGGTCCTGGCCAGCAACCTGCTGTACCTCACACCGGACCAGCGGGCCGAGCTGACGAGGCGCGTCTTCGACCTCCTGCGGGACTATGACCTCGAGGATCCGGACCATGTGCCCGAGGGTGCCGAGCGCATGGCCACGATGTGGTCGATGATTCCGGACGACCGCGGGCCGGCCGCCGCGAAACCCGCCACCGGCAAGGCCTGAGACCGCCATCCGGCGCCGCCCGAATCCTGGTCCGGAGCCCCCTCCTGGACCGCGGGACGCCCGGCTTCGTGGCGCCCCGAACCACCGCCGGCGTGGCCGTCATTTCCGGCCGGATGCGCGGGAATCTGCAAAATATGGTGAACTAGGCGGGTATGGGCGCATCTGCCCGAGCCACCTTTTTCTGTAGGAGCACCGTGCCAAGCAAGGCCAAAACAGGCAAGAAACTCGTGATCGTGGAGTCTCCCGCCAAGAGCAAGACCATCGCCAAGTACCTGGGCGAGGGCTTCATCGTTGAGGCCTCCATCGGTCACATCCGCGACCTTCCGCAGCCCTCCGAGCTCCCCGCGGAACTGAAGAAGACCCCGCTGGGCAAGTTCGCCGTCGACATCGACAACGACTTCAAGCCCTACTACGTGGTGTCCGCGGACAAGAAGAAAAAGGTGGCCGAGCTCAAGGCCCAGCTCAAAGACGCCGACGCGCTCTATCTCGCAACCGATGGGGACCGCGAGGGCGAGGCCATCGCGTGGCACCTGCTGGAAGTCCTCAAGCCCAAAGTGCCGGTGTACCGGATGACCTTCGGCGAAATCACCAAGGAAGCCATCCACCGCGCCATGGACAACCTGCGCGACGTGGACCAGGACCTGGTGGACGCCCAGGAAACCCGGCGCGTCCTGGACCGGCTCTACGGTTACGAGATCTCCCCGGTGCTGTGGCGCAAAGTGGCGCGCGGGCTGTCCGCCGGCCGGGTGCAGTCCGTCGTGACCCGCATGGTGGTGGACCGGGAGCGTGAGCGCATGGCGTTCAAGTCTGCCTCCTATTGGGACCTGACCGGCCAGTTCGGTGCCGACTCGGGAGCCGCTTCTTCGTTCAAAGCCAAGCTCGCAGCGGTGGACGGCACCAAGGTAGCCAGCGGCCGTGACTTCAACGACGACGGCGAACTCACCTCGCGCAACGTCGTCCACCTCAATGAGGAACTCGCCACCTCGCTGGCAGCCGGCCTGCAGACGGCCGACTTCCGCGTCCGCTCCGTCGACACCAAGCCGTACACCCGCCGCCCGGCGGCACCGTTCACCACCTCCACGCTGCAGCAGGAGGCCGGCCGCAAGCTGCGCTTCTCCTCCAAGAGCACCATGCAGGTGGCCCAGCGGCTCTACGAAAACGGCTACATCACCTATATGCGTACGGACTCGTCCGCACTGAGCGACGAGGCCGTCACCGCGGCCCGGCGCCAGGCCTCCGAGCTGTACGGCACGGAATACGTTCCGCAGTCCCCGCGGGTCTACACGAGCAAGGCCGCCAACGCGCAGGAAGCCCACGAGGCCATCCGTCCCGCCGGCGACTCCTTCCGCACTCCGGCCCAGGTGGCCAAGCAGCTCTCCGGCGACGAATTCCGGCTCTACGAGCTGATCTGGAAGCGCACGGTTGCCTCGCAGATGGCTGACGCCAAGGGCTCCACGGCCACCATCCGCCTCGGCGCGGTGACTGTGGATGGCGCGGCCGCCGGGCGCGACGCCGAATTCTCCGCGTCCGGCACCGTCATCACCTTCCCCGGCTTCCTGGCCGCCTATGAAGAGGGCAAGGACGAAAGCCGCGGCGACGACGACTCCGAGGAAGCACGCCGCCTGCCGAACGTGGCCAAGGGCGACGCGCTCACGGCCGCCGACATCGTCGCCGTCGGCCATGAGACCTCGCCGCCGCCGCGCTACACCGAAGCGTCGCTGACCGCGGAGCTGGAAAAGAAGGGCATCGGCCGCCCGTCGACCTACGCCTCCACCATCTCCACCATCCAGGACCGCGGCTACGTCCGGAAGCAGGGCTCCGCGCTGGTCCCGAGCTGGATCGCGTTCTCCGTGATCCGGCTCCTCGAGCAGCACTTCCACGACTACGTCGACTACGAGTTCACGGCCGACATGGAAGCCGACCTGGACAAGATCGCCAACGGACAGGCGGCCGGACCCGCCTGGCTCAAGCACTTCTACTTCGGTGAAGACGCCGAACCCGGCCTGCTGAGCATCGTGAACAACCTCGGCGAGATCGATGCCCGCGAAATCAACTCCATCCCCATCACGGACGCGATCACACTCCGGGTCGGCAAGTTCGGCCCGTACCTGGAAAGCTCCACCGCGACGGTGGATCCCGAGACCGGCGAAGTGGTTGAGGCCGCCCGCGCGAACGTCCCGGAGGACCTGGCCCCGGATGAGCTCACGGCCGCCAAAGCGGTTGAACTCATGGAGACCGCCGCCCCCGAGGAGCGCGTCCTCGGCACGGACCCGCACACAGGGCACACGATCGTGGCCAAGAACGGCCGCTACGGCGCCTACGTCACCGAGATCATCCCGGAGATGACCGAGGAACAGCTGGCCAACCAGCCCGTTGAGTACTACAAGAACGGCAAGCCCAAGCCGGCGAAGAAGCCCGTCAAGGCCAAGCCGCGCACCGGGTCCCTGTTCGCGTCCATGAGCGTGGACACGATCACCCTGGACGAGGCCCTGCAGCTCATGAGCCTGCCCCGCGTGCTCGGCCAGGACGCCGACGGCAACCCCATCACGGTGCAGAACGGCCGGTTCGGCCCGTATCTGAAGAAGGGCACGGACTCCCGCTCGATCGGCTCCGAGGAGGAGATCTTCACCATCACGCTGGAGCAGGCGCTGGAGATTTACTCGCAGCCCAAGCAGCGCGGCGCCCGTGCCGCGGTGCCGCCCCTGGCCGAATTCGGCCCGGACCCGGTTTCGGAGAAGAACATCGTGGTGAAGGAAGGCCGCTTCGGCCCGTACATCACCGACGGCATCACCAACATCACCGTGCCGCGCAGCACCTCGGTCGAGGAACTGACCCGGGAACAGGCCGTCGAACTGCTCGCCGAGAAGCGCGCCAAGGGCCCGGTCAAGCGCACGACGACGGCCCGCAGGGCACCGGCACGCAAGGCCCCGGCCAAGAAGTAGCGCGGCTCGCGGGGTCCGTCCCGGCTCGACGTCTCAGAACGCCGACGGCGGATGGAGCCCGCGAGCGGTTGTGCACATAGCTTCCAGGAGGGCTGCCCCAGCCCCGGTAGCTGCGGAATGCTGGGCTCCATGGAGCACCTTCAGGACTATCCGAATGATCCGCTTGCCCACTTGTGGGCCGGTGAAAACGGGCCTGGCGCCCCCGTCCGGCCCCGCGCGACGGTTCCGCCGGCAATGGCAAGTGCCCCTGACCGCCTGGCCTGGTTGCTGCCGGGCGCGGGCAACCTTTGGCGTACCGAGGAAATCCGGGACGCGGGCATCTCCGCCCGCCAGTTGCGGCGGTTGTCCGAGAGCGGTGCCATCCTCAGGCTCCGCCGCGGGTGCTATGTCCGGGCCAGCTTCTGGGCAGCCCTTGACCGGGACGGGACATCCCGGACCAGGATCGACGCCTACGCTCACCGGACCCTGACGACCTCCACCGGGACCTATGTCTTCAGCCATACGACTGCAGCAAGGCTCCACGGACTGTTTCTCTGGCAGGCGGACGACAGGATCCATCTGACCGTGCCGTTCCTGCCTTCGTCCGGGGGCCACGCGAGCGATGTCGTGGCGCACACCCGGGCGGTGCCAGCGGGGGATGTGTTGGAGCTGGACGGTTACCGTGCCACGTCCCTCGCACGCACGGCGGTGGACAGCTGCCTGGTCCTCAACTTCCGCCAAGGCCTCATTCTCATGGACCACGCTCTTCGGCTCGGTGCCGACCCTGCGGAACTGAAGCGGCAGGCGGGCATGCTCTCGCGCGTTCCCGGGATCGAATCGCTGCGGAAGGTGCTGGCCCATGCGGACGCCCGCTCAGAGTCGCCCGGTGAGACCCTCACCCGTGACCTGATTCGGCGGCTGCGGTTGCCAACACCGGTGCTGCAGTTCGAGGTTCAGACCAGGCTTGGATTCTTCCGGCTGGATTGTGCGTGGCCCGAACAGCGCGTCGGCCTGGAATTCGACGGGCGGCGGAAGTACTTTGACTACGCGCCGACGGCCGAGGCAGTGTTCCAGGAGCGGCGCCGCGAAAAGGCCTTGATGGAACTGGGATGGCAGGTAGTCCGGGTCGAGTGGCGGGACCTGTTCAGGGAAGGCGAGTTCAAGGCACGGCTGCTTCGGGCCTTGAATTCGTGATCGGCTCGCGGGTTCCGTTCGCGTGGGCGGTGTCAAAACGTCGACGGCGGACGGACCCCGCGAGCGGACGCAGGGTTTGCGGACCGGACGAGGACGTGATCGAGTAGGAACATGACTGAACAGCCCGCACACCTGGACAACCAGCCGCTGAACGAGCTCGAAGAGCAGCTTGCCCGCGGGGAGCAGCCGGACGCCAACCCGGTGGACGTGATCCTGGCCTTCCTCAACAACGAGGTCTATGTGGTCAGCTCCGACGCCCTCGAGGGCCCCGAATCGCAGGTCGAGCCGCTGGTCCTCGCGAACTCGTCCGGCAAGCCGGTCCTGGCCGTGTTCTCGCACCCGAGCCGCGTCACCGAGCAGTATCTCGAGGCCGCGCCCAACGTGCTCGGCACGCAGGGCGCCGCGATCATCGGCAACCTCGGCGACGAGCTCGGCATGGTGATCAACCCCGGAGCCGCGTTCGGCTTTGAAATCGATCCGGAGGGCGTGGCCAACATCCGCCGGGACTTCAAGCCCTCCGACCAGCCCGAGGACGGTGCTGCCGGGGACTAGGCCCGAGGCTGGACGCCGATCAGGCCTAGTCCACGGCCCGGACGGCGGACTTCTTCGTGGCTGCCGACGTCGCAGTTAGACCAGCCGCTTTCGCGGGGACAATAATGGCAGCATGCGTCTAGGCGTCCTTGACATCGGGTCCAACACCGTCCACCTCCTGCTGGTCGACGCCCACCCAGGCGCCCGCCCGGTCCCTTTTGCCTCGCACAAGCGACCGCTGTCCCTCGTACAGTTCCTCGACGACGACGGCAACATCAACGACGCCGGGCAGCACGAACTCGTCGAGTTCGTCCTCGAAGCGTGGGAATTCGCGGCCAAGCACAAAGCCGACGACCTCCTGGCGTTCTGCACGTCGGCCATCCGCGAGGCCACCAACGGCGCGGAGGTCCTGGCCCGCGTCAAGCATGAAACCACAGTTACCCTCCGGGAACTCACCGGCAGCGAAGAGGCGTCCATGACGTTCTTCGCCGTCCGGCGCTGGTACGGCTGGGGCGCCGGGCCCATCCTGAACCTGGATATCGGCGGCGGCTCCTTCGAAATGGCCCTCGGACAGGACGAGCTGCCCGAGCTGGCGATGTCCGTCCCGCTCGGCGCCAGCCGGCTGACCCGCGACTGGCTCCCGGAGGACCCGCCGTCGGCCAAGAGCATCAAGGAGTTGCGACGCTATATCCGCTCCACGCTCAAGCCCGCCGTGCGCAAGTTCGAGAAGCTGGGCCGGCCCAACCTCGTGGCGGGCACGTCCAAGACCTTCCGGTCCCTGGCCAGGATCGCCGGAGCCGCCCCCAGCGCCGCCGGGCCCTACGTCAAGCGGGAGCTTCTGGCCCTGGACCTGGGGCTCTGGGCGCAGCGCATCTCGGCCATGGAGGTAGAAGACAGGCTCCACCTGCCCGGCGTCTCCGAGGCCCGCGCACCGCAGGTGCTCGCCGGCGCCCTGGTCGCGGAGGCAGCCCTGGAAATGTTCGAGTTCGCCAGCATGGAAATCTGCCCGTGGGCGCTGCGCGAGGGGCTCATCCTCCGCCGCCTGGACCAGTTGGTGTTTGAGGGGCCCCTGGATCCCGCACCGCATGTGGCGCAGGGGCCGCCCGCGGAGCTCCAGTCGCCGGAAAAAACGTCCTGAACCCGTCCGCGCCCTGAGCGAACCCGCCCCGGTGTCGATCTGCAGGGACCTCGTTCGTGTAGTTGCTGAGCAGCCGGCACACCGCCGGCTGAATCGACAAACTGAACCGACAAGGAGGCACCACAAATGTCGCAGTACCTGCTCAGCATTTACCAGCCGGACGGCCCCGCCCCGGGACCGGAGGTCCTCGAACCGATCATGCGCGACCTCGCGGCCCTGAACCACGAGATGCAGGCAGCCGGGGCCTGGGTGTTCGCCGCGGGGCTTCACCCGGCAGAGTCCGCCACGGTCCTGCGGCCAAGCGGCGGCGAGATCCTCATCACCGACGGGCCGTACACCGAAGGCAAAGAGCACCTTGGCGGCTTCACCGTCATCGAGGCCGACGATCTGGACGCTGCCCTCGGCTGGGCGCGGAAGCTGGCCGGCGCCACCACGCTTCCCGTTGAAGTACGTCCCTTCCAGCACTAGCCGCCGGGCGGAGAGGGTTGCTGTGGGTGACCGCGGGGACAGCGCCGGTGCCAGCGCCGGTGCCACGGAGGCGGACATCGCACGGGTGTTCCGGCACGAGTACGGCCGGGCAGTGGCTGTCCTGGCGCGCACGTTCGGGAGCATCGATATCGCCGAGGACGCCGTCCAGGACGCGTTTGCCGCAGCGGTCCAGCACTGGCCCTCGGCGGGCGTCCCGCCCAGTCCGGCCGGCTGGATCATCACGACGGCGCGGCACCGGGCCATCGACCGGTTGCGGAGGGAGGCCTCGCGCGAGGACAAACATGCGCAGGCGGCCCTGCTGGCCGCGGCACGGTCCGGAAGCCGGCCCGCGCCGGCCGCGGAGGAGCAGTTCCTGGTGGAGCAGTCAGGAGAAGACGAGGTGGGCGATGACACCTTGCGGCTGATTTTCACGTGTTGCCATCCGGCCCTCGCCAAATCCGCCCAGGTGGCACTCACGCTGCGGCTACTGGGCGGATTGACGACGGCGGAGATCGCACGCGCCTTCCTGGTGCCGGAGACAACCATGGCCCAGCGGTTGGTCAGGGCCAAGGCGAAAATCCGGGATGCGAAGATCCCGTATCGCGTCCCGCAGGGCGCTGAGCTGCCCGAACGGCTGGAATCGGTGCTGGCGGTCGTCTACCTCATCTTCAACGAGGGCTACAACCAAGGTCCTGCAGACGGCGGTCCCGCAGACGGCCCCGCCCGTGCGGAGCTTTGCGCAGAGGCCATCCGGCTTGGCAGGCTGCTGGCGTCCCTGATGCCGGATGAGCCGGAGGCCACGGGACTGCTGGCGCTGATGCTGCTCATTGAGTCCCGCCGCGCCGCACGATTCACTCCCGACGGCGGGCTCGTGCTGCTGGCGGCACAGGACCGGACGCGCTGGGACAGCGCCCAGGCCGCCGAAGGCCAGGCGTTGGTCCGCCAGTGCCTGCGCCGGAACCGTCCAGGGCCGTATCAGTTCCAGGCGGCGATCAATGCAGTCCACAGCGATGCAGCGACCGCCGGGGACACCGACTGGGCACAGATTCTGCAGCTGTACGACCAGCTCTTGACCGTCGCCCCCGGACCGGTGGTGGCGCTCAACCGCGCAGTCGCCCTGGCTGAACTGCGCGGCCCTGCTCCCGCGTTGGCCGCGGTTCAAGAACTGGGCCTGGATAACTATTACCTCCTCCACGCCGTCCGCGCCGACTTCCTGGTGCGCCTGCGCCGCTTTCCGGAGGCCGCGGAAGCCTACGGCCGGGCATTGGAGCTAGCCGGCAGCACCGCGGAACGCCGGTTCCTGGAAGGGAAACTCCGGAGCCTCGGGGTCGCTGAGGCCTGGGTCGGTAAGGCCGGAGACGGTGAACGGCCGGACCCGCAGGTTTCCTAGAACGCGCCGGTTAAACGAGTAACGCCGGGCGGTTGGAGCAGGACTTGGGGGAACTCTGCTGCAAACGCCCGGCGTACCGCCGGTTCCGGCGGAACCGGCTATCATCACTCGCACCTGTTGAGGCACTTTCCAAAGTAGTAGCCGTTTATGAGCGCTCGTCGGGATTTACCTGTGCGTTGGCTGATAATCCGACGGCGTGGTGCCCGGGTCGGCAGGAGCGCCGCCACCGGCCGGTTGAACCGAAGCGCTGAGGCAATAATGAGCCGGCTTAAACGGCAAAGGCACCGGTGGCCTGTCGCGTGAAAAATGGGAAAACCCGCTACAGACCACCGGTGCCGCGCAGGCATCCGCATGCCTGCTGCATCACTCGCACCCTCAATGAGGTAACTCCAACGGTAGGGGCCCAAGTTGTGCGCTGTCTGCAGTGAAGGTGTGAACTGGCTGGGAATCGCACCGTACTGCCATGATGGGGACATGAGCAACCGAATCGCATTCCTGGGCTGTGGGTCAATGAACGAGGCAATCATGGGCGGACTGATCGACGGCGGCGTCGACCCGGCCGATATCGTCGCCACGGTCCGCCGGGCCGAGCGCGCGGCCGAGCTGGCCGAGCGGCACCATGGGATCACGGCCATCGCGGGCGAAGAAGAGCCCGAGAACAACAAGCAGGCTGCCACCGGCTCCGGCGTCGTGATCCTCGGCGTCAAGCCCGTGGGCATCGCGGACCTGGCGCGGGAAATCAGCGATTCCCTCTCGCCCGACACCATCGTCATCAGCGTTGCGGCCGCCGTATCCCTGCAGCAGCTGGAGGCGGCTCTGCCGGCCGGTCAGCCGGTCATCCGCACGATGCCGAACACCCCGGCGAAGCTGGGCCGCGGCGTCGTCTCCGTCTCGGCCGGAACCAGCTGCTCTGCCGAACAGCTCCAGCACGCGAAGGGCATCCTCGCCGCGGCCGGCACGGTAGTGGAGATTCCCGAGGACCAGGTGGATGCCCTCTCCGCGATCAGCGGCTCGGGGCCGGCCTACGCTTTCTACCTGGCCGAGGCCATGGCGGCGGCAGGAGTGGAGCTTGGCCTGGATCCGGAACTGTCGCTGCTGCTGGCCCGCGAGACCGTCGCAGGGGCCGGCTTCATGCTGGCCGAGCCCGGAGCGGACCCCGCGGCGCTGCGCAAGGCCGTCACCAGTCCGAACGGCACCACGGAACGGGCCATCGCCACGTTTGACGAGCGGCGCCTGCCGGCGATCATCGCCGACGGCGCCCGTGCCGCCGCCGCCCGCGCAGCGGAAATCACCCGGCAGCTCGCCTGAGCTTGCCCGGCCGTGCGCGGGGCGCCGGCGCCCGACGGCGGCAGCGTCGCCGTCGGCTCCGGTGGTGACCTACGGTCGTGCGGCGAACCGCTCCAGCAGGTCCACGTGACCCGAAACAATGAGCATGTCCCGTGAGGAGACCTTGGTTTCCGGCCGCGCGTAGGTGAAGTCCTCGCCCGGGGACTTCACGCCCACAATCGTGACGCCGTACTTGGAGCGGACCTTGGATTCGTCGAGGGTGAATCCCACAGTCTCACGCGGCGGGTACATCTTGACGATCGCGAAGTCGTCGTCGAACTCGATGAAGTCCAGCATGCGTCCGGAGACCAGGTGGGCGGCGCGGACGCCGGCGTCGGCCTCCGGGTAGATGACGTGGTTGGCGCCGATCCGGGTCAGGATCTTGCCGTGCGAGGGCGTGATCGCCTTGACCCAGAGGTGCTCGATCCCGAGGTCCACGAGGTTTACGGTGATCAGTACCGACGATTCGATCGACGTGCCCACGCCGACGACGGCGGAACTGAATTCCTGGGCGCCGAGCTGGCGGAGGGCGTCGATGTTGGTGGCGTCGGCTTCCACCACGTGGGTCAGGACGCTGGCCCACTTCTGGACGAGGGTGCGGTCGCGCTCAATGGCCAGCACCTCCCTGCCCTGCTTGACCAGCTGCTCTGCGGTGGATGCGCCAAAACGGCCCAGCCCGATCACCAGCACGGGGGCATTGTGGGCGGGGCGGTTGACGGCGCCTGAGGAACTAGCCAATGATCGGTCTCTCTTCCGGATAGTGGTACAGCTGGCTGCGCTGGCGCAGGGCCAGGCCGGCGGCAAGGGTGACCGTCCCCACGCGCCCGGCAAACATGAGCAGGGCGAGGACGTAGACCCCCGACGGCGGCAATTCGGCACTGAGATTGGTGCTCAGGCCCACCGTGGCGAAGGCGGAAATGGTTTCAAACAGGACCCGGTCCAGGGAAGCCCCGCTGATGTGTAGGAGCAGCAGGGCCGAGACCGAGACGAGGGTGGCGCCGGCGACGATCACCGAAATGGCCACGCGCATGGTGCCCTCCGGAATGGTCCGGCCGTAGATCTTGACGTCCGCGTCGCCGCGGGCCTCGGCGGCGATCGCCAGGAACATCACGGCGATGGTGGTGACCTTGATGCCGCCGGCCGTGGATGCGGAGCCGCCGCCGGCGAACATGAGGGCATCGGAGACCAGCATGGTGGTGGAATCCAGATGGTTCTGGTCGACAAGGTTGAAGCCGCCGGACCTCAGCATGACGGAGGCAAACAGTGAATGCGTGATTTTTTCGCCGACGTCCATGCCCCCGATGGTGCGCAGGTTGTCCCACTCCAGGAACCCCCAGAGGAGCGTCCCGGCGAAGAGGAGGATGCAGGACACCTGGATGGTCAGCTTGGTGTGCAGGTTCCATTTCTTCCACCGCAGACCGTTCTGGTGCAACACCATGACGACGGGAAAGCCCAGGCTGCCCAGGAACACGCCGAGCATGAGCGGGACCAGGATCCAGAGGTCGGTTTCGTAGGGGACGATTCCGTCGGAATGCGGTGTGAAGCCGGCGTTGTTGAAGGACGAAATGGCGTAGAAGACGCCGTGCCAGAGGGACTGCGGGAAACTCTCCCCGAGGATCAGGAACCGGGGGATGAGAGCCAGTGCCAGGGCGCCCTCGATCACGACGGACGTCACGATCACAATCCGGAGCAGCGTGCCGACTTCGCCGAGCCGGCCGGCGTTGTTCATGGCCTCCTGGGCGATCAGCTTGCCGCGGACGCCGAGTTTCTTGCTGACCATGAGCGCCAGCAGCGACGCGAGGGTCAGGGTGCCCAGGCCGCCCACGAAGATGCCGACCAGAATCACGAGCTGACCGAAGAAGGACCAGTGCAAAGCTGTGGAGACCACGGTCAGGCCCGTGACGCAGACGGCGGACACCGCTGTGAAGAGGGCCTCGTGCAGCGGGGTGGCCTGCCCAGTCGCGGACGATACGGGGAGGGAGAGCAATGTGGTGAAGATCAGGATCACGACGCCGAACGCCGTGAGCGCCAGGCGGGCCGGCGAGCTGTTCGCGATGCTGTCAATGAAGTCGCGCAGGCGTGTGAAGATCCACAGGCCGTCCCGCTCCGGCTTACCTGGCTGCCAGTTGGCCGGGCTCGTGGACCTCGACTGGCTTTGCGTCATGTTTTTCCTCGGTTGAAACTTCTTCCCCCAGTAGTAAACCACTAAACTCCGCGTAATGGCCGGGGGAGCTCCCGTGCACGCGCGGGAAGCCCGGGACCGCTCGGGTAGCCTGTGATTGATGACATTCCTGCCCGGACTCGCTCAGACCGCGCTGCCAACGACGGTGGTGTGGGATCCTGCCATGACCGCCTACAACTTTGGCCACAGTCATCCGATGGCTCCCGAGCGCATGGAGCTTACGGCGAAGCTGGCCGGCAGCCTGGGCCTGCTTGACCTGGACCACGTCACGGTAGCCGCCCCGGAAGTCGCCGCCGACGAGGAATTGTGCGCGGTCCACAGCCCGGAATTTGTGGCCGCCGTGCGGCGGGTGAGCGAAAATCCGGACACGCCCGATGAAGCCAGGGGCCTGGGAACCGAGGATGACCCCGCTTTTGCCGGCATGCACGAGGCCAGCGCCCGGCTTGCCGGCGGCTCCCTGCTGGCGGCCGCTGCCGTCCTGGACGGCAGCGCGGTGCGGGCCGTGAACTTCGGTGGCGGGATGCATCACGCCTCGCGGGACCGGGCCAGCGGTTTTTGCATCTACAACGACGCCGCCCTGGCCATTCAGCGCCTGCTCGACGGCGGCATCCGTCGCGTGGCGTACGTCGACGTCGATGCGCACCACGGTGACGGGACGCAGAGCATCTTCTGGGACGATCCGCGCGTCCTGACAATTTCGTTGCACGAATCCGGGCTGACCCTCTTCCCGGGCACCGGCTTTGCCAATGAAATCGGCGGCCCGAACGCGCAAGGCAGCGCCGTGAACGTCGCACTGCCGGCCGGAACCGCGGACGCCGGCTGGCTGCGGGCCTTCCACGCCGTCGTGCCGCAGCTCATTGGCGCGTTCGAACCGGAAGTCATCGTGAGCCAGCACGGGTGCGACTCGCACCGGCTTGACCCGCTCACGCATCTGAACATCAGCGTGGACGGCCAGCGCGAGGCCGCCACCGCGATCGGCAATCTCGCCGCGCGCTACTGCGACAACCGGTGGATTTCCACGGGCGGCGGCGGCTACAACGTGGTCAGCGTGGTGCCGCGGTCGTGGAGCCACCTCATAGCCATTGCCGCCGGGCGTCCAGTGCCTCTGCGCACCCCGGTTCCCGAGGACTGGCGCAGCTACGTCAAAGACAAGTACGGGGCCAAGTTCGGTGTGGAACCCCCTGAATTGATGGGCGACGACGTCGACCTCTGGTGGCGGTCGTGGGAAGTGGGTTTCGACCCCAACGACGCGGTGGACCGCACCATCATGGCCACCCGCAAGGAAGTGTTCCCCCTCCATGGGCTGGACGCCTGGTTCGACTAGCTTTCGACCGGTATCGAGGCCATGTAGCGGTGCCGTAATTTGTGGATGCCATCTGGCGTATATGTCGCTAGTGTGGAGGGCATGGTGACAGACGACGTATTTGCCGTCATTGCTGAGGCAACCAGGCGCGACATTCTGGTGGCCCTCCGCAAGGGGGATAAGGCAGTGGGGGAACTGGTCCAGGAACTTGAGGCAAGCCAGCCCACTATTTCCAAACACCTCAAAGTCCTCCGCGAAGCGGACCTGGTGAGCATGCGCGCCCAGGGCCAGAAGCGTTACTACGCACTGAACCCGAAGCCCCTCGCCGGGATTGCCATTTGGCTGCAGGCGTTCGACGTCCTCCCCGCCGCGGCAGTGGACGCAGCCCCCGCCCGCCTCGCCGAACCCACCCCCGCGGCCCGGGACAGCCTGGCCGGCCCGCGGCCCGCCGCTGGGCTGGCTGCCGCGCAACCCGCTGCCGCCCAGTCTGCCCAAGCCGCCGCCCAGGCCGCCGCGCAACCCGCTGCCGCGCTGGCCGGCCGTCCTGCCGGCAGCCCGCTGAGCCCCGCCGTCGTCATCCCGGTGGGAACGGCAGGCGAGGACAAGATGCCGCAGCAGATCGGGCGGACCGTGGGCCGCGCCGCCACCAGGGCCGCCGATCTCCTCGCCAACCTGCCGAAGTTCGGCCGCAAAAAGTAGCGCCGCAAGAGCCACCACGCCCTCCCGGCCTTCCGCACCGCCGAGTTGGCACTTCGCGGCAGTGTTTGGCGCCAACATTGCCGCGAAATGCCGACTCGGTACGGTTTTCGGGCGGGCTAGGTGCCCAAAATCCGCACGTGCTCGGGCGTGAGGTCCGCGATCCGGCTGACGCCCAGCAGGGCCATGGTGCGTTGCATGTCCTTCTCCAGGATTTGGATGGCGCGGTCCACGCCGGCGCGTCCGCCGGCCATGAGCCCGTAGAGGTAGGCGCGGCCGATCAGCGTGAAGTCGGCGCCGAGGGCGAGGGCGGCGATGATGTCCGCGCCGCTCATGATGCCGGTGTCCAGGATGATCGC
>ENA-OWNT01001128-OWNT01001128.1-seawater-metagenome-genome-assembly--contig:-NODE-1128-length-38011-cov-11.798281_pt1 | contig 38011 bp, 35 predicted proteins | sample MGYA00238136_ERZ651165 | MGnify/ENA primary metagenome ERZ651165 (study PRJEB26861, sample SAMN08777766) | seawater metagenome | isolation source: coastal seawater | place: USA: Florida | collected...
GGTGCGGCTGCCCGGCGCAGCGCGCGTGGATCGGTGTCGCGCCAGGCAAAGATATTGGTCACCCGGAACCCGCCGAACCCCAGCGCCCGCGCCCGCCGCTCGCAGCGTTCGACCGTCGGGTCGTTCTGCACCTCGGTCGCGGTGGAGGGGTTGAGCATCACGAACAGCGCCCGCCGCCCCGCCGGATCCCAGACCCGGGTCAGGCTGTAGCGGTAGCACTCGCAATCGGAATAGACGGCGGTGGAGGGCGCGTCGCCCTTGGTATGGCTGCGGGTAATCATGGGGCAGGGGTTTAGCCGCCCCCGCGCCGGAGTGAAAGCCGCCCCGCCGTGGCGCTGCTGCGGGTTACGTATTGAACACCCGGCTGGGATGCAGTTGCCCCGCCTTGTACCGGCCCACGGCCACCGCGTGACCGTCGAAGGAGGCCCAGCATTCGTCGCCGTATTCCACATCCGAGGGCAGCACAGTGCCCGGGTTGCCGTTCCTGAGCTTGGCCGCGCCTTCGGCGGTGCATTTCACCTCCGGCAGATCGGCAAGGCCCTGTTCCAGCGGGCGGATATAGTCGTCGAGCGCCGGTGTCTTCGCCATCTCGTCGATCTGTTCGATGCTGATCCCGTCCTCGGCGTCGAACGGGCCGGACCAGATCCGCCGCAGCCGCTCCACATGGCCGAAACAGCCCAGCGCCGCGCCCAGATCGCGGGCGATGGAGCGGACGTAACCGCCCTTGCCGCAGGTCATCTCCAGCTCGACATGATCGGCGTCGGGCCGGTCGGTCATCACCAGTTCCTCGACCCAGAGCGGGCGGGCCTCGACCTCGAACTCTTCGCCCTCGCGGGCCAGCTTGTAGGCGCGCTCGCCGTCGATCTTCACGGCCGAATACTTCGGCGGTACCTGCATGATGTCGCCGATGAACTGACCCAGCGCCGCCTTGATCTCCTCATCGGAGGGGCGCGCGTCGCTTTCCGCGATCACCTCGCCTTCGGCATCGTCGGTATTGGTGGCCTGCCCCAGCCGCACGGTGAAGCTGTAGGCCTTCAGCGCGTCGGTGATGTAGGGCACGGTCTTGGTCGCCTCGCCCAGCGCCACCGCCAGCACGCCGGTCGCCTCCGGATCCAGCGTTCCCGCATGGCCGGCCTTCTTCGCCTCCAGCGCCCAGCGCACCTTGTTGACCACCGCGGTGGAGGTCATGCCGGCAGGTTTGTCCACCACCAGCCAGCCGGAAATGTCGCGCCCTTTGCGTTTGCGTGCCATGTCGTCCCCGTTCCTGATCCGAGGGCGGCGAGGTAGCCGAAGCCCCCTGCGCTGTCAATTTGCCGGAAGGTGGCGCGGCGAAATTGTACAGAATCTGCCGCGAATTGCCCTACCGGTTAACTTCTGCGACACCAACAATCGGTCCGAGCGCGAAGCCCGGATCGTTCCACCCGATCTGGGGCGCGTAAAGGCGGGAGATATTGCCGTCGAAGTAGAGTGCCTGCGGCAGCTTCAGCTCATCGCGAAAGAGCCGCCCGAACTCATGAAAGGTCACCGCGTTGCGCGACAGCGCAAAGACGGCGCGGCTGCCGTCGGCGCTGGTGCCGACGCCGTTGCGGATATAGCGCGAGCTGCTGTCGGGCAGGAACCGCGGGTGCAGCGCACCGTCGATCACCAGCATCGGGCCGGATTGGGTGGCGTAGGTGCAGGCGGGTTTCGCATCGAGGAACGCCAGCGTCTCAATCACATCGGCGCGGCCGGGGCGAATGCAGAATATGCCGTTGGGCAGCAGGCCGAAGTTGCCGGGTCCCGCGTTGGGGATCACCCGCATCAGCTCCTGCCCGTTTTCCACGTAATGGCCGACCGGCGAGCGGTCGCTGTGATACATGCCGGCGTTCATCGCGAAGGCGAGCGTCTTGCCTTCGCCGGCGAGCTTTTCGTCCACCGCGCCGAACTGGCCCAGCAGCCGGCCCTGATCGTCGTTCAGGAACAGCCGCAGGTCTTCATGCGCGGCATCGACCTCGCAGATCGTGTAGCGGTTGCCGTCGAAGGCGAGATCGCGGCACTCCACCGCCGCTGCCGGCCCCGCGGCCAGCACCGCCAGCAGCAGGATCAGCAGGCGGCCGATCACGTCTCCAGATCGCGGCGCACCGCGTCCTGCGACAGCATGCGGCGGGTTTCGTCCATCTGGTCGAAGGTCTGGTCGAGCTGGAACCGCAGGTCGGGGGTGAACTTCAGCCCGGCCTTCTTGCCGATGATGCGGCGCAGCTCGCCCTTGTTGCGGGCCAGCAGCTTCAGCACGTCCTCCTGCCCCTTGCCGCCCAGCGGCAGCACGTAGGCGGTGGCGATCTTGAGATCGGGAGAGGTGCGCACCTCGCCCACGGTGATCGACATGCGGTTGAGGTCCGGGTCATGGATATCGCCGCGCGCCAGCACCTCGGCCAGCGTGCGCCGGATCAGCTCGCCCACCCGAAGCTGTCGCTGCGAGGGGCCGGGACCGTCGTGGAATTTGTTCTTTGCCATATCCCCGATCTAGGCCTTTGCCGGGGCTTTGCCAAGCGGCGCCTGAGCGGGTAGGGAGAATGCGCAGGATCGCAGCAAAGGGGCCACCATATGACACATAAGCCGGGGATCGTCGTGACCGGGGCATCGGGGCGGATGGGCCAGATGCTGATCAAGACCGTGAGCGAGAGCGACAAGGCGCATCTGGCGGGCGCCGTGGTGGAGCCCGGCCATTCCTGGGTCGGCCGTGATGTGGGCGAGGCGATGGGCGGCGCGCCCCTGGGCGTGGTGGCGACCGACCAGCCGCTGGAGGCTTTTGCCCAGGCGCAGGCGATCATCGATTTCACCGCGCCTTCGGCGACGCTGGAATATGCCGCGCTGGCGGCGCAGGCCCGCGCGGTGCATGTGATCGGCACTACGGGCATGACCGACGAGCAGATCGCCCAGCTGGAACCGGCGGCGCGTCACGCGGTGATCATCCGCGCCGGCAACATGAGCCTGGGCGTCAACCTGTTGGTGCAATTGACCAAACGGGTGGCAGCCGCGCTGGACGAGGATTTCGATATCGAGGTGATCGAGGCGCATCACCGCCACAAGGTCGACGCGCCCTCGGGCACCGCGCTGATGCTGGGCGAGGCCGCCGCCGAGGGGCGCGGCGTCAAGCTGTCCGATGTGGCCGACCGCGGCCGCGACGGCATCACCGGCGCGCGGGAGCGGGGGCACATCGGCTTTTCCGCCATCCGCGGCGGCGACATCGTGGGCGAGCATGACGTGCTGTTCGCCGCCGACGGCGAGCGCATCGTGCTGCGCCATGTGGCGACCGACCGGGGGATCTTCGCCCGCGGCGCGCTGAAGGCGGCGCTGTGGGGGCAGGGCAAGGGACCCGGCGAATACGACATGGTGGATGTTCTGGGGCTGTGAGGCCCCGGGGTTTTTGCCGAGAGGTTTAGGAAAAGTCGCGGGGTGGAGAGGGCGCGCCTTGCTGCGGCGGGGGTGATTCGCCTTGGCTTGAGTGAGACGATGCGCTGACGTGCGCCGCAGTCGCCCCGGGATAGGTGCGATCTCATGAACGGGTTCCCCGGGGCGTCAGCCCGGGTTCGCACCCACCCTCGGGTCCGGTGCGAACCTCATTTCTTTTTTCGCGGAACAGGGGCTTGAGGCACAGCAGTCTCAGAAATCCACCGCGATTCCCTTCTTCTCCCAATCGCCATAGCGCACCGGCTCCGGCCCGTCGCGGCCGCCCAGCTCGGTCGGCAGGGCCTTCGCGTCGGCCTCGGCCTTCTTGCGGCGCTCCTCCGCCTCGGCCAGCGCGCGCTTGGCGGCGGGCGGCAGATCGGCTTTCGTCTCCGGGCTCTCGGGGCTGTCGTTCTCGCGCATCGCGGGTTCCTTTGCTCTCTGCCCGTGATATACGCCCCTGTCGCCCGGGGACAAGCCGGGCGGCCCGGTGAAACAAGGCGGATCAGAATGAACGACAGCGGCACGGCAGCACGGAAAAGCGCGATCTACCTGCTCGATCAGGTTCTGGGCGAGGGGCGGTTGTTGTCCGAATGCCTCGCCGCCGGGGCGCTCGACCGGCTGGACCCGGCCGATCGCGCCCGCGCCCAGCGGCTCGCCGCCGACACCCTGCGCGGGCTGGAGCGCGCCGACCGGCTGCTGGCCAAACACCTGCGCAAGGCGCCGCCGCTGACCGTGCGGAACGCGCTGCGGCTGGGCACGGTCGAGCTCTGCTCCGGTGCCGCCGCCCACGGGGTGGTCAATGCGATGGTCGAGATCGTGGGCCGCCACCGCCGCCACGGCAAGCTCAAGGGCATGGTCAACGCGGTGCTGCGCAAGATCGCCGCCGAGGGGCCGGAGGAGTGGGCCCGGCTCAGGGTGCCGCGGCTGCCGAAATGGCTGCGCAAGCCGCTGGTGGAGGCCTGGGGGGCCGAGGCGGTCGCCGGGATGGAGGCGGCGCATTTCGCCGGTGCCCCGCTCGACATCACGCCGCGGCCGGGGGCGCAGGTCGATCTGCCCGGCGCGCGTCCGTTGCCGACCGGCTCGCTGCGGCTGGAGGCGCCGGGGCAGGTCTCGGCCCTGCCGGGATACACGGACGGCACCTGGTGGGTGCAGGACGCGGCCGCCGCGCTCCCTGCCAAAGTTCTGAACGCGCAGCCGGGCGAAAAGGTGATCGACATGTGCGCGGCGCCGGGCGGCAAGACGCTGCAACTGGCCGCTGCGGGCGCTGACGTCGTGGCGCTGGATATCTCCGACGCGCGGCTGAACCGGCTGCGCGAAAACCTCGCCCGCACCGGGCTTTCGGCGCAGGTCGTGGTTGGCGACGCGCTGGAGCATCAGGGGCAATACGACGCCATCCTGCTCGACGCGCCCTGCTCGGCCACCGGCACCATCCGCCGCCATCCCGACCTGCCGCAGGCCAAGGACGGTGCCGAATTCGGCATGCTGATCGAATTGCAGGCACAGATGCTGGCGCATGCCTGGTCGCTGCTGAAACCCGGCGGGCGGCTGGTCTATTGCACCTGTTCGCTGTTGCCCGACGAGGGCGAGGTGCAGGTCGAGGAGGCGCTGGAGATCTTCGAGGACGCCCGCATCGACCGCGCCGCGCTGGACCTGCCGGGGGTGGAGCCGGCCTGGATCACCGAAGAGGGCGGGTTGCGCCTGCGCCCCGATTTGTGGCCCGAGCTGGGCGGGATGGACGGCTTCTACATCGCCTGCCTGCGCAAAGCCGCCTGAGGCCGGGTTTCGCAAGTGACTCAGAGGCCGCGCGCCGCTATGATCCGCCCAAACGCCAGAGAGCGTGAGAGGCAGAGAGCGCATGTCCAACCCAGACAGATTCGCCAACCGCCGCACCCGGTTGCTCAACCGCTGGTACGCCCGGCGGAGCAGGCGGCAGCGCGGCGCTGACGGATTCGTCTCGCAACCCGAGCCGCGCACCATCGGCTCTTTCGCGCGGGGCCGGCAGCTGATCGCCGGTAACCTGTTGTTCGCCGGATACCTGATCGAATCGCAGGACACCGCGCTGTGGGACGTGACCGCCCCCAACGCCGCGTTTGACGCCGAGCGCCACGGCTTCGGCTGGCTCGACGATCTGGCGGCGGTGGGCGATATGGCGGCGCGGCACAAGGCGCAGACCTGGCTCTGGGGCTGGATCGAGAGGCACGGCAGCGGCTGGGGCCCGGGCTGGACCCCGGATCTGGCCGGGCGGCGGGTGATCCGCTGGATCAACCACGCGCCGTTCCTGCTGCGCGGTCAGGACGGGCCGGAGAGCGAGGCGTTCTTCCGCGCCCTCACCGCCCAGGCCTGGTTCCTGTCGAAACGCTGGTCCGCCGCCGCCCCCGGTCTGCCGCGGTTCGAGGCGCTGACCGGGCTGCTTTATGCGGGCCTCTCGCTGCAGGGGCGGGAGGAGCTGGCCGATCCGGCGGTCAGGGCGCTGGCCCGCGAATGCGCGGCGCAGATCGACGATCAGGGCGGGCTGCCCACCCGCAACCCCGAGGAGCTGCTGGAGGTCTTCACCCTGCTGACCTGGGCGTCCGCCGTGCTGCATGACGCGGGGCGCGGCGTGCCGGTGCCGCAGCAGGCGGCGATCGAGCGGATCGCGCCCACCCTGCGCACCCTGCGGCATGCCGATGGCGGGCTGGCGCGGTTCCACGGCGGCGGCCGCGGGCTGGAGGGGCGGCTGGATCACGCGCTGGCGGCCTCGCAGGTGAAACCCGGCCAGCCCGACGGGCTGGCGATGGGGTATGCCCGGCTGTCGGGCGGGCGCAGCAGCGTGATCGTCGACACCAGCCCACCGCCCAAGGGCGCGGCCTCCTACAACGCGCATGCCTCGACACTGGCGTTCGAGCTGACCTCCGGCCGCCGCCCGATGATCGTCAATTGCGGCTCCGGCGCCTCCTTCGGCATCGAATGGCGGCGGGCCGGGCGGGCGACGCCGTCGCATTCCACGCTGTGCCTCGACGGCTATTCCAGCGCGCGGCTGGCCGAGCCGGCGCGCGGCTCCGGGCAGGAGGCGCTGATCGACGGGCCGCGCCGGGTGCCGGTGGAAATTTCGGAGATGAGCGACGGCATCCGGTTGCAGGCCGGTCATGACGGCTACCTGCGCACCTTCGGGCTGACCCATGTGCGCAGCCTCGATCTGACCTTCGACGGGCGCGGGCTGGCGGGCGAGGATTTGCTGCTGGCGGTCGAAGACGCCGACAAGCGCCGCTTCGACAAGGCGATGGATGCCACCGTGTTGTCGGGCGTCGGCTTCGACATCCGCCTGCACCTGCATCCGGAGGTCGACGCGGCGCTGGACCTGGGCGGGGCGGCGGTGTCGATGGCGCTGAAATCGGGCGAGATCTGGGTGTTCCGCCATGACGGCACGCAGGCGTTGTCGCTGCAGCCCAGCGTCTATCTGGAGACCGGCCGGCTGAAGCCGCGCGCCAGCCAGCAGATCGTGCTGTCGGGCCGCGCCATGGGCTACCGCACCCGGGTGCGCTGGTCGCTGAGCAAGGCGCAGGATACCGCCATCGCGGTGCGCGACCTGCACCGCGATGAGCCGGATTTCCTGAGCTAGCCTCGGCGGCGCGAGGGAGCTGAGCGCCCCTGCGTGGACTCAAGCCCGAAGGGCGCCGCGTAAGCGCCGGACCGGCGGCTGGAAAACCTTCCGAAAACGGGCCTCCAGGCCGGATCCGGGCCCGAAACCGACCATTTGACGCTGCACCGCGGCAAATGGGGAGGTTCTATCCCGGCGAAATATGGATTATGCCGCGCGCAGACACTCTCTGAGATCAAGGATCGACTCATGACCGACCTCTACCCTGTGCGCCGTGCCCTGCTTTCCGTTTCCGATAAAACCGGCCTTGTCGAGCTGGGGCAAGCCCTGGCCGCGCGCGGAGTCGAGTTGATCAGCACCGGCGGCACCGCCGGCGCCCTGCGCGAGGCCGGGCTGGAGGTGCGCGACGTCTCCGAAGTGACCGGCTTCCCGGAGATGATGGACGGACGGGTCAAGACGCTGCACCCCATGGTGCACGGCGGCCTGCTGGCGCTGCGCGACGACGAGGCGCATGTGGCGGCGATGGAAACCCATCTGATCGCGCCGATCGACCTGCTGGTGGTGAACCTCTACCCGTTCGAGGAAACCGTCGCCAAGGGCGCCGACTACGCCACCTGCATCGAGAATATCGACATCGGCGGCCCGGCGATGATCCGCGCGGCTTCGAAGAACCACGCTTTCGTCAACGTCGTGGTGGACGTGGCCGACTACGACGCCCTGCTGGCCGAGATGGAGGCCAACGACGGCCAGACCTCTTACGCCTTCCGTCAGCAACTGGCGCTGACCGCCTATTCCCGCACCGCCGCCTATGACGCTGCCGTGTCGGCCTGGATGGCCGAGGCGCTGAAGGAAGAGGCGCCGCGCCGCCGCGCCTTTGCCGGTGAACTGGCCCAGACCCTGCGCTATGGTGAGAACCCGCATCAGAAGGCGGCCTTCTACACCGATGGGACGGACCGCCCCGGCGTTGCCACCGCGGTGCAGCATCAGGGCAAGGAACTCAGCTACAACAACATCAACGACACCGACGCCGCCTTTGAGCTGGTCGCCGAGTTCGACCCGGCAGAGACCGCCGCCTGCGCCATCATCAAGCACGCCAACCCCTGCGGCGTGGCCAAGGGCGCGACGCTGATCGAGGCCTACAAGGCCGCCTTCGACTGCGACCGTACCTCGGCCTTCGGCGGTATCGTGGCGCTGAACAAGCCGCTGGATGCGGAAACCGCCGAGGAGATCACCGGCATCTTCACCGAGGTGGTGATCGCGCCCGGCGCCTCCGACGCGGCCAAGGAGATCTTCGCCAAGAAGAAGAACCTGCGCCTGCTGACCACCGACGGCCTGCCCGACGTGATGGCCGCCAGCAAGACCTTCCGCCAGGTGGCGGGCGGTTTCCTGGTGCAGGACAAGGACAACGGGTTCATCGGCATGGACGACCTCAAGGTGGTGACCAAGAAGGCGCCCACCGAAGAACAGATGCGCGACCTGCTGTTCGCCTGGAAGGTGGCCAAGCACGTCAAGTCCAACGCCATCGTCTACGTCAAGGATCAGGCGACCGTCGGTGTCGGCGCCGGCCAGATGAGCCGGGTCGATTCGGCGCTGATCGCCGCCAAGAAGGCCGAGCGCATGGCCGAGGCGCTGGGCCTGCCGCAACCGCTGACCATCGGCTCCGCCGTGGCCTCGGATGCTTTCTTCCCGTTCCCCGACGGTCTGCTGGAGGCCGCCGCCGCCGGCGCCACCTGCGTGATCCAGCCGGGCGGCTCAATGCGTGACGACGAGGTGATCGCGGCCGCCGACGAGGCCGGGCTGGCCATGGTATTCACCGGCATGCGCCACTTCCGGCACTGACCGCCTATGCGCGTTTCGCTGCTGTTCTGGGCCGGATTCTGGGCCTTCCTGCTGGACCAGGCCAGCAAGTATCTGGTGGTGCACTGGATGGGGCTGGTGGCGCTGCGCGAGATCGACGTTCTGCCGCCGCTGCTGAACTTCCGCTATGGCGAGAACCGGGGCATCAACTTCGGCCTGCTCGACAGCGGCTCGGAGGCGGCGCGCTGGGTGCTGATCGGCTTTTCGCTGGCGGTCTGCGTCGTGGTGGCGACCTGGGTGCTGCGGCAGCGGGCCGGGCGCTGGGTTCTGCTGTCCGCCGGCCTGCTGATCGGCGGCGCGCTGGGCAATGTGGTGGACCGGCTGCTCTATGGCTATGTGCTGGATTTCCTTAACATGTCCTGCTGCGGAATTGACAATCCCTTTGTCTTCAACGTGGGCGATGTGTTCATCTTTGCCGGTGCCGCGGGCCTGATCCTGTTCGAGGGGCGCGGCACCCGCGAGGTGGAGAAAAAGGCCCCGTGACCTTGTCTGGCAAATCGGTTAAACACCCCTGAAACATGCGGGAGAGAGTGGCCATGCTGCGCCCTCTGGGTATCACGATCATGCTGGTTGCGGCGGTCTCGGTCGCCGGATGCTCGAACAAGGGGCTGCGCCTGATCCAGGCGCCCGGCCCGGGGCCGGACGAGTTCCTGATCCTGCCGGTGAAACCGCTGACCGCGCCCACCGATTATTCCAACCTGCCCAAGCCCAACCCGGGCGGTGAGAATCTGGTCGACCTGAACCCGACCGCCGACGCGGTCGTGGCGCTGGGCGGCCGCGCCGAGGCGACCGAGCCGGGCGGCGTTCCGGCCGCCGACAGCGCATTGGTCACCGCCGCCAGCCGCCATGGGGTGGAGCCGGGCGTGCGCGAGACGCTGGCCGAGGCCGATGCCAAATTCCGCAAGCGGCAGTCGCGCATGACGCGCATCCGGCTGGCGCCCGTGGACCGCTACGAACAGGCCTATCGCCGTCAGTCGCTGGATCCGTTCCCGGAAACCGAACGCTATCGCCGCGCCGGGGCCGGCACGCCCAGCGCGCCGCCGCCGAAACGCTGACGCCGCTCACATTTCCGAGACATCGGCTTGAACCCGGGCGGGCGGCGCGTAGGTTGACACTGGTCGACTGACGCAGGAACGCAGAGGGTCCCCCGCATGTTCAAGAGATTTGCCTTAACCGCCACCCTGATCGGCGCGTTGTCGGGAGCCGCCCTTGCCGCGCCGGACAGTGACGCGAAAGAGGCGGTGACCACCTTTGCGCTGGATAACGGGATGCAGGTGGTGGTGGTCGAGGATCACCGCGCCCCGGTGTTGCAGCACATGGTCTGGTACAAGATCGGCTCGGCGGACGAGCCGGTGGGCTCCTCCGGGGTGGCGCATTTCCTCGAACACCTGATGTTCAAGGACACCGACACCATGAAATCGGGCGAGCTGTCGGCCACCGTGGCGGCCAACGGCGGCCGCGACAACGCCTTTACCAGCTACGATTACACTGCCTATTTCCAGCGCGTCGCCGCCGACCGGCTTGGCCTGATGATGAAGATGGAAGCCGACCGGATGACCCATCTGCGGCTGTCCGGGGACGATATCGCCACCGAGCGCGACGTGATCCTGGAAGAGCGCAACATGCGCACCGAGAACAACCCGCGCGCGCTGTTCTCCGAACAGATGAACGCGGTGCAATACCTCAACCACCGCTACGGCGTGCCGGTGATCGGCTGGAAGCACGAGATGGAAGCGCTCGACCGCGACGATGCGCTGAACTTCTACCACACCTACTACGCGCCGAATAACGCTATCCTGGTGGTCTCCGGCGATGTGACGCCGGAGGAGGTCAGGACCCTGGCCGAGAAATACTATGGCGTGATCCCCGCCAACCCGGACCTACCGCCGCGCCTGCGTGCGCAGGAGCCGCCGCAGGTCGCCGCGCGCCGGCTGACCTACAAGGACGTGCGGGTCGCGCAACCCTATGTCAGCCGCTCCTACCTCGCCCCGGAACGCGATCCCGGCGCACAGGACCAGGCGGCCGCGCTGTACCTGCTGTCGGAGATCCTGGGCGGTGGGCAGACCTCGGTCCTGACCGACCGGCTGCAGTTCCAGAACAAGCTCGCCGTCTATTCCGGCGCCTTCTACAACGGCGTGTCGCGCGACGACACCACCTTCGACCTGGTCGTGGTTCCGGCCGCGGGGGTGACGCTGGAACAGGCCGAGGCGGCGCTGGACGACACCCTGCGCGCCTTTCTGGCCGAGGGCGTGGACCCCGAACAGCTCGACCGGATCAAGCTGCAACTGCGCGCCGCGCAGATCTATGAACGCGACGACGTGGCCGGCATCGCCAACCGCTATGGCCGGGCGCTTGCGGTGGGTCTGACGGTCGAGGATGTGCAGGACTGGCCCGATCTGCTGCAGGCGGTGACCGCCGAGGACATCATGGCCGCCGCGCGCGAAGTGCTGCGGCCGGAGGCCTCGGTCACCGGCTGGCTGATGCGCGACGCGCAGGAGGTGACCCAATGAAACGGCTGATTTCGGTTCTGCTGCTGATCTTTATCGCCCTGCCCGCGGCGGCGGAGGTCAAGATTCAGGAGATCACCAGCCCCGGCGGCATCACCGCCTGGCTGGTCGAGGATCATTCGATTCCCTTCACCGCGCTGGACCTGCGGTTTCGTGGCGGCACCTCGCTCGATGAACCGGGCAAGCGCGGTGCGGTGAACCTGATGACCGGGTTGCTGGAGGAGGGCGCCGGAGAGCGCGACGCGCGCGCCTATGCCACGGAGCTGGAATCGCTGGCCGCCTCGTTCAGTTTTGACAGCGATCCGGATGCGGTGTCGATCTCGGCCCGGTTCCTGACCGAGAACCGCGACCAGGTGATGGCGCTGCTGCACGACACCCTGCATGCGCCGCGCTTCGATGCGGATGCCGTCGAGCGGGTGCGCGGGCAGGTCCTCTCCGGCCTTCGCTCGGACGCCAAGGACCCCAACGAGATTGCCGGCAAGACCTTTCGCGCGATGACCTATGGCGATCATCCCTATGGCTCGGCCGGCGAGGGCACCGTCGAGTCGGTCACCGCGCTGACCCGCGCCGATCTGGTCGCCGCCCATCGCGCGGTTCTGGCCCGTGACCGGCTCTATGTCGGGGCTGTGGGCGATATCACGCCCGAGGCACTGGGCGCGCTGCTGGACAGCCTGCTGGGCGATCTGCCCGCGACCGGCGCGCCGATGCCGGACAAGGCCGAGGTGACCTTCGAGGGCGGTGTGACCGTGGTGCCCTATGCGACGCCGCAATCGGTGGCGCTGTTCGGCCAGCCGGGGATCGACCGGCACGATCCGGATTTCTTCGCCGCCTATGTGCTCAACACCATCCTCGGCGGCGGCAATTTCGAAAGCCGGCTGATGACCGAGGTGCGCGAGAAGCGCGGGCTGACCTATGGCGTCTATTCCTACCTGGTGCCGCGCGATCTGGCCTCGGTCTACATGGGCAGCGTCGCCTCGGCCAACGGCCGTATCGGCGAGGCGGTCGAGGTGATCCGCGCGGAATGGGCGCGGCTGGCCCGCGACGGCGTGACCCGGGACGAGCTCGACAAGGCCAAGACCTATCTCACCGGCGCCTATCCGCTGCGGTTCGACGGCAACGAGCGGATTGCCGGTATTCTGGTGAGCATGCAGATGGACGATCTTCCGATCGACTACGTCACCACCCGCAACGACAAGGTCAACGCGGTGACGCTGGAGGATGTGAACCGGGTTGCCTCCGAACTGCTGAAACCCGATCAGCTCCGCTTCGTGGTGGTGGGTCAGCCCGATGGGCTGGAGAGCACCACGAACTAGCGCGGGAACCGAAGCACCGTGCCCCAGCGCGGAATAAAGGCCGCAGGCCGCCGCGCAAGCGCCGGACCGTCCCCACGGTCTGGCGCTTGGGTAACGTAAGCGCGTTGCTCAGATGTCGTCCGGATTTGGCTGCAATAAAGCGCATAGAACAGTCGCTGCGAGCGCCAGCCCCCGGTCCGGCGCTTGCGCGGCTCGCTCTGTAGGTTTCGGGCTCCTACGCCCCCCGGTCACGGTCCCAGCGGCTGCGCGGTTGCCAGAGCGGGGTCTTCACCGCCAGCGCCACCGCCGCATAGACCGCGAACCCCAGCGGGTCGCGCAGCATCAGCCCGATTTTCTCGCCCCTGCCCGGCGCGGTCTGCCCGGCATTGCGTACGAGATCGGGCCGTTTCTGCCCAAGTTCGGCCAGCCCCCGGTTCTGCCGCCGCCGCACCCGCACCAGCGCGCCGAACCCCTCGGCGATGGGCCAGGAGAACCCCTCCGGCACCCCGACCATCTCCGAGGGCGCGAAATGACAGCGGATGAACATGTCGTCCGAGATCACCTCGGGGATCTCATCCCAGCGCGCCCGCCCGGCCGCGTTCACCGCGGCGATGCCGCAGCCCGGCACGCCCTTGGCCATGAACGGCAGCCGCGCCCAGAACCGGGCATAGCTGCGCGACACGAGGCTGCGGGCGCGGCGAATGCGGAACCGGCCGCTGGCATAGGTCGGCGCCTCCCGGTCCACCGCGCGGGCCAGCGCCGCGATCAGGCCGGGCGAGATATGGATATCGGCATCCATGAACACCAGCCGCGGATTGTGCGCGGCGGCGATTCCTGCGTTCAGCGCCGCGGTCTTGCTGCCCTCGCTCCGCTCGATGATCTCGAACCGCCAGCCCCGCGCGGCGAAACCGGCGGCCTGCGCGCGGGCCTCCTCCGCCGTCGCGTCGGTACAGCCGTTGGGCAGCACGATCACCTCGACCGGATGGTTCGGATCCGCGCCCTCCGGCTCCGCCGACCGGAGCAGGCGGGCAAGGCTATCGCCGATGAACCCTTCCTCGTTATAGGCGGGAATCAGGATGCTGATCATGCCGCCCCCTGCGCCGGCAGCAGCCGTTTGCGCATCAGCCCCAGCAACCGCCGCGCCCGGCGCAGCGGCGTCATCCGGCCACGCAACGCGTTTTCCAGGGCGCGCGGACTCATGCCGTCGGTGATGCAGTTGCGCGGACGCAGAAAGGCGCTGTCGCGGCTCAGCCCCCAGTCGGAGGTGTAAAGTGCCTCGACCCCCTCGGCCGCGAGTGCGGCGCTCACCCCGCGATCGTAAAGCCCGAAGGGCGCGGCGGCGAGCGTCACCGGCGCGCCCGCCAGGTCCGCCAGCCGTTGCCGCGCATCGCGATACTCCGCCTGCCGCCCGGCCGCGTCCAGTTTGCGCCAGTCGCGGTGCGTCGCCCCGTGCAGCCCGATGGTATGGCCCGCCTCCGCCAGCCGGCGCACGTCGGCCCCGGACAGCGAACCGGGGGTGCCGATCCGCGCGCTCAGCAGGAAAAACACCGCTTTCAGTCCGCGTTTCTCCAGCTCCGGCAGGGCGATTTCGGCATCCGAGGCATTGCCGTCGTCGAAGGTGATCTCGGGCGCCTCCGGCCCCATCGCGACGATGCGGTCGAGGATCTCGCAGAACCGCTCCCGCGAGACCCAGAACACCGCCTCGCCCGGCTCCAGCTCCCGCCGGGGCTCGCCGATCCCGTGGAAGATCAGGACAGAGCGTTGCTGGTCCGGGCTGCGCTCCATCCGCTTATTCCCCGTAGGGCACCCAGATGTTCTTGACCTCGGTCGACGCCTGCAGGAACGGCCGCAGGTCCGGCACATACCAGTCGGTGGCCTGCCCGTTGTTCACCCAGGTCCGTTTCAGGTTCCCGGCCGAGGCCCTCTCGATGGGGCCGGAGAGATCGGAGGAGGAAAAGCTCCAGACCGCATCCACGCCCAGATGCGCGGCCAGCGGTGCGGCCAGATCCGCATGCGGCCCGGTCAGGATGTTGACCACGCCCGCGGGCACGTCGGAGGTTTCCAGCACCTGATAGAAATCGGTGGCGGCGAGCGGGAAGGGTTCGGAGGCCGCCAGCACCACCCGGTTGCCCATGGCGATGGCGGGCGCCATCACCCCCACCAGCCCCAGCAGCGGCGCCTCGTCGGCGCAGAGCGCGCCGATGATCCCCACCGGCTCCTTCATCGCCAGCGCGACGCCGCGGATCGGCACGCCGTGCACCTGACCGTCGTATTTGTCGGCCCAGGCGGCGGCGGTGAACAGCCGCTGGATCGAGGCCTGGACTTCCTTCTCGCCGCTACGCTTGCCGGTCATCGCGTCGATGCGATGGGCGAACTCGCCTGCCCGCGCAGAGAGGTTCTCGGCGAGGTAATAGAGGATCTGCGCTCGCAGGTGGCCTGACGTGCCGGCCCAGCCTGCCGCGCCCTGCGCCGCCTCGACCGCGTTGCGCACATCCTTGCGGCCGGCGATCGGCGCGTGGCCCAGCAGCGCGCCGGTCTTCGACCAGACCGCCTGCGAATAGCCGCCATCGGGCCGCGCCTGCTTGCCGCCGATATAGAGCTTCGGCGTCCGGTCCAGCGGGTCGGCGGGCGCGCCATCGCCCTGCGGCATCGGCGCGACGGGGGCCAGGGCCCTGGGTTTGGCCTTGGGCCGTGTATAGGCGGCCAGCCCTTCCCAGCCGCCCTCGCGGCCGAAGCCGCTCTCCCGCACCCCGCCGAAACCTGCGGCGGCGTCGAACAGGTTGGTGGCATTCACCCAGACCACCCCCGCCGCCAGTTTCGGCGCGATATCGAGGGCGAGGTTCACATTCTCGGTCCAGACCGACGCGGCCAGCCCGTAGCGGGTGTTGTTGGCCAGCTGCACCGCCTCCGAGGGCGTACGGAAGGTGGTGGAGACCAGCACGGGCCCGAAGATCTCCTCCTGCATCAGCCGGTCCGACGGGGACAACCCGGTGATCAGCGTGGGGGGATAGAAACAGCCCGTCTCCGGCAGCGGGACATCGGCGTGATGCACCTCGCCCTCGGTATTGCCGGCCACCATCTCCGAAATCGCTTTGTGCTGGATCGGGTCCACCACCGCGCCCACGTCGATGCATTTGTCCAGCGGATCGCCCACCCGCAGCTTGTCCATCCGCGCCCGCAGCTTGGCGTGGAAGCGTTCCGCCACCGGCTCATGCACCAGCAGCCGCGACCCGGCGCAGCAAACCTGCCCCTGATTGAACCAGATCGCATCGACCAGCCCTTCGACGGCGCTGTCGATATCGGCGTCGTCGAAAACGATGTAGGGCGACTTGCCGCCCAGCTCCAGCGTCAGCGCCTTGCCGGAGCCGGCGGTGGCCTCGCGGATCCTGCGCCCCACCTCGGTGGAGCCGGTGAAGGCGATCTTGTCGATGCCTTCGTGCCCCACGATCATCTCGCCCACCGCGCCGTCGCCGGTGACGATATTGACCACCCCCTTGGGCAGCCCGGCCTGACGGCAGATATCGGCAAACAGCAGCGCGGTCAGAGAGGTATATTCGGCAGGCTTCAGCACCACGGTGTTGCCCATCGCCAGCGCCGGGGCCACCTTCCACGCCAGCATCAGCAGCGGGAAGTTCCACGGGATGATCTGGCCGCAGACGCCGATGGCCCGGGCGTCGGGCAGCTCGGCCTCCATCAGTTGCGCCATGCCGGCGTGGTAATAGAAATGCCGCTGCGCCAAAGGTACGTCGATATCGCGGCTCTCGCGGATCGGCTTGCCGTTGTCGAGGGTTTCCAGCACCGCGAACAGCCGCGCGTGTTTCTGCAGCAGCCGCGCGATGGCATAGAGGTGGCGCGCGCGCCCCGGCCCGCCCAGCCGCTCCCACTTGTTCTGGGCCCGGCGGGCGGCGGCGACAGCGGCGTTGACCTCCTCGCCCTTGGCCTGGGTCAGGGTGGCCAGCACCTCGCCGTTGGCCGGGTTGCGGCTGTCGAAGCCCGGCCCCGGTGCGGTAAAGGCGCCATCGATGAAATGGCCGAAACGGTCGCCCTGATCGACCAGCCAGCTCAGCGCCTCCGCCGCGCTTTCCGGCGCCGGGCCGTAGTCCATCGTGTCGAAGATCTCTTTGACGGTCATGGCTTCTTCTCTGCTCAAATATCCATTTGCCCGAGGCGGGCCGCGCCCGTGTCAGGCGCTGGTGTCAGGCGCCCGTGTCAGGCGATTGCATGGCGATAGCCGGCCGAATAGGCGCCGGTCACATGATGCTCCAGCTGCCGCTCGATATCGCCCAGGAGCGAGGAGGCGCCGAAGCGGAACAGGTCTGGCTGCAGCCAGCGATCCCCCAGCTCCTCCTTGATCAGGCTCAGGTAGGTCAGTGCATCCTTGGCCTTGGAAATCCCTCCGGCGGGCTTGTAGCCCACCCGGTAGCCGGTGCGCTCGTGATAGTCGCGGATCGCCCGGATCATCACCAGCGAAACGGGCAGGGTGGCGTTCACCGCCTCCTTCCCGGTCGAGGTCTTGATGAAATCGGCCCCGGCCATCATGCAGACGAGACTGGCGCGCGCGACGTTACGCAGGGTGCCCAGCTCGCCGGTGGCAAGGATCGCCTTCACATGCGCCTCGCCGCAGGCGGCGCGGAAGGTCTTCATCTCGTCATAGAGCGCCTGCCAGTCGCCCTCCAGCACGTGGCGGCGGGAGATCACGATGTCGATCTCCTTGGCGCCCGCCTTCACGCTCTCGCCGATCTCGGCCACCCGCAGGGGAAACGGCGAAAGCCCGGCGGGAAAGCCGGTGGAGACGGCGGCGACCGGGATGCCGGAGCCCTCCAGCGCCGCGACAGCGGGGGCGATCATGTCGTGATAGACGCAGACGGCACCCGTGGTCAGCCCCTCGACCCCCAGCGCCTCCAGCAGATCGGCGCGCACCGGCTGGCGCGCCTTGGCGCAGAGCCGGCGGACGCGGGCCGCGGTATCGTCGCCCGACAGCGTGGTCAGGTCGATGCAGCTCACCGCCTTCAGCAGCCAGGCCGCCTGGTAGTCCTTCTTGACGCTGCGGCGGCCGGGCAGGGTGGCGGCGCGGCGTTCGATCGCCGAGCGGTTGGCCTGCGCGCCATGCACCCAGTCGAGGTCCAGCGGCATGCCGGGATTGCGCGGTTCGGTCACCTGCGGCAGCTGCGCGGTGGCGGCGGGTTTGGTCATGTCCATGCGGGCGGGTCCGGTGATCGTTTTCCGGCAGGCTGGCACGGGGGCCGCGGCTTGGCAAGCCGCCGGGCAGGGGGAATTGGCGGCAGGGGGCGGCATATAGGTGTAAGGCCTCTCGCGGCAAGGTTCGGTCGGAAGTGAGAAGGGCAGCGCCCGCCGAGGGGCAGGCAGACGCAGCCCGGCGTGCCGCCGGGCGGACCGATCATCAATGCTTGCGCCTGTCCGGATGCCTCATCATCCATCTGGCAGAATCGCCCGCTCCCGTGCTAGATCTGGCGGTATGGGATATCAGGACCGCAATATGGGCGACGACCGCCCGGTGATCCGTCAGCTCGACGACGCCGCGATCAACCGTATCGCGGCGGGCGAGGTGGTCGAACGCCCCGCCTCCGCCGTCAAGGAGCTGGTGGAAAACGCCATCGACGCCGGCGCCAGCCGCATCTCCGTCGAGATCGCCGACGGCGGCAAGACCCTGATCCGCGTCACCGACGACGGTTGCGGCATCGCGCCGGACGACCTGCCGCTTGCCCTGTCGCGTCACGCCACGTCGAAGATCGACGGTTCCGACCTGCTCAACATCCACACCTTCGGCTTCCGCGGCGAGGCGCTGCCGTCGCTCGGCGCGGTGGGACGTCTGACCATCACCAGCCGCGCGCAGGGGGAAGAGGCCGCGACGATCCGCGTCGCGGGGGGCAGGATGGAGCCCGCGCGCCCCGCCGCCCTGCGCGCCGGCACGGTGGTGGAGCTGCGCGACCTGTTCTTTGCTACCCCCGCCCGCCTGAAATTCATGCGCTCCGACCGGGCCGAAGCCCAGGCGATTTCCGATGTGGTCAAGCGTCTGGCGATGGCCGAGCCTTCGGTCGGTTTCACCCTGCGCGACGTCTCCGGCGGCGGCGAGGGACGGGTCACCTTCCGCGCCGATGCCGAGACCGGCGATCTGTTCGATGCGCTGGGCGCCAGGCTGGCGCGCGTCATGGGGCGCGAGTTCACCGAAAACGCCCTGCCCATCGACGCCACCCGCGAGGGGATCCGGCTGTTCGGCTATGCCGCCCTGCCGACCTATTCGCGCGGCGCGGCGGTGGCGCAATACCTCTTCGTCAACGCCCGTCCGGTGCGCGACCGGATGCTGACCGGCGCCCTTCGCGCGGCCTATTTCGATTTCCTCAGCCGCGACCGCCATCCGGCCGCGGCCCTGTTCCTTGACTGCGACCCGACGCTGGTCGACGTCAACGTGCACCCGGCGAAGTCCGAGGTGCGGTTCCGCGACCCCGGCGTGCCGCGCGGGCTGATCGTCTCGGCCCTGCGCCACGCGCTGGCCGAGGCCGGCCACCGGGCCTCCTCCACCGTGGCCAGTGCGACGCTGGGCGCGATGCGCCCCGAACCCGCAGGCCAGCCGCCGCGCGTCTATCAGATGGACCGCCCGTCGCTGGGGGCCCGCAGCGCCGCCTATCAGGCGCAGGCGCCGATGCAGCCGGCGCCCGCCTATGGCGCGCAACCGGCCGAGCCGGGCTTTGCCGAGCTTTCGACCGCCTACAGCGGCCGGGTGGTCGAGCTGCCGGAAGAGGAAAACGCCTCCGAAGCCGCGCCCGAAACCCAGCCCGAATCCCTGCCGCTGGGCGCCGCCCGCGGCCAGGTGCACGAGAATTACATCATCGCTCAGACCGAAACCGGCATGGTGATCGTCGATCAGCACGCGGCGCATGAACGGCTGGTCTATGAGAAGCTGAAGAAACAGATGGCCGATAACGGCGTCGCGGCCCAGGCGCTGCTGATCCCGGAAATCGTCGAGCTGTCTTCGGGCGATTGCGCGCGGCTGCTGGCGGTGGCCGATGATCTCGGCAAGCTCGGCCTCGGCATCGAACCCTTCGGCGGTTCCGCCGTGGCGGTGCGCGAAACCCCCGCCATCCTGGGCGAGGTCAATGCCGGGGCGATGCTGCGCGATATCCTCGATGAGCTGGACGACGAAGGCGACAGCCAGCTGGTGCAGGCCCGCATCGAGGCGATTCTGAGCCGGGTCGCCTGCCACGGCTCGATCCGCTCCGGCCGCCGGATGCGGGCGGAAGAGATGAACGCGCTCTTGCGCGAGATGGAGGCGACGCCGCATTCCGGCCAGTGCAACCACGGTCGCCCCACCTATGTGGAGCTGAAGCTCAGCGATATCGAGCGGCTGTTCGGGCGCAGCTGACCGGCCGCGCCCGGGCTTGCTTTTTCGCGGGCGGTGGTTCAACTGGAAGTGGCGAGAACCAAACAAGAACAGGGGCGGCAGATATGACAGCGAACGACGTGCTCAACGCGATAACGGCGCTGCCGGCGGAACAGGTTCTGACCTGGGCGACAGTGGCGCTGTCGCTGCTGGTGCTGGCGCTGCTGCTGCGGGCGGCGGCGCTGCGCCGCATGGTGGGCATGCTGCGCCCGCTGGAGGAGGAGGCCCGCACCCTGCGCGAGGAGCTGATCGAACAGCGCGCCCAGACCGCCCGGCTGCCCGAGCTGATGCAGTCGATCGAGGATTTGCGCCGCCTGCATGGCGACGAGCAGCAGCTGCGCATCAGCGCCGAGACCGAGCTGAAGACGCTGAAATCCGAACATGCCGCCCGGCTGGAAGAGCTCCGCGGCATGAAGAAGGAGATGGAGGACAGGTTTTCCACGCTGGCCTCCGGTGTGCTGCAGCAAAATTCCGAATCCTTCCTCAAGCTGGTCTCGGAAAGGTTCAAGACGCATGAGTTGACCGCGACCGAGGATCTGGAAAAGCGCAAGACCGCCATCGAAAATCTGGTCAAGCCGCTGAACGAAAAGCTCACCGTTTTCGACACCCGCATCAAGGAGATCGAAAAGGCCCGCAACGACGCCTATGGCGCGATCCGCGAGCAGGTGCGGCAACTGGCCGAAGGGCAGGCGAGCCTCGGCACCGAGACCCGCAAGCTGGTGCAGGCCCTGCGGGCGCCGAAAACCCGCGGCCGCTGGGGCGAGATGCAGCTGCGGCAGGTGTTCGACATGGCCGGCATGGCCGAGAACGTCGATTACACGCTGGAACATCACATGGAGACCGATGAGGGCGCCCGCCGCCCCGACGCCATTGTGCAGATCCCCGGCGGCAAGAGCATCGTGATCGACGCCAAGACCCCGCTGGAGGCCTATCTGGACGCGCTGGAAAGCGATACGCCGGAGCAGCAGCAACAGCATCTGGCCCGCCACGCCGCCCAGGTGCGCCAGCATGTCAAACTGCTGTCCTCCAAGGCCTATCAGGACCAGATCCCGACGACGCCGGATTTCGTGGTGATGTTCATCCCCGGCGAAACCTTCGTCTCCGCCGCGGTGGAGGCCGATACCGACCTCATCGAATACGCCTTCGAGCGCAAGGTGCTGATCGCCACGCCGACCACGCTGATGGCGCTGGTCAAGGCCATCGCCTACGGCTGGCAGCAGGAGAAGATGGCCGAGAACGCGGTGGAGGTGCAGAAGGTCGCGAAAGAGCTCTACGACCGGCTCAACACCTTCGGCAAACATCTGGATGCGATCGGCAAGGGGCTGAACCGGTCGGTCGATCACTACAACAAGGCGGTCGCCTCGATGGAAAGCCGGGTGCTGCCCTCGGCGCGCAAGTTCGAGGCGATGGGCGTGGTCACCCAGGGCTCTGAGATCGAGGCGCCCAATGCGGTCGAAAGTCAGGCGCGCGGCTTTACCGCCCTGACCGACAGCGGCGAATAGGCGGCGGGGCCGGTGCGGCTGTCGGTGGACACCGTGGCGCTGTTCCGCCAGGCCGAACTGCGGGCCGAGGCGCTGGTCGGGCTGTTGCGGATGATCTCGGTGCTGGTGCTGGCGCTGTCCTTCGCGCTGGCCGCCCACGACGCCGCGGCCCCCGAAGGCTCGGAATTCCTGCTGCGGCAATGGATCTATGCCGCCACCATGATGGCCGGCTATTTCATCCTCGGCGCGCTGGCCTGGCTGGGCTACCGGCGCGGCTGGTTGCGGATCTGGATGATCTGGCCCGCCGCCGCCGCCGACTGCCTGTTCTTCCTCTACGGCGTGTGGATGAGCATGGTGAACACCGGCCTGCCGGGCAGCCACACCTTCGTCTTTCCCGCCGTCTGGCTGGCGCCGGTGGTGCTGGCCTTCGGCGTGCTGCGGTTCAATCCGGGCATTCAGGCGTTTATCGCGCTGCTGACCGTGGGCGGTCTGGCGTTGCTGATCGGCCTGCCGCCGGGCGAGGGGTTCGTGCCGCGCTCCGGGGCCGCTGCGGTCTTTCTCTCGGTGCCGCCCAATGCGATGCGGGTGGCGATGCTGGCGCTGTCGGCGGTGGTTCTGGTGGTGGCGGCGGTGCGCACCAGGCGGCTGTTGCTGCGCTCGATCACCGAGGCGCAGAACGCCGCCAACCTCACCCGCTACCTGCCGGCGCAACTGGCGCCGCGGCTGGCCGCCGGCGGGCTGGACGAGCTGCGCCGCGGCCGCTGGCAGCAGATGGGCGTGCTGTTCATCGACCTGCGCGGGTTCACCCATCTGTCGCAGGACATGACCGCCGCCGAACTGTCCGATTTCGCCACCGAATACCGCCGCCGGATCACCGCCGTGGCGCAGGCGACCGGCGGTATCGTCGACAAGTTCATGGGCGACGCCGCGATGATCGTCTTCGAAGAGGGCGAGGATCCCGCCGCCGCCGCAAACGCCTGCATCGACTGCGCCTTTCGCCTGCGCAGCGAGATCGCGGCGTGGTCGCAGGCGCGCGAAGCTGCCGGTGCGCCGCCGCTGCGCGCGGGGATCGGGCTGCACTGGGGCGCGGTGTTCAGCGGCGTGGTCGGCACCCCCGACCGGCTGGAGTTCTCGGTCTTCGGCGACACCGTGAACGCCGCCGCCCGCCTGGAGCAGGAGACCAAGCGGCTGCAGGCGGATATCCTGGCCTCCCGCGAGATCCTGCAGATCGCCGGAAAGGACCGCGACGGCGCGCCCTGGGACATCGCCGCGGAGACCGAGCTGCGCGGCCGTGAGGGTGTGTTGCGGCTGCGCGGGGTGCGGCGGAGTTAGCGGCGGCCGGCGCTCCGAGCCAGTCCCCCTGCGCGGCTTGCACGTCAGGGCGACCGTAGGAAAAAGGCGGGGCGTTTCGGCCGGTTGAAATTCCCTGGGCACTTTACCGCCCCACCCGGTTTGCGCAGGATCAAAGACCGCAGACCCCGGGCCGGTATCAGATGGTGCGACCAACGCGAACAGAAGGATGACGAAAATGGAGATTTCCGCGCGCAAAGTGGCGCAGGTGGCGATGATGGCGCGTGAGCTTGGCCGCGCCGAGGGCGAGTTGCGCGCCTTCATCGACCGCATGAGCGAGGACGAACAGGCCGAGCTGGTGGCGGTCATGTGGATCGGCCGCGAAAGCTTTTTCGCCGAAGATTGGGACGAGGCGGTCGCCACCGCCAAGACCGAGGCCTCGACCCCCTGCGCCGACTACCTGATCGGTACGCCGCACCTGTCCGACAATCTGGAAAACGGGCTGGAGGCGCTGGGCATCTCGGTCGAGGATATCGAAAACGACCTGATGTAAGCCGCCGGGCACCGGCGCGGCCGGGCGTTCGCAGGACAGGCGCAAAAGGAAAGGGGGCCGCGCGGCCCCCCTTTGTGGGTCAGGCGGGGCCGGTCACGCCAGGTGATCGACCACCTCCAGATGCTGGGCCAGCTTGCCGATCTCGCCCATCCATTCGCCGACCAGCTCCGGCGCCGAGGGGGCGGCATGCACACCCGGCGCGATCCGCCCGGCCATCACCGCCTCGACCGCCAGAGACACGGTGACCGAGACCAGCCGCCCCATTGCGGTGCCGCTCTCGTCGCCCCAGGCGTCCATGGTGTAGGTCTTGTGCCAGACCTCCTTGCCGTCCTTCTCGGCGGTGAGGCCGACGCAGAGAACCACCCGGTCCGGCTCGCCTTCGTCATAGGCGTTCTCGTCCCAGAACTGGTCCGACATCTCCTTCAGGCGCGCGTCGCCCTCGGCGCCGGTCAGCGTTTCCACCTCGCGGAACACATCGGCCCAGGCCTGCGCCCAGCCGTCCAGCCGCAGCGTGCCGCGCACGAACTGCTTGACCGGCCAATCGGCGTCGAAGCCGTACTCCGCCATGAACGGCACGCTGTCGCGGTTGGGATAAACCTCGAACTCCTCCGTCTCCGGCAGCGGCGCGGTATAGGTGCTGATCGCGTCCCACGGCCGGTCGACCCTGAGCTCTTCGAAATCGAGGATCGAGCGCGACGGCGAGCGCAGCGCCTTCAGCACCCCCAGAGGCGACCAGGAAAACTTGTAGCGGAAATCGTTGGGGATCTTCGGCACCCCGCCGCAGTAGGAAATGAAGCTGAGGTGATTCTCGGCATCAAAAGCGTCGGAGGCCCGGTATTCCGCCATCAGCGCATGCGCCATCAGGTGGTCGATGCCCGGGTCCAGCCCCACCTCGTTGACCAGCGCGACGCCGGCCGCCTTCGCCTTGTCGTCCAGCGCCCGCATCTCCGGCGCGATATAGGAGGAGGAGACGAAATTGGCGCCCTTGGAGATCGCCAGTTCCGCCAGCGGCACGTGCCAGTCGCCCGGCAGCATGGAAACGACGACATCGCCCGCCTCCAGCGCGGCGCCGATGGCGTCGAGGTCGAAGGCGCGGATATCGTCGGTCAGATCGCCGACCGCCTGTTTCGCCTTGTCCACCGTCCGGTTCCAGACGGTGACCTTGTGGCCCGCTTCGATCAGCCTGCGCAGGCCGGGAATGGCCGACAGGCCGGTGCCGCACCAGTGAATCGTCATGGGTCGTTCCCCCTATTTATATTTCAGTTTCGCCGCCACGATGCTCAGCACGATCAGCAGCGCGCAGCCGTTGGCAAAGATCAACGGCCAGTCGGTGACCAGCAGACCATAGAGCAGCCAGAGTGTCACGGTCAGCAGGAACAGCAGGTTCGCGATCAGCGACAACCCGGAGGTATCGCGGGTCGCCCAGGCCTTCCAGGCCTGCGGCACCCAGCAGATCGTGCCGAGCACGCCCGCGAAATAGCCGATGTAGATTTCCATGCTCAGCCTGTGTCAGCTCATATGACTGTTGAAGGTATCCCGGGCCCGGCCCCAGACGCCCGCGTCGATCTCGTCCAGTGTCAGCAGCGAGGGCAGAAGTTGCGCGGCATAATCCTGCGAGCTTTCCACCGGCAGCATCGACGGCAGGTTGTCGATCGCCATCACGTCCAGCACCGGGTTTTCCGCCACCCGCACCACCGGCGCGTCCCATGTGGTGGCCTCGCTATAGACCGGCACCGGGTTGTAATCGCTGTCCGGGTCGCAGGCGACATCGCCGATGGCGGTCAGCTTGCGCGGTTCGGTCAGGGCCGATTTCGGCACGAAGACCGGCGTGCCCGGACGGGCAAAGATGCAGTTGAGGAACAGGTCGTGATCGAGGATTTCCGGGAACGGCCCGCCGCGCGCGGTCTCCGCCATGTCCCATTTGGTCACCGCGACGCCCATCGCCTCGCACAGATCCGCCGCCCCGGTGCCGACGCGGCCCAGCGCGCCGATCACGATGGCGCGCGGACGCTCCGCGTTCAGCGCATCCAGCTCCGCGCCCAGATCGGCCAGCAGCGCATCCTTGCCGGGATAAACGCCGACGGGGCCGCAGATGCCGCCGCGCTGCTGCGCCGCCCAGGCCTTCAGCGTCACCGCCGCGCCCGCGTAACCGGCCCAATACCCGAAGGCGGCGACGCGACGCCCCGTTTCATCCACCAGGTATTCCAGATCGTAAAGCGTGCCGCCGCCCGCCTTGAACCGCGCCAGCAGTGCCTTGCCGGAATGCTGCCCCTTGAAGGCATGGCCGAACATGATGTGGCGGTGCGGCAGCGGCGTGCCGTCTTCCGGCAGCTCCTTCAGCCCGAAGATGATCGCATCAAGCGGCGCTTCAGGCCATGAATTCTCCGCCGCGATGGCGCAGCCCGCGTCGCGGTAGCCGTCGATCGGGATGGCGCGGACCGAGCTTTCCTCGACCGTCACCTGAATACCCTTGGCAATGAGCGCGGCGGCGCCCTCGGGCGTCAGCCCCACGCGCTCCTCGTTCGGGCGTTGCTCGGCCCGGACCCAGAGATGTGTCATCGCGGCGTTCCTTTCACAGATGGGCCTCTCACAGATGGGTTTGCGCGTAGTGCCGCTCCGGATGCTCCAGATGCGGCACGGCGTTGAACAGAACCGGGCTCAGCCGGTCGCCGATCGGAAACACCCGGTGCAGCGAGGTGTTCATGATCGCCAGCGCCATCCGCGCCATCGCATGGGTATCGAGCTCCAGCATCTGCCGCATCACCATGGCGATCAGGCCGCCGGAGGTGACCACCAGCGCCGGGCCCGACCCGGCGGCAATCTCCGCCAGCGCCGCGCCGACCCGGGTTTCGAAATTCTCGAAGCTTTCCGGCGGGTTGTCGATCTCGCCCCGCTGCCAGGCCTCGAAGACCATCGGTAGGTGCGCGACGAACCCCTCGCGATCCTCCGGGATCGCCACGCCTTTCTGCTGCTGCATCAGCTGGGCGAGGGTGAAATATTCCAGCTCGTTCAGGCGCGGATCGCGGATCGCCTCCTGTCCCACGCCCATCGCCTCGGCCGTTTCCTGATGCCGGGTCAGGGTGCCGCAATAGATCCGCCCGTGATCCGACGCAGAGGCGCGCAGATGCTCGCCCAGCCATTGCGCCTGTTGGTGGCCCAGCGGGCTCAGCCGGTCGTACTCGGCCTCGTCGCGGGCCTGGGTATTGGCCTGGCCGTGGCGGATCAGGGTAATCTGGGACATGGGAACGCCTCTCTGGTTCGCGCTCCTCATATTCCAGCGCCGCGCGGGGGGGAAGGGAGGCCGCCCCCGGTGCGAATATTTTTCGCGGCAGGACGCGGGGAACGGTTTGCACGGGGCGTAGCCTGTGCAATCTCTGGGCGGAGAAAGACGGAGGATTGGGCGATGAAGGTGAACGGCGAACGGTTTCTGGCGGATCTGCACAGGCTGCGCGAATTTGGCGCCGCAGGCGTCGGCAAGGGCGTGGTGCGCCCGGCCTATTCGGAGGCCGATATCGCGGCGCGCGACTGGCTGGCGGAGCGGATGCGCGAGGCCGGTCTGCGGCCGCATTTCGATCCCGTAGGCAACCTCTTCGGCCTGGCCGACGGCCCGTCGCTGCTGATGGGCTCGCACAGCGACAGCCAGCCAGAGGGCGGCTGGCTCGACGGCGCGCTGGGGGTGATCGCCGCGCTGGAGGTCGCCCGCGCCGCGCAGGAGGCCGGCGGCCCGGCGATCTCGGTCGTCAGCTTCCAGGATGAGGAGGGCCGCTTCGGCGTCACCACCGGCAGCGCGGTCTGGTCCGGCACCACGCCGCTGGAAACCGCCGACAGCCTCACCGACCGCGACGGGATCAGCTTTGCCGAGGCGCGCGCGGCGATGGCCGGTCGGGCCGGCGACTTCCTCGATCCTGCGCAATTCACCGGCTTTATCGAGATGCATATCGAACAGGGCCCGGTGATGGACACCTCGGGCGAAAAGGCGGGCGTCGTCTCCGACATCGTCGGCATCCGCGACATGCGCATCACCTTCACCGGCCAGCAGAACCATGCCGGCACCACGCCGATGGACCTGCGCCGCGACGCCTTCCAGGCGGTGTCGCGCTACAACACGCTGATCAACGAACGGTTCCGCAACGTGGTCACCCCGCGCACGGTCTGGACCATCGGCCATGTGGCGCTGCACCCCAATGCCTCCTCCATCGTGCCGGGCCGCGCGACCTTCTCGATGCAATGGCGCGATGGCGACAGCGACCGGCTGGGGCGGATGGAACAGATCGTCCGCGACACCGCCGAAGAGGTGGCGAAAGAGATGGGGATGGAGCTTGCCTTTGGCCCGATGCTGGGGCTGGAGCCGGTGGCGATGGACGCGCGTCTGCGCGCAGCCCTGGAAGCGGGCGCCGAGGCGGTGGCGCCGGGCAACTGGCGGCTGATGCCGTCGGGCGCGCTGCACGACGCCACCAACGTCTCCCGCCTGATGCCGGTGGCCATGCTGTTCACCCCCTCGATCGGCGGCATCAGCCATGCCTTCGAGGAGGATACCGACGAAGCCGATCTGGTCGCCGGGCTGCAGGTGCTGGCGGAGGCGGTGGATCGGCTGGGTTAGGCCGCCCCACCGCCCCGGATCATTCCTCAGGGTTTGGCGCGGGGTCCGGCAACAGGGCCAGGACCACCACCACCACGATCATCAGCAGCCCCGCATTGGCATATTCCGCGGGCGGAAAATCGCCGTTCAGGATCAGAAAGACATAGGTTGCCGCCAGCCCCGCCGCCCAGACTGCGAAGGCGATCAGGAACCCGCGCGATTCGCGCGGGCGCCAGGCGGTCCAGAACAGGCCGGTGACCGGCAACAGACCCATCGTGCCGATCAGCCGCACGAAGCCTAGGTCATAGCTCTCGAATCCCATCAGGTCGTGATACCAGTCGGGATAGAACCAGTGCGAGGCCGGCCACCAGAACAGGGTGAACAGGCCGAGCGCGGCAGCAAACAGGCGCAGCCGGGCGGTTTTCTTAGAGGTCATGGTGTTTCCTTGTCTCGATACTTGACCGGGCCGACGGATAGGGGCCTTTTTCGCATCGCGCGATTACCTTGGTGGTAATGGCGATCATCAGGAGGCGCGATTTGGACGGCAGCAGGGACGCGAAACGGCACGAGGACCGGCTGGGCTGGAGCCTGGGCGATGTGCTGGCCGCCTGGCGGCGTGCCCGGGGCCGCAGCCAGATGGACACCGCGCTGGCCGCCGGGCTGTCGCCGCGGCAGCTCAGTTTCATCGAGACCGGCCGCGCCCGGCCCGGCGCGGCGACGTTGGCCGCGCTCTGCGATGAACTGGCCGTGCCGCAAGACCACCACGCCTGGCTTCTGGCCCTGCCTGAGCCGGGCCGTACAGACCCGTCGGGAGCCGCGGCGCCGTTCCCCGAGGCGCTGGACCGGCTGCTGAAGGCCGAAGAAACCTGGCCGCGCGTCCTCAAGGATAGCGGTTGGACGGTCATTCGCGCGAACCACCCGGCGCGTTGCCTGTTCTCGCATGTGTTCGGCGCCGGGCTCGGCGACGGGCTGGAGGGGGCCAACATCCTTGCGCTGTTGGGCAGCGATCCGGGCCGATCTCGCCTGGCCAACTGGCCGGACGTGATGCGCGACCTCTTGCTGCGGGTCCGGCTGGAACTGACCCAGGGGGCCAAGGCGGATCTGCCCGCACAAATCCGGGCTCTGCTGGCGGCGGATGCACCTTCGGCGGCGCTTTGGGACGGGCTGTCGCCGCTGGATAGGCCCGACAGCGCCCTGCGCTACGACTTTCAGCCACCTGCAGGCCCGGGCCTGTCGATGATTGCCGTGGTCACCGCGCTGGGGCCGGCCCATGCGACCGGGGGATACAGGATGGACGCGCTGCATCCCGCCGACGATGCCACGGTGCGGCGGTTCACCCGGCTTTGTGCGGCAAACAAACAGGACGGGGGGCGTCGCTGATCGCCGTGGCCGGGTCCGCGCGCCGGTTCATCCCCAGCTCACATCCCCCAGGAAAATATACCCCGCCCCGTAGATCGTCTTGATCAGCCGCGGGTTCTTCGGGTCCTCGCGTAGCTTGGTGCGCAGCCGCGAGATCCGCACATCCATCGCCCGGTCGAAGCTTTCGCCGGCCGCCCCGCCCAGGGCGTCCTGCATCTGCGCCCGGCTGATCAGCCGCTTGGGGCTGTCCAGAAACAGCCTCAGCACCTCGCCCTCGGCATGGGAAAACGGCGTCTCCGCGCCGCTGTCGTCTTCCAGGATGTAGCGGTCGAAATGGGCGGTCCAGCCGTTGAACCTGGCGGTATTGCCCGATTGCGGCGCGGCGCGGCCGGCGCGCAGCCGGGCGCGGATGCGGGCCACCACCTCGGCCGGGTCGAACGGTTTGGTGATGTAATCGTCCGCCCCCAGCTCCAGCCCAGTCACCCGGTCCTGCACCTGCGCCCGGCCGGAGATGATGATCACCGTGGCGCCGCGTTCCAGCGCCAGCCGGTGCACCAGCGCCAGCCCATCGGTATCGGGCAGCGACAGGTCGACCAGGCAGACGTCCGGCGTCACCCGTTGCAGCGCCGCCTCGAACTCGCGCGCACGGGCGAAACACTGGGTGCGGAACCCCGCCTCCTCCAGCGCCTCGGTCAGGATGGCGCGGATCTCCGGCTCGTCGTCCAGGATGCTGACCAGCGGCGCGCTCATGCGGCGTCCTCGCGGCCCACCAGCGCGGCCAGTTGTGCGGCGGAGAAGGGTTTGTGCAGCACCGGCGCCTTGGCCAGCGCAGCGCGGTGCAGCGGATCGCTCTGCGGCAGCGAGGTCATCAGCACGAAGGGCGGGCCGCCCGCGCCCACCCGCGCCAGCAGGTCGAGCCCGGTCGCCTCCCCCTGCAGCCGGATATCCGACAGCACCAGCCGGATATCGTCGAGATCGGCCAGCAGCGCGCTGGCCTCGTCGACCGAGGCCGCCTCGATCACCGTATGGCCCAGCCCCACCAGCATGTCGCGCACCGCCTCGCGCAGATCGTCGCTGTCCTCGACCAGCAGCGCCAGTCCCCCCGCCACCGCCGGCGCGGCGCGATAGGGCAGCCGCAGCGTCACGCTGGCGCCGCTGGGGGTATTGGCCAGCCGCAGGTCGCCGCCGCCGAGTTTCACCATGTCATAGACCATCGGCAGCCCGAGGCCGGAGCCTTCGCCGCCCTTGGTGGTAAAGAACGGATGCAGCGCGCGTTCCAGCGCCTCGGGCGAAAACCCGGGGCCGGTGTCGCCGACCACGATCTCGATCCAGATATCGCCGACCGCGTGGGCGCTGACGGTGATCTGGCCGCTGGCGCCGCAGGCGTCGCGCGCGTTCAGCACAAGGTTCAGCAGCGCATCCTGCAACATGCCCGGGTCCATCATCACCGGCCCGTCGGGGGTATGGTCCAGCACGCTCAGCCCCACCCCCTGCGGCAGGCTGGGGGTGGCCAGCAGCTTCAGATCCTCCAGCACCGCGTGCAGATCGGTCGCCTGCGGCCGCAGCGGCCGCTTGCCGGTCATGTCGGCGATCCGGTCCAGCAGCCGCCCGCCGCGCCGGGCGGTGGCCTGGGTCGCCTCGACCAGTTCCCGCGCCTCTTCGGGCAGCGCCATCTTGGCCAGCTTCCCCTGCATCCCGAGGATGATGGTCAGCAGGTTGGAGAAATCATGCGCCAGCCCGCTGGTCATCTGCGCCGCCAGCGCCCGGCGGCGGGTCTGCTGCAGCGCCACCCGGGCCTGGGTTTCCTCGGTCACATCCATCGACAGCAGATAGACGCCGCCATGACCGTCGGGGGTCAGCGCCACCCGGATACGGCGCGAATCGTGGCCCTCGGTAAACTCGAACACCGGGCTGTGGCCGGCATAGGCGGACTTCAGGTGCGGCTCGACCTTGGCATAGCTGCTGGGCCCCAGCGCCTCCGACATATGCTTGCCGAGGATGTCCGAGGGCGACCCGGGCAGCACCGCGCTCAGCCGGCGGTTGGAATAGGTGTAATGGCCGGTGTGATCCACGTGGGCGATATGGGCCGGCATCATCTCGGTGGTCAGCCTTGTGCGCGCCTCGATCGCGGTCAGCTGCCGCTTGGCCTCTTCCAGCGCGGTGATGGTGGCGGCCAGCTCCCGGTTGGTCGCCGACAGCTCCTCGGCATGGGCCAGAACCTGATCCGACAGCTCCTCCGACCGGGTGCGCAGCAGCTCCTCCGAGCGGCGCGCGCGGCTGATATCGGTATAGACGGTGACCCAGCCCCCCTGCGGCAGCGGCGAGCCTTCGACCGAGATGGTGCGGCCGTTGGCGCGGGTGCGCTCCATGTAATGCGGCTCGAAGGCGCGGGCCTGCTCCACCTTCTGCGCGACATAGCCCTCCACATCGTCGACCGGACCGTATTCGCCGGTTTCGGCCAAATAACGGATGGTGTCCTCGAACCGGGCGCCGGGAGTGACCAGCCGGTCGGGCAGGTTGAACATCTCCTGGAACCGGCTGTTGGAGACCACCAGCCGCAGCTCCTGATCGTAGATCGACAGCGCCTGGGCAATCAGGTTCAGCCCGGCGCTGGTCATTGCCCTGATTTGCTGGGCCCTGATCTGCTGGTCGGTCTCGCTCACATATGTCTCCTCATCCCCGCTTATGGCTACCACCGCCGGGGGGAGGCGGAAAGGGGGGACGATTCGGCCTCCAGGCCCCGGACAAAAGGCGCGCAGCACCGCCGGGCAGCGCCTCGGGAGTTGAGGGAAACCCCCTCCGGTTACGCCTGTTCCCCCATTTCCGCCCCTTTGTAACAATTCGTAAGGATTGGGAAAACATCACGAAAAAGTTGACGGCATGACTGTCGATGTCCCTAATCGGGGGCAGAACCGTTGGAGGCGGTCCGTGCCGGCGCAAATGCCGGACAGGGAGGAGAATTAAATTGGCTCAGACGCAGTCGGGCGCCCAGGGGCTTTTGTCCCTGCCGGCGCTGCTTCATCGCAACGCGACTCAATATGCGACGGCACCGGCCTATCGCGAAAAGGAATTCGGGATCTGGCAAAGCTGGACCTGGGCCGAAACCGCACAGGAAATCGAGGCGCTGGCGCTGGGGCTGATCAACCTCGGCGTTAACGAGGGCGACTTCATCGCCATCATCGGCCGCAACCGGCCTTACCTCTACTGGTCGATGGTCGCCGCCCAGATGGTCGGCGCGGTGCCGGTGCCGCTCTATCAGGACGCGGTGGCCGAAGAGATGGCCTATGTGCTGGGCCATTGCGGCGCCCGCTTCGTCATCGCCGGCGACCAGGAACAGGTCGACAAGGTGATCGAGGTGCAGGACCAGCTGCACCAGTTCGAGCATCTGATCTATCTGGACCCGCGCGGCCTGCGCAAATACGACCATTCGCACCTGCACGAGTATTCCCACGTGCAGAACCAGGGCCGTGCCGCCCATGACGAATACATCAACGAGCTGAACGCGCGGCGCGAAAAGCTCGATTACGACGACACCTGCGTGATGCTCTACACCTCGGGCACCACCGGCAAGCCCAAGGGCGTGGTGCTGTCGAACCGCAACGTGATCGAGACCTCCCGCAACTCGGCGGAGTTCGACCATCTGACCCGCGGCGAGGATATCCTGTCCTACCTGCCGATGGCCTGGGTGGGCGACTTCATCTTCTCGGTGGGCCAGGCCTACTGGTGCGGCTTCTGCGTGAACTGCCCCGAAAGCGCCGACACCATGATGACCGACCTGCGCGAGATCGGCCCGACCTATTTCTTCGCCCCGCCGCGGGTGTTCGAAACCCAGCTCACCAATGTGATGATCCGCATGGAGGACGCCGGGAAGCTGAAAAAGGCGATGTTCCATCACTTCATGGCGCATGCCCGCAAGGTCGGCCCGAAGATCCTCGACGGCAAGCCGGTGGGGCTGTGGGACCGGCTGAAATACGCCCTCGGCATGGGCCTGGTTTACGGCCCGCTGAAGGATACGCTGGGCTTTTCCCGGGTCCGCGTCGGCTATACCGCGGGCGAGGCGATCGGGCCGGAGATCTTCGATTTCTACCGCTCGCTCGGCATCAACCTGAAACAGCTCTACGGCCAGACCGAGGCGACGGTGTTCATCACCGCCCATCCGGACGGCGAAGTGCGCGCCGATACCGTTGGCGTGCCGAGCCCCGGCGTCGAGTTGAAGATCGGCGAGAACGGCGAGGTCTTCTACCGCTCGCCCGGCGTCTTCGTGGAATACTACAAGAACCCCGAGAGCACGGCTTCGACCAAGGATGCCGAGGGCTGGGTCGCGACCGGCGACGCGGGCTTTATCGAGGAAGACACCGGCCACCTGCGGATCATCGACCGCGCAAAGGACGTGGGCAAGATGGCCGACGGCAGCCTGTTCGCGCCGAAGTACGTCGAGAACAAGCTGAAGTTCTATCCCAACATCCTAGAGGCGGTGGTCTTCGGCAACGGGCGCGACGAGTGCACCGCCTTCATCAACATCGACCTGTCGGCCGTGGGCAACTGGGCCGAGCGCAACAACATCGGTTACGCCTCCTACCAGGAACTGGCGCGCCATCCGAAAGTGATGGAGATGATCCAGGGTCACGTGGAGGAGGTGAATCGCTCGGTCGCCGAGGATCCTATGCTGGCCGGTTGCCAGGTGCACCGCTTTGTCGTGCTGCACAAGGAACTGGACGCCGACGATGGCGAGATGACCCGCACCCGCAAGGTGCGCCGCCGTATCGTCGAGGAGAAGTACCACGACATCATCACGGCGCTTTACGACGGGTCCAAGGAGGTCTCGACGGTGACCGAGGTGACCTACGAGGACGGCCGCAAGGGCTCCATCCGGGCGACGCTGGAGATCCGCGATGCCAAGGTGATGCCGGTGCAGCACGCGATGGCGGCCGAATGATGGGCGTCGCGAGTATTTCCAGAAAGCAGGGGGACCGGGTGGCATGAAGGACATGAGCGAAGGCTATGTCACCGAGGACGGCCGCAAGATCGGCGGCGTGGTCATGGAGATGAAGAACATCACCCTGCGGTTCGGCGGCGTGGTGGCGATCCAGGATATCTCCTTCGACATCCGCGAGGGCGAGATCCGGGCGATCATCGGGCCGAACGGGGCCGGGAAATCGTCGATGCTGAACGTGATCTCGGGCTTCTACGTGCCGTCCGAGGGCGAGGTCTGGTACAAGGGCGAGAAGCGCCCGCCGATGCGACCCTATCAGGTCGCGCAGCAGGGGATCGCGCGGACCTTCCAGAACATCGCCCTGTTCGAGGGCATGAGCGTGCTCGACAACGTGATGACCGGGCGGCTGACGCAGATGAAGTCGTCGATCTTTTCGCAGGCCTTGTGGAAGGGGCGGGCGGAGGCCGAGGAGGTCGCCAACCGCGAAGTCGCGGAGAAGGTCATCGACTTTCTCGAGATCCAGCACATCCGCAAGACCCCGGTGGGGCGGCTGCCTTACGGCCTGAAGAAGCGGGTCGAACTGGCCCGCGCGCTGGCAGCGGAGCCGACGATCCTGCTGCTGGACGAGCCGATGGCGGGGATGAACGTGGAAGAGAAAGAGGACATGTGCCGCTTTATCCTCGACGTGAACGACGAGTTCGGCACCACCATCGCGCTGATCGAACACGACATGGGCGTGGTGATGGACCTCTCGGACCGGGTGGTCGTGATGGATTACGGCAAGAAGATCGGAGACGGCTCGCCCGACGAGGTGCGCAACAACAAGGAGGTCATCGATGCCTACCTGGGGGTGGCGCATGACTGAGCGGGGCGTAATCGTCCCGGGCTTGCCCCGGGATCTCTGGCCGGCTGCCGGTCGGCGCGGAATGTTCTGCGAGGCCCCGGGGCAAGCCCGGGGCGTGGGGCAAGCCCGGGGTGCAGCGGTGGACGTTTTGATCGAGGAGAGGGCCGATGCCTGACCAGCTTTTGTTTGCGATGGAGGTCACGCTGAACGGCCTCATGGCCGGGGTGCTCTATGCGCTGGTGGCGCTGGGCTTCGTGCTGATCTTCAAGGCCAGCGGCATCTTCAACTATGCCCAGGGCGTCATGGCGCTCTTCGCGGCGGCGACCCTCGTGGGGATCATGGAAGGGCAGGTGCCGTTCTCGCACCTGATCAACGCCATTTTCGGCGGCGAGGTCACCCACTTCGGCTGGCACGTGCCGGCGCTGGCGGCGATCGTGCTGACCGTGCTCGTCATGGTCCTGCTGGCCTGGCTGGTGCAGAAGCTGGTGATGCAGCACCTGGTGAACCAGGAACCGATCATCCTGTTCATGGCGACCATCGGGCTGGCCTATTTCCTCGAAGGCGTCAGCGACCTGATGTGGGGGTCGGAGATCAAGACGCTGAACGTGGGTCTGCCGCAGGGCCTGAACGAGACCATCGACCAGATCACCTATGATGCCTTCGGCTACGGGTTCTTCATCGACAATCTCGACATCGTGGCGACGGTGATCGCCGGTCTGCTGGTCGTCGCGCTGATGCTGTTCAGCCAGTACACCAAGCAGGGCCGCGCGCTGCGCGCGGTGGCCGATGATCACCAGGCGGCGCTGTCGGTCGGCATTTCGCTCAACTTCATCTGGGTGCTGGTCTGGTCGCTTGCCGGATTCGTCGCGCTGGTCGCGGGGATCATGTGGGGCGCCAAGTCGGGCGTTCAGTTCTCGCTCTCGCTGATCGCGCTCAAGGCGCTGCCGGTGCTGATGCTGGGCGGCTTCACCTCGATCCCCGGCGCCATCGTGGGCGGTCTGATCATCGGGGTGGGCGAGAAGCTGTTCGAATTCCTGCTGGGCCCGGCGCTGGGCGGGGCGACCGAGAACTGGTTCGCCTACGTGCTGGCGCTGTTGTTCCTCGTGTTCCGGCCGCAGGGCCTGTTCGGCGAGAAGATCATCGAGAGGGTCTGAGGCATGGGCAAGACGATCGCGACGTTGAATGTCATCGCATGGGCCTGGTTCTGGTGCTTCGGCTACCTCGCCCTGACGGACACGCAGGGCAACACGGCACTGGCGGCGATGCTTGCCGCCACCGGCGGGGCCGCCGGGATGGCGGCCTGGCTGTGGCTGGTGCGCCGGGAGGCAGAGAACGGCGGGGCCGCGGCCCCCAATGCGGGCCGGATGGAACTGGTGCGCGTCAAGGCAAGGGGAGAGTGAGAGGATGATCTATCGCGAGGCGGGGGATTTCCACACCTCCTACAGGGAAGACAACCAGACCTTCCCGATCCGGTTCGACCGCTACCGCTATTACGCGGTTCTGGCGATTGCCTTTGTGGTGATCCCGTTCTTCATCAACGACTACTGGGCCAATGCCCTCCTGCTGCCGTTCCTGATCTACTCGATCGCGGCCATCGGGCTGAACATCCTGACCGGATATTGCGGGCAGGTGAGCCTTGGTACCGGGGGTTTCATGGCGGTGGGGGCCTATGCCTGCTACAAGCTGATGACGGCCTTTCCCGAGGTCAGCATGTTCATCCACGTGATCCTCGCCGGGGGTATCACGGCCGGGGTGGGGATGCTGTTCGGCCTGCCCTCGCTGCGGATCAAGGGGTTCTACCTTGCCGTGGCGACGCTGGCGGCGCAGTTCTTCCTCGTGTGGCTCTTCAACCGGGTGCCGTGGTTCTACAACTACTCGGCCTCCGGCCAGATCAGCGCGCCCGAGCGCACCGTGTTCGGGATTGCCGTGACCGGACCCAATACCGAGAGCTGGGCGACCTACCTGTTCTGCCTGATCTTCCTGGTTGCCAGCGCGCTGATCGCGCGCAACCTGACCCGGGGCACGCTGGGCCGGACATGGATGGCGATCCGCGACATGGACATCGCGGCCGAGATCATCGGGGTGAACCCGCTGCGCGCCAAGCTGACCGCCTTTGGCATCTCGTCCTTCTTCGTCGGGGTTTCGGGCGCGCTGTTCTTCGCGGTCTACCTCGGCGCGGTCGAGGTGGGCGAGGCCTTCGGCATCCAGAAGTCCTTCCTGATCCTCTTCATGGTGATCATCGGCGGGCTCGGCTCGATCTTCGGCTCGTTCGCCGGGGCGGCCTTTCTGGTGCTGCTGCCGGTGCTGCTGAAGGTGGTGGGGGCCGACATGCTGGGCTGGCCCACCGATATCGTCGCGCATTTCCAGTTGATCATCGTCGGCGCGATGATCGTGCTGTTCCTCGTGCTGGAACCGCACGGGCTGGCGCAGCTGTGGCGCGTCGCCAAGGAGAAACTGAGACTATGGCCCTTCCCGCACTGACGCGGGGCGGGCCCGGGGCGGGAGGGCCCCGGAGCTGGCGGCCCCTAGCGGGGCGGCTCAACGACAACCGGGGGTGAAACCCCGTTTCACCATCGGACCGATACCTAGGGAGGAAAACACCCGATGAAACTGAAACTGACGACACTGGCGCTGGGCGCCCTGATGGCCGCAGGGCCGGCGATGGCGGACCTCGTGTTCCCCTCGCTGAGCTACCGCACCGGCCCCTATGCCGCGAACGGTATCCCCTTCGCGGACGGCTATGCCGACTACTTCACCCTGCTCAACGAGCGGGACGGTGGTATCGGCGGGGTGAAGGCAAAGGTCATCGAATGCGAGACCGGCTACAACACCGAGAAGGGCGTCGAATGCTACGAGTCGACCAAGGGCGAAGGCTCGCTGGTGTATCAGCCGCTGTCGACCGGCATCACCT
>ENA-OWNT01001129-OWNT01001129.1-seawater-metagenome-genome-assembly--contig:-NODE-1129-length-37953-cov-4.171797_pt1 | contig 37953 bp, 35 predicted proteins | sample MGYA00238136_ERZ651165 | MGnify/ENA primary metagenome ERZ651165 (study PRJEB26861, sample SAMN08777766) | seawater metagenome | isolation source: coastal seawater | place: USA: Florida | collected...
AAAGTGGAGACGATGATGTGTCGGAATCAATCCAAGCTTCTCTCTCCGCTGACCAAGATTGGATTACGGCAAAGTGGCTTGCACCGAAATCGAGCGGTGATTCGGCATACGACCGAGATGTGCCTCCTCAGCTTGAATTTTCATGTCCATTGAAATGCATCGTGCCTGCTAAGTCTCGACATGCACCCCATCGCGATGGCAAGGAGGTACGTAGTCCACTGTTGCTCGACACTAGCATCAATTGTTGTTTGACGCCATTCGCGGAAATTTTCCTGCGCCACAGGCCGTGACCTTGTTCTCGCTCGTTACTACAAATGGCACATCGAGCATTGTTCGTTGCGTCCCTAAAACTGGTAGGAACACAGATTTCGCTTGGTTCACCCGGTGACCCACTTCACACATGTCCACCAATGATTGTGTCAGGACGAACTCACCAAATCCGTCTTCATCTTCAAAAGCTGGGGTTCCCCATTGAAAACGATCCAAATTATGGTATGTTACTTTCATGTCCGCCTTTCTTGTGATATGTTTTGTCGATAAAAAATCGCCGTTGCAACCACAGGCCCGGATACGTCATCTGTGGCCGCAGCTGCAACTGCTCGTGCCGCCGCAAGAGAGTCCTTGGACGAAAAAGTTGCTGCACTGTGCACTGACTTAGACCATGCAGCTGCCGCAGCTTGTAGTGATCCTGCTTTGCTCGTTGATGGGCTGGGCATGACTGTTGAGGAGAGAGCAAAGCTTCTTTGCCGGACTTGTCAAAAGGCACCGGGCGACAAGTCGTCCCAGGAGCTGTTTCATGAGGGGTTCGTGACATCTGCGTCGATATGTTGCACATCTGGTTATCGTTTTCTCAACACTGGCTCCTGCTGGCGTGTGTTATTCACAACAGGCTCTTCTTGCGAGCGATGGAGTACAGATGCAAGGACTGGAGTTTCGCTTGTGAACTACCCGCTTGGGCAGCATTAAAGCCTCTCGCAGATGCGGATGACGGAGTTGCTGCGAATACATGAGACGTTCTGAGCGTTGCAGCGGTAGTATGCGTATAGTTTTATTGTAGGCGGTTACTGATCTTTCCTGATTCGAGCCGCTTCGCTGAGTGATAGCTGTTCAAAAGGTGTTGGTTCGTTGTAGTTGGGTGACTTTTTTAATTTCTCAAACGTGTCATCGTCACTGCCATAAATGGGGAAGTTGTTATGCTCGGCAACTTGCCATGGTGATCCAACTAGCGAACTAGCGCCGTCAATACACCTGCCAGCCATACAATAACTCTTGACTATGATATACCACGCATTCCGACGCATCAAACTATCACAATACACGTGCGTACATGTTGTGGCCGGTAATATAACTGGCTCCTGGACTGAAGAGAAAGCAAACTGCAGACGAAATTTCAGAGACCGTGCCTAGACGCTTGGCGGGGATGATAGTCGATATGGAGGTCAGGAAATTCGGATCGGGGTAATTCGATGCTGTGGTGGACAAAAGCGACCATGCACCAGTAACCATTAGCAGTCAATCACTACAAGACCACAAAGCTCGCACATGCATAAACTGCACAAGAACCTACCCGCACTGTCGCTGTAAATAATGCCGGGTGAAATTGCATTGACACGAACTCCAGCACCCGCCCACTCGACGGCAAGAGTTTTGGTGAGATTTTCTACGCCTGCCCGCGCCGCTCCGGTGTGAGCCATGCCAGGAAAGCCATTTCTGACGTCAGCTATGATGTTCACGATGCTTCCACCATGTTGTTCCATGCTGTGACTGGAATATCCACACAAAAATGCATCTGTGAAGGTTGCCTGCATCGGTCATCATGGCGAAACCTCGACGAGCACGAGCACACGAACCGATACGCCGCACTGCAGCAATTAAAGGTGCCATTCAAATTGGTATCAATCACCGCTTTCCACCCCTTGGCCTTGATTTTCCGAGCAGCTGACGGAAACTGCCCCCCTCCGTTGTTACAAAGAAAGTTCAGTGGGCCAAGTCTGTTGACGACCTCTTCCATCATGCCCTCCACTTCATCTTCACTTCGGATATTGCACACCACATGCGACACCTCGGGAGCTCCTTCTGAGGATTTGGCAGCAACTTGCCTCAATTCCTGAACCGCATTTTCTAAGTTTTGAGCCTTGCGGCTCGATATCACAACGGAACATCCAAGCTGGAGGAGCTCCGACGCGATGGCATACCCGATTCCAGTTGCGCCACCCGTGACTAGAGCTGTTTTGCCAGCAAACAGCCCTCCCCTGAAAATGCTCGCGACGCGATGCGCCATCGCGCCCTACACCAAGACGAAACGATTAAATGGTGGGAAAAGACACAAAGATTTCAGAGGAAAATTGAGTAAATATTGAGTTGATGCTTCAAAAGCGCGCTAGGCTTGCTATTTATCGTATCTTCTTGGTGACCCTCTGCCGTCGTCGTGAGGTGTTTTGCAGCACTCTCGCAGTACCATCATTCTTGAACAAGATCCAAAGCCCGCCTCCCACCGCATCTCACCTTTCTTGCATGTCCGATCTTCACACTCACAACGGTAATTTAACCCGACCCCGCGATCGTGTTGGTGTCGTTTAACGTCAGCTTTGTAGTCGTCGGGTATCACAGTATGCCATTGATCTATCCATCGTTTCTCCACGTCAACGCGTCGACGTCGCCAACGAACTCAGCAACAACGAACGACGAACGACGAACAACGAACGACGAACGACGAACGACGACCGACGAACGACGAACGACGAACGACGAACGAAGAGCGTTTTGCAACAACTTCCATCCGTTGGCCTGGACCGCATTTTCCTATAAAATGAAACCTACTAGTTCCTTGACAAGCCATACCATAGTATTATCCTTAACCAATAATATCAAAATTCTGAGCCGAGAGTCAGATGGACCGTTCGTCGCGGTAACACAGCGAGAATTGTGACATAGCCTGCATACACAAGAAAGGATGCAAGGATGAAAAGTCATTGGACCACTTTTGGAGATGAAATACACCATATGCCGTTTTCGACCAATAGCCTGTATAATTTTACTCCACCGGTGGTTCGCCGTTTCAGGAGCAGCGGCAGTCAGCAGTCAGCGGCTGTCAGTCGTCGGTGGTCAGTGGTCGTCGTCGTTCTGCGCAGTGGCCACAGTCAGTTCGTTAGTTGGTTGTTGGCCACGTGGCGACGTTGTCGTCTGTCGTCTGTCGTCTGCAGTTTTTAGTTTTGCAGTCGTCGTTGTGGTCGTTGTGGTCGTTGTGGTCGTAGTTGTGGTGTGTCGTGGTGGTTGTGGTGCTTGTTGTTGTCCTCGTCGTTGTTGAAGGCGTGGTGTTTTGTGGTCGTTGTGGTCGTCTATTGGTTTGAAATTGTGGTCGTCGTGGTCGTCTATTGGTTTGAAATTGTGGTCGTCGTGGTCGTTTGGTCGTTGTGGTCGTTGTGTTGCTGTTTAGTTTTTGTTGTTGCACTTCGTTATGGTCCCTGTTGTTGTCGTCGTCGTCTCGTTGTTTGCAGTTGTCGTGCTTGTTTTGGTGGTTGAGGTGGTTGGACTTGTTGCTTGATTTGTGGTCGTTTTGGCGTCTGACGTGTCGTGGTGTGTTGCTGTGATGTTGTAGCGTCACGGCGCGCGCGGCGGTTGGCAGTGCAGCGGTAGCGTTTTCCGTTGTGAAAATTCAAAATCAACCAAATAACCTGCCATATTTGTTGTGTTATGAACGCATTCGTTCGCTGAATTACCGTGGGCTTCAGACCCTACAAGCATAATGTTGCGTCAAATACGTTCTCGCGGCTTGCAGGCAGGACAGAGAGCCCTCTGGCGAACACCACAGCGGCTGCAGCTCCGACGTTTCGCCTCCACACAGGGGCTCTCGGAGGACGCTTTTGACTATGATGTAATTGTCATTGGCGGTGGGCACGCAGGTTGCGAAGCTGCCGCCGCCTCCGCGCGGATGGGAGCTAGAACTGCGCTCGTAACGCAGCGTGTGGACACTGTTGGGGAGCTGTCTTGCAACCCGTCTGTTGGGGGCATTGGAAAAGGAACGTTGGTTCGTGAAGTTGACGCTCTGGACGGCTTGATGGCGCGTGTAACGGATCGTGCAGGCATCCAGTTTCGGGTCCTCAATCGGTCTCGCGGTCCGGCAGTGCAGGCCCCAAGAGTTCAAGTCGATCGCGACTTGTACAAGGCAGCGATGCAAGAAGAGATCAATCATTTAGAGGCATCTACACAGTTTTCTGTTGTTGAAGCTTCTGTTCATGACATTTTGTTGGATCCGAACAACACTATTCAGGGCATCGTCACGAAGGAAGGAAACCATATCACTTCCAAAAGCGTTGTCCTCACTGCAGGGACGTTTTTGCGTGGCCGAATTCACGTCGGCCAAGAAAACTACCCAGCTGGACGGCTGCAGCGTGGTGAAGCTCAAGAAGCTGAACCACCGTCGACTGGTCTCGCTCTCACTCTCGAACGTTTGCAATTTCCGCTTGGGAGGCTGGTGACAGGAACTCCACCGCGAATCCGTAAATCATCGATCGACTACTCGGACTTGGTGGTGCAGCACAGTGATGAACCACCGACACCGATGTCTTTTTTGAACATGTTGTCGTCGTTCCAGCCGGCTCAAGACCGCGCAATCCATGACCCTAGTCATCAGTTGCCATCGACGTGGCAGCCCAACAAAGAGCTGGAATCATCTCCCCTCGCGCAGGGCAACATCGTGGCATGTCATCAGACAATGACGCAGGATGTGAGTACCTTGTGTGCACGCCACAACAATAAGCCGTATTTCACCATTCTTTGCTGACGTCGTCGTGTACTGCTCTGTAGGAAACACATCGACTCATCATGGAACACTACGATAAGTTGCCAGTGTACAAGAGTGGAGCCGATGGTGAGCAGCACCTGTGGTTGAGCACGTGGCAATTCCTTCGGCTTTCTTATTGTGTATCTGTTGTGTCAGGGAGAGGCCAGGGCCCTCGCTACTGTCCGGCAATCGAAAAGAAAGTGAAACGATTCCCTGATCGCCCTCATCACGTTGTGTGGTTAGAACCTGAAGGGGTAGACTCGGAACTGGTTTACCCCGCTGGGTTGAGCACATCTTACCCACCTGAGATTCAGCTCCAGATGCTCCAGTCGATGCCAGGTCTCGAGAATTGCGACATGGTGCACCCTGGCTACTCTGTGGAGTACGACTACGTGGATCCGCGTTCGCTCTTTCCAACTCTCATGACGCAGCGCATCCGTCGTTTATTCTTAGCGGGTTCGTGGTGACCAATCATTGTTGCGCCGCTTTACGTCTGCGCGGTGCCTCACCGTGGCGTGTGTTTGTCAATCAGGCCAAATCAACGGAACCACTGGCTATGAGGAGGCCGCTGCACAGGGAATCGTTGCCGGAATCAACGCTGCACACTACGCGTTGAAGTCCCGTGGCAGTGGCGATGGTGCAGTTGATGATGTCAATGCAGTGGATGGATTCACTCTGGATCGAACATCAAGCTTCATAGGCGTTCTCATTGACGATTTGGTAACTCTCGGTTTGTGGGCGTCTGATATTGTTGTCGGCTTGGACCCTCGCCATTAAGCTTGAGCACTCAACGCTGTGGTTACGTTATTGCAGGTGTTACGGAGCCGTACCGAATGTTTACGTCACGTTCTGAATTCCGATTATCCATCCGGGCAGACAACGCTGACGCTCGTTTGACGGAGCTTGGCACTCAAATAGGATGCGTGGGAGAGTACGTTGAGCCCAAGTGACAATGCACCGTGTCCTGAATGTGCCAGTTCACGTTGTTATGATTTTATTGGCCGTGCTAGGTATCGTGCTGCCCGAAGGCAACATAAAGCTGCAGCAATTGCGACCGGCCATGAACAACTGAATTCGTGGGTGTGGGGGTATGTATAGGCCGAAATCATTCCGTTCACAGAGTTTGCATTCCCACCGTTGTGGTTCGTTGTCGTAGTCCTCGGCGCTGGAAAGTCGACGGAGGAATCAAAGTTAGTGCTGATGGAAAGCCACGATCTGCTGCGAAAATTCTCAGCCATCCGGGCGTCACAGTTCACGATCTCGAGCAGATTGCGGAGAAGACACAGAATTCGGACCCCACGTCCGCCGCTCACCTGCAAGTTGACCCAGAAGCGGTCGAGGCCGTACAGGTGGAGTGCAAGTATGTGGATTATCTCCGAGAGCAGGCAGCCGACATGGAAAAGTACCGACTGGCAGTGTCTACACACTTGAAACTTCCAGAAGGGTGAGCGATCTTGCCAGTTTCGTGCGGCGGTTCTCCACATTGCTAACTGACTGTTCTATGTCCAAATTGGCAGGTGCTTGGATGAAATTGTTGGGCTTCGAGCAGAAGACCGGGTTCGTGTTCGACCAACAAATGTATTTCGCGTGTCGTCGGGGTTCCTGCTCTGACAGTGTCGCTGTGATGTGCCACAGGAACGTCTCAAGGAGGCGCAGCCGACCACGTTACACGCGGCTTCGCGTGTGCCGGGGGTTAACCCGGCCGCCCTTATGCTTGTATACAAATTCGTCCGCAGCAGCACACAGAATCAAGACCCGTGAGACTAAGCCGCGCCAGCGTTGCAATCAACACAGTACAACACAACAACACTGTTGCTGGCGAAGGTTTGCAACGTGTAAAGTTCGTTGAAGTAATAAGTAAGAAGTGAACAAAATTATATCTACACTGAACGCGAGGTGTTGTGAACGCGTGCAGTCCGTGATCTAAGTTGAAACGATATTTTACTGGCAGCCGGGTTAGTCAGTTAACAACTCTTGCTCTAGTTCGTCGAATTCGCGTTGCCACTGCGTAATGACATCTTCGTGCTCTTGGCCTTGTTTGCTCGATGACACTGTGACTTTGTCAAAACTTATTCCCGACAGTCGCCCGTCTCGGTCTTCAGTGGGAATGGTTCTATACTGCTTGTAGTACCACCGTTCCAACTTATCGGTGTTTGCGAATTGCGAGTCACTGTCAAAGTCCGGCAGGCGAGACCTTGCGTTCCTGGAAGCGCTTTTCTGCTGCTCTTGTGTCGCAATTTCTTGAAGAAGTTTTCTCTTGAACGATTTCAATTCCCGCATTTCGTCCAAAACTTTCTCCAACGTTTTAATGAAGGCCGTTTCATATAACTCTGCCTGAAACACAACAATTGCAACACACGGAGTAAGCTACAAAACGCTATGAGAAGAACACGCAACGCCAGCCGACACAACTTACTCGTTTGAGTGGTACCGACAGGAGTGGATCCTCGCCTGGGCGTCGCGAGCCCGTTTTGGCCGCGCTTGCTTTGTTCTTCGTATCCTCCTTGGCCGGAGTGGCAATGAGCTTGACGTTCGGCGGTGGCTTGTGCTGCGACAAAATTACCTTGAGACCAAAACTTTTGGACGTTTGTCGTTGCGATTCCAAATCGTCGACGAAACCTTTTTTGTCAGACTCAACCCAAGTGCAATGTTGCTCATCAAGTGCAAAGTCGCGGCGCAGGTTGGCAAGTTCTCTTTCCAGCTTGGCCACCCGCTGCAAAATGACATCGACTCGGTTGTTAGGGATGCCGACTTGTTGCTTCACCTTTCTTTCGTGTCGAACTGACTCGGGCAGGTATCGATCATCAATCTGCGGGATTCCGAGCAAGAACAATACTGGTCGAAGGAGCAAGTCCAGCCGCGAAATCTGGTTCTTTATTTTCTCGTTGAGGGCGTCGTACTCGGCCTGTGGGGTCTGCGACATCGCGGCTAGTGTTCCGGAGGAGGATACCTCGCAATCAACCGCACATTCATGCGAGGCCGCCTGGAAATGTCTGCCGTGGAGAGCAAACGGACATCTATCCACCGAACTAAAATACTTTGAAATTGCTGACAAAAACTCACTCTCAGCTTCAATTTATGGTTTCACGTGCCGAACTCGACAACACGGAGAGCCAGGCACAGAGAACGCTTCACAGGCAACGATACGAGTGACCAGCACCAATCAGCACGGTGCTTTCAACTGCGACTCATCACCATCACCATCGCCAACCAAACCAAACCAACCATGCACAAACCACGTAACACCCAAGCACACAACTCAACAATCGCCACCAACGCATCAGCAACTGATTGTTCAAATTTCAAACGACGCGAGGACATGCAGCGACGTGGCATACTATAGCACCGCCCGCCGCCGCAGTAGCTACTGCACAGCAAGTCAAGAGACGTGAGTCACCCAACAACACGCCAAGCCTCACCAAACAGACAACACCACGCACCACAACACAACCCAACGTAACTCGCCCAAGCCAGCCCGACCCAAACCAAATCAAACCAAACCAAACCAAACCAAGCCAAACCAAACTAAACCAAACAACGACGACAACGAACGAACGACGAACGAACGAACGACGAACGAACACACAGCCAGCGGCCAGCTCCCTCAACCAACCGACACCCCCACAGTCAAGTCACCCACCCACCCAACCACCCACCGCCACGCCACGCCGCATCTCCCTCCCAGCTCCCTCCCAGCTTGAAATTATATACAGGCTCATGACATCACCTCAATTCAATCCAATTCTCCAATTCCCAATTCCAAAGAGAGTTCATTAAACCCTTCAATGCCTACGCACGTTCTTTCGGTGACGTCACTCACACTCACTCACTCACTCACTCACACTCACTCACTCACACTCACTCACTCACCGTCAGTCACAGTCGACTGCACTACGATAGAGCGAGCGCACTGTCTGTCACTCACTCACTCACTCACTCACTCACTCACTCACTCATTCCGTGGGAAACGGCCACCTTTTCACGCTCTTGTAGGATCTGTATATCACAGTATACACCTTAGTGCTCATAAAACAGCACCGTACACTGATATACGTAGTAAACCTATTTCAATGTATAAACGCCAATTTACTTGTATGCACGTGCACTGTCATTTTCAGAGGTGAGCAGTGTCGAATAAAAAGGTACTCCCTGTCACGCGGGCGCACTGTTGCTGGCTCCCTGTTTCACCCACTTTCGACACACGTTGAGCATACCATGGCTCTTTAATGGACGTTTAAGACACAGGTTTACATACACAAAGACAGAACAAGATTTCTAAGTAAAAGCCATAGTTAGGCATGCGTCAATGCCTGGCCGCGAACGAACGAACGAACGAACGAACGAATGGACGACGGCGTGGATCGATCGCTTTGGCGTCGTTGCTTCGTTGCTTCGTTGCTTCGTTGCTTCGTTGCTTCGTTGCTTCGTTGCTTCGTTTCCTTGTCGTCGTCGTCGTCGTCGTCGTCGTCGTCGTCGTCGTCGTCGTTGTCGAGCTGCTTCGTTGTCGTTATTGTCGGCGTTGTCTTTCTTGGTTGCAGCTGTCGTGGCTATGGTTGGTCGGATGGCTGTGACGGTGTTTGGATCGCGATGGTGTCGTTAGGTTGGTGCGCTCGTTGTGTAGTTTAGTTAGTCGGTTGTGTTGGATGCGTTGGGTGGATTGGTGAGATTGACTGGAGAGGTTGCGCGCGCGCTGTCGCGGCGTTGATGCTGTTTGCTGCGACCCTGTGGTGGTTATTTCGATAGTTTCGCGTGCGTTAGATTGTGTTGTTGGTTGATTCGCAGCCCTTTCGCCAAATGACAAACGAACGTGCTCATAGGTCGTTTGTTCATGGACGTTCATCTTGACACATGCGTAGGATGATGCACTAAGCCTGAACACATACCGCGGCATAAGATTTCAAAGACGCCTGTCGAAGCACGCATGTATTTTGCGGTTTTTTTTTCGTCGCTGGTGGTGCGCCGCAGGGAGGACCAAGGGCCGGAACTTGGTTTCTAGCTGTCCCACCAACATGTGTGTTGCTTCGTAGCAGAAGTGTGCGTGATGGACTCCTCGCAGCCACCGTCGGACGACGCCTCGACTTCAGATGTTCCGAGGCATGTGGACACTTCTCACCAGTCAGGTCGATCTAATTCTGGCCACACAGACCGTTCCAGCGACTCCACGGTGGGAGCCCACGAATTTGGCGAAACCAACGAATCAGACCCCCCTCGCAAAGAATCAGCTGTTGTATCTCCACTTGGTCCCTCGAACTCGTGGAACGTGGATGCTCTCGTGAATGATGACTACTTCAACATTGACGACCTCCCCTCACCATCTCACTCACCGATCAGCGCTGAAGTTGAGTCTGAAAAGTCGGAGGGATCCGAATACGCCAATTCCAGGAAGGACTCCGAGGTAGACGAAGCAGTACTACTGTCCGCTGGGAACTCTAGGTCTCCGAATGCTCTTCCTGACAGAACCCACTCAGAGCCGCAGCTCCTCACACCCAAAGTGAAGGAAGACGAAGTCGACGCCGACACAGAGCCCCGTCCTTTCGTGGTTGGACAACCTGTCGAAATTCGTTTCGGCAACAAAGACCAATGGTCGCCAGCCCGCATCATCAAACGCCACAGCCCTCAACGCTTTGTGGTGGAGTTGTCCACGAAACTGCAACTGGAAGTGAACGCCTCTCAAGTCCGACCTGCGAAACAAGCTCTTCACGGCGCCAGACCAGACATGGTTGACAGTATTAAGTGTGGGTGGCTTATGAAGGCACCCGGCAGCGTTGCCGGAAGAAAGCCGAACTTTGTCTCGCGATTCTTCATCCTAAACGCAGCCCACTTGCTGCACTATCGTGACGACGCTTCCAAATATCCAAAAGGGAAGATCAGTTTTAAACATGGAGATACCATTCGGCGCGTAGGAGACCTTCGACTGGAAATCGAGTTGAACGAAGGCGAGTCATTGAAGAGCAACAACATCATTCTCACGAATTTACCCATTCAGAGTGACTCTCAAAGAGTGCAAGGAGAATCTGTGGGCGACAGCATGGTACCCACAAATACGCGAAAGATTATTTTGAAGGCAGAGTCAAAAGCGATTTGCTCTGAGTGGCTCGATGCGCTGTCTGCAATGCTGGAAAGTCTGAAATTTGCTGCCGCGTTAACCTCGGAACAGCTACAACGGTATTCGTGGCACCCATGGATCACCAAGGATGGAGCTGTGGTGGTGCGGCAGACAACGTATGACCCAGATGACCCCGTCAATGATGAGTCGTGGTGCATGCCTCTGCCCATTGCCGTCACAAGGTTGATTAACATTGAAGCGCAAAATTCGAGCAAGAAAAATGGACCAAAGAACTCGCTTGGCAGAATGGACTGGGACACGAGCACTTTGGATGGCATTGCAGCATGGGTCGTTTACTTGACGCCCGACAACGCGGAGTGGCGACGCTCCGTTCATCGCCCGCCGCTGTCCGCTGTCAAGAAAGACGTTGTAAAACTGATTGGCCGCGCATTGATTCTTCTCGTGAGGGTCGGGGACGCTGATGGCGCGGCGATTATTGCAGAAAGGGCAGTGCTGTTGTGTTACACCCATGTCGCATTGGCTTCGCTCAGCTTCGCGTTGAGCATTTTATCCGATGCCATCCAGCGAATGCAATGTCCACCTATGGATGTACTGCAGAGTCGAAAGTTCTCAGACCCGGTTTCCAACGCAAGAAAAGCCCTAGATTACATCAAGCAAGAGTCACCACCCAAAGGAAAGTCTCACATCAACGAACCCATTCCGCCGGAGTTACATTACTTCATTTCTCTGAAGGCCTACAATTCGTTGGAAAATGCTCAGCGACAACGAGGAGAAAATTGGAAAAAAACTGAAAAGGATGCAAAGGCTATGAAAAAGGCGAAAGAAAAGGCTCTCGGTGAGAACCTGCGCGCCATTCCCACCGCACTACTCTTCCCATGCGTGGCTACACCAGCTCCATGGGTTGTGAAACTGTGTGATGAGCAGAAATACTTATTGGCAAAAAATATGATTGGACACCACGCTGTGCTGTCGCGCATACTATCCGTATCGCAGTCCGGCGACGACGAGAGTTCCAAGAAGGACAATAAAAGCGGCGGTGGTAGCAGTGACAGTCAGGCAACCGCAGAAGTCGCTCCTCGCAAGAGTACAGCCAGCTTGATAGCGGAGATCGTTTCGGGTGCTAGGCCTGCTGAGCCACGGTCGTGCACTGATGTTGAGAAGTTGATGGCCCCACGAAAATACTATTCGCGCACAGAAACTTTAGCTAGAATCACCACATCCTTCGTGCGTCGCAAAGGACACGGCAATGCATTCGAAAGATCCAATATGAATATTGTCGAGGAAGCAATGAGTCATGCTGCGAAGCCTGTGTCTGTCATAGAACAAGCGAACCTGGACTTGCTTTGGGACGTAAATTTTCTTCGTCGACTCCACTTTGAAGATTTGAGTGACGTCTCTGATAGACCATCGTCGCGAAGGTCGCGTGACTTGAGGAACACGGCCAGCGCTGCCGCGACAGCCACGGAAGCACCTCGTACAAACAGTCGAAGACGTTCAATGAGTGCCACACTAACATCCGCACGAAGATACAGCGAGGACCTATCTTTGCCGCCAGAAGCTACGCTGCGCGAGCAGCAGTATCTGAAACGCTTGACTAGCAAGTTCGATCCACGTAGCATTGATGAAGATATTGATGAAGGGTTTTTCTTTCGTCGACATTGGTGGGGCGATGCTCGATGGCGTAAGCTGCTCGAGTTAATTGCACAGCAACAAGCACGTCCACTCGTGTACCAGACCATCAAAAAGCTCGTGCACGACACTATGGGCGAAGATATTTGGATAGATTTGAAGGACAAACTGTCTCTGTTCATGAAAGCGGAAACGTACCTGAGAGATTGTCTGGAGCGCAACCTGCAAACTCGTCGAAACGCCCATGGACGGCAGATTTCGTTGTCAGAGAAAACTTTACAAGAAGTCAGTGCGGCCGGTACTGTTTCGGAGGACATGCACAACGCTGATCCCCATGTGTCCACCTCCCCAGACGCGGAGGATGCTGCAACGTCGTCCAGCACCGTCGAACGGCAGCAACCCACTGCTGGCAGTGACACAGAATCGCAACGTCCAAGGCCACCATCGCCTCCGCCGACAAAGTTCGACCAGGCGTCTCCAGCGTCGACCAGCGAGTTTGTGGGGACCGAAGACCTGGAGTACAATAGCAATCCGCAACCTCAACACGATGCGTCGGCGCCAGAGACTGCTGGCAACTCTGTAGAAAATGCAGCAGACGCTAGTTCGCAAGAGAATGTCGAATCTTTCATTCAACAACAAACTGACCGGGATGCTACCAACTTGACCGAGCAAAATGACGCCTCAGCTTCTCCCTTTTTTTCCGCTCGCAAGCAGCAGATTAAAAGTGCCACATTACCAGCAATTTCTCTACGAGAAATCCCACTCTCGTCCATTCGAGCCCGCTTTCTTTGTTTTCAAAAGTGTGCGGTCAAGAACTTGTGTGGCCACGTTGATGGTCTTGGTGCACTGTACACAGAGCACGCACAAAAGTCCAAAGCTGCGTTGAAGCGAGCCGCCTTCGATGTTGGGTTTGAGAGGTCGTCGAAGAAAAATGACGCGAACGTGCCGAAGCTCCTCCTCTGCCCAGAGCGACATGAGTCGTTATCCGGTCTACTTCATTCTTGGCAGGAGAAGTTGATAGATCACCTGTCGTCGCTGCAAAGTTATGGCGAGCGCCTTCAAAGCACCGAAACCATGGGAACTTTGCGACAGTACTTCGCTTCGTCACAGAGCGAGTTCGTGCAACTTGCAAAAGAGTGGGACCAAACCGAAGACAACATTCATCGTGTGTATAGAGAGCTGAACAGAGCGCGTACGACACTGCTGAACCGAATTCAAGCAGAAAAGCATTTGCGTCAACTAGCTCACAAGAAAGTCTCTGGCATCTCCAAAGCTTCTGATTGGTGGGCAACAGCGCAAAAATCGAAAGAATTTGAGAGGTGGAAGAGCGCGGCCCACCAAGTGTTTGTCGCATTCGAAGTTGTCATGGATCAGTTACAAGATCTGCATTTTGCTATCGCCCAAGCTATGTTGCACAAGTGGGAAACGGCAGACTTTCTGCGTCGAACCGAAGAACACTTGATTAATCTCCAGAAGAAGAAACTCGGAGCTATCATTGATGGAGAGCGAATACTCTTATCCAGTCGTTTGGCGCAACTTGACCGATTATACGAAACTGCGACCACCGTTGACGCCGAGAGTGACTTGCGCATGATGACTCATAGCATCCAACTGCACCAACAGCACATCGAGAGACGTCAACAGCAGCGCATTCAACAACAACAGGCCTTGGAGGCCAGCGGTGATGGGAGTCCGTCGAATGCGGTGTCAGGTGCCCTCAGTTTTGTAGGTCGACGTCTTGCTGAAGCAACTGGCGTCGGAGTCGACGCTATCGATCCTACAGTACCCATTTATCCACCTATCATTCGCTCGCTGGCGGCGGTCGACAACGAGGAAGACATCCCTCCGGAAGCAGCGGAGCTGGTTGATGCATTCATATCGGAGCTGTTCGAAGCTCACATTGCAACTTCTTCGCCGGGCCAAGATGTGGCAGACACTTCGGACGAACGTGACAAAACATCACAAGCGATAATGAAACAGTTATTACAGTTAGGCTTTGACATAGACTTGGCAAACGCCGCAGTACACCGCCACCCCAGTTCCATGAACCTAGCATTGGAGTATTGCACAATGGGTGGAGATGCAGAAGATATTGAAGCCGAGGAACATACGACACTGCAAGGGGCTATCCAACGCACGAAACAGAGGTTGCGTAACCAGAGTGACACAGAGTCAATCCCAAACGAAGTGTCATCTCCCATCGCGCAAGGTGCTCCTTCTACGGAAACGTTACCGAATCCGTCGATACCCGCTGGCCAAGCAGACGCGGCTGCAGCACCGTCTGCCCTCAAACCCGAAACTGAAGCTTCGTACGCGTCTTTGAACGATGTCCGTGAGTCGGACAAGAAACTGGTGGTGTACTTCGCCCACCAAGCTGTCAGAGCGAGATTTCTGCGTGAACTCAACAACCGCCGCCAAGAATGCAACGTTGGGCCATTTTTCGACCGATTGAAGTTTTTGATTTATGGTCTGCTCGATTCGTGCTCGCCAACTGTCGACGTCGACGCCATTCGGCAAGTGATGATCATGACTCAAACATATTATCGAGATCGCAAAGATTTCAGTTCACGTGTCACAACGGCTAGCGTGAAAATCTCTGACACTGACAGCGACCGCGAGCACCTGTGCAATTCTGAACTTGGCCAACACCCATTGTGGAAGAACGCAGCGTTATGGGAAGAGATGTTTTTGCTTGCCGTTTCGGACGAAGTCAACAAGTTGCCCCCACCCCGACGTGTGCGGCCGCCGGCGCATTTACTGATGCAGTCAGAATGGGAAGAAAGCCTCATTCTCCCTGATGCCGTTGAATTATTCTATGCTTCGAAGAACATGTACGTTTTTTTGGGGTTTTGATTGACTTTGCGCGGTTCGTACATTCACCATTTCGCATATTGTGTGTGCAGGCATGGCGTAGATGACGAATATCTGTATCGCTATCAGCAAATTGCGTTTGGGCAGTTGGCGTCGCTCGTTCTGAACATGCACAAGTTCGGCACAGCTGCGACCATGATTAAGCAAATTGTTACCAGACTGGCCAGTGCGTATCGCTTGAATCACAAGCAAGTCAAAATGGTCCTCAAAGATCTGGATCGTCGACTGGACGCCGAGAACGCTTATTCTGGATCTAAGCTGTCGAGCAAAGCATCTAAAATCCAGCAAACTATCAACCGGATAATTCGAGGCGACGTTGACACGCTCCGACGCGCGCTCGTCAGCGAGCTCGGCGAAGAAGGTCTCGCCGTTTCAGACGACCAACTGAAACGCTCCATCCACCACGCCATACGCAAGTTTCATTCTTAGTTGCTGTTGGTTTGCACTTCAAATGTAGTAGTACGAGTAGTCTAACTGTCGTTTGGGCAGATAACAATTACCCGGGTATGTTCAAACTGTCAGTGGTGGTCATATCGTACTTGTGTGCATGTTGTTTGCCATGCTCTGCACTGCCTTCAACATATTTATGGCCACCAGAGGCGCACTTTTTGCGTGTGGCTCGAGGACGGACGATTGCATGTCCCAGTGACAATTGGATCGTGACAAGGGCGTGTTTCGTTTCGTAATGGTTGTGAATTTATTTCTTTGCTCATGCAATTCTGAGTGCATTTAACTACGGCTCCTCTTCACCGTCGGTTGAATCGGCGTCGTCAGCACGAAAAGCAAATGAGGTCGGAGATGGTGATTCACTCACCGCCACCGTTGACCTTGCCCGTTGCTGCATCATCTGTCGCATGGCATTGATTGTGTCCGAACAGCTGGCGATTGTTTCGCTGACTGCTGAAGAACAGTTCGAGTCATCGTTGTTCGGAGTTTGTTCCAAGGTCGCGCGCTTGTCCGGAACCGCTGGCGTGCTGACGGGGTCCGCAAGATCGATGTCAACGTCAACAGAGCCCGCTCGACGACCGCGTGTCCACTTTCCTGTGAGAGAGCTTTGAATCCAAATTACACCGTTACGTACTTTTTTCCGTGACTTTGATTTGGTTGCAGGTTCGTCTGAGGAAGTCCGTGCTCCCGCGCGCACTTGTTGCCGCGAGTTTCCATTCTTTGTAGATGCTACGGTTGGCTGTGTGCCACTGTGCTCGGAGAATTCTTTATTTGCCGCGGTTGTGGAGCTGCGCTGACGACTCGGACGAGTCTGGCGGTCTTTGCGAGGTTTCTTTCGTCCCCGACCTGCAGTTGCTTTCTTTGGTGGGCGCGAGTTCCAGTCAGAGTTATTGTAAATGGCATACTTTGAGTCGCCATCACCATGGTTGTTTTCTTTCTCGTCGTTGTCGTCGAGTAGGTCGATGATATCTTGCTGTCCATTTCCCTCGACTGCTTTTGTCTTCTTTTTAGTTGTCTTTGTTTTGATTGTCTTCTTCGGAGTCTTTTTTGCTTTGCGAATGCGCCGGAAGGTGCGCTTGCAGCAAGGACACTTCTTTTGCTTCTTGCCCCACATTGAGATGCACTCATAGCAAAAACTATGTGTGCAGCTGTCGATAACGCCGCGTTCAGTGATCTCTTCCAGACATATAACGCAGTCGCGACGTGCTTCTTCCACTTCCTTCTCACGCAGGATAATTCTTTTCTCAAAGGCTTGATATGTCATTGTTGCCTCCGAGTCGAAGTTGTCGTTGTCATCGTACAGAAGGTCATCGGTGGCGTCGTCTTCTAAGACGAAGTCACTTGTATCGAGCAAGTCCACCATGCTTCCCACACGACGGTACCACCAACAGCCGGCCACAATAACACAGAAAATAGGTTCAAACACACAAAAGTGTGCACTTTTTGTCCGATAATTGCGCTGAGAATCTTTCTGTTTCTCGAGAGGTGATGTTCAAGTTAACGGGGTCATGCAGGAAGTTGTCGATCACTGGAGGTGTATTTGTTTTGGCGCCTGGGTTGGTAGCTTTGGTCGTACCTAACATTGAATACGGGGCACAGTGGAGGTATACATTGTATTTGACAATGTCGTTTCTGTCGTCGTGCTCATCACTCATCACCATTGTCGTCGTCTTTGCGCGATACTCATTTCAGAATTACGATGGTCGACGTCATGCACGTCTGAATCGTTGTCTGACGACCGCAGCACCTACTCGATACAAACCAAAAAACCTCCCAAAACCCAAAACCATACTTGTCGCACACCACCACACCACCGCAGAATACAGTAACTGGGTGCAGTGTAAATCACGTGCCTGGCCTCTGCACACCGTTGTTGCAGTGTTGCAGTGTACTCAGTTTTGTCGAGGTCGGTGGTCGGTGATGTATGTATGTGTCGCAGGTGCAACAACGACGACGACGACGACGACGGCGACGGACAACGGACAACGGGCAACTGCCACTTTTTCCCTCCAACTCAACTCCGCTGCTATACCTTCAATAGCCTGTACAACTACATTCACTGTTAGTACTAGTACTAATGCACGGTACTTGTAGTACATACATAATGTGGATTATTGTAGATGTACAGGCTTTACATACGGTAGTCAGTGGGTGAAGTCGTCGTTCGTTCGTTGACGTGTCAGGGACAGGTCACTCGACGTCAACAGCGGACGACGACCGACGACGAACACCAACGACAACAACGACAACGAACGAAGATGACGACGACGACGACGGACGACGGACGACGAACGACGGACAACGAACGAAGATGACGACGACGACGACGGACGACGGACGACGGACGACGACGACCGGCGGCGGTGGAGACGCTGATGGAAGAGCAACAACGAACAGTATCATATCGACGAACTACTTGTGTGACGACGAACGACGACTGATGAATATTGAGGACCGCCAAGAGAATACAGTGATGAGGAACGGTTCTCGCGAATACCGACGATGATGTTGTGGTTGGTCGCGTTGGCAACTTGAGAGGATGGTTGGCTCGAATGCGTGCGCCTTCGTGGGCGATAGTAAGACTAGTGGCGTCTTTGTCTCAAACACAATTGTCTGTGGCAATTTTTGCAAGTGGTTTTTCGACCATTCCGGGGCAGAGTTCAACGTAAAATGGCACAAAATGCATTGAATGACCACCTTGCCGCGTGCAACGAATTGGTCGTTCTGTTGCAGAAGTAGTACAGACATGGGTAGTCGATGGCCCCCCTTTGTGAAACTCGTCCTGGGGCTATGTATTGCTGTGGTGATGTTGCAACAGGTTTATATTTGGCGCCTCGGTGCCAAAACAGAGCCATCAGTTTCCTCAGCTCTTCCTGGTATGCACGTCATTGACAAACTACAACACGTTCAAGGACAAGATGTGACCACCACATTTCGGCCCAAGAATATTTCTGAACCTCCGAAACAGCCAGCACTCCGCGCGGCCAACCGGGAAGGACGTCAAGACGCAAAGCCTGTTCGGAACAAAAAGCGCCATGGCAAGTTTAGTGGTGCAGAAGATCTTAGAATAGTATTTTTGCACGTTCGCAAAACGGGCGGCTCCACGGCATGGGCACTGTTGCGGAAGTTGTTGCCAAAACAGTACAAGGATCCGTGCTTGTGCAGCATAAAGTCTCCACCCATGTACTCTACTAGGTGTGAGGAAGAAGCACGCATTGAAGCTTCGAACTCTACATCATCTTTGGGAGCAGCCTTTGCAAGCGGAAGTGACATCGCACAGCTTGGAGGAGTCGAAAGGATACTTGAGAACGCGGGTTACTCACAAGAGTGGATATCGGACTTGTCATCCCACGCAAGGAGCGTAATGCAAGACAATTTTGTCGCCGCTTCTCAGGTTGGTGATTTGGATCATGTTTTGCCAGGTCATTCAAATCACTGTGTTGTGCTTGTGACTTGCGACATTCCTGTAGATATTTCGAGCACTGGAGGCACGGTGTCCAGTCGTGGAATTGCATCATTGGGATATATCTGTCGCGTCGATATTCAAAGCCCATGGATACAAAATTATGCTCGTCGTTCGAGATCCTATTGCTCGTCTTGAGTCGTCATTTAATTATGAATTCATAACTGCCGGCAAAAATGGGGTACGCTTTCACATTCGCGCACAAGTACGCATGCACTTGGGTTGGTCATATTGTGTCTCGTTTGTGCCCTAAAGGACAGATTATCAAAATTGCAAGAAAATCCGGCCTTGATGGATGCAGAACGCAAAGCGTTCCAAGAATGGCTTCTTCGACAACATTCACCACAAGAAACGTTAAGAATGGTGTCTGGTTGCTTCCTCAATTCCATTGACAGTTTTGATGCTCAACATGTTGCTGCGCAGCAACGGCATATGGCTGACAAAGTAGAACCGTGGCTGCCTACCCCAAACTTTGCTACAAGTGAGCACATTGGTTCGCAGCATTGGAAGTCTTCGCTCTGGGCGTCAACCAGGCGACACCGACTGGCTACCAGCAGATTAGATCCAAATTTGTGCCTTGTAAATCCGACGTTCGACTCAGGAGACCAAAGCAGCTTTGATCCTGCTGCAGTGAAAGCTGTTGAGCAACACGCAAAATGGGTTGTTGAGACAGGAATGGACTTCATTGGCGTCATCGAGCGCTGGGAAGACAGTTTGTCACTGATAAGTGCGATGTTCGACATTCCACATCATCTTCTGGATGTGGAAAAGAAGGTGAAACACCATGAGCCGAGTTTCAACTCTGGTGTTACGAACCGCCCTCACATACACGTGCGGCTGCTCGCAGGTGAACGCCCGGCATCATGTGCTAGAAATAGGAAATGAACTAACGCCATCACAACAAGAGCAGGTCTGTCTTCGTGTCAAAAGCCTTCCCGCCATCCATGTGGCAATCTTATCACAACATTTATATCTTGCGTTACAACGACAGCTTGCGCGTCAGCTGGGGCCGGATCAAGAATTTTACCAATTCCTCCTGCAGCGTTTCGAAATGCAACTGTCGATGATACAGAGCGAATAGTTGTGATGCTGCTGAACCGTAAGACATCTTCTAGCTATCAACTATCAATTATTATTTCACTTAGTGGTAAAAAGAACATATCACAGCGCAGCGGAGTTGGAGCATTTCCTACTTCAAAAATGGCGAGTGGCTCTCGGCATCAATTTTTCGTGCTAACAAGGACCTGCCGAGCTAGACTTGACGTTCGCGGGTGACTGGGACGGCGGAGATGAGACTTTCTCACCCTGAGACTCGTTGTGGTGGTGGTGATGATGATGCACGATGTGAACAGAGGCGGGCCCCGACACTTCGCCCCGCAGCGCCATGCGGGCTGCGAGGGCTTCTTGCTGCATGCGTTGTCTGACTAGCATATCACCCACAATCTCGTTGTACTGCGAGAACAATCGCTGCGGGGAAGATAACTGCATCGAAACACACAAACACAGAGTTGATGATACCATTCTTCAATGACACGAACAACTTTAATGACCAAGCAAAACAAACCTGACTCGGCAAATAACGGTGAGCGTGTTGGCTGCGCAGAGCTCCTGGTGATTCATTGCGATGCTGTGCAGCTATCGCTGCAAGCCGATCCTCGCTACGGAAACCAAGACCCGTCGCAAGCGTGTGGCACGCATCGTTGAACGTAAACGGACGAGGAGAAACTAGCGGAACAGAGCGTCTTGGCAACAAATGCCTGAATTGAGCACTGTAGGACGCCTCAGCGACTTTTGAATCGTGATCCAAGTACTGGGTCCGGGAGTTAATGTATTTCCTCATCAAAGCATCACGCTCTGACAGATGTTGCTGAGCGAGGGTACTCGGGGTTGGATAGCTTTGATCGCGCCTCTGCGCAGTGTGCATGTCGTCATCACAGTGATCCGTCAGCGGGATTGGGGTACCAATCGGTCGTGCCGACGGCCAGCTAGAACCATCCAAGTTGTGGTGAGCAAGCGAGCTTGACTCCGGACCCAAGCCCATAACAATGTTGGCGTTTTGCACAGAGTTTCGCGATGACCGAAATTGTCTGACCGCAGCAGCTTCCCGAGATGCCAGGATGCTGAGACCGCGGGCTGCGGATTCTTCTGCTGCCGCGTACTCCGACGCGATGCGATCAAGACGCTGGGCCCTTTGCAAGGCTTCGGCTCGTTGTTGCCGCGGTGTTTTGTCTGCGACTTTCTTCTTCTTGTTTGGTGCGGCGTGTTGTGCCGATTTGTCACCCCGAGCCTTAGAAGCCTTCCGACGTGGTTCCGATGGAATAACTTTGGGTGGAGCCGCAGCGGAATCTCTGGTGTCAAACAGGCGAGTGCGAGAGGGTTTGCGCGGCTTCTTTGGAGGTTCTTCTGTCCCATCCTTTTGCGTCATTGAGCGAACAGGTGATGAGTCCGCAATAGACCGGCGCAGAATCTTGTTGGGCTGAGGAGTTCGTTCGGATTCTGGAGTGTCTGTGTGGCTTTTTAGTTTCCGCTTCGACGGCTTTGGCGGAACTGGCGGCGACGAGACATCCTTGCTTCGAGGCGTTTTTGATTTCGGCGTGCGTTTACTACGCTCGAGCTTTTCGGGCCGTTTCGCCCGAGGAGTGGCCACCTTCGGAGCTGCAGTGGTTGCAGGCAATTCCTTTTCACGTCGTGAGGGCGCTTGTTTCTTTGGCACGGGAGTAGATTGTGCCTTTTCTCTCTTTTCTCTCTTTTTCACTCGGGCGGGTTTTGCGGTCTTTCGGTCGTTCGGAGACCTCGACGAGCTCTGAGCGGGCTTTTGTTGTGGCGTTTCAAAGTCGCCGCTGGCAGAGGCACTCCTACTCTTGGCAGCACCATGGCCACGCTTGCGTCGCTGAGCCGACGTCTTCGCCTCCTTTTCTGCCGGGCGAGATTTGGCAGGGGTGGCCATCGTCACATCTGGAACAAAGGACGGGTCTTTTTTGCTCCTTGGGGAAGCGGTTGGAGAGTCTAATGGTTCCTTTTCAAGAATGTCAAGGTTGTCCAAGTCCGTATCGTGACTGCTCAGGTCACGGCTCAGCCACATCTTACTCTTTTCACTGAAAGTGCGAAGACGATTTGCGAGTTCGACGTCAGACACTGCTACACGATTGAAGCCACTCGCCAGGCGTAGCATAGCGGTGGACAAAGCGCTGGCAAGCGACAAGAATATCTTTTCCTGCTGTTCGAGGTTTTGGAGCGATATACGGTCACTCACAGTGGCCAGCTTTTGAATGTACGAGAGCACGATCCGATGCATTTTCGGCTGCGAATCGAAGACGAAGAACTCTGACTCCTTCAGCAGCATTCCTTGCAAAAACCACGCAAAAGTGACGTGGCCAGCACCAGAATCCTTGTGTCCACGATAATATTTGGATCCTTTGGGGTAGTAACGCCAGACCGGGCCGTTCAATTTGTCAGAATTCCAGTATCCGACGATTCGTCCACCTTCCTCCTCATTCCATAGGCTGTTTTTCTTGTGCCGCACGTATCTGATTTCTCCAAAGCCGTGGCGGTCGTTTTCGCTGTATAATCCCGCATACGTCCAGCCACCGTCGCATTCTGCAGTTCTCTGAACACCAAACCCATCACTGAGCCAAGATTCTCCATTCTCAGAAAACACGCGGTCAGTGTCCTTGCACCACCAACCCAAATAGGTGGTCCCGTTCTCGAATTTCTCGTAGTCCTTCTTCACCACGCGATCGGACTTGGATCCGACGCTGTCCCCTCCAGGAGCACCAGACACGGGAGAAGCGTCTTGCTGCGGAGTACCTACACCACGTCGTCTTCCGCTGCGCTTGGCCTTACCTGCCACTCTTTGCTTGGAGTCATCACCAGAGGACGAGTTGCGAAGCAAGTAAGCGAGCTGTTGACGCTCAGTTACCAGCGACGACGACAACATGTCTGCACGAGAATGTTGCCAGCCACAAAACGACAGTGGCCAAACTTGTTGTTGAGGACAATCATCCACAGATTAAAATTGGCTTTTGTTGTTCCTTGCAGCGTTGAGATGTTGGCTGACGTTGCCTGCAGTAGCGATGTGCAGGAGCAGTTTCCGGTGGCAAGCAACCCCAGGCTGTGCAACTTGCCCGAACGCATTCACGGTCCCTTCCGTCGATGTTATGCTAACATTCCTTGCTCGTGATCGCATGTCACGTTTCGTCTTCGACTGTCTTGTCTTGCATGTGCTAGTGGTCGTAATCGCCGCTCCGACCTGTGCGTCACATCGTTACTGCTACTTTCGAAGATGTGCGCGGGCGTGCAAAGCTGGAGCACCGCGGTCACGCTCACCGGCACAGCTCTTCAGACATCCAGTGGAGGTTTCGGTGACAACGCAAAACGCAACACAACGACAGTCGCGTGCCGATACCGTGCGTCAAGTCAGTCACGGTACGTTCGAAGCGACGCGTAAGGCGTCAAGCAACACTTAACCAGCAAGCACAAACAGTCCGTAAGCATTCAGCAAGACAAGAACGCAAACAAGCGAGTGAGTAAGTTCGACGTGGTCACTCAAGTTTGTGGCGCGAAATGAACGGCAGTGAAAGAAGAAAGAAGTACAGTGTCGTCGGCGACGCAACAGCAACAACAACAACAGCATCAAAACCAACGACAACAACGCAACGACAACGACAACAACGCAACGACAACAACGCAACGACAACAACGCTACCACAACGACGCAACGACAACGACGCAACAACGACGCCGCCGACAACGCCGCCGACAACGACGACAACGACGACGACGACGACGAAAGCGACGACGACGACGAACTTCAAAAGTTCGAACTTGCGCGCGCTTTGTGCGACACAGCACAGTGGGCGGGGACGCCTCGTCGAAAACTATAGTCTTTACGTAGACACACACCCACACATTAGTGGAGTGTAAATGAATGTCTAAAAGTGGCGTAAAAAGACCATAGTTCACGCCGTGAGGTTGACGCTCGCGCTGGCTTGCTTGCGCACGGCTGGTTTCATCTATGGTCTTAATACGGATATGTGAGACATACGTTGAGTGCGGTTTATTGGTAAAATCAGTGTCTGTGAAAAGACCATAGTGTAATCATCAAAAGTTGCGCACGTGACTTGACGTGTCTGTGTGTCAGTCGTCTGTCGTCGGTCGTCTGTAGTTTTGTGTTCGCTTCTAGTGATCTTACAGCTTGGTTTTCAGGACTTTTCAATATTCACACGCGCACTGTAATACCCACAAATCAGTCGGGCAGCTTTCCCCAATTTCAGCAGTTTTCGAATTTTTTAATTTGTGAACACGTTTGGCGTTGGCAGTGACCATCGACTGAGTGAGTGAGTGAGTGTGTGAGTGAGTGAGTGTGTGAAGTGACCAAGGGCGACTGACTGAGTGACTGACTGACTGGCTGAAGCGACAACTCGTTCACTCCACACTCCCTCCCACCCACCCACCCACCCACGGCCCACGGCCCCGTCGTGTGGAGTGGCGCCAAGTGGTGTTTTTGAAACCTTCCCACTCACTCACTCACTCACTCACTCACTCCTCAACTCACTCACTTTCTCACCATTTCAGATATTCCCAATTGTAGAAATACACAATTGAACCCTGAATCACAATGATTTATTATCCTTTTATGACATAATGTGTGTTCTGGGCACTTTGTTGTCTCCCTCCCTCCCTCTCTTTTTCAAAACGTCGTTCTCGTTCGTTCGCTCGCTCGCTCGTTCCTGGCTGGCGTGAGGGCCCAGACTTTAAGCACTCGCTCACTCACACGCCCCACAAATCAGTCGGCTTGCGGAGTGTGGGAGTGAGTGTGGGAGTGAGTGCTGTGGCTGTGGCCTCACCTCACACCTTCACTCCCACACAGCCGCACAAAGCCTCCCAGCCGCCTCACTCACTCTCACTCACTCAGTCACTCAGTCAGGCGGTCAGTCAGTCACTGACAGAAGGATGTGGAACCTGTACAGTTACAATTGTTGTTGGCTCTTGCTTCTTGCTTCTGTGGTTGGTTGGTTGCATTGGTTGTTGCGGATGATGATGAACCAGTCGGATGATCGGATGACATCCAATCCTCTATGACATAGATGAACGATGAATGACAGGGACGATGATGAGCAGTGATGCCAACCGTAATAATGAATGAGACCAGAGAGCATGCCAGTGTTGCATGCATCGATTGGCTGATGGGCGGCACAATTATCTGCCCGGGTACTTTTCGATTGATTGATTGATTGATTGACTTTTCAGACTCTACATGTAAGTTTTTAGTTTTTAATGGTCGGCAGAGGTTTCCAATGTTTATACGGACATACCTACTTGCCCACGGGCAAGACCATTGGAGGCACTCGCAACTCGAACACGAACGAAATGTTGCTGTTGCAATCACTGTCCCGCAGTACATCGTCGATAATGGTGTCTTTTTGGGCATGGTGTGCCCACAGTGCGATTTCGTCTTCGGACGGGTTTCCAACTTGGGCCGAGCGTTGGAGCTGAGTCATTGGGGTACCGTCTGCTGACATCATTGGTTTGTTGTCAACGATTTCATGACATCGCCGGTGTTTCTTCTTCTTCTTTTTCTTCTTCTTGGACTTTGCCCCACTTTTGGCTGGGCGGGACTTTTGTACTGCACTTTTCTCTTCAGGACCATCCAATACAATGACGTCGTCGTCGTCAGCGCTTTCACTATCACTATCTTCGTCTTCATCATCGCTATCAGCGTCGTCGTCGTCATCTTCGTCGCTATCGTCATCATCTTCGTCGCTATCGTCATTATTTTCGTCGCTATCGTCATCATTTTCGTCGCTGTCGTCTTCGTCGACGTCTTCTTCTTCGTCTCGCTTTTGTGATGCTTCCTCAATGCTATCGTTGTCTTCCGTCTCTTCTTGGGAACTTTCAACTTGTTCTATTTCGTGCTTTGGCCGTTCGCCGTCGGTGAGTCGGTACCGACAACGTCGACATCCCAGTGAGTCATGAGTGTCAGAGATACAGTTTTCATTGTACGTGAATATTTCGCGCAAATCGTCACTGGACATTGCCTGTGCAATAAACGACAACATGACATGTGAACGACACGCCAATGACAAGATACATATTGGATTTGCAGCTGAAAGAGACTCACTGCTCCTTTGGCGCCGCCTTCCATGACGATTTGCGACAAGCCCTCTTTCGAAATTTGCCTCTCAAAAATTTTCTCTTCAATGGTACCTGTCGCCAAGAAGCGATAAATGTAGCATGTACGCTTCTGTCCGTCGCGCCAGATACGAGCGGCAGCCTGCACGAACGCGCACGAGATTGAAATAACAAGCTTGGGTCTGCGACATTCATCATGCAGGACAACACGGTACCTGTTTATCGGTTGCCGGGTTCCAATCTGGATCGAAGAGTATTAATCTGGACCCGCCAATGAGATTCAAACCACAACCACCAGCTTTGCTTGAGAGCAAAAACACAAAGACATCCTCCTTGCCATTGAACCGGTTGACTAACTTTTGGCGCTTTTTAACACCAGTGGAACCGTCAAGACGAACGAAAGGATATCGGTTCTCTCGGCACAAAAGGGCGATGATGTCGAGAGTCTGGACAAATTAAGCACAAACTCAGACGTCGGTGGCGGCAGCGACCTCAACCAGACAAAACAGGTGATCACCTGAGTGTAGTTTGAGACAATGACTATTCGCTCCTTCTTTTCGTGGCGCAGTTTCCACAGCATCTACGCCAAGTGCAACAAAAGAAGCTATGTGAATGCAAGCACAACTCAAATTTTCGATTGACATTCTATCTACCTGCGCGAGAACGTCCATTTTCCCAGCTAATTCTACTCGAGCCTGATTAGCCCTGCCACGTTGCCTCGCAGAAAAGTCAGCAGGAAACAAATGCCTGCAATTTTGAAAACCGTGTGCCGCTTGCTCTAGCTTTCCATTGGTCTCCGCGGCGCGGATATCGTCGTACACGAGCTTTGGGTGGTTGCACAGCTTCTTGAGAGCATTGATCGATAAAAGCGATTTGCTTTGCGTACCGTCGCGTTGCCAGCTGATTTCCTTCTCCGTTAGCAAGTGGTTGTAAACCTGCTTCTGCAACTCCGTCAACTTGATGCAGACAACGTTCACGATTTTCTCGGGAAGGTGCTTGCGATTTAATTCGTTGCTGCGGCGGAGGATGAAATGGTTGACAATTTCACTCATTTCCTCAGACCTCTTCTTGCCGAGTTCTTCTTCACCATCGGTGCAGTCAGGCTCTCTACCGTGCAAAATAGGCGATTGATAATACTTTCGGAAACGCGCTTGCGTTCCAAGAATATCCGGATTTGTGAAGTTCACAATCGCGAAAAATTCTTCGAGATCATTCTGCAGTGGAGTGCCCGAAAGTAGAACTCGTCGACGACACGGGAGCGAGGACAGAGCCATTGACGTGGCTGTTGCATTGTTCTTCAGGCGATGAGCTTCATCCAATATCAATAAATCACAGCATTCATCAGCCTTGGTCATGAATAGATCGACGTAACGACGAAACGTCTCGTATGATATGACAAGCGTGCGGATGCGCTCAACCGCCAAAAAGTTTCTGATGCCGCGTAGGACCTACACAAAGTCATTCAGGTGAGCAATGGGTCCTTGGACGAACAGATCTAGGAACGTGGTTCGCACCTTCTCCTTCGACGAGTCGGAGAGAGCGATGTGCTCCACACGGTTCGGCACCCACTTTTCGAGTTCTTCCGACCAATTACCGACAAGGGATGTCGGAGTTACAACAATGCACTTTTTGACATCTGGAGTTCCTGGCTGCTCTTTGCCACCATGCATCATTGTATACCTACAACAACAAAATCTCTCAAGTGTGAATTAACCACAATGGGCCTAACGAGAGCAAACAAGGGCTTACATCAGGGTGATTGACTGTAAAGTCTTGCCAAGACCCATGTCATCAGCCAGAATGCATCCACGCCCTTCGAATGAACGCATGCCGGAAACGCACTCGTACCTACGCCAATCGCACGAAGATACACAGGTGAGGATCACAGTCAACAACAAGGGTAGTGGACTGCGCTGCAGCCACGTACATGAATTTCACGCCCTCCCGCTGATGAGGCCTTAACCACCTGATAAAACGGTCAGCACCGCCACAAAAATTTTGATCAAAGAAAACTTGAACCAAGGTCCATACATCCAACAATTTGCGTCGGTTGTTACCTGCACAGAATATCTGGCACTTCGACGAGTGGTGCCGAGCAGGAGTCGTTGTGATCACCAGCGGCAGCTCCGGGACATTGGCAACCGTCCCCCCTCCATACTACAAGTCGTTCCCATTTCGTCGGGCCAGGTGGCATACCAGATGGATTCTTGGTCACAGATCCAGCATCAGCGTCGAAGTCAGTCAAATCCACCTCTTCGGTGAGTGGAGTCGGAATCAACTGAACACGGAACACACTGCCTCCTACACAAGAAAACGAGTGTGCTATGTTAGGAGAAGACAATACGGAACCAAAGACAGCACAGTCAGGGTCACGAACCTCCGTTGTCTAAGGAGCTTCGACGTCTGCGCCGAATACCGAGAGTCCGGCGGCGCCCATTATTGGGTAGCAAAGGCGCTGCCTTTGGAATGGCACTTTGAGGTGGAGGCACAAACGGCTTTTGGAGTGACTAAGAAACGAAAAATGTTGGTGACGGCTTGAAGAAAGATCATTGAAACAGCACATCACGAAACACACCTCAGGGATCATGCAGCAAGCAAACAGAGAGGTTCTCTTCAAAGATATCTTGCCGCTCAACATTGCTTTGATGTTTCGTTGGCGTACTTCATTGTTCCGATCAATATCGGCTTGTGACAGACAATCCTCCTCATCTGCATCACCGTCATCGTCGCTCTCTGCAGTCGAGGCTGGGACCGGCGCTTCCGTGTCATCCCCTGTTTTGCACGTTGGGTCATTTTCTTCACACCCGGTGTCTCGTCCAGGGCTGGGCACTACACACGAGTCGGGGGCTAAGGAAAGTGTGGGTGCAGATTCTAACCCAATTTCGCCAGCTGGTGACTTTGAAGCCGGGGAGCACATGACTTGCGGACTCGTTGAGACCTTAGACTGTATATCATTGGCTGCGACAGACTTAATTCCTTTTCGCAGTGGTTTGTGCGGCAGCTGTTGCACAACTGGTTCGTCCTCATCGTCGTCGCTGATAACGACGACATCATCTTCAGCTTTGTCGGTATTTGGGGCGACAATTACGGTGTCACATTTATCGACAGTCTTGGCAGTCTCTCGCTTGCATTTCTTCAGCGGGGATCTCTCTGTGACATTGTCACTGAGTTCCGTCATCGGACGAATCTTCGCGTCCTTGTCGTTTTCGTTCGACATTGTGCGGGAGAGAACGCTTAAGAGGTTGTATGACGACTGGGTGTCGGTTTCCTCTTCCTGGGATTCCGTAGGAGACTCTTCTTTCAGGGGAGATGTCCATTCCGGACCCGCCTGCAATTGCACAGGACGCTTTCTCCGAAAGCTCATGGTGCCACTGCGTGTGGGAGTCACATTCGGCTGTCGGATACAACAGTGGGGCTCCCAGATGTGCCAGAAAAATAACGCCAATTAATTGCCCCAACAAATTGCAACAATTCTCCTCTTTGGTTTTGAGGATCACGCCAAATTCACTCAACACGGAAAACAATAGAACTGTGATGGTCGTGCATGCAATGTTGCTGCCCTTCACAGCAAATTCGCTGACGACGATCAAAACACGTCGGCGGTTTGTTTTATTCAGTGCCCGACAGCATCGGATCAGGCAGTTCACTTCAGACCTAATCATAGTCACATCATCACCATTATCACCATCACCACGACGATCACGACGACGACGACGACGACACCACCACCACACCCCACATAGTAACCCACAACTGAGGATTTCACAGTGTTGCGCTTGCCCAACAGGCGTTCTTGGCGTTGCTTTGACACGTGCGTCTTGTTGGTGCGACGACGGTCGACGGTCGCACGGTCGCACGGTCGCACGCGACAGTGCGGCAACAAAAAGTGGGGCAGACTGTAAGGAAGTTGCTCGTCGTCGTCGTCGTTGTCGTCGTCGTCGCCGTCGGCAGTCAGTGGGCGGCAGACAGCAGACAGACCGACAGTGGGTGAGCAGTCAGCCGTCACCTGACCACTATTATCTACAACTGCTATTATGTAATTTTAGTAGAGACTATACGGGGATTTATTGTGTAATGTCAAGTGTAGATATGTGTAGTCTGTGAGTGAGTGGGTGATTCAAAAATCGCCGCCTCCCACCTCCCAGTCACTCACTCACTCACTCGCTGCTCACTCGCTCACTGACTGTGTGACTGCGACGAAGGAGGCTATGCATCAATACCATTTTTATAATACTTTTCCTTGAAAAGTACTGAAGAATACATAATAAAATAATACACGTAACTTCTGCATAAATCCCGGTGATATTCCAAGTTTTTATTCAAGTAAATAAAGTACCAAAGTACTCATCAACGTTCACCGCCCGTCACGCCATCCCTGTTGTTGGCGTGGAGTGATGAGGAGCGTGTCAAGCGCGTGTCGACTTCGCCGCGCCAGGAACGGAGGCCGAACGATGGAAGGACGGAAGGACGGAAGGACGGAAGGACGGAAGGACGGAAGGACGGAAGGACGGAAGGACGGAAGGACGGAACGATGGGGCGATGCCGTCAAGAAACCTCGCGGTGTGTTCTGCATGCGTTGGGAGGAGGTAACGTTGCACGCACAATGTTATTATGCAAGAGGGCACGGCGTAAAAGTGATCACACGCAGCAAATGAAAACTCGTGACTTAGTGCTTTGCTTCTTTCTTCCATTTTACATTTTAAATGACGATGGTGTTTCGCCAACGACTGATTTGGAGGCATCAACGATTGTGGAAGTGAAATGCCGAGCTGTGACACGCCCTGACGAGACGTATTCCTTTCCACAATGCTCTTGCTGAAGTCCTGAATTTCGAGGTTGCGCCAATAAAAAATTGTTGTCGCGATGCACCGTACACTGTGGCGCAATGGGCAAATGGCTTTGCGGCGTCTGTCCGTACCAGTGGTGGCAAGAGGGCCACTTCGAAAAAAGACGGCGCAAGTTCTGGCGGACGCACATGCGTCTCCAACCAAATATTTTATGGGAAGGGCATTTGCGACAGCTATGGACGACATGCCTTCTGCTGAATCCAAGAAGCGCTCTCCGTTGATGCTACAGTATGACGAGCACAAAGCAAAGTATCCTGACTATATTCTGTTCATGAGAGTCGGGGACTTTTACGAGTTTTTCTATGAAGATGCTGTGGAAGCCTCGCGTGCTCTGGACATTGTTTTGACAAAACGAAGTAATGTTCCCATGGCAGGTGTGCCCGTCCACTTGCTACATCAATACTTAGGCAAGCTGGTGAAGCAGGGTTTCAAAGCTGCGATTTGCGATCAGGTTGAGAGTGCCGACGAGGCCAGAAAGCGGAAAGGTCCAAGCAGCATTATTCGACGTGACGTTGTTCGCTTAATCACACCGGGTACAATTACCGACGACTTTGCATCGATGGAGCCTGGGCAAACTAACTATCTAGCTTGCGTTGTGGAGCAGAATCGGCGGGGAACCGGAGATGTGCCGAGCATATCTGTGTCGTGGCTCGACATTTGCAGCGGGGAGTTCTTGGTTGCAAGCGCCAGCACTGCCGAGGATGTTGAAGCATACCTTGCGTGGATGCCACCAAGCGAATTATTGATGGAGGAGAATCTAAGTGAAAAGAGTGTTCTGCGTCGCCTTGTGGCCGAGGGTAAAGTCAGTTGTCCGATTTCACGTTTTACATTTGCACACACCGGTTCTGCCCCCGCAGCCTCTTCAAGGTCCAACGAAGATGCTTTGATGTCGGTCGATTTTAGCGCCGATCCCGAGCTTATCGCTCGTGTATTAGGACCCACAAGAGGTAGGGAAGATGCTCGTGCGGAAGAAGCAATATCCGGGCTCGAGTTACGGGCAGCATCATCATTGTTGCAATTCGTTGACTTCACACAAAAGGGCGAATCATTCATTCTGCAACCGATTCGACGAGTGTCGAAAAACACACATATGTTCATCGACGCAGCGTCACGGATGTCATTGAACCTAACAGTCGGGAACAGTGGGGCGGCTTACGCTTCTGGCTCACACAGCACTGACGGAGCAAGCAACGACTTTTCTGGAGCCCATTCTGGTAAAGTGCGGCGTCGTTCTTTGGCGAGTATGATCGATAGAACGTGTACAAGCATGGGAGCCAGACTGCTGTATTCCCGACTTTCAAGTCCACTGACAGACATTAGGCGTATTGAAGCACGACTCGACGCCGTGGACTTCTTTCGGCAGCGCGGAGTTTCGCAACAACTGGGCAACGTTCGTAGTGCTATTGCAGCCAGTGCAGATGCTGAACGAGCTTTGCAACGGCTAAGTCTTGGGCGTGGTAGTCCGAGTGACCTCGTAGCAGTAGCCAGCTCAATGTGTCACGGAATTGATGCTTTGGAAACACTTTTGGCCACCCCTGGCGGTGAATCACTGCAATTTGAAATTGGAGATTCCCCAACCGGTTTACTGTCTCGACTTCTCGAGCATCACGAGACTTTCCAACGAATTGTCAAGTACATTCGCCCAACTGTTGTTGGTGGATTTAACAGTCAAGGCCAACTGCATGGTGGTAGCGGGAGAGGAGCGAAGATGTCGAAAGGCGCCGGAGCTGATCGAAGAGAGATTATCCGTCGTGGATGGAGCCCGGAAGTGGACAGGTTACTGGAACTCCGAACAAATATCAAAGGACTTTTCCGTTCTGTTGAGAAAAGGTTTGTCTTATTCGTGACTGATACTCCATGCATTCGTTGCTGACGTAGCAACTCCGCCTACCGCCTAGGTACAAGGCATTGGCTGGGATCGAGACGCTGAAGATAAAGTTCAACCAAGCCCTTGGATATCATGTCGAAGTCCCGATGCGAATGAAAAAGGCAATGGACAAGGCGATCCTCGACCAGAACGGTGCCCAATCACAAGCATCGACACCGGCAGTGGAGTTCTTACCAGTCCAATCAACACGAACAGCACTTCGGTTCAAAACTGACGAAATTATGCAGCTGGAGACTGAGGTTTGCCACGGTGTACCTTGGGTCATTCTGTGGAGATCCACTGATTGGTATTGATCGGTTGTGGCAGGCCGAAGATGCGCATCGACAGCTTTTGCTCGTAGAGTTTGCAATTTTCACTGAACTTCGTGAGTCCGTTGTCAAAGTCGCCGATATTGTCTTAGCGGTAGGATCACAGGCTTCGTATTGTTGTTAGACCTGACCTCGCACAATGTAACCCCGGTCATTTTGTGATCAGGCTTCCAAGTTTGTGGCGGAGGTTGATGTTGCACAATCAACTTCGATTGCGTCTGCCGAATTAGGACTGGTCCGCCCAGAGGTATTGCCAAGTTCGGAAGACGATACCGCGTCATGCTCCCTTGAGCTTGTTGAATGCCGGCATCTGTTGGTGGAGGATTTCTGTCTCACGCGCGGAGATTCGGCCTATGTACCAAATACTCTTCGCTTGCATGACAGTCGACGTGACAACTGCTGGTTCATCACTGGCCCAAATATGGGTGGGAAGTCAACATTCTTGCGCTCAGTAGCACACGCCGTGTGTATGGCCCAGGTCTGTCGCCGGAGCGTGTTTTCATGATCCATTTACTATTATAGCAACGTGGTCACAATTGTGGATATTTGGTCAGGCTGGAATCTTCGTGCCTGCGCAGTCGGCGTCGATCGGAGTGGTGGACCAATTGTTTAGCAGGGTCGGTGCTTCTGACGACCTGTCTCAAGGCAAATCCACGTTCTTGGTTGAAATGGAGGAGACGTCGTTGATTTTGAACAAAGCATCACCTTGCTCCTTGGTGATTGTAGATGAAATTGGTGCGTGACAGTGACATTCCGAGAGTAGCATTTGGTCCCGTTTCTCTTTGACAATTGAATGTGAATTGAATTAGGGAGAGGCACGTCACACAAAGAAGGGTACGCCATTGCAGGAGCAGTTCTCGAAGAGCTATGTGGATGGGACACATCCAGTGCTCACAATTCGATCGCCACTACCGACGGCATCGGATGCAGAACACTTTTCGCGACTCACTACCACGATCTATTGCACCGTGTCCAGCCCAACTGTAGCGATTCTCCATTTTGCGTAACCCCTGACCGAGTCCTGACCGGCTTGAAAGAATACACCATGGAAACCGTTGCCTTGGACCAGCATGGGACGGAGGGCGATCAATTGGTGGTCCATACACACCGCGTAGTTGAAGGAGCCGCGCAATCATCGTACGCCATGCATGTTGCCAAATCAGCAAGATTGCCGGCGTCCGTTTGCAATCGCGCTCAAGAGTTGTTAAACAGATTTGAGGATGCCGACGCAGCATAACGTTGTAAGACACCTCTCTACGTTCTAAAGATTTTAATCCGAGATATTTCTCGCTGCGTTCTATCGTTTTGCGGCATCACTTGGAGCAGCAGATATTGGAAGAGTTTCCGGTCTTTCATTCCACCGCCATTCCACGTTGTCTGTTGATTAGAGTCAACATGCCAGGACACAGTCACTCGAAGTAGGACAATGCAGGTCATGGAGGGACATTTGCACACGCGTACCATTCTGTGCCAGTTTGCAATCCACAAGCGACATTGTGGCGTCTGTGGGGGCATCCTGCAACGTCACCACGAAAAATTGTGACTCCCAACAACACAATAGTACAACACCTTATAACAAACACCAACCGTTCTCTGAATGATTTGCAAGCATCTATTGTTGTTCTTAATGTGGCCTGCCGTGGCGTCATATGACCAAGCCTTTTTAAGTACAGCAGAAACATGGATTTTGGATCATGCAACCGTGCAAACGCGACAGCACAAGAATTTTGAAACCTACCTGATTGCCGCCACCACCATGACATCGGTAGATTTGCACGTTGTCAGAGTTTCCCGAGTCTGCACACCAATCCATGAACGATGCTGCTCCTGTGTTCACCGCGACACAAAGGTTGATCGGTAAGCCCCATGCTTAGATGTGTGCCACGCGTACACGAAATCATAAAGCGAACCTGTTCGAAGTTCTGACGTGTCCGACGTGAGCAGAAACAAGAATGACTGGGATGTTGACGAAAAGCATTTTTCTTTGGTGGTCGAAACTAAACTGGCACCATCACTAGCAATTCGAGGAGATGCGAGACAGAGTCCTACAACCGCGCGACACGAGTCAAACTCAGAACTGCTGTATGAAATCTCAATAAAAACACACTTACCAGAAGCTGGATTGTACAAATTACCGACATGGGCCATGTTGGCGTGGCTTGGAATGAAGTTTTCGGGATAAACATTGTCGAGATACCATTGGAATGACTTGCATTGGAATTTTTCTCTGATCGCTACCATTTGAGCCAAGTCACCGACTGGATTGGACGACGGCAGCTGCATACTTTGCTGATGAACGAGTTTTGCATACTCATCCATCCACACGTCCGCCGCTCGAAGCTTGTTGCGGGTAATTTCGTGGCCCGGAACATTGTAAACTTGCCCGTGCCAAAATTCACCTGTTCTGAAAACGTGTCCCACCTAAACACACCACATTCGCCGCCCCCCAAAAAACGACGTGGCGTTTAGGCAACCAACTGACTGAGGTCAAATGCAACGCCATCAACTTACATGAGAGCAAGGAATGCACTCTAACGTAAATCCACATTGCCAAATGCGGAACGAAATCTCCATTTCCTCGCCTCCATACAATCGCATATCTTGATCATATGTGCCCAAGTCGTAGAAAACTTGGCGATTAATGGAGAACAGACCCCCGGCCATAATTGGCGAAGGCATTGGCTCCGAGGGTGAACGTTTACGAGCCAAGCCCTTTTGACCCAGGGTCCAGGAAAATCCTAGAATATCAATGCCACCAACGCGGTACGCAAATGTGTCCGCGTCGATGCCATCTATTTGTGGCATCACAACGTGGTGTGCGTCCTGGCCGATGCGATCCATGAGGGGCTCTAGCCATCCCTTGGTGACCTCGATGTGCGAGTCTAGAAACGTTAGAGTCTCACCGGTTGCAACAAGAGCTCCCTGGGTGCGTGCCACCATGAGGCCGCTGCGCGGGATACGCTTGATATGGACTTTCGGAAGACTTGCGATGAAAGTCTCGAACACCTCGCGCTCTTTTGAGTTCGGGGCCAACCAACTAGCATCGCTTCCGTCATCAATTAGGATAATTTCCTACGAAGATCACCAACATGAACGACGTCAAACTAGCATGCACGATATACAGTGGCACATCGACTCCCGACAAGTGACGCACGTGCAGCAGCTCGGGCGGTGTTCGGTCGAGAATGCTCACAACACTTCGGTACAATGGCGACAATGGCTCATTGAAGAATACCATCACAACAGATGTCTTTGGGAGGTTGTGATAGTCGTAAACACGACGCGCGCATGTAGGGTGCCGCTTGTCTCCAAGCGGACGATGCAGCGACAAACTATCACTGCGTCGCAAGTTGAAGCACGTGTGAGCGTGCCTCTTTTCCTTCTCTTCTCTGGTTTCTTTGCTCCAATCCAAGTCCGGCAGCGGTGTCCACAATGGCGCATGGGATGCATCGACGCCGACGGTGCCGTGCAAGTGATCGTCATCCACCCCGAACAGCTCACCTTCTCGACCGTGCACGATCGCAGAGCCACGTTCGAACTTGACGAACGGGATATTTGGTGCCGGGGGACCACCCACTTCACCTGGAAGCGGACGATTCGTGACAGTGGCGTGGCCTATCGGCTTGACGATGTCCCCTGCGTGTTTTGCCTTCCGCAAAAACTGGGCTCGCTCGCTGCTGTCAAACTCAGAAGGTGGTGCCTGTGCTGCGGCGTCCTTCGCCATCTCTATGGCTCTCGCCTTTTCCTTGCGACTGGGCCGAGACGGAAGGACACCAGCGGGAGCTCCACGATTCTTAACTCCCCATTCTGCTCGCTGCCCAGCACCTCTATGCTCTGGCACACGATAGTGGAACGCTTCGACAATCGTTTGTCGGTGCAAAATAAAGTTCAGCAAGTAAACTCCGTACACAGCAGCCACCAGTAACGTCGCCAACATCAGCAGTCGAGTGGAGCCAACGGCTCGGCATTCGCCTCGCGTGGAGTGCACTTCTTTGGTGGCACGAACAGGACGTTTGTCCTTCGCATGCGTGCGGCGTGGCATGGTGAGCACCGCCTGGAATTCAAGGCCAGCCGAATGAACGCATTTTGTTTACGTCACAGTCTCATGTCCAAACTGGTTCGTATTTACGGAACAGTATGCACCATGTGGCAGAGTGGAACACAGTGTCCTTTGCCACTTTTTGTTGTTTGTGTTTTTTTCAGCCACGACATTGTGTGACGAACGTAGTCGTGACACTGAAGTAATTTTGGAGTGCCGTGTAGTCACGCTTTGGTGTGTGTCGTAACCACATACCGAGTGAATGTAGTATGGATCAACACGCCAAGCGACCGGCTATAAGGATGGCATTGGCAAGTCAGCGCAGTTCCGATCGCGGATGGTAACAGGAGCACAGCAAGGACACACAGCGAGGACATGCAGCGAGGACACGCAGCGAGGACAGAGAGGACGAAAACAAAAATCGACACCGACGACGACGACGACGACGACGACGACGACGACGACGACGACGACGATGAC
>ENA-OWNT01001130-OWNT01001130.1-seawater-metagenome-genome-assembly--contig:-NODE-1130-length-37926-cov-19.528680_pt1 | contig 37926 bp, 39 predicted proteins | sample MGYA00238136_ERZ651165 | MGnify/ENA primary metagenome ERZ651165 (study PRJEB26861, sample SAMN08777766) | seawater metagenome | isolation source: coastal seawater | place: USA: Florida | collected...
GATTTTGCCAAGACCAACAAGCAGCTGGTTATCAAGACCGGTTACTTCGAGGGCAAGGCACTGAACGCCAGCGAAGTCGCTGCCCTGGCAGCACTCGAGTCCCGTGAGCTGCAGCTCGCCAAGGTTGCAGGCATCCTCAAGGCTCCTGCTGCCGCTGCTGCACGCATCATCGACGCACTGCGCCTCAAGCTTGAAGAAGAGAACGGTGCACCGGCAGCAGCCGAAGCACCCGCCGCTGAAGAAGCTCCCGCAGCAGATGCAGCAGCCGAGGCCGAAGCACCGGCCGAAGCCGCAGCCCCCGAAGAGAACTAAACCTCTTCTCCATAAGACTCCGGTGCGACAGCGAGCCTCAGGGCCGCCGCGCACCACTATAGGAAGGACGCCACACCATGGCGAAGCTCACCAACGAAGAGCTCATTGAAGCTTTCAAGGAACTGACCATCATCGAGCTCTCCGAGTTCGTCAAGCTCTTCGAAGAGACCTTCGAAGTTACCGCTGCTGCTGTTGCCGTTGCCGGCCCCGCTGCCGGTGCTGCTGAAGAAGCCGAAGAGAAGACCGACTTCGACGTCATTCTCGAAGCTGCTGGCGACAAGAAGATCGCAGTGATCAAGGAAGTTCGCGCCATCACCTCCCTGGGCCTCAAGGAAGCCAAGGACCTGGTTGACAGCGCACCCAAGGCTGTTCTCGAAGGCGCCACCAAGGAAGCTGCCGAGAAGGCAAAGGCTCAGCTCGAAGAAGCTGGCGCCCGCGTTACCCTCAAGTAACTATTGCCGTTCGGATCCTTCGCGATCCGCACTGCTTACGGGAAACCCCGTCCACTCTGGTGGGCGGGGTTTCCTGCGTTTCCGGCCCCCGCTGCCCCCGCAACGAACCCGCGGGCGCCACGGTGAACGGCGCCCAAGGATTTGGCAAAGTTTTTCTGATACCCCTGTCGCACTTCCAGGTGCGCCCCTAGACTGTGGATTTGTGCCCACCGGCCCCTACATTCTGGAGTTCACCCACCATGACGAACCCTCATGATTCCCTCTCCCGCCGTGCCATGCTGACAGCAGCCCTCGTGGGCGGGAGCGCCGCTGCCGCCGCGCTGGCCGGAACCCCGGCAGCCCAGGCCGCCGGCGAACAAGCAAAAGAGGGCCAGCCCGGCAGCAAGAAGCAGTTCACGCTGACCGTGCTCGGCACCACCGACCTGCACAACAACGTCTTCAATTGGGACTACTTCAAGAACGTCCCCTATGCCGACGCCGCCGGGAACAAGATCGGGATTGCCCAGGCCGCCACCCTGATCAACGCCGTGCGGGCCGAGCGCGGCGCCGCGAACACGCTGACCATCGACGCCGGGGACACCATCCAAGGCACGCCCCTGGCCTACTACTTCGCCAAGATCAAGCCCATCTCGGCAACCGTGAAACATCCCATGGCCCTGGCCATGAACGCGATCGGCTACGACGCCGTCGGGCTGGGCAACCACGAGTTCAACTACGGCATTGACCTCCTGCGCACCTGGGAGAAACAGCTGGACTTCCCGCTCCTGGGCGCCAACGTCCACGACGCAGTGTCGGGCGGGCGCGCGTTCACCCCTTACGTCCTGAAGCGGGTCAAAACTCACAACGGCTGGGTGGCGGTCGGTTTGGTCGGCTTCGTGACGCCGGGCTGCGCGCTGTGGGACCGCGACAACGTCCAGGGCAGGCTCGACTTCAACGGCATCGTCGAAGAGGCCAGGACTGTTATCCCGCAGGTGAAAGCCGCCGGCGCGGACATCGTGATCGTCACGAGTCATTCCGGGGCGACGCCCGGCTCCTCCTACGGCGATGCCCTCCCGTTCCCCGAGAACGCCTCCACCCAGCTCGCCGAGGAAGTCCCCGGCATCGACGCCATCCTGGTCGGCCACGCCCACCTGGAGATCCCCGAACGCTTCGTCACCAACAAGGCCACCGGCAAGCAGGTGCTCCTGACCGAGCCGCTCAAATGGGGCATGCGGGTCTCCGTCATGGACCTCGAACTCGCCAAGGTGAAGGGGCAGTGGACCGTCACGGCGGCGCGGTCGCACCTGCTGGACGCCAAGACCGTGGACCCTGACCCCGCCGTCGTCCGGGCGGTGCAGTCAGGGCACGAGGCCACAGTGACGTACGTCAACGAGGTCATCGGGACCTCCACGGCCCCGCTCAACACGGCCACCGCGTGCTGGGAAGACTCCGCCGCGATCGACGCCATCAATTACGTCCAGGCCAGCACCATCAAGGCCGAACTCGCCAACGGTCCCGCGGCCGGGCTGCCCGTGCTGTCCATCGCGGCGGCGTTCTCCCGTGCTGTCGACGTCAAGGCCGGCCCCCTGACCATCCGCGACGTCGCAGGGCTGTACATCTTCGACAACACCCTGCTCTCCATCAGGGTCACGGGAGCCCAGGTCAAGGCCTATCTGGAGTGGTCCGCGCAGTACTTCAAACCGGTGACCGGCACCACGGCCAGGGCCGAGGACGTCACCAACGCCGTGACTGCGGCGGCACCGAACGGAACGCCGGACTACAACTACGACGTCGTCTACGGCCTGGACGCGCCACTGAACTACGAGATCGACCTCGCCCGGCCGGCGGGGGACCGGATCGCCAAGCTGAGCTACGGCGGCCAGCCGCTGCGGCCCGAGCAGGAATTCGCCCTGGCCATCAACAACTACCGGCAAAGCGGCGGCGGCAACTTCCCGGCCGTGAAGAGCGCGCCCGTGCTCTCCAACAGCCAGCAGGAGATCCGGCAGCGGATCATCGACTACGTCGTGGACCGCGGCACCTTGGACGTCGCCGTGTTCAGCCAGGTCAACTGGCGCCTCACCGTCAACGGGTCACCCCTCACGGTCACAGTCTGACACCCGGCTAAAACAGCAACGCGGGGTCACTTCGCGCCCATCCCGACCGTCCGGATGGGCGCGAAGTGACCCCGCGTTGCATTTAACCCGCGCGGGCTAGTTCGGTTCGGTGATGTCGGCGACGACGGCGCCCAGCGCCGCCGTCAGGGCGTCCGCATCCACGAACGCGCTGTAGCCGTGTTCCCCGGCGCCCATGGAGATCCGCCGGCCCGTGATGCTCTGGTCGGCGTAAACCGGCCAGGGGCGGGTGCTGCCGAGCGGCGTGATGGTTCCGCGCTCGTAGCCCGTGGCCTCGAAGGCCGTTTCCGCCGCCGGGAGTGAGAGCTTGTTGACGCCCAGGAGCGCCCGCAGCTTGGGCCAGGAGATCTGCCGGTCGCCCGGGACCAGGGCGAACAGGAAGCTGCCGTCCTTGTGCTTGACCACGAGCGACTTCACGATATCCGCGGGCCGGATCCCCAGGATCCCGGCCGCTTCCTCGAGGCTGCGGGCGGCGAGGCGTTCCACGATCTCGACGTCCAGGCCGCGGGCCACGGCGTCGGCCAGGAACCGTTCGCGGCCGCCGCCGGCCGTCTTCTGCTCTGCCATCCCGCTCAAAACCTCTCCTGGCTCGTCCTGGTTCCGCGGTCTCGCTGCGCGGTCTGGTTCCGCAGCATCGCTGCGCGGTCTCGCTGCACGGTCTTCGCGGCTGCCGGGTTAGTCGCGGTACAGCAGCAGCGCCTCGCCCTGGCCGCCGCCGCCGCAGAGCGACACGGCAGCCTTGCCGGTGCCCCGGCGCTTGAGTTCGTGGGCCGCGTGCAGGGCCAGCCGGGCGCCGGAGGCCCCGATCGGGTGACCCACGGCGATGGCTCCGCCGTGGATGTTGCACCGCTCCAGCGGGTAGTCGAGGTCCTTGAGGGACTGCACCGCCACGGAGCCGAAAGCCTCGTTGATTTCGATGAAGTCGAGATCGGCGGCGGACCAGCCGGCCTTGGCCAGAGCGCTCTTGATGGCGTTCGACGGCTGGGAGTGCAGCGAGTTGTCCGGGCCGGCGACCTGTCCCGGCTTGCCGACCACCGCGAGGTAGTCAAGGCCCTGGTCCTCGGCGAACTTCCGGCTGCACAGCACCAGGGCGGCGGCGCCGTCGGACAGGGGAGAGGAGTTGCCCGCGGTGATGGTTCCGTCCGTGACGAACGCCGCGCGCAGGCCGGCCAGCGATTCGACGGTGGTGTCCGGCCGGATGCCCTCGTCGGAGGTGACGGCGATCAGGTCGCCCTTGCGCTGCTTCACGCTCATCGCGGCGATCTCGACGTCGAAGATGCCGTCCTTGGCGGCCCGGGCGGCACGCTGGTGCGACTGGGCCGCCACCTCGTCCTGGGACTTCCGGTCGATGCCGAGGACCAGGTTCTTGCTCTCCGTCGACAGCCCCATGGACTGCCCGTCGAAGGCATCGGTCAGGCCGTCGTGCGCGGCGACGTCGAGGGCCTGGACCGTACCGTACGCCCAGCCCTGCCGGGAACCGGGCAGTACGTGAGGCGCCCGGGTCATGGACTCCTGGCCGCCGGCCACTACTACAGTGGCGTCGCCGCTGCGGATCATCCGGGCGGCGTCGATCACCGCGGTGAGGCCCGAAAGGCAGACCTTGTTGATGGTCACCGTGGGAACGTTCCAGCCGATGCCGGCGCCGACGGCGCTCTGGCGCGCCGGGTTCTGCCCCGCCCCGGCCTGCAGGACCTGGCCCATGATCACGCTGTCCACCTGGTCGGCTTTGACGCCGCTCGCGGCAAGGGCCGCGCGGATGGCGTGGGAGCCGAGCTCGACGGCGGTGAAGCTGGCCAGCTGCCCGTTCAGGCGCCCCTGGGGTGTGCGGGCGGCGGCGAGGATGACAACGTCGTTGTTGTCTGCAGGATTGCTCATGGTCTTCTCTTCCGGTCTGGGACGTCTTATCTCTACGTTATCGTGAGCCCCATCACCTATCCATTCGGCGCCGGTGTCAGCAGCAGTCCCGTCCCCCGCCGGGCGCTCCGTGCGCGGCCGGCGCGACCCGGCGGACGCCGTCGGGCTGGCGACGAAGCGAACCCCGAAGCGAACCCCGAAGAGTACCCCCGCAAAAGTTGGTGCTTGCAATCCCGGCGGAAGTGGGGTAGACAAGTAGGTTGCTTTGCCGTATCGTAGATATTTGCGTCTTCCCTGTTTACCTTCAGCCTTCATATAGCGGTGGGCTTAGCCTGACAGCTGTTCCATCAATGTGCCGTCTACAACGTGCACCAGCATGGGCAGCGCGGGTCCCGGGTCATATAGCGGAACCGGACTGGTAGCGCTGCGGAGTCATTCTGCAGGGTACATAACGGGGGAGATCTGACAACGCCTGAAGGTCTGTGGAAGGATCCCTCTTGGTCGCCTCGAGCACCTCTAATGTAAACAACGCTACCGCTATCAATGCCGACAGCACCGACGGTGCAACCCGCCGGCTCTCATTCGCAAAGATTCACGAACCTCTTGATGTTCCGAATCTGCTCGCCCTGCAAACGGACAGCTTTGACTGGCTGGTCGGAAACGAACGCTGGCAGGCGCGCGTGGCGAAGGCCGTCGAAGAAGGCGACCTCAGCGTCGCCACCACCTCGGGTCTGTCCGACATCTTCGAAGAGATCTCCCCGATCGAGGACTTCCAGGGCACCATGTCCCTGAGCTTCTCCGAGCCGGAGTTCGCTGACCCCAAATACACCATGGCCGAGTGCAAGGACCGGGACGCAACGTACTCGGCTCCGCTGTACGTCAAGGCCGAATTCATGAACAACAACACGGGCGAAATCAAGCAGCAGACCGTGTTCATGGGTGACTTCCCGCTGATGACCGAGAAGGGCACCTTCGTCGTCAACGGCACCGAGCGTGTCGTCGTCTCCCAGCTGGTCCGTTCCCCGGGCGCCTACTTCGAGCGCACCGCCGACAAGACCAGCGACAAGGACATCTTCACTGCGAAGATCATCCCGTCCCGCGGCGCCTGGTTCGAGCTCGAAATCGACAAGCGCGACCAGGTCGGCGTCCGTCTTGACCGCAAGCGCAAGCAGTCCGTCACCGTGCTGCTGAAGGCCCTCGGCTGGACCGAAGGCCAGATCCTCGAGGAATTCGGCCAGTACGACTCCATGCGCGCCACGCTGGAGAAGGACGCCACCGAGACCCGCGAAGACGCGTTGCTGGACATCTACCGGAAGCTGCGCCCGGGCGAGCCGCCCACGGTTGAGGCTGCCCAGTCCCTGCTGGACAACCTGTACTTCAACTCCAAGCGCTACGATCTGGCCAAGGTCGGCCGTTACAAGATCAACCGCAAGCTTGGCATCGACCGCTCCCTTGGCGACAAGGAAGCTTCGGTCCTGCACGTTGAAGACATCGTGGCCATGATCAAGTTCCTGGTTGCCCTGCACGCCGGCGAGAAGACCCTCACGGGCAAGCGCGACGGCCAGGACCACGAGCTCCGCGTCGAGATCGATGACATCGACCACTTCGGCAACCGCCGCATCCGCGCCGTCGGCGAGCTCATCGAGAACCAGGTCCGCACCGGCCTGTCCCGCATGGAGCGCGTTGTCCGCGAACGCATGACGACCCAGGACGTCGAGGCCATCACGCCGCAGACCCTGATCAACATCCGTCCCGTTGTGGCAGCCATCAAGGAGTTCTTCGGAACTTCCCAGCTGTCCCAGTTCATGGACCAGAACAACCCGCTCTCGGGTCTGACCCACAAGCGCCGCCTGTCCGCGCTTGGCCCGGGTGGTCTGTCCCGTGACCGCGCCGGCATGGAAGTTCGTGACGTGCACCCGTCCCACTACGGACGCATGTGCCCCATCGAAACTCCTGAAGGCCCGAACATTGGTCTGATCGGTTCGCTGGCTTCCTACGGACGCATCAACCCGTTCGGTTTCATCGAGACCCCGTACCGCCTTGTCTCCGAGGGTGTCGTTTCCGATGAGGTCAAGTACCTCACCGCCGACGACGAGGCCGAGGTCCTGATCGCACAGGCCAACGCCCCGCTCGACGAAAACAAGCGTTTCGCCGAAGAGACCGTCCTGGTCCGTGCCCGCGGTGGTGGAGGCGAGCCCGTGCTGGTTCCCGCCGCCGACGTCGAGTTCATGGACGTCTCCCCGCGCCAGATGGTGTCCGTGGCTACCGCCCTGATCCCGTTCCTCGAGCATGACGATGCTAACCGTGCACTCATGGGTGCCAACATGCAGCGCCAGGCCGTGCCGCTGGTCCGTTCCGAGGCACCGTTCGTCGGTACCGGCATGGAGCGCGCCGCAGCCGTCGACGCCGGTGACGTCACCATCGCGAAGAAGGCAGGTGTGGTTACCGAGGTCTCCGCTGAGCTGGTCATCATGCTCAACGACGACGGTACGGAAACCAACTACCGGATCAACAAGTTCGCCCGCTCCAACCAGGGCAACTGCTACAACAACCGTGTCCTGGTGAACGAAGGCCAGCGCCTGGAGGTCGGCGGCATCATCGCTGACGGCCCGGCAACGGACCAGGGCGAGCTCGCCCTCGGTAAGAACCTGCTCGTGGCATTCATGTCATGGGAAGGCCACAACTTCGAGGATGCCATCATCCTGTCCCAGCGCATCGTGGCCGAGGACGTCCTGTCCTCCATCCACATCGAGGAACACGAGATCGATGCCCGCGACACCAAGCTTGGTGCCGAGGAAATCACCCGTGACATCCCCAACGTGTCTGAGGAAGTCCTGGCAGGCCTGGACGAGCGCGGCATCATCCACATCGGTGCCGAGGTTGAGGCCGGCGACATCCTGGTCGGTAAGGTCACCCCCAAGGGCGAGACCGAACTGACCCCGGAAGAGCGCCTGCTGCGCGCCATCTTCGGTGAGAAGTCCCGCGAAGTGCGCGACACCTCCCTGAAGGTTCCGCACGGCGAGTCCGGCACCGTGATCGGTGTCCGCGTCTTCGACCGCGACAACGACGACGAGCTGCCCCCGGGCGTCAACCAGCTGGTGCGCGTCTACGTGGCCGCCAAGCGCAAGATCACCGACGGCGACAAGCTCGCCGGCCGTCACGGCAACAAGGGTGTCATCTCCAAGATCCTCCCGATCGAGGACATGCCCTTCCTTGCCGACGGTACCCCCGTTGATATCGTCCTGAACCCGCTGGGTGTTCCGGGCCGTATGAACGTCGGCCAGGTGCTCGAAACGCACCTCGGCTGGGTTGCCAAGACCGGCTGGAAGATCGAAGGCGAGCCCGAGTGGGTCAAGCAGCTGCCGAACCTGCCGCGCGAGAGTGGCCAGACCACTGTTGCAACGCCGGTCTTCGACGGTGCGCGTGAAGAGGAAATCACGGGCCTGCTCGATTCCACCAACGTCACCCGCGACGGCGACCGCCTGATCAACTCTTCCGGCAAGACCCGTCTGTTCGACGGCCGCTCCGGCGAGCCGTTCCCGGATCCGATCTCGGTCGGCTACATGTACATCCTGAAGCTCCACCACCTGGTGGACGACAAGATCCACGCACGCTCCACCGGCCCGTACTCCATGATCACGCAGCAGCCGCTGGGTGGTAAGGCACAGTTCGGTGGCCAGCGCTTCGGTGAAATGGAAGTGTGGGCGCTCGAAGCTTACGGCGCCGCCTACACGCTCCAGGAACTGCTCACGATCAAGTCGGATGATATCCACGGTCGTGTGAAGGTCTACGAAGCCATCGTCAAGGGCGAGAACATCCCCGAGCCGGGCGTTCCTGAGTCCTTCAAGGTCTTGATCAAGGAAATGCAGTCGCTGTGCCTGAACGTGGAAGTGCTTTCCACGGACGGAACCACAATTGAAATGCGTGACTCTGATGACGCAGTCTTCACGGCTGCGGAAGAACTGGGCATCGATCTGTCTCGTGCAGAGCCCAGTTCCGTAGAAGAGGTTTAGCAGGCGGGGTTCGACGGCGGGTCACCACTCGCCGTCGAACGTCACCTCCCTCTTCCCGTAACCCAAGACTTCAGAATTTAGAGAACAAGAGAGAACAGGGACCATATGTCCAGCGAATCCTCCTTCGGCCTCATGCAGATCGGCCTCGCCACCGCGGAAGACATCCGTGGCTGGTCGTACGGCGAGGTTAAGAAGCCGGAAACCATCAACTACCGCACGCTCAAGCCCGAGAAGGACGGCCTCTTCTGCGAGAAGATCTTCGGCCCGTCCCGCGACTGGGAATGCTACTGCGGCAAGTACAAGCGCGTGCGCTTCAAGGGCATCATCTGCGAGCGGTGTGGCGTTGAGGTCACCCGCGCCAAGGTCCGCCGTGAGCGCATGGGCCACATCGAGCTGGCCGCCCCGGTCACGCACATCTGGTACTTCAAGGGCGTTCCCTCCCGTCTGGGCTACCTCCTTGACCTGGCACCGAAGGACCTCGAAAAGGTCATCTACTTCGCCGCCTACATGATCACGAGCGTCGACGCCGACAGCCGCCACGAAGAACTGCCCAACCTCCAGGTTGAGCACGACATCGAGAAGAAGCAGCTGATCGACAACCGCGACTCTGACATCGCCACGATCGCCCGCGACCTCGAGAACGAGCTCGCCCGCCTCGAAGGCGAAGGCGCGAAGGCTGCCGACAAGAAGAAGGCCCGCGACTCCGCTGACCGCCAGATGGCGAACGTCCGCAAGCGTGCCGACGCCGAAATCGAGCGCCTCGAGCAGGTCTGGGACCGCTTCAAGAACCTCAAGGTCGCTGACCTCGAAGGCGACGAAGGCCTGTACCGCGAACTGCGCGACCGCTACGGCATGTACTTCGAAGGCTCCATGGGTGCCGAGGCCATCAAGAAGCGTCTTGAGAACTTCGACATGCAGGCCGAGTCCGACATGCTGCGCGACATCATCGCCAACGGCAAGGGCCAGCGCAAGACGCGTGCCCTGAAGCGGCTCAAGGTGGTCAACGCCTTCCTGACCACCAACAACAGCCCGCTCGGCATGGTGCTGGACGCCGTCCCGGTGATCCCGCCGGAACTGCGCCCGATGGTCCAGCTGGACGGTGGCCGCTTCGCGACCTCCGACCTCAACGACCTCTACCGCCGCGTGATCAACCGCAACAACCGACTCAAGCGCCTGCTTGACCTCGGTGCCCCGGAGATCATCGTCAACAACGAGAAGCGCATGCTTCAGGAAGCTGTTGACAGCCTCTTCGACAACGGCCGCCGCGGCCGTCCGGTCACCGGACCGGGCAACCGTCCGCTGAAGTCCCTGAGCGACATGCTCAAGGGCAAGCAGGGCCGTTTCCGCCAGAACCTCCTCGGCAAGCGCGTCGACTACTCCGGCCGTTCGGTCATCGTCGTCGGCCCGCAGCTGAAGCTGCACCAGTGTGGTCTGCCGAAGCAGATGGCCCTGGAGCTCTTCAAGCCGTTCGTGATGAAGCGCCTGGTTGACCTCAACCACGCGCAGAACATCAAGTCGGCCAAGCGCATGGTGGAGCGTTACCGTCCGCAGGTCTGGGACGTCCTCGAAGAGATCATCACCGAGCACCCCGTGCTGCTGAACCGTGCACCTACCCTGCACCGTCTCGGCATCCAGGCGTTCGAGCCGCAGCTTGTTGAAGGCAAGGCAATCCAGCTGCACCCGCTGGTTTGTGGCGCCTTCAACGCCGACTTCGACGGCGACCAGATGGCAGTGCACCTGCCGCTGAGCCCCGAAGCCCAAGCCGAGGCCCGCATCCTGATGCTGTCCTCGAACAACATCCTGAAGCCGTCTGACGGCCGCCCGGTGACCCTGCCGTCGCAGGATATGATCATCGGTCTCTACCACCTGACCACCAAGCGTGTCGGTTCAGCTGGCGAAGGCCGGATCTTCTCCTCGGTTGCGGAAGCCATCATGGCCTACGACCTTCACGAGCTGCACCTGAACTCCAAGGTCAAGATCCGCCTCGAGGGCTTCGTGCCCTACGCCGGCTGGGAAGCCCCGGAGGGCTGGGAGCCCGGTCAGACCGCACTGGTCGAGACCTCCCTCGGCCAGGTCATCTTCAACCAGACGCTGCCCGCGGACTACCCGTGGGTTGAGGATGTTGCCGACAAGGGCGAACTGTCCCGGATCGTCAACGACCTCGCCGAGCGCTACCCGAAGGTCGTCACCGCGGCAACGCTGGACAACCTGAAGGACGCCGGTTTCTACTGGGCCACCCGCTCGGGCGTCACGGTTGCCATCTCGGATATCGAGGTTCCCAAGGACAAGCCGGTGATCCTCGCCGGCTACGAGACCATGGCAGCCAAGATCCAGGGCCAGTACGACAAGGGCCTGATCGACGACGACGAGCGTCGCCAGGAACTGATCGAAATCTGGAACAAGGCAACCAACGAGATCGCCCAGGCGATGCGTGACAGCCTGTCCCCGATGAACACGATCAACCGCATGGTGTCCTCGGGCGCACGTGGTAACTGGATGCAGGTCCGTCAGATCGCGGGTATCCGTGGCCTGGTGGCCAACCCGAAGGGTGAAATCATCCCGCGTCCGATCAAGTCCTCGTACCGCGAGGGCCTGTCGGTGCTGGAATACTTCATCGCCACGCACGGTGCCCGTAAGGGTCTGGCTGACACCGCCCTGCGTACCGCCAACTCGGGTTACCTGACCCGTCGTCTGGTGGACGTTTCGCAGGACGTCATTGTCCGCGAAGAGGACTGCGGTACCGAGCGCGGCCTGATGACCGCCATCGCGGTGGCCGACGCCAACGGCGAGCTCGTCCTGGACGAGAACGTCGAGAACAGCGCCTACGCCCGCACCCTGGCCGTGGACGTCGTCGACTCCTCGGGCAAGGTCCTGGCAGCGGCCGGCACTGACTGCGGCGACGTCGTCATTGCCGAACTGTTCGCAGCCGGCATCACCGAGGTCAAGGTCCGCTCCGTACTCACCTGTGAGTCCAGCGTCGGCACCTGCGCCCTCTGCTACGGCCGTTCGCTGGCCACGGGCAAGACCGTCGACATCGGTGAGGCAGTCGGCATCATCGCCGCACAGTCCATCGGTGAGCCGGGCACCCAGCTGACCATGCGTACGTTCCACACCGGTGGTGCTGTTTCCGCCAGCGGCGGCGACGACATCACCCAGGGTCTGCCCCGTATCCAGGAACTCTTCGAAGCCCGTACTCCGAAGGGTGTTGCACCGATTGCTGAAGCAGCCGGCCGCATCACCATCGAAGAGTCCGAGCGCCAGATGCGCCTGGTCATCACCCCGGATGACGGGTCTGAAGAGATCGCCTACCCGGTGCTGCGGCGTTCACGCCTGCTCATCGAAGACGGCGATCACGTCAGCGTCGGTCAGAAGCTCATCAACGGCCCGGTCGACCCCAAGCAGGTGCTGCGCATCATGGGCCCCCGTGCCGCGCAGAAGTTCCTGGTGGACGAAGTCCAGGGCGTGTACCGCAGCCAGGGCATCGGTATCCACGACAAGCACGTCGAGGTTATCGTCCGCCAGATGCTGCGCCGCGTCACGGTCATCGAGTCCGGCGAATCGGACCTGCTGCCCGGCGAGCTCGCCGAGCGCAGCCGTTTCGAAGAGGCCAACCGCCGCGTTGTGTCCGAGGGCAAGACGCCGGCTTCCGGCCGTCCCGAGCTCATGGGCATCACCAAGGCGTCCCTGGCGACCGAGTCCTGGCTGTCCGCAGCTTCCTTCCAGGAAACCACCCGCGTCCTGACGCAGGCGGCCATGGAAGGCAAGAGCGATCCGCTGCTCGGCCTCAAGGAAAACGTCATCATCGGTAAGCTCATCCCGGCCGGCACGGGTCTCCCGCGCTACACCGAGGTCACCGTGGAACCCACTGAAGAAGCAAAGGCCAACCTGTTCACCGGCCCCAGCGCATTCAGTGACTTCTCCTACGACACCCTGGGCGGCGACGGAGCTCCCGAGTTCCACGCCATCCCGCTGGATGACTACGATCTCGGCAGCGACTTCCGCTAACGGGCAGGGCGGGCCCTTTCGTGTCGCGTTCCGCGCCACGTAGGGACCCGGCCGCCCTGCCCTTGCTGGCTCGACGTCGGGCCCCGTCACCACTCTGCTTTTCAGCGGAGCGGGGACGGGGCCCTTCCTGTTGGCCCAACTAGCTGGCAGCAGGGGCCGTTTTGAGCCCGCAAAACGGCCCCTGCTGCGAGTCACTTGGGCCGGATTCCCCGCCGATTAAGGGCTGGGACCGGTCCGTGTTAGACTTGAGACTAATTGTTATTGTGGCAGTGGATGAGTGCGCCGGTTTAGTTAGACAGCTTGCAGCTGAAAGGCTTAACCAGGACGACGTTTCCGGTTTGCAGGGTTCTTGTGCAACGTATGCCACATTTTCGCATGCCTAGGGGCAGTTCAGGTTGAAAAACCCAGGACCCCGGCGTGCGGTCCGACTATTAAGGCTTCGCCTCAGCTGCTCTGGAGAGAACTTCACGGCTCGGGCGGCGAGGCGCAGCGACAAGAGAGCGGCCGCCAACGGCCGTTCCGGATAAAACGGAGAACACGAGAGTGCCTACGATTAACCAGCTGGTCCGCAAGGGCCGCACGCCTAAGGTCAAAAAGACCAAGGCCCCCGCGCTTAACGGCAGCCCCATGCGCCGCGGTGTTTGCACCCGCGTTTACACGACGACCCCGAAGAAGCCGAACTCGGCTCTGCGTAAGGTTGCCCGTGTGCGCCTCAACGGTGGCATTGAAGTCACCGCTTACATCCCCGGTGTAGGCCACAACCTGCAGGAGCACTCCATTGTGCTCGTCCGCGGCGGCCGCGTGAAGGACCTTCCGGGTGTCCGCTACAAGATCGTCCGTGGCGCCCTCGATACCCAGGGTGTCAAGAACCGTAAGCAGGCTCGCAGCCGCTACGGCGCAAAGATGGAGAAGAAGTAATATGCCTCGCAAGGGTCCGGCCCCCAAGCGGCCGCTAGTTCTAGATCCCGTTTACGGCTCCCCGCTGGTCACCCAGCTCATCAACAAGGTGCTGGTTGACGGCAAGAAGTCCACCGCAGAGCGCATCGTTTACGGTGCCCTCGAGGGTGCTCGCGCCAAGTCCGGCGGCGACCCCGTTGCAGCCCTCAAGAAGGCCATGGAGAACGTCAAGCCGTCGCTTGAGGTCCGCTCCCGCCGCGTTGGTGGCGCCACCTACCAGGTTCCGGTCGAGGTCAAGCCGGGCCGTTCCACGGCCCTCGCCCTCCGCTGGCTGGTCGGCTACTCCAAGGCCCGCCGCGAAAAGACCATGACCGAGCGCCTCCAGAACGAGATCCTGGATGCCTCGAACGGTCTCGGTGCCGCTGTGAAGCGTCGCGAAGACACCCACAAGATGGCCGAGTCCAACAAGGCCTTCGCACACTACCGCTGGTAATACTTCCCGGACGCCGCCGGCTCGACTGAGCCGGCGGCGAACGTGCAGTCCATCCGAAAGGGAGACACCGTGGCACAGGACGTGCTTACCGACCTTAGCAAGGTCCGCAATATCGGCATCATGGCCCACATCGATGCCGGCAAGACCACTACTACCGAGCGCATCCTGTTCTACACGGGTGTGAACCACAAGATCGGCGAGACGCACGACGGCGCTTCGACGACTGACTGGATGGAACAGGAAAAGGAACGCGGCATCACCATCACGTCTGCCGCCGTGACCTGCTTCTGGGAAAACAACCAGATCAACATCATCGACACCCCCGGCCACGTTGACTTCACGGTCGAGGTTGAGCGCTCCCTGCGCGTCCTCGACGGCGCAGTTGCCGTGTTCGACGGCAAGGAAGGCGTGGAGCCGCAGTCCGAGACTGTTTGGCGCCAGGCCGACAAGTACAACGTTCCGCGTATCTGCTTCGTCAACAAGATGGACAAGCTCGGCGCTGACTTCTACTTCACCGTCGACACCATCATCAGCCGCCTCGGTGCCAAGCCGCTCGTCATGCAGCTGCCGATCGGCGCCGAGAACGACTTCATCGGCGTCGTCGACCTCCTTTACATGCGCGCGCTGGTCTGGCCCGGCGATGCCAAGGGTGACGTCACCATGGGTGCCAAGTACGAGATCCGCGAGATCCCGGCTGACCTCCAGGCCAAGGCCGACGAGTACCGCGCAACTCTCGTCGAGACCGTTGCCGAGGCCTCCGAGGAACTCATGGAGAAGTACCTCGAAGGCGAAGAGATCAGCATCGATGAGCTCAAGGCCGGCATCCGCAAGATGACGATCAACTCCGAGCTCTACCCGGTCTTCTGTGGTTCCGCATTCAAGAACCGCGGTGTCCAGCCGATGCTCGACGCAGTGGTTGACTACCTGCCGAACCCGCTCGACGTCCCGCCGATGATCGGTCACGATCCCCGCGACGACGAGAAGGAACTGACCCGCAAGCCTTCCTCTGAAGAGCCGTTCTCCGCACTGGCCTTCAAGATCGCCGCGCACCCGTTCTTCGGCCAGCTCACCTTCATCCGCGTGTACTCCGGTCACGTGGAAGCAGGCTCCCAGGTGGTCAACTCCACCAAGGGCAAGAAGGAGCGCATCGGCAAGCTGTTCCAGATGCACGCCAACAAGGAAATGCCCGTCGAGGGCGCTACCGCCGGCCACATCTACGCAGCGATCGGCCTGAAGGACACCACCACGGGCGACACCCTGTGCGATCCGGCCAACCAGATCGTCCTCGAGTCCATGAGCTTCCCGGAGCCCGTGATCTCGGTTGCGATCGAGCCGAACACCAAGGGTGACCAGGAGAAGCTCTCCACGGCCATCCAGAAGCTCTCCGCTGAGGACCCGACCTTCCAGGTCTCCCTCAACGAAGACACCGGTCAGACCATCATCGCCGGCATGGGCGAGCTCCACCTGGACATCCTGGTGGACCGCATGCGCCGCGAATTCAAGGTCGAGGCAAACGTTGGCAAGCCGCAGGTTGCTTACCGCGAAACCATCAAGCGTGCTGTAGAGCGTCACGACTACACGCACAAGAAGCAGACCGGTGGTTCCGGCCAGTTCGCAAAGATCCAGATCGCGATCGAGCCGCTGGACACTTCAGGTGGCGAGCTGTACGAGTTCGAGAACAAGGTCACCGGTGGCCGCGTTCCGCGCGAGTACATCCCGTCGGTCGACGCCGGCATCCAGGATGCGCTCAACGACGGCGTCCTGGCCGGTTACCCGGTTGTCGGCATCAAGGCGACGCTGATTGACGGCGCTTACCACGATGTTGACTCCTCGGAAATGGCGTTCAAGATCGCCGGCCGTATGGCTTTCAAGGAAGCCGCACGCAAGGCGAACCCTGTTCTGCTCGAACCGCTGATGGATGTCGAGGTCCGCACCCCTGAGGAATACATGGGTGAAGTTATCGGTGACCTCAACTCCCGCCGTGGCCAGATGCAGTCCATGGAAGATGCCCAGGGTGTCAAGGTCATTCGCGCGCACGTCCCGCTGTCCGGCATGTTCGGCTACATCGGTGACCTGCGCTCGAAGACCCAGGGCCGCGCTGTGTACTCCATGACGTTCAACAGCTACGCCGAGGTCCCGAAGGCAGTTGCCGACGAGATCATCCAGAAGAACCGCGGCGAGTAGTCCCTAGGACGCATCGCAGCAACAAAAACTCGGGTGCGTCTCCGCCAGCGGAGATTCATCTGGTGCAAGTGGCCGGGCTCCGGTCAGCTGTAGTCCGGCCAGGCCGGAGTCCGGCCGCCTGCACGAACAGGCTCTAGGCACTAGCATTAGTACCTGAATCTGCAATTTCACCAATCCAAAGCCCCCCAAGTAGACTTACTGGAGTTTCTGCCGCGACAAGCGCGGCCGAAGGGTAAGTCATTTGAAAACGTTCTAGGAGGAACCTGTGGCAAAGGCAAAGTTCGAGCGGACTAAGCCGCACGTTAACATCGGTACCATTGGTCACGTTGACCACGGTAAGACGACGCTGACGGCCGCCATTTCCAAGGTGCTGTACGACAAGTACCCGACTCTCAACGAGAAGCGTGACTTCGCGTCGATTGACTCTGCTCCCGAAGAGCGTCAGCGCGGCATTACCATCAACATCTCCCACGTTGAGTACCAGACCGAGAAGCGCCACTACGCACACGTAGACGCTCCGGGTCACGCTGACTACATCAAGAACATGATCACCGGCGCTGCTCAGATGGACGGTGCAATCCTCGTGGTTGCCGCCACTGACGGCCCGATGGCTCAGACCCGCGAGCACGTTCTGCTTGCCCGCCAGGTTGGTGTTCCCTACCTGCTGGTCGCGCTGAACAAGGCAGACATGGTTGACGACGAGGAACTCCTCGACCTCGTCGAAATGGAAGTTCGTGAGCTGCTCAGCTCGCAGGGCTTCGATGGCGACGAAGCTCCGGTCATCCGCGTTTCGGGCCTGAAGGCCCTGGAAGGCGACCCGGAGTGGGTCAAGTCCATCGAGGACCTCATGGCCGCCGTCGACGAGTCCGTTCCGGACCCGGTACGCGACCGTGACAAGCCCTTCCTGATGCCGATCGAAGACGTCTTCACGATCACCGGCCGTGGCACCGTTGTTACGGGCCGCGCCGAGCGTGGAACCCTCGCGATCAACTCCGAGGTCGAGATCGTCGGCATCCGCCCGGTCCAGAAGACCACGGTTACCGGTATCGAGATGTTCCACAAGCAGCTCGACGAAGCATGGGCCGGCGAGAACTGTGGCCTCCTGCTCCGCGGTCTGAAGCGCGACGATGTCGAGCGTGGCCAGGTTGTCGTCAAGCCGGGTTCCATCACCCCGCACACCGACTTCGAGGCTAACGTCTACATCCTCTCCAAGGACGAAGGCGGGCGTCACAACCCGTTCTACTCCAACTACCGCCCGCAGTTCTACTTCCGCACCACGGACGTAACCGGCGTTATCACCCTGCCGGAAGGCACGGAAATGGTTATGCCCGGCGACAACACTGAGATGACCGTTGCGCTCATCCAGCCCATCGCCATGGAAGAGGGCCTCGGCTTCGCTATCCGCGAAGGCGGCCGCACCGTTGGTTCGGGACGTGTCACCAAGATCCTCAAGTAATACTTGCTGATCACGGTTATCCTGGCCGGCTGACGGCCACGGAAAACTAAGGAACAGCCCCGCTGCACTTGCAGCGGGGCTGTTTCGTTTTAAGTTCCTGATACCTTTGCAGGAGGGGAAAGGAGCTCACCATGGGCTGGTTCATTTTTCTGCTGCTCGTCGTGGCGGTAGCCGTCGCTTTCTTCTGGGCGAAGAAGCACTTCCGCCAGGAGATCGAGCGCGCCAAGCGCATCAACCGGGCAAACCGCAACCAGTAGGGTCCGGCCGGCCGCCGGTGCTGGACGCATCGCCGGCGCTGGACGCATCCCGGGCGCTGTAGGCGCGGGGCCGCGGAACAGCTGCCGGCCCGCCTAGGCGCCCCGGCGCCGCCTGGCCCGGGCGAGGGCCTGGTACCAGTAGTACGATTCCTTCGGCGTGCGCTCAAGGGTCTCGAAGTCCACGTGCACCAGGCCGAAGCGCTGTGAGTACCCGGCCGCCCACTCGAAGTTGTCCATGAGCGTCCAGACGTAGTAGCCGAGCAGATCGACGTCGTGGGCGATGCCGCCGGGGGACGTGGCTTCCACGGCCTGGCTCAGGTGCGAGGCCAGGTAGCTGATCCGCCCGGCGTCGGGCACGGGACCGGTGACGTGGTCCGGTTCGGGGAAGCTCGCGCCGCTCTCGGTGATGTACAGCGGCGGCAGCGACTCGCCGTACCTGTCCTTTAGCTCCCGCAGCAGGACGCCCAGGTGGTCCGGCGCCACCGGCCAGCCGAATCCGGTGAGCTCGTACTCCGGGAACCCGGCGAGGTGGAACGGCACCTTCAGCATCTCCTCCGCCGGCCCGGAGGGGCTGTCGCCGCCGCGCCCGGTCGCAACCTTCACGGGGTAGTAGTAGTTCAGGCCGTAGAAATCCAGCGGCTGGTGGATGGTGGCCAGATCGGCATCGGGGATGCCGCGCAGCGATCGAAACCACGGCCGGGCGATCAGCGGCGGCCTCGGAAAGCGGCCCAAGAGGATCGGGTCGGCGTAGAGCCGGTTCAGCATGAGGTCGAACACCCTGGCGAGCAGCCGGTCGGTGATTGAGCCGGACGCCGGCCGGACCGGAGAATGCAGGTTCGTGACGCCGACGGCGCCGCTGACACCTGCCGCCCGCAGCGCCTGCACGGCGAGGCCGTGGCCAAGGAGCTGATGGTGCACCGAGGGGAGGGCATCGAAGAGCAGGCCGCGGCCGGGCGCGTGCACCCCCAGCGCGTAGCCGTTGAGGGTCACCGAGGCGGGCTCGTTCAGCGTCACCCACTGCGCCACGCGATCGCCGAACCGCTTGCCGGCGGCCGCGCTGTACTCGGCGAACCGTTCCGCCGTCGTGCGGTTCATCCAGCCGCCCCGATGCTCGAGGGGGAGCGGCGTGTCCCAGTGGTACAGGGTGGCCATAGGGGAGATCCCGGCTGCGAGCAGCTGGTCGATCAGGCGGTCGTAGAAATCCAGGCCCGCGGCATTGAAGCGTCCGGTGCCCCCGGGCTGGATCCGCGGCCAGGAGATCGAGAACCGGTAGGAGTCGATCCCGAGGTCGCGCATGAGCCCGATGTCTTCCTCGGCGCGGTTATAGTGGTCACAGGCGACGGCGGGGGAGTGTCCGTGCAGGATGTTCCCCGGCTTTTCGGCGAAGGCGTCCCAGCCGGAGGGCCCGCGGCCGCCGGCCGCGAGGTTGCCCTCGATCTGGAAGGCCGCGGAGGCTACTCCCAGGATGAATCCGGGGCTCAGGCGTGCGGCGAGGGCCTGAACTGCTACGGAATCCTGCACAGTCATGCCCCTATCATCCATTCGATGGTGATGGAGGACAATGTTTGCACGGCAGCGGTCGCACTCCTGCGATTGCAGTGCCTGCAAAGGGCTGATTCGCTTCTGCCCGCAAATTCCGGCATACTAGATGAGTTGTTCAAGCGCTCTTTCGCGTCCCGATCCGGATAATGCCGGGTGTCAGGGTCCAGGTGAGAGACCAAACATAACCCACTCCCCATGGAATTGCGGACGCGTATGTGTGAAAACGTACGACACGCCCGACCGCGGGGGTCGGTTACGCCGGCAGGTTGAGGAACCCGGATTCTTCCGGATTCAGCTTGTGCGGCGGGTGGTAGTCACGACTTCAAATGCTTCGGCAGCCACATACAACAGGTAAGTAAACAGAGCAGCATTTACTGAAAGAGAGTCAGGCGACATGGCGGGACAAAAAATCCGCATCCGGCTGAAGTCATACGACCACGAGGTCATTGACGTTTCAGCACGGAAGATCGTTGAGACGGTCACGCGCGCAGGCGCTACGGTAGTGGGCCCCGTGCCGCTGCCGACGGAGAAGAACGTTTACTGCGTTATCCGCTCTCCTCACAAGTACAAGGACAGCCGCGAGCACTTCGAAATGCGCACGCACAAGCGTCTGATCGACATCATCGACCCCACGCCCAAGGCTGTTGACTCGCTCATGCGTCTCGACCTGCCGGCCGACGTGAACATCGAAATCAAGCTGTAGGGAGGTGCTGAGAGACTATGACCGCAACCCGTAACGTAAAGGGCCTGCTGGGCACGAAGCTCGGCATGACCCAGGTCTGGGACGAGAACAACAAGCTCATCCCCGTCACTGTGGTCCAGGCTGACTCGAACGTCATCACGCAGCTGCGCAATGCAGAAACTGATGGCTATGTCGCCGTTCAGATCGGCTACGGCCAGATCGATCCCCGCAAGGTCACCAAGCCGCTGGCTGGTCACTTTGAAAAGGCAGGCGTCACGCCTCGCCGCCACGTCGTAGAACTGCGCACCGCAGATGCTGACTCTTACGAGCTGGGCCAGGAGCTCTCCGTAGAGCTCTTCGAAGCCGGCCAGAAGATCGACGTCGTTGGCACCACCAAGGGTAAGGGCTTCGCCGGTGTTATGAAGCGTCACGGCTTCCACGGCGTTGGAGCTTCCCACGGTGCCCACAAGAACCACCGTAAGCCCGGTTCAATCGGTGGCGCATCCACCCCGAGCCGCGTCTTCAAGGGCATGAAAATGGCCGGCCGCATGGGCGCCGTTCGTCACACCACGCTGAACCTCACGGTCCACGCGGTTGACGTCGAGAAGTCGCTGCTCCTGATCAAGGGCGCCGTTCCCGGCGCCCGCGGCCAGGTCGTACTCGTACGCACCGCCGTGAAGGGAGCCTAGTTCAATGACTAGCACTGTCAAGGTTGACCTGCCTGCAGAGATCTTCGACGTACAGACCAACGTGCCGCTGCTGCACCAGGTTGTCGTTGCCCAGCTCGCTGCTGCTCGCCAGGGTACCCACAAGACCAAGACCCGCGCCGAGGTTTCCGGTGCAGGTCGCAAGCCGTTCAAGCAGAAGGGCACCGGCCGCGCCCGTCAGGGTTCCATCCGTGCTCCTCACATGACCGGTGGTGGCGTTGTCCACGGCCCCACGCCGCGTGACTACAGCCAGCGCACCCCCAAGAAGATGATTGCTGCTGCACTGCGCGGCGCACTCTCTGACCGCGCCCGCAACGGCCGCGTCCACGTTGTTGCTGACCTGGTTGCCGGCTCCAAGCCGTCCTCCAAGGAAGCACTGGCAACCCTGCGCGGAATTTCCGAGCGCAAGAACCTGCTCGTTGTCATTGAGCGCGCCAACGATGTTGCTGCACTGTCCGTGCGCAACCTCGAGGAAGTTCACGTTCTGTACGCAGACCAGCTGAACACCTACGACGTTCTCGTTTCCGACGACGTAGTCTTCACCAAGGCTGCCTACGAAGCATTCGTTGCTGACAAGGTTGCAAAGAACGAGGAGGATGCCAAGTGAGCGCAGCCACCATCAAAGACCCGCGCGACGTCGTGCTTGCACCCGTCGTCTCGGAAAAGAGCTACGGCCTGATCGATGAGGGCAAGTACACCTTCCTGGTGGACCCCCGCTCGAACAAGACCGAGATCAAGCTGGCCGTGGAGAAAATTTTCTCCGTCAAGGTCGACTCGATCAACACCATCAACCGTGCCGGTAAGCGCAAGCGCACCAAATTCGGCTGGGGTACCCGCAAGAACACCAAGCGTGCCATTGTGAGCCTCAAAGAAGGCACTATCGACATCTTCGGCGGTCCGCTTTCATAGCGGAGACCACTTTAACGAGGAAATAAATTATGGGAATCCGTAAATACAAGCCGACTACCCCGGGCCGTCGTGGCTCGAGCGTAGCGGACTTCACTGAAATCACGCGGTCGACGCCGGAAAAGTCGTTGGTACGTCCCCTCCCGAAAAAGGGTGGCCGTAACAACTCCGGTAAGATCACGACCCGTCACAAGGGTGGTGGACACAAGCGCCAGTACCGTCTGATCGACTTCCGTCGCCACGACAAGGACGGCGTCAACGCCCGCGTTGCCGAAATCGAGTACGACCCGAACCGCACGGCTCGGATCGCCCTCCTGCACTACGTTGATGGCACCAAGCGTTACATCATCGCCCCGAACAAGCTGTCCCAGGGCGACTTCGTAGAGGCCGGCGCCGACGCTGACATCAAGCCCGGCAACAACCTTCCGCTGCGCAACATCCCGGTCGGTACCGTAATCCACGCAGTCGAACTGCGTCCGGGTGGCGGCGCCAAGATGGGCCGCTCCGCCGGCGCATCGATCCAGCTCGTTGCAAAGGAAGGCCGTTTCGCCCAGCTGCGTCTGCCTTCCGGCGAAATCCGCAACGTTGACGTGCGCTGCCGCGCAACCGTCGGCGAGGTCGGCAACGCCGAGCAGTCGAACATCAACTGGGGCAAGGCCGGCCGTATGCGCTGGAAGGGCGTCCGCCCGACCGTCCGTGGTGTCGCCATGAACCCGGTTGACCACCCCCACGGTGGTGGCGAGGGTAAGACGTCCGGTGGACGTCACCCCGTCAACCCGAACGGTAAGCGCGAAGGCCGCACCCGCCGTCCCAACAAAGAGAGCGACAAGCTTATTGTTCGTCGCCGTCGTACTGGCAAGAACAAGCGATAGGAGCCTGGACACATGCCACGCAGCCTGAAAAAAGGTCCTTTCGTTGACCAGCACCTCTTTGTAAAGGTAGCCAGGGAAAACGAAAAGGGCACCAAGAACGTCATCAAGACCTGGTCCCGCCGTTCGATGATCGTCCCCGACATGCTCGGCCACACGATCGCCGTACACGACGGACGCAAGCACATCCCCGTGTTTGTCACTGAGTCGATGGTCGGGCACAAGCTCGGCGAATTCGCTCCCACGCGGACATTCCGCGGCCATGTCAAGGACGACCGTAAGGGCAAGCGCCGCTAGGCGCCTGCACTTACGTCAAAGACGAGAGAAGGAAAGCAATGGAAGCCAAGGCAATTGCGCGTCACATCCGCGTAACGCCTATGAAGGCCCGGCGCGTCGTCAACCTTGTTCGTGGTAAGCAAGCGAATGAGGCTCTGGCAATTCTGAAGTTTGCCCCCCAGGCAGCTTCGGAGCCGGTATTCAAGGTAGTTCAGTCGGCAATCTCCAACGCCCGGGTCCTCGCGGACCGCGACGGCGTGGCGTTTGACGAAGGTGACCTCATCATCAGCGAAGCGTTTGTTGATGAAGGCCCGACCATGAAGCGGTTCCAGCCGCGAGCCCAGGGTCGTGCATTTCAGATCAAGAAGCGCACGAGCCACATCACCGTGGTAGTCGCTACCCCGGAGAAAGAGGAGGCTCGCTAAGTGGGACAGAAAGTTAACCCGCACGGGTTCCGACTCGGCATCACCACCGATCACGTATCGCACTGGTTTGCTGACAGCACCAAGGCCGGCCAGCGGTACAAGGACTTCGTTCGCGAAGACATCCGCATCCGCCAGCTCATGTCCACGGGCATGGAGCGCGCCGGTATCGCCAAGGTCGAAATCGAGCGCACCCGCGACCGTGTCCGCGTGGATATCCACACGGCACGTCCGGGCATCGTCATCGGCCGCCGCGGCGCTGAAGCAGACCGCATCCGCGGCGAGCTTGAGAAGCTCACCGGCAAGCAGGTTCAGCTGAACATCCTCGAGGTCAAGAACCCCGAGATGGAAGCACAGCTTGTTGCCCAGGGCGTTGCTGAGCAGCTGACTTCCCGCGTGGCTTTCCGCCGCGCGATGAAGAAGGCCATGCAGTCCGCACAGCGTGCCGGTGCCAAGGGCATCCGTATCGCTTGCTCGGGTCGACTGGGCGGCGCTGAAATGTCCCGCTCGGAGTTCTACCGCGAAGGCCGTGTGCCCCTGCACACCCTGCGCGCGAACATCGACTACGGCTTCTACGAGGCCAAGACCACCTTCGGCCGCATCGGCGTGAAGGTCTGGATCTACAAGGGCGACGTCACCGCCAAGGAACTGGCTCAGCAGGCAGCTGCTGCTCCGTCCCGCGGCCGCGGTGCCAGCGACCGCCCGGGCCGCCCGGGTGGCGCTGACCGTGGTGACCGCCGTCGTCGTACCGACCGCCCCGCAGCCGAAGCAGCTCCTGCTGCTGAAGCTCCGGCAGTTGAGGCAGCTGCACCGGCTGTAGAAGGAGGACAGGCTTAAATGCTTATCCCACGTCGAGTCAAGCACCGTAAGCAGCACCACCCGGGTCGTTCCGGCGCTGCCACGGGCGGCACCCAGGTCTCCTTCGGTGAGTGGGGCATCCAGGCTCTGAGCCCGGCCTACGTCACGAACCGTCAGATCGAATCTGCCCGTATCGCGATGACCCGCCACATCAAGCGTGGCGGAAAGGTCTGGATCAACATTTACCCGGACCGTCCGCTGACGAAGAAGCCGGCCGAAACCCGCATGGGTTCCGGTAAGGGTTCTCCGGAATGGTGGGTCTCAAACGTCAAGCCGGGCCGGGTTCTCTTCGAACTCTCCGGTGTCAGTGAAGAGGTAGCTCGCGAGGCCCTGCGCCTGGCAATCCACAAGCTGCCGTTGAAGGCACGCATTGTGCGTCGCGAAGGTGGTGAGTAGAAATGGCAGTAGGATCCAAGGAACTTGCATCCGCACAGCTGGACGGTTTCGACAACGAGCGTCTCGTTGAAGAACTCCGCAAGGCCAAGGAAGAGCTGTTCAACCTGCGTTTCCAGTCCGCCACCGGTCAGCTGGAGAACCACGGTCGTCTGCGCGCGGTAAAGAAGGACATCGCCCGCATCTACACCGTTCTCCGTGAGCGCGAGCTGGGCATTCGTGCCGAGGTTGCCGCACCGGTTGTGGAAGCCAAGGAAGAAAAGAAGTCCAAGAAGGCTGCAACCAAGAAGGCCGACAAGGCTGAGACGGTTGAAACCGAGGAGGACGCCAAGTGAGTGAAAAGGACGAGAACGTGACGGAAACTGTTTCCGACGCAGCCAAGGCTGACGAGCGCGGTTACCGTAAGACGAAGCGCGGCTACGTCGTCTCGGACAAGATGGAAAAGACCATCGTTGTCCAGGTCGAAGACCGCGTGAAGCACGCCCTCTACGGCAAGGTCATCCGCCGCAACGCCCGGATCAAGGCTCACGACGAAGAGAACAGCGCCGGCATCGGCGACCTCGTGCTCCTCGCCGAGACCCGTCCGCTGTCCGCTACCAAGCGGTGGCGTCTGGTCGAGATCCTCGAGAAGGCCAAGTAACACCTGCACATAGTTGCCTGGTGATACAGCTGAAGCCCTCGTTCCCCTTTGGGGGAGCGGGGGCTTCTGCGTTGCCGGCGGCCGCGTGGGGACGCTGCACGTCACGCCGTGCAGGTTTTCAGCACGCGTACGACGCCGGCGGGCCGGGTTTGCGGGGGAGCGCGGCGGCTGGCGGGCCGAAAGTCTGTCCTGCGTGACGCCGTCGGGCGCTGCGGGCCGTGCTGTCCTGACCGCGTCGTGATGTTCTGTATCTGGAGGGCGAAGCTGTGATATGGGGATACGCGCAAAACGTGCTAAGATTTTGAGTTTGTATGGCGCCTTTTGCGCGCCGTCATCAACCTCGTAAACAATCGTGCCACGGCATAGTGCCCCCTTGCGCCCCGACTCGTCGGAAACCGCTTGGGAAGCAAATGTTTTTGGCACGGGCGTTTAGGCCTGGTCTGGCAAAATCCAGGCAGGTCAAGAGACACCCCGATCAACCGTTCCGCAAGGCTCATTCCGTAGGAAGATTTTCGGTCTGAGAACCAGCGCGACGCAAGGAGTAAATAGTGATTCAGCAGGAGTCGCGACTCAAGGTCGCCGACAACACGGGTGCTAAGGAAATCCTTACCATTCGCGTTCTCGGTGGATCTGGCCGTCGCTACGCAGGCATTGGCGACGTAATCGTCGCTACCGTCAAGGACGCAATTCCGGGCGGCAACGTAAAGAAGGGCGACGTCGTCAAGGCGGTCATCGTCCGTACCAAGAAGGAACGCCGCCGTGCGGATGGTTCCTACATCAAGTTTGACGAGAACGCAGCCGTCATCCTGAAGAACGACGGTGACCCCCGCGGTACCCGTATCTTCGGACCGGTTGGTCGTGAACTTCGCGACAAGAAGTTCATGAAGATCGTTTCTCTGGCTCCGGAGGTGCTCTAGTCCATGGCTAAGATCAAAAAGGGTGACCTCGTTCAGGTCATCACTGGCGCCAAGGCTGAGCGCGGCGGCGACAAGGGCAAGCAGGGCAAGGTTCTGCGCGTATTCCCGGAGACCAACCGCGTGTTGGTTGAAGGCATTAACCGCGTAACCAAGCACACCAAGGTCGGTCAGTCGCAGCGCGGCACCAAGACCGGTGGCATCGAGGTCGTCGAGGCTTCGATCCACATCTCCAACGTGGCTCTGGTTGACCCGTCCACGAAGAAGCCCACCCGCGTCGGTTTCCGCACCGAGACCGTTGAGCGCGATGGCGTGAAGCGTGAAGTGCGCGTCCGCGTGGCCAAGAGCTCAGGGAAGGACATCTAATGACTGAGACTCTCGAGACTCCGGCAAGCAAGATCGTTCCTCGTCTGAAGACCAAGTACGCCGATTCCATCAAGAACACGCTGACTGAGGAATTCAAGTACCAGAACGTCAACCAGGTTCCCCGCCTGGTCAAGGTCGTTGTGAACATGGGTGTTGGAGATGCCGCCAAGGACTCCAAGCTGATCGACGGCGCCGTCCGCGATCTGACCCTGATCACCGGCCAGAAGCCGCAGGTAACCAAGGCCCGCAAGTCGATCGCACAGTTCAAGCTGCGCGAAGGCATGCCGATCGGTGCACACGCAACTCTGCGTGGGGACCGCATGTGGGAATTCCTGGACCGTCTGGTCACGCTGGCTCTGCCGCGTATCCGTGACTTCCGTGGCCTCAGCGGCAAGCAGTTCGATGGCAACGGCAACTACACCTTCGGTCTGACCGAGCAGGTTATGTTCCACGAGATCGACCAGGATTCCATCGACCGCGTTCGCGGCATGGACATCACCGTCGTGACCACTGCCAAGACCGACGACGAAGGCCGCGCGCTGCTCAAGGCGCTTGGCTTCCCGTTCAAGACCGAAGACTAATCTAGCTACGTAAAAGGTCCGCCGGCGCTAGTTCCGAACCCTGTTCGGCAAGAGACGCACGGCGGAAACCGTTATGAGGAAGGGCAAGAGCCCACATGACAATGACAGATCCCGTCGCAGACATGCTTACGCGTCTGCGCAACGCTAACTCGGCATACCACGATTCCGTGACCATGCCGTACAGCAAGCTCAAGGCACGCGTTGCCGACATCCTGAAGGCCGAAGGTTACATCGCCTCCTGGAAAGAAGAAGACGCTGAGGTTGGCAAGAAGCTGACCCTCGAGCTCAAGTTCGGTCCGAACCGCGAGCGTTCCATCGCTGGCGTTCGTCGTATTTCCAAGCCGGGACTGCGCGTTTACGCAAAGTCCACCAACCTGCCGCACGTGCTCGGTGGCCTGGGTGTCGCAATCCTGTCCACCTCTTCCGGCCTCTTGACTGACAAGCAGGCCGGCAAGAAGGGCGTGGGCGGCGAAGTCCTCGCTTACGTCTGGTAACGGGAAAGGAAGAGAATAATGTCACGTATTGGACGTCTCCCCATCACCGTTCCTGCCGGCGTTGAGGTCAAGGTTGACGGCTCTGTCGTCAGCGTCAAGGGTTCCAAAGGCGAGCTGAGCCACACTGTGCCCAGCCCGATCGAGGTTTCCCTGGAAGAAGGCACCCTGACTGTCGCCCGCCCGAACGACGAGCGCGCCTCACGTTCGCTGCACGGCCTGACCCGCACCCTGATCGCCAACATGATCCAGGGTGTCACCGCAGGCTACGAGAAGAAGCTTGAGATTGTCGGTACTGGTTACCGCGTCCAGGCCAAGGGTTCTGACCTGGAGTTCGCTCTGGGCTACAGCCACCCGGTCAACGTCTCGGCACCGAACGGCATCACCTTTGCAGTTGAGACCCCGACCAAGCTCTCTGTTTCAGGTATCTCCAAGCAGCAGGTCGGCGAGGTTGCTGCCAACATTCGCAAGCTGCGGAAGCCGGACCCCTACAAGGGCAAGGGCATCCGTTACGCAGGCGAAGTCATCCGCCGCAAGGTCGGAAAGGCTGGTAAGTAACCATGGCGATCGCAATTAACAAGAAGCGTACGAACAAGAGCAAGTCTGCCCAGCGCAGCCGCCGCCAGCTTCGTATCCGCAAGCGCATCTCCGGTACGGCTGTACGCCCGCGTCTGGTCGTCAACCGCTCCGCACGTCACATCTTCGTCCAGGTTGTCGATGACACCAAGGGCCTGACCGTGGCAAGTGCCTCCACGTTGGAAGCCGACCTTCGTGCATTCGACGGTGACAAGACCGCCAAGGCCAAGCGCGTTGGCGAACTGGTCGCCGGGCGTGCCAAGGCTGCCGGTATCGAAGCTGTTGTCTTCGACCGCGGTGGTAACAAGTACCACGGCCGGATCGCCGCCGTCGCTGACGGCGCACGTGAAGGTGGGCTGGCACTGTGACCGAAAATAACGAAAAGGACATTCAGGTGACTGAAGCTGTAGCTGCTCCGGCAACTGAGACCGCTGCGCCTGCTACCACTGACGACCGCCGTGGTGGCGCCCGTCGTGGCGAGCGTGGCGACCGCGGCCAGGGCCGTGGCGACCGTGGCGGCCGTGGTGGCCGTGACGGCGGCCGCGAAGCCGAGAAGAGCCAGTTCGTAGAGCGCGTCGTAACCATCAACCGCGTTTCCAAGGTCGTCAAGGGTGGTCGTCGCTTCAGCTTCACCGCCCTCGTCGTCGTCGGTGACGGCAACGGCATGGTCGGCGTCGGCTACGGCAAGGCCAAGGAAGTTCCCGCCGCCATCGCGAAGGGCGTTGAAGAGGCCAAGAAGTCCTTCTTCCGCGTTCCCCGCATCGGCAGCACCATCCCGCACCGCGTTCAGGGTGAAGCCGCCGCAGGCGTCGTCATGCTGCGTCCGGCTTCCGCCGGTACCGGTGTTATCGCCGGTGGTCCGGTCCGCGCAGTACTGGAGTGCGTGGGCATCCACGACATCCTCTCCAAGTCGCTCGGATCTTCCAACGCCATCAACATCGTTCACGCGACCGTTGATGCCCTGAAGCGCCTCGAAGAGCCGGCAGCAGTGGCAGCACGCCGCGGCCTCCCGCTCGACGAGATCGCTCCGCCGGCAATGGTGAAGGCGCTCCTGAACCAGAAGGCAGGTGTCTGAGTTATGGCTAAGAACGTGCTTGTTTCCGACGCTCAGTTGGAGATCACTCAGATCAAGTCCGCCATTGGCGGCAAGCAGAACCAGCGCGACACCCTTCGGTCCCTCGGCCTGAAGCGGATCGGACACACCGTTGTCCGCACCGCCGACGCCGTGACCGTTGGAATGCTCAACACGGTTCCGCACCTGGTAAAGGTAGAGGAGGCGAAGTAAATGGCCGAGAAGAACACCGCCGAAAAGGCACAGGGCGCCGCTGAGAAGCAGAACGCACTGAAGGTTCACCACCTGCGTCCCGCCCCGGGTGCCAAGACCGCCAAGACCCGTGTTGGTCGTGGTGAAGGCTCCAAGGGTAAGACCGCCGGTCGCGGTACCAAGGGCACGAAGGCCCGCTACCAGATCAAGGCTGGCTTTGCCGGCGGCCAGCTGCCGCTGCACATGCGCCTGCCGAAGCTGCGCGGCTTCAAGAACCCGTTCCGGGTTGAGTACCAGGTTGTAAACCTGGACAAGCTCAACGAGCTGTTCCCGGAAGGTGGCGCAGTCACCGTCGAGAACCTGGTCGAGAAGGGTGCCGTTCGCAAGAACCAGCCCGTCAAGGTGCTGGGCACCGGCGACATCACCGTCAAGGTTGACGTCACCGTCCACGCATTCTCGGCCAGCGCCGCAGAAAAGATCGAAGCAGCAGGCGGAACCACCACCGCCCTCTAACCGAGGCGGCGGGGCATCTGCCCGTTGTTGAAACTCCCGGCACCAGGGGCTCAGGCCCCCGGTGCCGGGAGTTTTTTCATTTTCCGGGCCCCGCCGATTGTTCGCCGGACGCATCAACCCGTTAGACTCGGTTGTTGGGTTTATTTGACCTGTCTCACACACCTTTACTTATTACTCAGGAGGACGCTTGCTTAGCGCATTTGGCCGGGCCTTTCGCACGCCTGATCTGCGACGCAAGTTGTTGTTCACGCTGGGAATCATCACAATCTTCCGCTTGGGTGCCTTCATCCCCTCGCCTGGTGTGAGCTACCAGAATGTCCAGCAATGCTTGCAGAACGGTCAGACCTCGGGCGGGATCTACCAGCTCGTCAACCTGTTCAGCGGCGGTGCATTGCTGCAGGTCTCTATCTTTGCCCTCGGCATCATGCCCTACATCACGGCGAGCATCATCGTCCAGCTGCTCCGGGTGGTCATTCCCCGCTTCCAGCAGCTGTACGAGGAGGGCGCATCGGGACAGTCGAAACTGACCCAGTACACCCGTTACCTCACCATCGCCCTCGGCCTGCTCAACGCCACGACGCTGGTGTCGCTGGCCCGGTCCGGCCAGCTGCTGCCGAACTGCCAGCTGCCCATCATCCCGGACAGCTCCATTGTCACCACGGTCCTGATCGTCATCACGCTGACGGCCGGCACCGGGCTGATCATGTGGATGGGCGAGCTCGTGACGGAGAAGGGCGTCGGCAACGGCATGTCCCTGCTCATCTTCACGTCCATCGCAGCAGGCTTCCCGGGCTCGCTCGGTGCGATCTGGAAGGCACAGGGTCCCGGCACGTTCTTCCTGGTCCTGGTCATCGGCCTGCTCACTGTGGCCCTGGTGGTCTTCGTGGAGCAGTCCCAGCGCCGGATCCCCGTGCAGTACGCCAAGCGCATGATCGGCCGCCGCACCGTCGGCGGAACCAGCACCTACATCCCCATCAAGGTGAACATGGCCGGCGTCGTGCCCGTCATCTTTGCCTCGTCCATGCTGTACCTGCCGGGGCTGATCGCACAGTTCAACCAGCCCAAGGCCGGCGAGTCGATGCAGCCCTGGGTTGAGTGGATCAACAACAACCTCACCAAGGGCGACCACCCGATCTATATGTTGCTGTATTTCGCCATGATTGTGTTTTTCACCTACTTCTATGTTGCGATTACATTCAACCCTGAAGAGGTCTCGGACAACATGAAGAAGTACGGTGGCTTCATTCCGGGTATCCGCGCCGGCAAGCCGACGGCGGATTATCTTCAGTACGTCCTATCCCGGATCACCCTGCCCGGAGCCTTCTACCTCGGCTTCGTGGCACTGATCCCGCTGGTTGCACTGGTTCTGATCAACGCGAACCAGAACTTCCCGTTCGGCGGCACCTCGATCCTGATCATGGTGGGCGTCGGCCTGGAGACCGTGAAGCAGATTGATGCGCAACTACAGCAACGTCACTACGAAGGGCTTTTGCGATGACGAGAATGTTGATTATCGGACCTCCCGGTTCCGGCAAGGGAACGCAGGCGGAACGCATTTCGGAGCGCCTCGGCGTCGTTGCGATCTCCACCGGCGACATCTTCCGGGCCAACGTCAAGGGTGAGACGCCGCTCGGCATCGAAGCCAAGAAGTACATGGATGCCGGCGACTTCGTCCCGGACAGCGTGACCAACAAGATGGTCCGGGACCGCCTCACCGAGGACGACGTCGAAGCAGGCTTCCTGCTGGACGGCTACCCCCGCACCACCGCGCAGGTGGACTACCTCGACGCGATCCTGGCCGACGGCGACCAGAAGCTCGACGTCGTCCTGCAGCTCACGGCCGACGACGAGGAACTCGTCACCCGCCTGCTGGGCCGCGCCAAGGAAACCGGCCGCAGCGACGACAACGAAGCCGTGATCCGCCACCGGCTGGATCTCTACCACGGCCAGACCGAGGCCGTGGTGACCAAGTATGCCGAGCGCGGCATCCTCACCCAGGTCGACGGCATTGGCGGGATCGACGAGGTCACCGACCGCGTGATGCAGGCCATCAAAGCGGCGCAGTCCGCCTGATCCGGCCCGTGACATTTGAGGCTCCTCCCGCAGTGCCGGGAGGAGCCTCAGCCATTTGTCCGCACACCCCGCCCGGGGGCCGTGCGGCACCACCGAAAGGACGCTGAGGATGGCATTCGGCCAGCCCCGCATTGAATACAAGACCAACGCCCAGATGCGGACCATGCACGAAGCCGGCCTGGTTCTCAGCCGTGCGCTGGATGCCGCCGTTGCGGCCGCCGTCCCCGGCGTGAGGACGCGTGACCTCGACGCGGTCTTTGCCGGTGTCCTCCAGGACGCCGGAGCGAAGTCCAACTTCCTCGGGTATCACGGGTTCCCGGCCACCATCTGCACCTCGGTCAATGAGGAGGTGGTGCACGGCATCCCGGGCGACCGCGTCCTGCAGGACGGGGACATCATCTCGATCGACGGCGGTGCGATCGTGGACGGCTGGCACTCCGACTCGGCCCGGACCGTCATCGTCGGGACGGCCGACCCGGAGGACCAACGGCTCTCCGACGTCACCGAGGCCGCCATGTGGCACGGTATCGCCGCCCTCGCTACCGGCAAGTTCGTCGGCGACATCGGCAACGCTGTGGATGACTATGTCTCCTCGGTCCCGGGCAAGCCGCTGGGCATCCTGGAGGACTACGTCGGACACGGCATCGGTTCCGAGATGCACATGGCTCCGGACGTGCTGAACTACCGGACGAGCCATCGCGGGCCCAAGATCCGGCCCGGGCTGTGCCTGGCCATCGAGCCCATGCTGGTCCGCGGCAACATTGAAACCGCCACCCTGGACGACGACTGGACCGTCGTCACCACCGACGGCAAGCGCTCCTGCCAGTGGGAGCACTCCGTCGCGGTGCACGAGAAGGGCATCTGGGTGCTTTCGGCGCCCGACGGCGGTGCCGCGAAACTGGCGCCGCTCGGCGTCGTGCCCGTCCCGATCCCGTAAGCCGCCCCTTAACCCAAGTAGCTCGCAGTTGTTGTCGTTATGAGCGCTCAAAACGACAACTACTGCGAGCTACTTTGGCGGGAGAGGCTAGCTCTTGAGCTTCGGCTTCACGTCCTTGGTGTAGATGCCCTCAAGGGTGCTCTTGAGCTCGGTCATGGTCGCCTTGACGTCGCCCTGCTGGGTGAGGATCTTCGCGGCGGCCTTGGCCATCTCCTGATCCGCGCCCGGCAGGAACACCCGGGCGTTGTCCTGCACGTGCGTGACCGCGAGCTGGTCGATGGCGGTCTTGATCTGCGGCGTCTTGGCAAGCACCGCGGTCATGTCCGCGGACGTCCGGGTCGGCATGTAGCCGGTGGCCGCCGAGAACGCAGCCGTGTTCTCCGGTTCGGTCATGAACTTCAGGAAGGTCGCCGCAGCGAGCTGGACCTCCTTGCTCACCCCGCTGGGGATGCCGAGCCCGGCGCCGCCGGTGGGGCACACGCCGGTTTCCTTCTTCGGACCGCCCGGCAGGAAGCCGACGCCGACGTTGAACTTGGCGGAGCTCAGCACACCCAGCAGGGAGCCGGTGGAAGCGATCGTGGCGGAGGTGATGCCGGCCGCGAAGTCGTCCGCGGCCTCCTTCGAGGAGACACCGGCCCACTTGTCCTTGTAGATCGAATCCTGGGCCCACTGCAGTGCCTCCACCGACTCGGCGGAATCACAGTTGATGGTCCATTCATTGGACCAGCTTCCGCCCCAGCCCCACAGGTTGTTCTGCAGGGTCCAGCCGGCGTACCCGGCCAGCGCCGGATAGATGTAGGCGTACTGGGCGCCCGAGCTGGCCTTGAGCTTCGGAGCCCACTCGGCGAACTCCTGCCAGGTCTTGGGGGCGCGGTCCGGCAGGCCCGCGGCCTTGAAGTGGTCCTTGTTGTAGTAGAACAGCGGAGTGGAGCGGCCATAGGGGAGGGCCCACTGCTTGTCGGCGTACTGGTAGTCGGCGACGAGCGACTTCTGGAAGTCGTCGACCTTGATGTCCAGCTGCTTGATCAGGCTGTTGAGCGGGATGATGTTGCCGTTGGTGTAGTAGCGGAACCACCAGACGTCGGAGAGGACCACCAGGCCCGGCAGTGCCGACTTTGCCGCCTGCGAGGTCTGGAACTTCTGCGCGATTTCCTCGTAGTTGGCGCCCGCGGTGACCAGGTTCACCTTGATCTCCGGGTACTTCGCCTGGAACTTCTCGATGATCGCCTTTTCCACGTCCTGGGACTTGCCCGGGTGGTTGGTCCAGAAGTCGATGGAGGAGGCGGGCTTCACGCCGCTGAAATCGATGTCCGCAGCGCCCGAGGCTCCGGTGCCGCCGCCCGTGGACGGGCCGCCGCAGGCCGCGAGGGCTGCGGCTCCTGCGCCCGCGCCGGCCAGGCCAAGGAAGTGTCTGCGGCCAAGATTGTTTGCCATGGTGGATCCTCTCAAACGTGCTGACTTGTTGTGGTGTTGGGGTGCTAGGGGAGGCTGGGTCATCCGGTGACGCTGCCCTGGGTCAGGCCGGCCACGATGTAGCGCTGGAGTGCCGCAAAGACCAGGAGGATCGGGACAATCACCAGCACGGCGCCCGCCATCAGGATGCCCCAGCCGGAGCCGTTGCCTTCCGAGTTCTGCAGCAGCGTCAGCCCCACGGGAAGGGTCATAGTCTCAGGGCGGTCTGTGATGATGAGCGGCCAGATGTAGTCATTCCATTCGCTCACGACGGTGACCAGGGCGACGGTCGCGATCGAGGGGCCGGAGACCGGCACCACGACCTGCCAGAGCCGCCGCCAGTGACCCGCGCCGTCGATCTCGGCAGCCTCCAGGATGGAGCCCGGGAGCGTCATGAAGTGCTGGCGCAGCAGGAAGGTGCCGAAGGCGGTGCCGAGCCCGGGCAGGATGATGCCCCAGAGGGTGTTCTTTCCGCCCATGCCCGCGATCAGGATGTAGTTGGGCAGGATGGACACCTGCGGCGGCACCATGAGCGCCACCAGGATGACGATGAAGATGACGTTCTTGAACGGAAAGCGGACAAAGACCAGGGCGTAGGCCGTCAGGATGGCCAGGATGACCTTCACGGTGGAGCCCACCGTGGTGACGATGAGGCTGTTGATGAAGAACTGCCCGAACGGCACCGTCGTCATCGCAACGTGGTAGTTGTCCAGGTTCACGCTCTCCGGCAGGATCTTCAGGTCCGTGGTGACAATCTCGCCGGGCTGTTTGAAGGAACTCAGCACCATCCAGAGCAGCGGCAGCACCACCACCAGCGTGGCGAGGATGAGGGGGACGTACCCGGCGGCAACCGTTTGGACCAGGTTGGCGCGGGACAGCGGGCGCGGCCGCTGCGGCGGCGTCTCCGGCCCGGCGGCAGTTGCCCGGCCTGCGGCGGCGGGATCAGGATTCACGGGAGAGAGTGTGCTCACGAGTAGTGCACCTTCCGTTCTACGAACCGCACCTGCAGCACGGTGATGACCAGGAGGATGGCGAAGAGGACCACGGAGATCGACGCCGAGTAGCCGGCCCGGTTGAAGGCGCCGAAGGCCTGGAGGTACGCCTCGTAGATCAGGGTGGACGTGCCATTGCCGAGCGGGGTCATGATCCGAATCAGGTCGAAGGCCTGCAGTGAGCTGAGCATCGTGGTGATCAGCAGGAAGAACGTGGTGGGGGAGAGCAGCGGAACCGCCATGCTGATGAAGCGTCGGAACCCGTTGGCGCCGTCGAGCGAGGCCGCCTCCATCACGTCTTTCGGCAGCGACTGGAGGCCGGCGAGGTAGACGACGGCGCAGTAGCCGAGGTTCTTCCAGATGTAGACGACGATCACCATGACCAGGGACAATTGCGGGTCGTTGATCCACTGCGGGCTCTGCTGGCCGATGCCCCGCAGCAGCCAGGACAGCACCCCGTAGCCGGGGTCGAAGATGAACAGCCAGACCAGCCCAACGCCGACGCCGCTGAGGACGTAGGGGGCAAAGACGGCGGACCGGGCAAAGGTGGTGCCGCGGACCTTGGAGTTCAGTGCCAGGGCAACCAGCAGGCCGAGGACCATGGAGCCGCCGACGGTGACCAGCGTAAAGATCGCCGTGGTGCCGAGCACCTTCGGAGCGTCGGCGCTGGTGAAGAAGTTGATGTAGTTGTCGAAGCCGACGACGGTGGCGGACGCGGAGCCGAGCGTCCAGTCCAGGGTGGAGTAGTAGATGTTGTTGATCAGCGGCAGGTAGGTGAACACTGCGATCAGCGCCAGGTTCGGCAGCGCCAGGGCGAGGAAAACCATGAAGTCCCGGCGGGTCCTGGCGGACCAGCGTCCCCTGCGCCGGTCCGGGGCGACGGTCCCGGCGGCAGGCGCGGGACGGTCGGTCAGTTGTCTAGTCATAGGGGTCTCTAACGGATCCGGGCCTGCAGCGGGCAGGCGGTTGGGCGGGGGATCTATAACACTTCACCACACAGTCGGTGGGCGGAATCCCGCACAAGGCCTTGTCAGAGCTTTGTTATGCCAGGCTTCCTTGCCCGTTTACCTCTTGTTGGTTGCAGTATTCCACAACGTTCTTTTGCGAGCCGGGACATCCTTGCTCCCGGTCTCCGGGCGGTGCGGCGCACAATGGAGCCATGAGAGCGATTACGGACGTGCCCGGAATCCGCGTGGGCCAGGCCTCCAGAACCGGGGCGGGCTGGCTGAGCGGTGTCACTGTGGTGTTGCCACCGCCCGGCACCGTCGGCTCGGTCGATGTGCGGGGCGGCGGCCCCGGAACGCACGAAACCGATGCGCTCGACCCCACCACCCTGAGCACCGCCGTCGACGCCGTGGTCCTCACCGGAGGCAGCGCCTTCGGGCTGAGCACTGCCCACGGTGCCCAGCGCTGGTGCGAGGAGCAGGGGAGGGGCTTCGCGGTGCCTGGCGGGGTGGTGCCGATCGTGCCGGCGGCAGCCATCTTCGACCTGGGCCGCGGCGGCGACTTCACCGCCCGCCCCGACGAGGCCATGGGCTACGCGGCCGCCGCTGACGCCGCCTCCCGCCAGGACGGCCACGACGTCGACCGCGGCAACACCGGAGCCGGCACCGGAGCGCTCATCGGCCGCGGCCAGTACAAAGGAGGAGTGGGCACGGCATCAATTACCCTGGACAACATCTCAGCTGAGGGACCGATAGTTGTCGGGGCCCTCGCGGTGGTGAACGCGCTCGGGTTACCTTTTGGCACATCGCCGGCACGGGTGGAACCCGGCAGCGTGCGTCTAAGCGAGGAACGAGCGAGCACGCAGAGGGTTGCGCCCGTGGCGGCGGAAGCCGGCCGCGACCCAGAACGAGCGAGCACGCCGCCGCCCGCGCTCAACACGACCCTCGTCGTCGTCGCGACCAACGCGATCCTGGACAAGGCCGAGTGCAAACGGACGGCGTCGGCAGCCCACGCCGGCCTCGCCCGGGCACTGAACCCCAGCCACACCCTGGCCGACGGGGACACGGTCTTCTGCCTCGCCACGGGTGCCGTCGCGCTGGACCGGGGCACCGAAGCTGCCCGGCAGTTGAGCCTCATTACCCTGCAGAGCGCGGCAGCCGACGTCGTCCGGCTGGCCATCCTGGACGGGGTCGCCGCTGCCGCCGAGGTGGAGACCCCGGCGGGGCGGTTTCGTGCATACCGGGACGGAGTGCGCTAGCATGGCTGGATTTAACATTCGGCCCGCAATGCCGTAGTGTTGACTGTTGGTTGTCTGCCCTGTTGTGCCCTTTTGTGGCCAGGTGGCTGCAGGCAAGCTAGCAAAACAAGCAATTAAAAGCGTCCGCAGTGATCGCCGGTGCAAGCCGGAGGGGCTGTGGCAACAACAGTTAGCGGAGGGTATGGCCAAGAAGGACGGGGTCATTGAGATCGAGGGCGTTGTGACCGAGGCGCTG